>WNGB01001136.1_pt1 | contig 43572 bp, 39 predicted proteins | sample 5400681 | NCBI WGS metagenome assembly WNGB01 (sample SAMN13153367, study PRJNA577476) | soil metagenome | isolation source: 115 cm soil or saprolite under grassland replicate 2 | place: USA:California | collected 2016-06-15 | reverse complement strand
TCGAGAGCCCGGCCTGTTCGTTCACTGGGCCTGGATATCCACGTTCTGAACGATCAGATGAGAAGAGCCGTGTAACGGGAGACTGTTAAGCACGGTTCTGTGAGGGCCGGGGGGTGAGACTCCCCCCGGCTACTCGACGGGCCAGGCTGCCCTCCGGCCTCCTGGCCAGCTCGCCATCGGCGAGCCGGACACCATCGCGAACCACGCCGAATACGCCCGCCAGGTGCAGCTCTAGCTGCGCTGTAGCACCGGCGCCGCTGCGCAGGTCCCTCCCCACGTCCTGTTTGTACTCGCGGTAAGCGGCAGCAGGCAAGTGCCAGCCGCGACAGCCAAGCCCCATGGTGGCAAGTGGCGGTCCACAGAAGAGCTCTCAGCCTGGATCCACCGACGAATTGCGGTAGATGATCTCCCGGCTCGATCTGTGCATGCGGAGTTTCGCCGGGTGAGCCTGGGTATGACGGCCTGGCCGCGCCTCGTGCGGCGGCTTGCGGGTGATCTTCCTGGTCCGGGGATGGGGGGCGGGTGGCCGCGGCGGGCCGCTGGGGGGCGCGGTGACCGGGTGCGGGCTGGTCAGGCCGCCCGGGTCGGCGGCGGGCCGCAGGCGGCCTCGAACAGGTTCATCCATTCCTGCTCGCGGTGCCAGCCGTCGGGCAGGTGCAAGGTGATTTCGCCGCGGCCGTGGCGGGCGGTGCGGGCGGCGACGTCGATCAGGTCGCGGCGCAGCGTGGCGCCGCGGGCCCTGGCGCAGGCGAGGCTGGCCAGGGACCCGGCGGCGCGCAGCAGGTTGTGGCTGATAGCCGCCAGGGCGAGCCAGGCCGCGTTGGCGGGAAACGACCCGGAGGTTCTGGCAGGTGAGCCAGGGGCCCGTCGGTCCAGTCCGCCAGCACCTGTTCCACCACCGCGTGGTCGCGGTGCTGCTCCCCGGCCTGGAGCAGCTCGAACGGCGAGCCGGTGAAGACGGCGTGAAGCGCCAGCAGGTGAACAGCTCGTCCTGGCCTTCGCCGGCCTTGCGGTTCAGGTCTTTGACCCGGCGGACGATCAGGCGGGCGGTGATGGCCTGCTCCTTCTTCGAGGTGAACGCGGTGTATTCGGTCTCGGCGACCCCGGCGTCGCTCACCCAGCAGCCAAGCTGGTCATCCCAGATCGCCCGGGGGTACCGGATGGAGGTCCAGGCGTCCTCGCCGATGGCGGCGATCGCCGCGGCGACGTGCGGGTTCATCTGCACGGTGACCGAGAAGAACGCCCCGGCCGCGCGCACGGCGCCGGTGAACGCCGCGGAGTAGAACGCCGAGTCGGCGCGCGCCACCAGCGTCCCGGTGCACCCGGCGTCACGGGCGGTGCGCACCGCCTGCCGGGCCAGCGACGCGGTGCCGCGGGCCGGGCCCGCGCTGCCGCCGCGCAGCCGGGTGACGGCGATCACCGGCGCGCCCAGCGGGGTGCTGATCGTGGCGGCCAGCGCATTCAGCCCGCGGACCAGCACACTCTTGCCCTGGATCTTGGCGTGGCCGAACGCGGCGCCTTGTTTCTTATGCCCGTAGACGCGTTTTTGCTGCGAGTCGACGTCCACGAACGCCACCGCGTCCTTGCCGGGCAGCAGCGGGGCCCGGCGGGCCAGGCCGGCCAGCAGCAGCCGGTTCACCTTCCCCAGCTGCAGCACATTCCCCCAGGTGAACGAGCGCAGGAACGACCCCAGCGTGGACGGCGCCCGCACCCAAACAGCGCGCCCATCGCCCCGTGCCGCAGCAGGTCCAGGTCAGCGATGCTGTCCGCGCCGCCGATCATCCCGGCCACGATGGCGGGCACCTTCGCGGCGGGGCTGGCCCCGCACCGCCCGGCGGGCCGCACGTGCGCGCTGGCCAGGTCGCCCAGGCCCGCGCGCTGGGCCAGGGCCATCACCGGCACCAGGCCCGCCCGCGACACGAGGTCCGGGTCATCAAACGTTGCGTGAATCTTCGCCAGGCTGTGCAACAATCGCACTTGCGAGGTGTCCTCTCGGCTCGGAACGTGGCAGTCTCAGCAACTTCCATCGTCCCAGTTCAGAGGGCACCTTTCGCGTAGACACGCCCGCAAGTGCACCTATTCACGCGGTGGATCGAGGCTAAGGCGCGTCATGTCGGTTGATCACCGCGTGTCGCCTTGATCACGAGGTGGCCTCTACGAGAGATAGCGGTTGTCCAAGACCGTTGCCCAGCAGGGGCCACCTCCATGTTGCCAACCGAGGACCTGTTCGTCTAGGTGCATGTGCTGGTCGATGACGCGATCAGCTGGGGGGCCGCGAGCATCGCGGCCCGGCCAGGCCCGGGTCGGCCTGCAGCGACGCCGAGCTGCTGACTATCGCGCTGGTGCGGCACTTGCCGGGCCGCCGTGGTGAGGCCGGGTTCCTGGCCGAGGTGGCCTGCGATTGGGCAGCCCTGTTCCCGGCCTTGCCGCACGAAAGCGACGCCAACCGGCGGATCCGCTGGCTGTGGGGCGCTTTCGAGCACTGCGCGGCGTGCTTTCGGGCCGGCGCCAGATTCAGCCGCTGGCCCTCCTGTTCAGGCGTCACGTAGCCGGAACGCCAGGCCACCGGCGAGCAGTGCGCCGGCGGCCCAGAGTGCCAGCACGCCGAGTCCGGCCCATGGCGTGATCGCGAGGCTTCGCAGGCCGGTGGTGTCTTGGATGGTCAGTCCCGCGACGGTGGGCGTCCATCGTTCGAGCCGGTGCTGCCAGTGCGCGTTCCCGATGAACGCCAGGAGGATCGGGAACAGGTACAGCAGCGCGAGCACGGTCCCGATGGCGACGGCCGAGTCCCGGACGACGACAGCCACGCCAAGGCTCAGCAGCGAGATCAGGGCTAGGTACAGCACCGACCCGGACGCCGCGCGGAGCGCGGGCCCGTAACTCAGCCAGACCGAGTGGAAGCCGCGGGCGGAAGTGAACCCGTGGCCGGGCAGGATGAGGTGCCCGGCCAGCACCGACCCGAACACGGCCACCGCCCCGGCGACCAGCACCAGCGTGGTGACGAGGATCGCCTTGGCGGCCAGCACGGCGTGGCGTCCCGGCATCGCGGCGAGCGTGACGCGAATCATGCCGGTGCTGTACTCGTTGCTGATCACCAGCACGGCCAGGATCGCGACCACGGCCTGGCCGAACTGGACCCCGGTCAGGCTGAGCTTCGTGGTGTCGATCGGGCACATCATGCCCTGCGGGCAGCGGGTCGCCCCGACGGCCGCGGTGCTGACCGCGATGGTCAGCGCTGCGGCCCCGATGAGCAGCCAGGCGGGCCCCGATACCGTGCGCAGCTTGGTCCATTCGGCCCGCAGCGCGTACCCCAGTCTCGTCCCGCCCCGCACACCCGTGGTCAGGGTTGCCGCGGGCTGTGTCTGCGCCGCCGTGCTCATGCGTCTCGCCGCCGGAGCAGGACGAATGCCAATCCGAGCGCGGCGGCCGCCCAGAGGCACAGCACGGCGAACCCGGCGTAGGGGGACAGCGGGTAATAGCCCCGTACGGGCGACAGGACGCTGGTGACCTGCGGGTACCGCGGGATGCTCTGCTGGATCGCCAGCCCGGCGGTCGGGGTCAGCCGAAGCAGCCAGGCGCCGACGCCCGACGGGACGATGTTGAGGCCCGCCAGCAGGAACGGCAGGACGACGGTCACGACCGCGACCGTGATGGCAGCGGCGCTGCGGCGCAGCACGGCGCCGAGCGCGACGGCGAAGACAGCGGCCAGGGCCAGCACCGCCGCTGTGCCGACGATGACCCGTACCTCGGTCAGCGCGGGCACGGTCAGCAGCACCTGGCCCTGGTTCTCCTCCTTCGGGACACCGACCGCCACCGATAGCGCCGAGGCAACCAGCCCGGTGACGAACGCCACCGCGCCGATCACCACGGCCTTGGCGGCCAGCACCGCGCCCCGGCGCGGGGCGGCGGCCAGCGTGGTGCGGATGAGCCCGCGACGGTACTCGACCGTGAAGAACATCGCCGCTACCACCACGATCGCGATCAGCCCCAGGAACGCGCCCGCCAGGCTCTGCTCGACCGTCACGGTCGGATAGCCGCTGTCGAGCCCGGGCGTCACCGGTGCGATGTCACCAGAGCCGGTCACCGTGAACATGCTGCCTGCCCGGGTGAACGGCCTACCGCTCGGGCCGCCGCCCGGCCCGGCGACTGGACCACCGCCGCCGATCCCCGTGCCGGTCCACGTGCCGCCCGCGGCGGGCGTCAGGCTGACGTGGTCGAAGACACCCGTGGCCTGGCTCGGGCCGCCCTGGTTGCTGGATCCGCCGAACGAGTTCTGGGTCACGACGTAGCCCGGCGAGGTCGCGAACATGCCGACCTGGACCGTCGCCGGCAGCCCGGTCAGCTGGGCCGTCCCGACGCGCGTCCAGTGCACGCCGTCAGCAGAGTCAAGGCCGGTGATCGTGTCGCCGGAGCGAGTCAGCCGTAGCCAGCGCGGATGGGCGGCCGAGACCTTGCCCGGCACGCCCGCCGCGTCCTGGGTGTAGTTGTACTGCATCCGCACGCCGTTACTGCCGGTCACCATCATCGCCGCGTAGGCGGAACCCGGCTTCGTGCTCTGCTTGACGATGATCCCGGCCTTGGACCACGGCCCGAGGCCAGGCACCATGCCAGGTCCGTTGCCAACCTGCACGGGCCCGCCGGTGAGGTCCGCGTGCTCGCCGGTCAGCGAGGTGACGCGGGCGGTGATGCTGCCGTTTCCGGTCAACGGCTGGTGCACGAAGGAGAAGCTGTCGTTAACCACCTCGCCACCCGGCCCGTGCGGGATCGGAGGCACGCAGTCCTTGCCGGACTTGGGGGGGCCGCCGTTGATCTGGCAGCCGATGTTGGAGTTCGCTGCCGCGAACACGCCGATGAAAACCATCAGCAGGGCGGCCAGGATCATGCCGATCACCCAGCCGCGCACGCTGCGGAACTTGGTCCACTCGGCGCGCAGGAGCCCGCCGAAGCCGGTCCCGCGAGGGCTGTCACCGGTGGTGGCGCCGGGCTGGGGCTGCGCGGTCGTCTGCGTGGTCATCGCCCTACCTCCTCGGCCTCGGCGGCATCGAAGCCTGCTGGACGGAACTCGACCGCGTCCCTGGTCAGCTCCATGTACGCCTGTTCCAGCGTGGCTCGGTGCGCGGACACCTCGGAGAACGACACGGCACTCCCGCTCAGCAGCGCAACGACGCGCTCCGCTAGCAGCCCTGAGATCATGAGCGCGTCCGCGCCCGTCGCGGCGACGGTGGCCCCCGCGTCCTCAAGCACCGTCGTCGCCTCCGCTGGTGCGGACGTGCGCAGCGTCACCCGGTCCCCGGACGCGGCCGCGAGCAGGCTCGCCACCGTGGTGTCGGCGATGACCCGGCCGCGGCCCACCACCACCAGATGGCCGGCGGTGTCCTGGAGTTCGCTCATCAGGTGGCTGGACACCAGCACGGCACGGCCCTCGGCGGCCAGCCCGCACAAGAAGCCACGCATCCAGACGATGCCCTCGGGGTCCATGCCGTTGAACGGCTCGTCCAGCATGATCGCTGCCGGGTTGCCCAGCATCGCCCCGGCGATCCCCAGCCGCTGGCGCATGCCGAGCGAGTAGCCGCCTGCCCGGCGCCGCGCGACCCCTTGCAGGCCCGCCTGCGCGATGACCTCATTGACCCGCTCGGCCTTGAGGCCCTGCGAGCGGGCCAGCCAGAGCAGGTGGTTGCGGGCACTGCGGCCAGGCTGCAGCGCACCTGCGTCCAGGAGCGAGCCGATCACCCGCATCGGGTGCCGCAGGCTCCCGTACGCCTGTCCGTTCACCAGCGCCTGGCCCTCGTCGGGCGCGTCCAGGCCGAGTATGACCCGCATGGTGGTGGACTTGCCCGCGCCGTTCGGGCCGACGAAGCCGGTCACCTGGCCCGGCTGGACGGCGAACGACATGCCGTCCAGCGCCAGCGTCGGCCCGAACCGCTTGCGCAGCCCGGTCACTTCGATCATGGCGTGCATCATGAGATCCCTTGTCGGTCGGGGTTGGAACTTGCTGTGACCTGGTTCTACCGGAGCGGCCATAACATGGGCCGCACGCGAGCTGTTATCCCGTTGTTAGCCGCGCTAGGGCATGCTGAAGCGAGATGGCCGGGCCGAAGCCCCTGATCAGGGCCACTGCCAGGGCGAAGGGGAAGCGGATGAGGCTGCCAGGATGGGTGAGGCTGCCGGCCTGGATCCGGCTGCCTGGCCGTACCGTCCGGGTGCGCCTGACGGCGCTGTACGGGATCCTGTTCGTGATGTCCGGCGCACTGTTGCTGGCCATCGCCAGCGGTGTCGCGGTCGTGCGGTCCTCCGTTTCGGTGGCGGTGCCGGGCCCGGCCACCGCCGTACCCGGGACCGCGCTGGGCCGGGCCCAAGCCCGCATCCACCAGCTGCAGACGCAGGTCCAGGGTCTGCAGTCGCAGCTGGGCGACCAGCCGGGTCAGGGACGGCTGTCACGCGACCTGCTGATCGCCTCGCTGTTCGCGCTGGCCGTCATGACCGTGGTGTCGGTGGCGCTTGGGTGGCTGGTCGCCGGCCGCGCGCTTCGCCCGGTGCGTGAGATGACCGCGGCGGCGCAGCGCATATCCGAGGACAACCTGGACGAGCGGCTGGCCGTGCAGGGCCCGAAGGACGAGCTGAAAGAGCTTGGCGACACCATCGACGGCCTGCTGGAGCGGCTGGAGATCGCGTTCAAGGCACAACGCCGGTTCGTCGCCAACGCCTCGCACGAACTGCGCACGCCGCTGACCACGATGCGGGCCGCGCTGGACGTCGCGCTGGCCAAGCCCGACCCGGCTCCGCCGCAGACGATGGCGCTGGCCGCCCGGTTGCGCACGGAGCTGGACAGGATCGACCGGCTGCTTGAGGCCTTCCTGGTCCTGGCCCGCGCGCAGCACCGCAGCCTGCCCGGTCAGGCGGTGTTGCCGCTCGATTACGTGATTGCCAATACGCTGACCGGCCAGGCAGCCGCGATCAGCGCGCGCAAGCTGACCGTCCAGGAGGTCAGCGAGCCCGGCGGAGCGTGGGTGGCAGGCAGCCAGGCGCTGATATCCCGGATGGTGGAGAACGTCATCGACAACGCGGTCTGCCATAACACCGACGGCGGCTGGATCCGCATCACCTCCGGCACCGCAGACGGGCGGGCCAGCGTGGTGGTTGAAAACGGCGGACCGGTGCTCGAGCAGGATCAGGTGCGCGAGCTGTCCCAGCCCTTCCGGCGGATCGGGGCCGACCGGACCGGCTCGGACTCCGGATCGGGCCTCGGGCTATCGATCGTCGCCGCGATCGCCGAGGCGCATGGCGGCTCGCTGGACTTGCAAGCGCGGCCAGAGGGCGGCCTGCGGGTCAGCATCCAGTTGCCCGCCGTGGCGGGTGTGCCGGCCGGAGCCCGAGCATGAGGGTCCTGGTCGTCGAGGACTCGCGGTCTCTCGCCGAGGTACTCGTCGAGGGCCTGCGGGATCAGGGCATGGCCGTCGATGCCGCGCACGACGGGCTGGAAGCGGTCGCGAAGCTGGACCTCAACGCCTATGACGTCGTGGTCCTGGACCGCGACCTGCCCAGCATCCATGGCGACGCCCTGTGCCAGATGATCACCGACAGGGAAGACCGGTCCATGGTGCTCATGCTGACCGCAGCGGGAGCGCCCGGCGACCGGGTCGCAGGCCTGGGCCTGGGTGCCGACGACTACCTCGGCAAGCCATTCCACTTCCCTGAGCTGGTACTGCGTATCCGGGCGCTGGCCCGCAGGCAGCCAGCGGCACGGGGCCGGGTGCTGCGCGCGGCCGGGATCGAGTTGGACCAGATCCGGCGAACCGTCAGCCGTGATGGGCGCCAGCTAGACCTCTCGGTCAAGGAGTTCGGCGTGCTGGAGGCGCTGCTGCTGTCCACGCCCGCGTTCCTGCGTGCGGAAGATCTGCTGGAGCGGGTCTGGGACGAGCAGGCCGATCCGTTCACCAACACCGTCACGGTCACCATCGGCAGGCTCCGCCGCAAGCTCGGCGATCCGCCGGTCATCGCGACCTCTCCCGGCGTCGGCTACCGGATCATGTCGGCAGCCGGCTGATCAGCCGCTCCCGGAGCGTCCACCGCGACTTCCGGTTGGTTCCCGTCGTTTCCGGACCGCGTGCTGAGGCCGTGTCCTTGCGCGCCGTCAGGTTAATGCCCCCGCCCCAGGTCACTGACCATGCGGATGCTCAGACCCGCGGCCTGGCAGAGTTCAAGCTGGCTAAGCCCGGCGCTGGTCCGCAGCTGTCGCAAGAGCTGCCGAATAACACCATGCCTCTCCCGGCGAGGGTCGACGCGCGATCCAGTCCGCCAGGCCGCCGGCCGCGCGAGGGCCCGCGTAAAAAGGGCCCAGACCCTCGATCCGGCCGGATACCCCCTGCACCCCGCGCAGCAGCACCCTAACGCAACCACTGCCCGACAATCCGTCCCGCCAACTCAGATCAGCCATTTCGGTGCCGCGTCAATTGTGCTGACCAACCAATCCTCAGCCGCGCCGAACGAGCCATATCGGCGGTTCCATGCGCGTTGTCCCCTGGCCTTCCCGCGACCCAGTGTGATGCTGTATAGCGACGTAGCCGATGCTCGCCGTCGGCTGGGCGCGGGGTGACTGGACTGGAGGTCGCCGCCCATGCGTCCATCGATGATGCGAGCAACGTACCGGCGCTGGCGGCCAGATCCTGCCTGATCTGACGGGCGCTGTATGCGGAAGCGGATGATGCCTGAGAGGGCTTTGGCGGATTCAATGTGCTCCCGCGAGCACGGCCTCGCGGTCGGCCGCCAGGACCGGGATCTCGTAGCGCTCAGCGAGCTCGCGGGCCTTCGGGTAGTCGGTCGAGTACGCCACGACCAGGGACCTCACCCGTGACGTCAGCAGCGGAAACCCGGCGTCAGCGGCTGCCAGCGACCGGTACTTGATCGCCTGATGGATCCCGATGCACAGTTGCTGCTCGCCTTCGACCTCGACTTCGACGACCGTGCGGTCGGGCAGGTGATTCTCGAACATCACGTCAACCCGGTCGCCGGTGGCGAAGGAATATTCAACATGCGGGACAGCGGCCACGTGCGCGCCGGTGGCGGGTCCGAGACCGCGACTGGAGCTGGAGGGCTGCCACATGCGCCGCCCCCGGGACGAGGCGCGGGGGGCGCTTCGCCGGTGACCCACAGCGGCGCGCGCGGCCGGTGCCGGCGAGCTCCGGGCTCGGCTTGCGCCCGTTGTGCGGAGCGTGGTCAGGGCGCGGGCGAGTAGAACACGACGGCGGCGTCGTCGTATTCCGGGCATTTTTGGCCGAACTGGTAGCCGTCTGGGGTGGTCGGGAGCGGCTGGCGTTTGGCGCGCCCCTCGATATCAACGACGATCTGCGTGCCGGTCACGGCACCGGCCTTGGTCACCACCAAGAAAAGAACCCTGAGTGTGACGGGGTCGCCGGTGTATCTCCACCCGGCCACCACCTTGGAACGGTCGGGCTTCACGTAGCAGTATATGCCTGACGGCATGCCGGCTATCGGCAGTTTGGCGGCCTTTTGCTGGATCTCAGCGACCACCGTCCGCCCGTTGTGGCTGGCTTGATCCGGGAGCGACGTCGGAAGGATCGCCCGCCCGAGATTGACCGGTTTGCCGACCCCATCGAGCTGTACTGACACCTTGCGGCTGACATATTCGGTTTGCTTATCGGCTCCTTTGCCGGCCTGGGTCGGCGGGCCGAGGAGAACCTTCGCGTCCTTCGGCGGGCCGAGCGGGTAGAAGCTATGGTCAGCTTGGTATTTGGGGTCGTTCGAAACGCTCACCGTCGTCGCTTGGGCGAACTCGACGGACGAGCCGTCTACGATGATCGGGACGATTACCCCGACTCCAGCGGCGACGGCAGCGGTGCCCGCGGCGATCGCGATCTTCGTTCCGACGGCTAGGTTGGACCAAGCTCTGGTCAGAGCCCCGGGTTTCCCGGGCGGGACGTGCGGCAGCGAGGCGGTGAGGTCCGATACCGAGTGGGTCGTGACCGTCGTGCTGGATCCCGCCGGACTGGGCACCAGTCCGGCCAGTTCGGCACCGGCCACCCCGGCCGCGGCCCCCACGCCGACCAGCGCGACTGTCCGGACCGACAGGTGCTGGCTGAGGGCCTGGATCCTTGCCTTGACGGTCTCGTCGTCCCGGTTTTCGACGAGGACGATGGCGTCGGGCCAACGGCGATGACCCTGCCGTGCTCTGCGAGCCGACACGATGACCGCTCCGGCCGCGAAGCGGCTCAGCTTGCGGGCGTCGATCACCCTCTCTTTTCGGAGCTGGTCGACCAGCGCGTCCACCGGCGCCTGGGCGCGGTTTCCGCCGATTATGAGCACACCGCGTGGCACCCGCTGCCTCAGGCAGTCCCAGACCGAGACGAGGACGGCCTGGTAGTCGACGCTCGCCCGCCGGCACAGGTTTTCGCGGCTCGCCCGCACCGCGTGGTGCTCGAAGAGCGGCTGGATATCGGGCGGCAGATGCGTTGGCAGCCCTGCAAGGTCGATCAGGACCGGTACCGGGAAAGCTGCGTTTGGGGTTTCGCAGCGCCTCCCGGACCTCGTTCCTCACCGCGTCGGTCGCCTCGCTGATCCGCTGAGTCCCGTCGGGTCGCTCACCTTTCCACTGACCGCCGATCAAGAACAGCGCCGCGTCCGAATGTGCGATCGAGTCCGCGAGGACCTGTTCCCACCGTCGGCCGCCGATGAGATCCTCCTCGTCCCGAAAGACGCTGGTGCCCCCGAGATCGTCCCGTAGCCACGCGGATAATCTCTCCGCCACGTCGCGGGTGTCAGCGCGGCGATATGAGAGGAACACTTTCGGGCCGGTCGTAATGTCGTCGGCTGTGTGCTGGCCCTGCTGTGAAGTGCTGTCCATCGAAATCTCCCGGGGCCCCGCTCGGCCCGGCTCAGCCGGTCCGCGCTCTCACCCCCCAAACACCAGATTCCCCGGTGTTCTCGAGGCAATCCCCCCATAGAAGAAGAGGCCTTCGGATACGGGTTGATACAAGCGCCCGGGATGCCAGCTGGCTGGGTGTCCGGCACGCGCCGTCGGCACGCGGACATGTCCGCAGGGCGGTAGCCGGGTGCGCAGGCCGGGCTGATCCGCGTCGGCACGCCAGCCGAGGACGCGTCAGCCGATAATCCGCAGCAGATGGTCGCGCGGCTGGAAACCAATTTCGGGACAAGGCGCCACTCAGCGCGGCCGAGGCGGTGAGCATCATCCTCGGCGGGGTGCGATCCGGGCCTGGCGGATCCTGGTCGGCGAGGACGCCAAGGCGCTCGACGCGAAGGTTCGCGCCAAGCTCGAGGCGGCCTACGACTACGCCGAGCTGTTCAGCGTGCCGGAAGAAGCGCCAGCGGCAGGAACACCTGAGAGATAGCAGCCAGTGCACATCATCTCACCCGCCGGTACCCAGAAGGCCAGCGGGCGGCAGCGACGACGCACCCATGTCGGCGCCGCAGTGGCTGTTGAGTCAAGATCAACGCGAGTCTGAGCGAGAGCTGGATGCCTGTCGGCACGGGCCGTCGGGTGATCGAAAAAGTGAGCGTTGATCACCTGAAGTTCTAACCAGCCTGAGGGAGCGTCGGCCGTGCGCACCAGCGCGCAGATCCTCTAGATATGCATCAGACGGCGGCGCTGCCATGCGCCGGCCGGGCCCGCGCAGGCGGTTATCTGAAGCCCATTTGGAAGAAACCCAGGCGGGAGGGCGGTTATGCGTCGTGGACATGTCGCTGATAAAGGTCCCGCACGAGGGGTAAAACCCAAAAAGCAGCATCGACAGGGGGATTAGCGCAGGTCACGTGGGTGACACCGCTTCGGGTGCGTCGTGGACACCGCTTAAGATAACGCGTCCACGACGCAGCTCGAAGGCGTGTCCAGCTACATCGTAGACACTCGAAAACGACTTGAGATAACGGCGGATCCGCGCTCTACATCCACCGGAAGCTCGGTCACGTTCGGTGACCACCTGGCGGGCGAACGTCGTCGCCTGCACCGGGAAGGCCGGCACGGTGCGCCGGCACCCGACTGCCGGTCATATGACGAGCCCAGCTGCCGGGGCTATCACCTGCAGCCCGGTAGCTGGGCGGGGAAGGTGGAGACGGCGGTGTTGTTTGCCCAGCAGTTCCCCGAGCCCGTGCCGTCCCACAGCAGGTCGCCTCCCGGCAGCGGGGCGATGCCCGGGTCGGGCGCTGCGCCGTTGCCGGTGACCTTGTTGAACACGATGTGGTTGCCGTCGGGGTTGGGGTCGATACCGAGCGAGGCGCATAGCGCCGGGCTCAGGTGGAAGGCGTTGCACAAGCTGGCCACGATGATGCCGAGTGAGTTGTTGCCGTGCACCTGGTTGTGGTCGACCCGGTTGGTGTCGGCGGCGACGACGGCGATCCCGCTCCCGGCCGGGACGTTGCACACATCGCCACCGGGGGTGCACGTGTTGGCCTTGTTGTTGCCTGCCACGAGGTTGTGGTCGATCCGGTTGCCGGAGTTCGACGTGACCGCCAGGAACGGGAGCGTGAACGACAAGATGCCCGCGGTGTTGCTGGTCGCCTTATTGTGGTCTAGCCGGACCGCGGAGCTGTTCTCGATCTCGAACCCGCTCACATTTCCGGCCGCCTGGTTGTGGTCGGCCCGCACGTCGTGGGACTGGCCGACGTAGATCCCGGTGTCGTTCGCCCCGGAGGCGAACGAATGGTCGACCCGTCCGGTCCCGGACAGCGACGGGAAGATGCCGTACTCCGCGTTGCCGACGGCCCGCACCCGGGTCACCCGCCAGTTGTCCGCGCACACCACGTCGAGGCCGTCCAGGCCGAAGCCGGACACTGTGAAGCCCCGGACCAGGGAGCCCTGGACTGTGCTGCCGGGATCGGTCAGGCAGGCCGGATCGCCGGTCCTGGCGACCTGGATCCCGGCGTCCTGCCCGCCCGGATTCACCAGCACAACCTGGCGCCGTCCGTGCGTCAGGCCGATCAGGCTGATGCCGTCCTTGCTGATCGCCACCCCGCATGTCTGCGCCGGATTGGCCGGGCAGGCAACTCCCGGCTCGGCGTAGCTGCCCGGCTCGACCAAAATGGTGTCCCCCGGTGACGCCGCACTGACGGCCGCCTGGATCGACTGGCCTGGCCGCACGATAATGGTCGTGGCCGCGCCCGACAGGGCCGGGAAGCCAAGCACCGCGGCGCCCGCCGCCAGAACGATCGCGACAACTCGCACACGGGCTCGTCCGGCCATTGCCGCCTCCCCACACCGGCGGCCAGCCCAGCCCGGCGCCGGGCCCACTAGGCCGCCAAGAATCAAGGTGAACTCTAGGCCACCATGCTCCCTACTTCTTCCGATTCAGGCTAAGGTCCCGAAGCCGGGGATGCTCGCGAAGGGGCTATCTCTGGCGTTCATCCCGGTCGCAGACAGATGCCACAGTAGGCATCGCCGAACCGTGGTCATGGACTCGCGCAGCGACCCGGTTCGCCGTCAGCGAGTTCTGAGCATTCCCGGTCCTGCGGACAGGCTTGAGCATGAAGCACGCAATCGCGCAGGACCTGCGATGCCAGACGTGGCGCCGAGTCCGGTCCGCACCTGGTCCGGCGGGCCGTGTTCAGTGTTGTGGGTCAGGAATAAATCAGCCGGTCGTTAGCGGCCCGGCTGGCTTCGATGACGCTCATCCCGCCGGGGTTGGTCACTATCTGGTCTAGCCGCCAGCCGGCCCGTTCCAGCAGCTCCCGGTACTCGCCGGCGGTACGCTCGCGACCGCCCCCGAACAGCAGCAGCATGGCTACGTCACTCATCTTGGCCCGGTCGGGCCTGTCATCGTCAGGGAGCAGCCTCTCGAAGATCCGCAGCCGCGAGCCTTCGATGGCGCCGCCGACCGAGGCGAGGATCCGCGCCGCGTCATCGTCGTCCCAGTCATGCAGTACCCGTGCGAGCAGGTACATGTCAGCCGGGGGCGGGGGGGCGAACAGGTCCCCCGGGTGCAGCGTGCAGCGGCCGGCGACCCCTTGGCTGTCCAGGAAGGGCCGCGCACGCTCGAGCACCTGAGGCTGATCCACGAGAATTCCGCGCGCGCGGGGCGCCGCTTGAAGCACCGCGGCCAGTACCGTTCCGACCCCGCCCGCGATGTCGGCGACAGTGGCGGCGGGAGACCAGTCCACCAACGGCACGCAGGGCAGCGACAGGATCTGCGCCTGCTGCCGCATCTGCTCGCCGAACAACGCCTGCTGGTCCGGATGCCCGGCCAGGTACTCCCAGAATGAGACGCCTAGCGCCGTCAGCGCGGCCGCCTGGCCGGTCCGCAGCGTATCGGTCAGGGCATGGGCGACGTCCTGGACGCTGACCGTCGCAAAGGTCGCGTGCTGCGACAGCGGATGTTCCCGGCATAGCAGCCGGCCCCGGCCGGTGAGGCCAGCCTGGTCATTGTCCAATGTCACGATGCCGTGATCGGCGAGCAGCCGCAGCACCCGCCGCAATGAGCCCTCGTGGGCGCCCACCGCCGCGGCCAGCTGCGGCACCGGCAGCGGCGCGCTTGCCAGCCGGTCCGGAACACCCAGCCTCGTCACCGCGCACATGCAGTGCCAGGCAATCCCCGCTTCGAGTATGTCGAACAAGGCGCCAAGATCAGCTACGGGATCAGCAGCCACACCCACTCCTCGACCAGGGCGAGCCCAGCAAGGCGACGGGCCCCCGGCCTGCAGTCGACCATAGATGCGTTCCGCGCGGTCCGGGTTTCGTTGAAGTCGGAGCATCTGCCCTGGTCAGCGATCCCGAACGCGCTGGAGGCGAGGTCCGATCCGCCCGCCGGGAATCGAGGCTAACCCAACCGCCGGAAACACCGTTGGCGCCAGACCCGGCGGCCAGCGTGCTACGTATGCCTACCAGCGGGCGAGTCGCAACCAGCAGTTGAGGAAGTTCGGCGGGGGGCTGCATGCCGCAGCGGTCAACCTGTCGAGTTCGTCGCGGCAGTCGAGAGTGAGCCGGTGGTTGTCGCCCAGCGCCCGGATCGCGTCGGTGATCAGTGCGCGGAACTGACTGGCCGCGTGGTCGGGGTCGCCGCATTCACCGGTCCACTGGGCCATCTCGAACCGGCTGTTCAGCGCGACCTCATGCCGGTTGCCGAGGTGGTTGGCGCAGTCGACGACGACTGCTTTGGCGAGTTCGAGCGCCTTGGCCGGTTGTCCCAGCTGTCCGGTGGCGTGGGCGAGGGCGGTGCGGGCGGCGAGCGTGCAGAGGCTGGTGTGGCCCTCGGCCTGGCTGTGCTCGGCGCAGACCCGCCGGAGAAGGGTCAGCCCGTCGTCGGGGCGGCCGGCGATGAACAACCAGTACGCGAGGTTGCGGCGTATGTCCCTGGCGAACTCCGCGAGGTGGGGGACCGCGCCGGCGTCGGTCTCAAGTGCTCGCTGCGACAAGGTTATGGAACCCCTACAGGCATCGCTGCTACGCCGACGTGGCTTCCCGCTCGCGCGTCGGCAAGGAGGTGTGGAGGCCGATTCGCGAGGTGATCCCGAGTTTGGCGAACACCTTGCGCAGGTGCCACTCCACGGTGCGCGGGCTGAGGAACAGCCGTGCACCAATCTCCGGGTTAGACAGGCCGTCCCGGGCGAGCCTGGCAATCTGCTCCTCCTGCGGCGTGAGGTGTTCGCGCGTCTCGACATTGCGCTTGCGCACCTTCTCGCCGGTGGCCAGCAACTCCCGGCGGGCCCGCTCGGCGAACGCCTCCATCCCGATCGCCTCCAGCAGGTCGTAGGCCGTACGCAGCTGCTTGCGTGCGTCGCGGCGTCGGCGCTCGCGGCGTAGCCATTCGCCGTAGAGGAGATGGGCGCGGGCGAGGTCCGGCCGGACCCGGGTGCGGCTCAGCCGATCGATCGCCTCGCGATAGAGGTCGTCGGCGGCCCCATCGTCGCTCAGCAGCGCCCGGCAGCGGGCCTCGAGGCCGAGTGCGACGTCCGTGTCGAAGGGCTGGGTCGTCTTGGTGAGCCGTTCGAGCGCCTCGCGGGCGAGCTCGGCGTCTCCTGCGCGCGCGGCCGCCTCGACGAGCTCGGGCAGCGCCCACATGGACGGCCACGGGAAGACGGTATCCGCGGTGGCGTGCCGGGCCGCCGACGCCGCCTCCTCGTAGCGGGCGAGGCCGTTGCAGAGGACCGCGGCCGCCCAGTGCGCGTAGCTCGCCGCCAGCCCGTGCCCTCCGGCCGCGGCTTGCTCGATCGCTGCGGAGGCCTCGGCTTCCCTGCCCCGCAGGGCCGCGAGCCTCAGCGCGGCGGAGGGGTCGAAGTGGCTCCCGGTCGCCGCCGCCACGCTTTCGGCCTCCGCGATGAGCGAGGCGGCTCCCGCGAAGTCGCCCATCCAGGTGGTCATCAAGCACAACCCGTTGAGGAAGAGCGGCAACTCCGCGAGCGCGCCGGCGGCCCGGGCGAGCTGGGCCTGCCTGGCGGCGATGGCGTGCATGCCGTGGACGTCCCACGCGGCGGCGCTGGCGGAGTAGGCCAGCCAGCCCCACCGCAGGACGTCCTCGATGGGAATGCTGGTGAGGGCCTTGGCCGCTTGCTGCAACGTCGGAGCCGCGGCGGCGTGTCCATCAGTGATCAGGAGCGCTTGGCCGTCCAGCAGCAGGTCGAGAGGACTCGGAGCACCCGGCGGGGGAGGGAGGGCCTGGACGGCGCGGCAGATCTCCAGCAGCACGTCACGTTCAGCCAAACTCCCCGCGAACCCCGCCGCGGCCCAGGCGACCAGGTAGGTCTCGCGGGCCAGCTCCACGTCGAACGGCTCGAGCTGCCTGGCCGCCTTCAGCAGCAACGGGGGCGCATCGCTGCCGAGGCCCGAGGCGAAGGCGACGTGGGCGCGCACCAGGTCCACCCGGGCGCGCTGGAACTCATCCAGCGGCCCGGCCTCGGCTGTGGCCAGGAGCCCGAGCGTCGCGTCGAAGGCGCCGGCCTGGAGGCTCACCTGGGCGGCGGCCAGCGCTCGCTCGGCGCGCCGGGTTGGGTCGACGGTCAGCGCAGTGGCGCGCTGCAGGAATGCGGCCGCGGCGGCGACCCCGCCGCGGGCCTGGGCGCGTCCGGCCGAGCGCTCGAGCTCGGCGGCGACGTTCTCGTCGGGTCCCGGCGTCGCTCGGGCGAGGTGCCAGGCCCGCCGATCTGGGTCGGTCTGGGCGTCGGTGGCTTCGGCCAGGGCGCGATGCACGCGGTGGCGGTCGTCGGCGGCCGCCGACCGGTAGGCGGCGGATCGGACGAGTGGGTGGGCGAACTCCACGCGCCCACCGATCTCGAGCAGCCCCGCGTCCACCGCAGGGTCGGCCGCAGCCATGCCGAGCCCGAGGGTCTCGGCGGCACGATCCAGCAGCACTGGGTCACCGAGGGGTTCGGCGGCCGCGGCCAGGAGGAGCAGCCGCGTGCCGGAGGGGAACCGGAGGAGGCGCTGAGCGTAGCTCTGTTCGATCCTGGTGACCACCGGGTGGCTTGCGGGCAGCCCGAACCCGCCGGCGAGATCTGTGGCCCTCCAGGTGCGCGGCAACTCGAGCAATGCGAGAGGATTGCCGTGGCTGTCCGTGACGATCTGGTCATTGACGGCCGCATCGAGCGGGCCATGCACGTTGTCCAGCAGCAGCGCGCGCGCATCGCTGTCGCTGAGCCCACCGATGGCCAACTCCGGGAGCCCGGCGAGGACATCGTCGCCGATGCCGGTGCGCGCAGCGCAGACGATTGCGATCCGCTCGGCGAGGAGCCGTCGGGCGACGAAGCCCAGGATCTGGGCCGAGGCCTGGTCGAGCCACTGCGCGTCGTCGATGATGCAGACGAGCGGTTGCTCGTCGGCGATCAGGGCGAACAGTGTCAGCGTCCCGAGTCCCACCAGGAACCGGTCGGGCGCAGGCCGGGTGCTCAGTCCGAACACCGCCGCCAGCGCGTCGCGCTGCGGGACGGGCAGCCGGTCGAGGAGATCCAGCATGGGTGCGCAGAGCTGGTGGAGGCCGGCATAGGCCAGCTCCATCTCCGACTCGACGCCCGCGGCCCTGGCGACATGCCAGCCGGCGACTCGGTCGGACACGTAGCCCAACAGGGCGCTCTTGCCCACGCCGGCCTCCCCGCGCAGGACGGTGGCGCGGCTGTGACCGGCGAGCGCGTCGGTCAGGAGCCGGTCGAGCGCCTCGCATTCGGCCCGCCGTCCGAGGAGCTTCATCGGCGCCCTCCCTGCCTCCGAAAGACCCCTCCCTGCCTCCGAAAGACCCTCCGCCAACGATCCTACTGACCAGGGTGTCAACCAGGGAGTTCCCTGGTGCGACGCAGCGGTCCAAGCGCGAAGGTCTCACACAACTCAGGAGACAGCCATCAGCACCCACCGAAGTCCCCAACCACGGGAGGTCGTCATGAGCAGCACCGTCGAGACCGCCACCGAGATGCGCCCCTTCCGCGTGGATGTTCCGGAGGAGGAGCTGGTCGAGCTGCGCCGGCGGATCGCGGCCACGCGCTGGCCCGAGAAGGAGCCCGTTGCAGATCAGTCGCAGGGCGTGCAGTTGGCGACGATTCAGGCACTCGCGCGCTACTGGGAGACCGAGTACGACTTCCGGCGGTTGGAGGCGAGGCTGAACGCTCTCCCGCAGTTCATGACGGAGATCGACGGCCTCGACATCCACTTCATCCACGTCAGGTCGTCGCACGAGAACGCGTTGCCGCTCGTCATCACCCACGGCTGGCCCGGCTCGGTCGTCGAGATGCTGAACGTGGTCGGCCCGCTCGCCGACCCGACGGCGCACGGCGGCAGCGCAGACGACGCGTTCCATGTGGTCATCCCGTCGATGCCCGGCTACGGGTTCTCCGCCAAGCCGGAGGAGACCGGTTGGGATACCGCCCGCATGGCACGCGCCTGGGTGGAGCTGATGAAGCGCCTCGGCTACACGAGATTCGTCGCGCAAGGCGGCGACTGGGGCGCGCTCGTCACGGAGGTGATGGGCGCCCAGGCACCTCCGGAGTTGCTCGGCATTCACTCCAACATGCCCGGCGCTGTTCCCGCCGATGTTGTAAAGGCACTCCACTCGAACCCGCTCGGGGCGGGCTATCCACCGCCGTCCGATCTGTCAGCCGAGGAACAACGCGCGTACGAGCGGCTGAGCTTCCTGTACACGAAGGGCATCGGCTACGCACTCGAGATGGGGTTGCGTCCGCAGACGCTGTACGGGCTTGCAGACTCGCCCATCGCTCTCGCCGCCTGGATGCTCGACCACGACGCGCGCAGCTTGGACGACATCTCGCGCGCCTTCGTCGACGAACAGCCCGTCGGCAACCTCACCCGAGACGAGGTCCTCGACAACGTCACGCTCTACTGGCTGACGAACACCGGAGTCTCAGCCTCCCGCCTCTACTGGGAGAGCAAGCTGGGCTTCTTCGACTTCAAGGGCGTCACCGTCCCGGCCGCTGTGACCGTCTTCCCGAATGAGCTCTATGAGGCCCCGCGGAGTTGGGCCGAGCAGGCCTACCCCAACCTCATCTACTTCAACCAGGTCGACGAAGGCAACCACTTCGCGGCCTGGCAGGAGCCGGACCTCTTCACGACCGAGGTGCGAGCCGCGTTCAGGTCACTGCGCTAAGGGAGGTCGTCATGAGTGGTACGGTCGAGGCCGCCGCCGAGATTCGTCCATTTCAGGTCAACATTCCGGATGAGGCTTTGGAGGACCTTCGTCGACGCATCGCGGCCACGAACTGGCCCGAGAAAGAGACCGTCACCGATCAATCCCAAGGCGTTCCACTGGCCATGATCCAGAAGCTCGCGCGCTATTGGATGACGGACTACGACTGGCGCACGTGCGAGGCCAACCTGAACGCCCTACCGCAGTTCAGCACCGAGATCGACGGGCTGGACATTCACTTCATTCACGTTCGCTCCCAGCATGAAGACGCGTTGCCGCTGATCGTCAATCACGGCTGGCCGGGCTCGATCATCGAGCAGCTGAAGATCATCGATCGACTGACCGACCCGACCGGGCACGGCGCGAGCGCAGCGGACGCGTTCCATGTGGTGATTCCCTCCATGCCGGGCTACGGGTTCTCCGGCAAGCCGACGAGCACCGGTTGGGGCCCCGAGCGCATGGGCCGAGCCTGGGCAGCACTGATGCAACGCCTCGGCTACCGCCGCTACGTCGCCCAGGGCGGCGACTGGGGTGCGTTCGTCGTCGACCAGATGGGCTTGCAGGCACCTGCGGGACTGCTCGGCATCCACACCAACATGCCTGCCACCGTCCCAGCCGACGTCGACCAGGCTTCCCTGGCCGGCGGCCCGCCGCCATCGGGTCTCTCCGCCGAGGAACGACGCGCCTATGCCCAGCTGGAGCGGACCTTCAAGCAGGTCGAGTACGCCAGGATGATGGCGTCGCGCCCCCAGACCTTGTACGGCATCGCGGATTCACCCGTCGGCCTGGCCGCCTGGCTGCTGGACCACAACGATGCTGACGGCCAGCCGGCCGCGGCAGTCGCCGCGGCGCTGGACCGGACCACGAGCGCCACGGGCGAACTGACGCGTGACGAGATCCTCGACAACATTACGCTGTACTGGCTGACGAACACGGGGGTCTCTGCGTCTCGCCTGTATTGGGAATACAAGGGTGGCTTCTTCAACGCCAAGGGCGTCTTGATCCCCGTTGCCATGACCGTCTTTCCCGGCGAGCAGTATCAAGCCCCGCGCAGCTGGGCCGAGCGGGCCTACCCCAACCTCATCTACTTCAACGAGGTCGACAGGGGTGGTCACTTCGCCGCCTGGGAACAGCCGCAACTGTTCTCTGAGGAGATTCGCGCAGCCTTCCGCTCACTGCGGTAGCTGGAGCGAGGGAACGGGCGTCGGTCACAACCTGCCGCACGAAGCACCCCAAGCCTTCACCAAGGCCGTCGTCGAGGTCGACGGTTCCTGATCGGGGTGCCCCCGCGTCCGCCATGCAAGGCAGACGTCGTCAAGCTCACCTTCCCGCATTGTAGGAGAGACAGATGGACCAGGATGCAACCCAATGGAAGACGCTCTTCACCAGAGCCAACCAGCTCCTCCGCGCGACCACGCATCCCGCGGTGGTCCAGTTGCCCGTTGAAGGTTCGTTGCCTTCCCTCGACGACGCCACCGAGTGGCTCAACTCGCCACCACTGACGACAGCCGACCTGCGCGGGAAGGTCGTCCTGGTCGACTTCTGGACCTACACCTGCATCAACTGGCTCCGCACCCTTCCCTACCTGCGCGCCTGGGCCGAGAAATACCAGCAGCACGGACTGGTGGTCATCGGCGTGCACACCCCCGAGTTCGACGTTGAGCACGACCTCGACAACGTCCGCCGGGCCGTCAAGGACCTGCGGGTGGACTATCCAGTCGCGGTCGACAACGACTATGCGATCTGGAGCGCCTTCGACAACCACTACTGGCCGGCCCTGTACTTCGTCGACGCGGAGGGGAAGATCCGACATCACCAATTCGGCGAGGGTCAATACGAGCAGTCCGAGATGATTCTCCAACAGCTGCTGACCGCCGCCGGAGTCGACGGCATCGGCCATGAGCTGGTCTCGGTTGATGCCGGTGGGGTTGAAGCTGCTGCCGACTGGGCCAGCTTGCGGTCCCCGGAGAACTACCTCGGTTATGCGCGCACCGACAACTTCGCGTCCTCCGATGGTGCGGCCTTGGATACGCGGCATGTCTATGCCGCCCCGACACGGTTGCGGCTCAACCATTGGGCCCTTGCTGGTGACTGGACGGTCAAGCGGGAGGCCATCGTGCTCAACGAGACGGGTGGGCGGATCGTCTACCGGTTCCACGCCCGCGACCTGCACCTGGTCATGGGACCGGCCGCGCCAAGGACCGCTGTGCGGTTCCGGGTGGGCATCGACGGGCAGCCCCCGGGCGCCGCCCACGGAGTCGACGTCGACGACCAGGGCAACGGCACCGTCACCCAAACCCAACACCTGCCACGCATAACTGCAGGTCAGGCCCGGTCTGCGGACCGGGCCTGACGTGTGCCCGGGAGCGGTTCCGGGGACCGTTCACGGTGCCTGTGGGCCAGTTGTGGGCCAGATCCGGGTAGGTCAGCGGCCTGCGCCCGGCGCGGCTCAGACTCCGTGCGGGCGCGGGTCGCTCATCGGGGACCGCTCCCTTCATGCGAGTGTTCTCGCAGGTCACGGGCCTGTTGCTGGTATCTGCCGGGTCTCGCTGGGTCCGGATGTGTCTCATAGCGTGTAGCTGTGTGCGGACGCCTGGCGGACGGGATCTGGCCGGGTGATTACAGGATTTCGTGGGCCAGTTGTGGGCCATGGCGTGACCGGTGACAGGCATCAAGCCCGGGACATTGGCTGTCACTATGGGTGAGCGCCCGCCAGGCGGGGGCCGCTGTGCGTTTAGTGCACCGATTTCGTATGTCGCGTCGGATGGGGGTGGCGCGGCAGGTGCCTGGCGCAGATCGCCGGTTATGGGGCTGGCCGTCTTCATGTTGCGGTGTCCGGTGCGGCGCTGGGATGCCGGCTGCCGGCTGTGCGGTCTCTGTCCGTGACCGGCCTGGACGCTGGAATGTCGTACCGGCCAGTCATACTCGTTCGCGGCATCTCAGGAGCGGCTGACCGCCGGAGGTGCCGGCGGGCCTGGCAGATCTGCCGGGCGTTCCGGTGCCACCGTGGGATCGGAGGGGCATGCGCGTCGATATCGGGGCCGCCTGGCCCGAGGCGACCCCGCCGGATGAGGCCTTGCCGGATGTCGCTGGCCTGGCGCGGCTCGCGGAGCGGGCTGGCCTGGACTGCCTGTGGGCCGAGGACCGTCTGGTGGCCGGCCAGATGCCGGTGCTGGATAGCAGCCTGACGCTGGCTGCCGCCGCGGCGGTCACCGGCCGCATCGCGATCGGGTTTTCGGTGTATGTGCCGTCGCTGCGCCAGCTGGCCTGGGCCGCGAAGCAGATCGCCAGCTTGCAGCACATCGCGGGCGGCGGCCGTCTGCGGCTCGGCGTGGGCCTGGGCGGCGGGCCCGCGCAGGAGTATCACGCGGCGGGCTTCCGCCGCGAGCACAGAGCCCGGCGCACCGATGAGTTTCTCCGGCTGCTGCCTGGCCTGCTCGGCGGCCAGCCAGCCCCGGTCCCCGATGCCCCGGGTTCTGCTGCGATCTGTCTGCGGCCGGCCATGCCGGTGCCGCCACTGTGGATCGGCGGCCAGTCCACAGCTGCCCTGCGGCGTGCCGTCCGCTTCGGCGATGGCTGGCTGTCCGGCTTCCAGACCCCGCGCGAGTTCGCGGTCAGTGCAGCCCGCCTGCGCGAGCTCTCCGGCGAGGCCGGGCGGGCCAGGCCCCGGCTGGGCATCTGCCTGCACGCCGCCCTCAGTGCCCGTCCCGCCGCCGGGCTGGCCGATATGACCGCCGGGACCATGCAGGCCATCTACGGCCTGCCCGCCGATCGCGCCCGGCAGCTGGCCATCGCCGGGACACCCAGCCAGGTCGCCGCTTACCTCGCGCTCTACTGTGACGCAGGAGCACAGCTGATAGCGGTCACCTGCGACCCTGCTCCCTCGGCGCAGTCCTGGGAGCTGCTAGCCGAGACACGACGCCTTCTCAACCAGCGCTGAAGGCGGGATCCCGCCGGCAGGGCCGCCGGGCTCAACGCCATTTCACCGCCCCGCAACCCGCGCCGAACACTCCGAACTGCGCGCCCTGGGCCTGATGACGGCCGAGATCCTATAGCCGCGCCGAACGAATATATGCGCGTCTCTGACATTGGCATACGTTCACGGATCGTGACCAACTTGTTCTCTATGCGGCCGATTCCTCGCGGCCAAGCGCAGTCGCAATAAGGGACAGGTCAGCTGAGCGGGCACGGAGGCTGGCACATGGTTGCTGTCATGCGGCGGTCGCGGTGTCGCTGACGGGCAATCGGACGGTCCTGTCGCCGAAATCGGCCACCAAGTCCAGCCGGCCGCCGAGGGCCTCGACGTAGCGAGCGATGACCTCGAAGGAGGCGACTTCGTCGTGCTCGATCTGCGACACCCGGGCGACGCTCACGCCCATGGCGGCGGCGATCTGCTTCTGGCCCAGGCCCAGCTGCTTGCGGGTCTCGGCGAGTTGATGCCCGCGCGCCTGGGCGAGCAACCGGCGTGCACCCGTCTCGATTTCCTCGGGGGAGACCCCGGCAGCGTGCAACTCGCGCTCCAGGTCCTCCCAGTCCAGGGGTGTGCGCTTAGGCATGGCGGCTACTCCTGTCCCTCTGTGGTGTACTCCAGGTACAACTGCTCAGCGATCGGGATGTTCTCCCGGTACCACCGCTGCCAGTTCCCGGCCTTGTCGCCGCCGAGCAGCAGCAGCGCCGACCGGGTGGGATCGAACGCGAAGAGCACCCTGATCTCGGACCGGCCCGCCGAGCCGGGCCGTGGCCGTAGCGCTCCAGGATTCCTCGGTGTAGTCCCCGGCGGGGGAGAAGGCGACGACGTTGACCGCCCGCCTCCGCTGATCGGGTAGTGCACCAGGTGCCGTCCGGGGCCGATCCACAGGGTCTGCGCACGCCGGCGCGCGAAGACGGGCGCGTGCCTTCCGTGGACGACTGCCCGGAAGGCGCAGATGCCGGAGTATGCGGGCGGCGACGGCTCGGCGACCGCGCCGCGCACCACCGAATGCACCCCATCGGCGCCGATGACGACATCGGCTTCCACGCGGCTGCCGTCGGCGAAGCGCAGCAGCGCGCCGTCCGGGTGCTCTTCGAGGTCTGTGCAGCGCGCGCCCAGGCGCACCCACGCGCCGGGCACCGCCGCCGTGATCGCATCCAGCAGGTCGGCCCGGTGAATGACGTAAGTGCGCTCGCCGTAGAGCCGCTCGCAGACACCGCTGAGCCGCTCCGCCGACAGTACTTTCCCGTTCTGCCAGCGACGGAATTCCCATCCCCACTCCAGCGGTATCGCGTCGTGCAGGAAACTGATCCATCACGCCCAGCCGTCGCAGCAGCCGGCCAGCATTGGGCGCCACCACGACGTCGGCGCCCACCTCGGTGAGGACGGAAGCCTGCAGGCCGCCGAGCACGGGGTCGCTGATCAGCCGCGGTTTGCGGATTCGGGCGTGAGCCCCAGGGCCGGCAGGACGACGGCGTCGATGTAGGTCTGGATGAAGGCCTGGTCGGGGGGCCGGTCGTCGATCAGGTCGCGGGCGATGAACGCGCCGACCATCATGTGCAGCACGTAGTCCAGTGCGGGATTGTCGGGGGATACCTCGCCGCGGGCGACGGCGCGGCGCAGCATCTTCTGCATGTCCTTGCGTTCGGGCTCGATGAGCACCTCACGCAGGGCGCGCATCAGCTCGGGGGTCGTGTGCGCCGCGTGCATCATGCTGCGCATCATGGCCGTGTCCTCGCTGGCTCGGCGGTCGTCGAAGCGCGCGACGATCGCCGCGAAGTCGCCGCGCAGAGAGCCGGTATCCACGGTCTCTGCGATCGGCTGCCTGGAGTGCTTCAGGGCGTGGGCGACGAGGGTGGCCTTGCCGCTCCACTGCCGGTACAGGGTCGCCTTGCTCACATGGGCCCGCGCGGCGACGGCGTCCAGGGTAAGTCGCTCGTAGCCGGTCTCGCGTACCAGCGCGAGAACCGCCTCGTACAACTCGTCCTCGCGCTCAGGGGTCATCCTCCCGCGGGCCGAGGGCGTCGCCGTCGCCACAGATCACCTTCCGTCTGGAGTGGTTCCGCCGGGATGCAGTCTAACATGCATCTTAAACGAAACGGTATCGTACTTTCGCAGCGCAGCCGAGAGCTGCCGCGGCCATCACAGAGTACTTGGGCTTGGTTGACACATCGCCAGATCCTAATGTATCGTGCGTACGAAACCGTTTCGTTTAGGTTCACCTCGACCATCTGGAGCGTCTTCGATGAGCCAGTCCACCGACGTCCTCCAACCGGACGCCGCCACGTCCGGCCCGCATGCCGGAGATGCGGTCCCCGGCGCGCATCACCGCCGGCGCTGGTGGGTGCTGGGCGTGATCGCCGTTGCCCAGCTGATGGTGGTCCTCGACGCCACCGTCGTGAACATCGCCCTGCCCTCGGCTCAGCACGCGCTGGGCTTCAGCAACGGCGACCGGCAGTGGATCGTCACCGCCTACTCGCTGGCCTTCGGCAGCCTGCTCCTGCTCGGCGGACGGCTCGCCGACCTCATCGGACGCAAGAAGGTGTTCCTGGTCGGCGTCACCGGCTTCGCGGCCGCCTCCGCCCTCGCGGGCGCCGCCCAGAACTTCCAGATGCTGGTTGCCGGCCGTGCACTGCAGGGCCTGTTCGGCGCCCTGCTCGCCCCCGCTGCGCTCGCCCTGCTCAACACCACGTTCACCGATGCCCGGGAACGGGCGAAGGCGTTCGGCATCTACGGGGCCATCGCCGGCGCTGGCGGCGGGCTCGGCCTGCTGCTCGGCGGGGTGCTGACCGAGCACCTGAGCTGGCGGTGGACCCTGTACGTCAACCTGATCTTCGCCGTCCTGGCCTGCGCCGGCGGCCTGGCGCTGCTGCGCGGCGGTCGGCCCGCCCGCCGGCCCAGGCTCGACATCCCCGGCACGCTTCTCGCCTCAGTCGGCCTGTTCGCGCTCGTCTACGGCTTCTCCAGTGCGGCCAGCGACGGCTGGTCCTCCCCCATGACCTGGGGCTTGCTGGCCGGCGCCGCGGCACTGCTGAGCCTGTTCACCTGGTGGCAGGCCAAGGCCCCGCACCCGCTGCTCCCGCTGCGGGTGCTGACCGACCGCAACCGCGGAGCCTCCTTCATCATGCTGGCGCTGTCCGGCGCCGGCATGTTCGGCGTCTTCCTGTTCCTGACCTACTACCTCCAGGTTTCGCTGGGCTACACCCCCGTTAAGACAGGCCTGGCCTTCCTGCCGATGATCGGCGCCCTGATGGTCGCGGCCCAGATCACCAGCAACATGCTGGTGCCCCGCTTCGGGCCCAAGGTGGTGGTACCGGCCGGCGCCGTCATCGCCGCTGCCGGCCTGGCCATGCTCACCACGCTCGGCCTCACCAGCAGCTACGCAACCGGCGTCCTGCCCTGGCTGGTCGTCATGGGGCTAGGGATCGGGCTGGTCATGCCGACCGCGGTGAACCTGGCCACCAGCGGGATAGCGCCCGAGGACGCCGGAGTCGGCTCCGCGGCCGTCAACACCATGCAGCAGATCGGCGGAGCCGTCGGCACCGCGCTGCTCAGCACGCTCGCCGCCAGCGCTGCCACCAGCTACCTGCACGGCAAACAGCCCACCGCCGCAGTGCTGGCCCAGGCGCAGCTGCACAGCTACGCGACCGCGTACTGGTGGTCGGCTGGCCTCTTCCTCGCGGGAGCGATCGTGGCCCTGCTCCTCTACCGCAAGGGCAGCGTCACCGCCTCCGCCGATGCCCAGGTGATCCATACATGACACCGGCGCCCGTACCGTGCCGCAGGAGAGCTGTCTCCGGCGGTCCCGGGGAGCCGAGCGCCGGTTCCGTACCCAGCACCGAGCCAAGTGCCACGGACCAGCCGTGGCCGCGAGAGCAGAGGTAGGGGGATTAGCACCATGATTGACGTACTGGAACTCACGAAACGCTATGGGGACAGGACGGCGGTCGACCGGCTGAGTTTCACCGCGAAGCCCGGCCACGTCACCGGATTCCTCGGTCCCAACGGCGCGGGGAAGTCCACGACGATGCGCGTGATCATCGGGCTGGACGCGCCCACCAGCGGCACGGTCACGGTGGGCGGCCGGCGCTACGCCGAGCACACCGCGCCGCTGCAGGTGGTCGGTGCCCTGCTGGAGGCCAGGTCGGTTCATCCGGGCCGTACCGCCTTCGCCCACCTGATGGCTCTTGCCCGCACCCACGGGATCCCGCGCTCCCGTGTCGACGAGGTCATCGAACTCGCCGGCCTGGGCAGCGTGGCCCACAAGCGGGCCGGGTCCTTCTCCTTGGGGATGGGCCAGCGGCTCGGCATCGCGGCGGCGCTGCTCGGCGATCCGGAGATCGTGATGCTCGACGAGCCGGTCAACGGCCTCGACCCGGAGGGAGTGCTCTGGGTACGCAACCTGCTGTCCGGGCTGGCCGCCGAGGGGCGAACGGTCATGCTCTCCTCCCACCTGATGAGCGAGACCGCGCTGATCGCCGACCACCTGGTCATCATCGGGCGCGGCCGGCTGCTCGCGGACACCACGGTCGGCGCCTTCATCGAGCAGGCCGGCGGCAGGGGCGTGAAGGTCGCTACCGCCGAGCGTGACCGGCTGCGTGCGCTGCTGTCCGGCCCGGACGTCACCGTCACGTCCACCGCCGCGGAGGAACTCGTGGTCACCGGCCTGGACTCGCGCCGGATAGGGACGATCGCCGCGGAGCACGAAGTGCCGCTGCACGGGCTCACCCCGCAGACCGTATCCCTGGAGGAAGCATTCATGGAACTCACCAGAGACGCTGTGGAATACCACAGCGCCCACGCCGACACCGTCACCCGGAGGGCCGCCTGATGACCACCACCATGTCCGCCCGCCCTGCGACCGCCGAGCTCCGCGAGCCCGCCCGGCCCGCCTACCGGGTCACCGGGCTGAGGGTGCTGCGCTCGGAATGGGGCAAATTCTGGTCGCTGCGGTCCAGCTGGATCACCCTTGGCATCACCCTGCTCCTCCTGGTCGCCATCGGGGCGATCGCCTCCGCCACGTACAGCCCCGGCGCCACCGCGAGCAGCGGGCCGCCAGGCCCGGGCTCCGGCAGCCCCAGCGACGCGGTCAGCCTGGCCCTGCTCGGCTCGACGTTCGCCTCGCTCGCCATAGGAGCGCTCGGAGTCCTCGTTTCCGCAGGTGAGTACACGACCGGCATGATCCGCTCCACACTGGCGGCCGTGCCCGCGCGCCTGCCGGTGCTGTGGTCGAAGAGCGCCGTCTTCGCTGCGATCGCCACACCCGTCGCCACGGCCGGTGCGATCGCCGCGTTCTCGCTGGGCAGCCTCGGCCTGCACGGGCAGCAGATCGCGCTGTCCCTGGGGGCCGACGGCGTGCTGCGTTCCCTGGTCGGCGCGGGACTCTACCTGGGCCTGGTGGGCCTGGCGGGCGTGGCCCTGGGCACGCTGATCCGCTCCAGCGCGGGCGCCATCGCCGTCCTGGTGGGCATCCTGCTCATCGTGCCCGGCCTGACCCAGCTGCTGCCCGGCTCGTGGGCCGACAACGTCAGCCCCTACCTGCCCAGCAACGCCGGCCAGGCAGTGATGTCCCTGCACCAGTCCGCGAGCTCGCTCAGTCCCTGGGCCGGCCTGGCGGTCTTCGCGGGATGGGTGGCGCTGGCCCTGGCCGGGGCCGCGTACCGGCTGGTCCGCACCGACGCCTGACCGAAGGGCCGATGACGTTGTACCGCTTCAAAATAACCGCGCGGTGTGTGAACTGCGGATTCACGAGGTCGGCTATGCGGCTCGGTAGTACTCGTTGATTACGCCGCCGAGTACCTTCCGCCGCTGACCTGGCAGTTCTAGGGGGGCGCCGGCTTGGCTGCGCTGGTCGGGTGGTCGTTGCTGGCGGGACTGGTGTGGCCGGTGCCGGTTGTAATGGCCGGCATACCGGCCGAGGACCGACCGGAGGTGCCGTTCGTCGTAGATCAGCATCCGGTCGGTGCACTCGGTCCGTGCAGTGCGTATCCATCTTTCGGCGTAGCAATTCGCTCGCGGGTCAGCGGCGGCGTCTTCACTATCGTCACGCCCTCGCTGGCGAAGATCTGGTCGAAGGCGCTAGTGAATTTGGCGTCCCGGTCCCGGATGAGGAAGCGGAAGGAGCCGATCCGGTCTTCGAGGTCCATGAGCAGGTTGCGGGCTTGCTGAGCGGTCCAGGACCCGGCCGGGTGGGCGGTCACGCCGAGGATGTGCACGTGCCGCGTTGCCACCTCCATGACGAACAGCACGTACAGGCGCTGCAGGAAGACCGTGTCCACGTGGAAGAAATCGCACGCTAGCAGGCCGTCAGCCTGGGCACGCAGGAACGCCCGCCAGGAGGTGTCGATGTTCCGCGGAGGCGGCCTGCGCCGCCGTCCGCGAAGGATCCGCCGTACGGTCGCCTGGCTGACGTGGCGCCCGAGCCGGGTCAGCTCGCCGTGGACCCTGCGGTATCCCCAGGCTGGGTTCTCCTGCGCCAGCCGGAGCACCAGGTCGCGGATTTCCTGGCTGGTCCTCGGGCGGCCTGGCCGGTTCGGGTACGTCCACTTGCGGGTGATCAGGCGGCGGTGCCAGGCCAGCATCGTGCCCGGCGTGACGAGCCGATGCGCACGTAACGCGGCTGGCAGCAGCAGCGTCAGTGCCGCCAGGACCGCCCGGTCAGCCCAGTCCGGCTTGGGCTGGGCAACCTGACATCGGAGCACCGCGACCTCGTGACGGAGCAGCATGATCTCCGCGTCCTTGAATGCCTGCTCACGGCCGAGCAGCACCAGCCAGCCGAAGATCCGGATCGTGATCAGGTAGAGCAAACGGAAAGCCACAAACCGCGATCCTGGCGCAGCCAGCTCATCAGAACAAACCGCAGCTCACAGGACCCGTGCCGAGTTCTGAAGCGGTACAGGCCAGGCCCGACCTCACCGGCACCGTCTCGCTGCCCGGCCCGCGGCCAGCAGGGTTACTGCCAGGCAGGCCGGTAAGGCCGCCGAAACGGGGAGACGCCTCATCGCTCGTATCTCCTTGTGCCGGATCTTCCACACGCTATGACGGCCTGGCAGCCAGCAGAAGAGCGCCTCGTGGTTGCCCGGGTGACCCTTAGCTTGACGCGGGTGAGCGCGGGCGGCAGTGCTGGCGGCATTCGGCCACGCTGCCCGCGCCGATGAGGCGGACCGGGATGCCGGCTGCGTCGAGCAGGCTGGCGGCGATCGACGCACGGTGGCCGTTGGAGCAGATGACCCAGGCCGGGCGGTCGCGGGGGATGGTGTCGAGGTGGCGGGGGAGGTCGGCGACAAAGAGAGTTCGGCTGCCGGGGATCGTGCCCCATGCCCATTCGAGTTCCTGGCGCACGTCCAGCACGAGAAGGCCTTCTCCCTTGGCCATCGCATCGCAGAGGTCCCGGACGGAGGCGGCGGGGTAGGAACGCAGTCCGCCGGCCCAGGCGCCGATGCCGCCCTCGAGGTAGCCGCGCACCTGAGTCCAGCCGATCCGCAGCAGCTGCGTGATCGCCTCGGCCAGCGAAGCCTCCACCGGGTCGGGGAGCACCAGGATCACCGGTGCGCCGAAGGGCAGCATCCACCCGACGTAGCTTCCGAAGCCGGAGTTGAGCTCGATGTTGACCGAGCCGGGGATGTGACCGGCGGCGAAGTCGTCGCGGTCACGGGCGTCCACGACCCACGCCCCAGCACCGGCATGCCGCTGGAACTCCGGCAGGGTCAGGGCGGGAACGTCAGGAACGCCGCCGAGCACCGGCGCGCCCCGCCGGTTGATCGGCGCCATGTGGGCGTAGTAGGCGGGATAGGCCATGAGCTCGGAGCACAGTTCGGTGGTGAACTCGGGCAGGTCCCGCGCGGTCAGCAGGGGGTTCTCGTCCCGCTCGGCGACGATGGTGCTGGTGCGCTGGGTGGCGGGCATGGCGGCGACGCAGAAACTCCCTGCGCCGTGGGTGGGCAGCACCCGCGCGCCGCCGGGCAGCGTGGCGAGCCGCTGCAGGGTAGCGTACTGAGCGCGGGTGAGCTCGCCGGTGTGCTGATCTCCGAGCAGGTCCGGCCGGCCCGCGCTGCCGACCAGCAGGCTGCCGCCGGTGAACACCGCTGCCGGGGCACCGGCCTCGTGGGCGAGCCAGGAGATGTGCTCGAAAGTGTGCCCCGGAGTCGCCATCGCAACGAGCCGCAGGTCGCCGAGCATCACCTCGTCACCCTCGTCAGCGGGGCGGTGGGGGAACTCGTAACGGCCCTTGGCCGGGGCGATGATCTGCGCGCCGGTGGATGCGCGGATCTCGTGGGCGCCGGACACGTAGTCGTTGTGCACGTGGGTCTCCAGCACGGCGCGGATCACGGCCCCCCGCGCCTGGGCGGCGTGGAGGAACCGCCAGGCGTCGCGCTGCGGATCAACGACCGCCGCCTCATCACCGGACACCAGCAGGTAGCTGTTGTCTCCCAGGCCCCCGGTCACGAACACCTCGACGTCCATGACCATCTCCCGTCACGCTAGTCGTTTAGTATCTAATTAATCTATTGACTACTTGAAAATGCAAGCCCTGTCGCCTATCGTCGGCGCATGGCCGTTGTCCCGGACTCGTTCCTCGACGATGTCGCCCGCCGGTTCGCCCTGCTGGGCGACCCGACCCGGCTGAAGATCGTCAGCGTCCTGCATGAGGGCGGCGAGTCCACAGTGGGGGAGATCGCGGGCGCCGCGGGCACCTCGGTGGCCAACGCGTCGCAGCATCTGCAGCGGCTGGCGGCCGGCGGGATCGTCGGGCGGCGGCGCGATGGGCAGGCGGTCTGCTACCGGATCATCGACGAGACCATTGAGCGGCTGTGCGCGATCGTCTGCGGCAGCGTGACCCGCGGGCAGCGCCGGCTGGCCGAAGACGTGGCCGAGCCGGTGTGACTGGGTGACGCGATGACCACGCCAGGCGCTGCGGCAGGGCCGCCGCCGGACGCTGCAGGGCCGCTGGCAGATCCTGCCGCCGGGCTTGCGCAGCCGGAGTCCCGCCGGTGGCTGAAGGTCATCGACCAGACCCGGTGCATCGGCTGCCACGCGTGCACCACCGCGTGCAAGTCGGAGAACGAGGTCCCGCTGTCGGTCACCCGGACCTATGTCAAGAGCGTGGATGTCGGCGTGTTCCCGCAGGCGAGGCGGGCGTTTCAGGTCACCCGCTGCAACCAGTGTGAGGACGCGCCATGCGTGGCTGCGTGCCCGACCGGGGCGATGTTCACCCGCCCTGATGGCATCGTCGATTTTGACAAGGGCGCCTGCATCGGCTGCAAGGCGTGCATGGCGGCCTGCCCGTATGACGCGATCTTCATCAACCCGGAGGATCACTCGGCGGAGAAGTGCAACTTCTGCGCGCACCGGATCGACGCCGGCCTGGAGCCGGCCTGCGTGGTGGTCTGCCCGACCCAGGCCATCCTGGTCGGGCAGGCCGATGACTCCCCTGCCGCGAGCATCGCGGCCCGTGAGCCGGTCGCGGTCCGCCGCCCGGAGAAGGGGACCAGGCCCAAGCTGTTCTACCGGGGCGCGACCCAGGCGACGCTGGATCCGCTGGCCGCCCGCCGGCCGGCCGGGGACACCTTCGCCTGGAGCGAGATCCAGCGTGGCCCGGGGCTGGTCGTTCCCGGGAATCCCGGCGGCGGGAACAGCAGCGCGGCGGTGCTGCTGTCCTACGACATCGGTCACCGGGTGCCGTGGGACTGGCGGGTGAGCCTGTACACCTGGGCCAAGGGCGTCGCCGCAGGCGCCTACCTGGTGGCGGTGCTGGGGGCCCTGGCCGGGTACCTGTCCTGGCGCAGCGCGCTCGCCGTGTGGGCCGCGCCGCTGATCGGGGCCGTTTTCCTCGCGGTCACTGCTGGCCTGCTCATCGGGGACCTGGAGCATCCTGCGCGGTTCGTCTACATCCTGACCCGGCCGCAGTGGCGCAGCTGGCTGGTGCGGGGCGGGGTCATCCTGGCCGGATACGCGGCCGTGCTCGGCGTGCACCTGCTGGCCGGAATCACGGCCAGCCCCGGGTTGCGGCAGGCGGTCGCGGTACCGGGGGTGCCGTTCGCGGTGCTGGCAGCCATCTACACGGCGTACCTGTTCGCCCAGGCGAAGGCGCGTGATTTGTGGCAGAACCCGCTGCTGCCCGTGCACCTGCTGGTCCAGGCCGGTGTGGCAGGGTCGGCGGCGCTGCTGCTGGCGGCCGCCTGGTGGCAGCCGGCCGCGGCCGGCTGGCTGGGGTGGGTGCTGATGGGCACCTGCGCGGTGCACGTGCTGCTCGTGCTGGGCGAGGCGGGGATCAGCCACCCGACCGAGCATGCCCGGCTGGCGGTCCATGAGATGACCCGCGGACGGCTCGCGTGGGTGTTCTGGGCCGGGTTCGGGCTGGTGGCGGCAGGGATCACCGCGCCGGTGGCCGGTGCGTGGGCGGCGCCGCTGGCCCTGGCCGGCCTGGCCGCCTACGAGCACGCCTACGTCCAGGCCGGCCAGTGCGTGCCGCTGGCGTGAGGAGGTCAGGGTGAACCTGGAGGCGATCAGAGCCCGGGTCAGTGTCGCCCGCGCGGACACCATGGCCCGTGGTGAGACGTTCTACCCGGGAGCGAGCCGGATCCATCTGGCCGCGTTCCCGCCCCGGGAGCGCTGGGACGACTGGGCCTACCTGGACTCCAAGCGGGTCGGGCGCCGCACCATGCTGGTGCCGACCACCTGCTTCAACTGCGAATCCGCCTGCGGCCTGCTCGCCTACATCGACCGCGACACCCTGGCCGTCCGCAAGTTCGAGGGCAATCCCGAGCATCCCGGCTCCCGCGGGCGCAACTGCGCCAAGGGACCCGCCACCTTGAACCAGGTCACCGACCCTGACCGGATCCTGTTTCCGCTGAAAAGGGCGGGCGGGCGGGGCGAGGGCCGGTGGGTCCAGGTGAGCTGGGATGAGGCGCTGGACGACATTTCTTCGGTCATCAAAACGGCGATCGCGGAGAACCGCCCGAACCAGATCATGTACCACGTCGGCAGGCCCGGGGAGGACGGCTTCACCGAACGGGTGCTGGCAAGCTGGGGGGTCGACGGGCACAACTCCCACACCAACGTGTGCTCCTCAGGCGCCCGGGCCGGCTACCACTTCTGGATGGGCATCGACCGGCCCAGCCCCGACCACGCGGGCGCCGACGTCATCCTGCTGGTCAGCGCCCACCTGGAATCCGGCCACTACTTCAACCCGCACGCCCAGCGGATCACCGATGCCAGGGCCCGCGGCGCGAAGGTGATCGTGTTCGACACCCGGCTGTCGAACACCGCCACCCATGCCGACCACTGGCTGGCGCCCCATCCCGGCTCTGAGGCGGCGATCCTGCTCGCGATCGCCAACCACCTCATCCAGACCGGCCGCTACAACCGCGAGTTCGTCCGCCGCTGGTGGAACTGGGCGGAGTACCTCGCCTGCGAGCACCCGGGGACCGGGGCCACGTTCGAACGGTTCGAGGAGATCCTGCGCGACCTCTACCGGGACTACACGTTCGGTTTCGCCGCGGCCGAGTCCGGCCTCGATGCGGCGGTCATCGCGGAGGTGGCGGAGGCCATCGCCGGGGCGGGGACCCGGCTGTCCACCCACAGCTGGCGGTCGGCCGCGGCCGGGAACCTGGGGGGCTGGCAGGTCGCGCGCTGCCTGTTCCTGCTGAACTGCCTGCTCGGCGCTGTCGCCACCGAGGGCGGCACCTACCCGAACGCATGGAACAAGTTCGTGCCCCGCCCGATCCACACACCTGGTCACCCGCACACCTGGAACGAGCTGACCTGGCCGCCGGAGTTCCCGCTGGCCCTGAACGAGATGTCGTTCTTGCTGCCGCATTTCCTCAAGGAGGGCCGGGGCCGGCTTGCGGCGTATTTCACCCGCGTCTACAACCCGGTGTGGACCAACCCCGACGGGCTGAGCTGGGTGGAGGTTCTCACCGACCCGGAACTGGTCGGCCTGCACGTCGCGCTGACCCCGGTGTGGAACGAGACGGCGTATTTCGCCGACTACATCCTGCCGATGGGGGTCGGTTCCGAGCGGCATGACCTGCACTCCTACGAGCAGTACGACGGGCAGTGGATCGGGTTCCGCCAGCCGGTGCTACGCGCCGCCCGGGAACGGCTCGGGCAGACGGTCGCCGACACCCGGCAGGTGAACCCGGGCGAGGTGTGGGAGGAGAACGAATTCTGGATCGAGCTGTCCTGGCGGATCGACCCGGATGGCTCGCTTGGCATCCGCCGCCACTACGAGTCCCGGGAGCGGCCAGGTGAGAAGCTGACGGTGGAGGAGTACTACCGGCACATCTTCGAGCACTCGGTGCCCGGCCTGCCCGAAGCGGCCGCGGCGCAAGGGCTGACACCGCTGGAGTACATGCGCCGCTACGGCGCGTTCGAGATCTCCTCCAGCGTCGGGGCGGTCCACGAGCAGCCGGTCCCGGCTGCGGAACTGGCCGGCATCGCCGAGGACCCCTACGGCCGCGTCTACACCAGTGCGGCCGCGCCGGCCTACCCCAACGCGGTCCCGGTGGCCACGCCCGAAGGAGACCCGGACGGCCGCCGCCCGGCCGGGGTCAGGATAGACGGGGTCGTCCGGCGCGGGTTTCCCACGCCCAGCGGGCGGCTGGAGTTCTGGTCCCGCACGCTCGCCGAATGGGGCTGGCCCGAGCACGCACTGCCGGGATACATCCGCAGCCATGTTCACCCCGCCGCGCTCGGCCCCGGCGAGATGGTGCTCATCTCCACCTTCCGGCTGCCGACCCAGATCCACACCCGGGGCGGAAACGCCAAATGGCTCAACGAGCTGGCCCACACCAACCCGCTGTGGATCCACCCGCGGGACGCGCGGCGGCTCGGGATCGCGGTGGGCGGCCTGGTGCGGGTGGAGACCGAGATCGGGTACTTCGTGGTCAAGGCGTGGGTGACCGAGGGCATCCGGCCGGGTGTGGTGGCGTGCAGCCACCACATGGGCCGCTGGAAGCTCGCCGGTGCGGCAGGCGGTAGCTCCGCTGTCGGCGTGCGCGGTCCGCGGCAGGTGGCGGCTACCGTCGATCTCGCCGCCGACGGCGGCCGGTGGGGGATGCGGCGGCGCGGCGGCGTGCGGCCCTACGACTCGGCCGACCCCGATACCCGGCGGATCTGGTGGGGCGACGTGGGTGTGCACCAGAACCTGACCTTCCCGGTGCACCCGGACCCGGTCTCGGGCCAGCACTGCTGGCACCAGGCGGTGCGCGTGCGGCCCGCCGGGGACGGCGACGCCTACGGGGACATCGCGGTCGACACCGGCAAAGCTCATGAGGCGTACCGGAGCTGGCTGCGCCGCTGCCGGGGAGCGGCGCAGCACTCCCCGGACGGGACCCGCCGTCCGTACTGGCTGCTGCGCCCGCTCAAGCCCGGCAAGGATGCCTACCGGCTGCCTGAGGAGCCCGTGGTTCATGCCCGCCAGCCCTGACCTCTTCCGTGCCCTGGGCGCGCTGTGCGAGCCTCCCGATCGCGCGCACGCCAGGCTCGCCGCTGCCCTCGGGCTTCCCCCGCCCGCGGACGCGGCCAGCTTCACCGACGTGTTCGTGTTCCAGCTTGTGCCCTACGCCGCGCCCTATCTGAGCCCCGAAGGGATGCTCGGCGGTGAGGCCGGGGATCGCGTCGCGGGTTTCTGGCGGGCGCTGCGTCTCACCCCGCCGGCTGAACCGGACCATCTCGCGGCCCTGCTCGGCCTCTACGCCACCCTTGGCGAGCGAGAGAACGCCGAGAACCGGCCCGGCGGGGCGGGTGTGTGGCGGGAAGCACGGCGTGCCCTGCTGTGGGAGCATCTCCTCACCTGGGTGCCTGTGTACGCGCAGGCGATGATCACGCTCCCTTCCGGGTTCCACTCGGCGTGGGCGCGGCTGCTGCGCAAGGCGCTCCTGGATGAGGCGCGGGCGCTGGCACCGCCGCCGTCTTGGCCGCTGCACCTGCGGGACGTGCCGGAACTGCCGGATCCCGGGTCGGGCGACTTCGCCCGCGCGCTGCTGGCGCCGGTGCGCAGCGGGCTGCTCATCACCCGAAGCGACCTGGCGAACGCCGCCGCGGCCACCGGCCTCGGTGGGCGGGCCGGTGGGCGGGCCTTCGCGTTGCGTGCCCTCATCGAGCAAGACCGCGCAGCCACCTTCGGATGGCTGGCCCAGTGTGCGGCCTGGTGGACGCAGCGCCACCGGGCCAGCATCCCATCCCTCGCAAGCATCGCGCAGCACTGGCTTGGCAGGGCACAGGCCAGCCTGCGCGTGCTCGAACAGATTCCCCAGCATGCCTGAACCCGGCCCGACCCCTGGAGGCTCAACATGACCAGCGACACCGGCGTCATCACCGAAGAGGACATCCGGCGGATCGTCCGCGACGAGGTGACGAAGGCCTTCGCCAAGGACCCCGCCACCCGCAAGGCCGCCATCGTGGCGTCCAAGGGCACCCTCGACTGGGCCTACCCACCGCTGATCCTCGCCAGCTCCGCGGCGGCGATCGGCATGGACGCCTCGGTCTTTTTCACCTTTTATGGCCTGAACATCATCCACAAGGACGCGGCGAAGAAGCTGAAGGTCGACCCGGTCGGCAACCCGGCCATGCCGATGCCGGTGCGCATTCCCGACATCGTGTCGTCGCTGCCGGGCATGGTGCCGATGGCCTCGGCGATGATGCGGGCCAAGTTCGCCAAGAACAACGTCGCCCCCATCGGCGAACTCCTGCAGACCGCACAGGAGGCCGGTGTCCGGCTCATCGCCTGCCAGATGACCGTCGACGTGTTCGGCTACCAGGCCGGCGATTTCATCGACGGCGTCGAATTCGCCGGCGCCACCGCCTACATGGCTCAGGCCCGCCGGGCTCACGTCACCATGTTCATCTGATCAGGAGATACCGATGCACGACATCGCCGAAGACAAGCTGGTCGACGCCCGCGATCTCATGTGCCCCATGCCGGTGATGGCCGCGACCAAGGCCATGCGCCGGCTCACCCCAGGCCAGGTGCTCAAGGTGATGGCGACCGACCGCGGATCCGTCGCCGACATCCCGGCCTGGGCCGAGGCCAACGGCGACGAACTGCTGGAATCCGGGGAGGACAGCGGTGTCTTTGTTTTCTACGTCCGGAAGACCCCCGGCGAGTGACCCGCGTGGCCGGCCGCCGTCTTCCGGACGCCGAACGGGCAGCGGAGCCCGGGGCTGGCGCTGCCGGGCCCGGCGATGGCACTGAACCGGATGCCAGGTTCACCTTCTCCAACGAGCGCACGTTCCTGGCCTGGAACCGTACTGCGCTGGCCCTCGTCGTCGCCGGGCTGGCCATCGCCCAGCTGCTGCCACCGTTCCCCGGCGTCCCGTGGGGCCGGCACCTGCTCGCCGTCCCGCTCATAGCGCTGGGCGCCATCCTGTCGGTGGCTGGCTACCTGGAATGGCGGCGGAACCAGCGGGCACTGCGCCGCGGCCAGCCGCTGCCCCGCTCCCCCCTGCCGCGGATCCTGGCCGCGTCGATCACTACGATGGCGGTCGTCGCGACGGTGCTAGTCCTGCTATCGGCAGCGCTGAGGTGACGCCCGCCCACGGGGGCGCTGACGCGGCGCCCGCCGAGGACATGGAAGACACCGATCCCGGGCTCGCCCGGGAAAGAACCGGCCTGGCCTGGACCCGCACCGCCATCTCCTTCGCCGCGCTAGGGGGTGCGCTGCTCAGGGCCACACCCCCAGCCGGCGTTCTCGTCCTGGCGATGAGCGCGCTCGTCTGGGGCCTGGGCCGCCTATCCCGACGGTACGAGCGGCTTACAGACCTCCACCGGAGCCGCCTGCTCATGCTGATCACTCTCGCTGTGACCCTGGTGTCGCTCGTCGCGCTGGTGCTGGCATTGCCCGCGGGCAGGACTCCTCTCACGCCCCGGTGAGGTACGGGCGCCATCGCCGCCCCGGCCAGGACCGATGCGGCGATGGCGGGGCGGGGCCTATGCCCATACGTGAGGCTCGATGGGCCTGGCTCCGCACTCATGACCTTCACCGCACTTGGCGGGCCACCCACCCGCCAGCACGGTCATCAACGCGTCGGGACAGCCACATTTAGGCGGCGAGCCGGTATCCCTCACCACGTACCGTTTGATCAGGTCAAAGCCGAGATTGGAGCGGAGCCGCCGCACGCAGACGTCGACGACGTTTGAGCCAGGGCCGAAGTCGTACCCGCACACCGAGGCGAGCAGCTTGGCCTTGCCCACGGACTGGCCCGGGTGCTCCATCAGTTGCACCAGCGTTAGGAACTCAAGCCGGGTGAGGGCCACGGTCGGCCACCAGTGCGGCCAGGACGGCTGCCGCGACTGCGAGGCCGGTGCTGATCATCCTGGCGCCGCGGCGCGGCTCGGACATGATTCCGCCTGGTCGACTCCCGCGGGCCAGCTAGCCATTGCCTCTCGTGCGGGCCGGACCAGTTCCGCTGTTCCTCGGTTACCTGCTCATCACCGTGGGACCTTCGACACCATTGAGAGCCGCCTTAGGGCCCTGGAGTTCCTGTCCCGGCCGAGGGACCCTGGCCACGCGAGCAGGGGCAGGTGAGGAGCATGACCGCGGATGCCAGCCAGCGGGGGGTGCCAATCCCGGCCGATCAGGTCGACTACCTGATCGCCACGGCGGCCCGCGCGCCGTCGGTGCACAACACGCAGCCGTGGCGGTTCCGGCCAGGCCGCTATGTGATCGAGCTGTATGCCGACCCGGGTCGCAAGCTGCGGGTGGATCCGGTCGGCCGGGAGATGCTGATCAGCTGCGGCGCCGCCCTGTTCGGGCTGCGGCTGGCGGTGCGGTCGCTGGGGTACCTGCCCGTCGTCAAATTGCTCCCGGACCCGGCCCGGTTGCGGTTGCTTGCCCGGGTAAGAATCGGCGCCGCGGAGCCGATGACCGCCAGGGAGCGCCAGATGCTGGAAGCGCTGCCGCACCGGCACACTCACCGTGGCCCGTTCGCCCCCGGCCCGCTGCCCGCCGGGCTCCTTGCCGGACTCCAGCATGACGCGCTGGCCGAGGGGGTGACGCTAGCACTCGTCGACCCGGCCCTCGCCTACCAGCAGCTGGCGGACATCGTCGGCGCGGCCGGCCACAGGCAAGGTCTGGATCCGCTGGCCCGGGCAGAGGTGCGGCGGTGGAGCCGGGGTCCGGCTGATCCCGCTCGCGACGGCGTCCCCGCGCACGCGTTCCCCGCCGAGGCCGGCCGCCAGCCCGGGCGGCTGCCGCAGCGTGACTTCGACCTAGGCCGCGGCCTCGGGCTGCTGGCCACCGGCGGGCCGCCGCCCGCCGCCACCGCGGTGCTGCTCACGCCCGGTGACGGCCGGGCCGACTGGCTCCGCGCTGGCCAGGCGCTGCACCGGCTGCTGGCACACGCTGCGAGCAAGTGGGTGTTCGCGAGCCTATACACGCAGCCGCTTGAGGCCGCCGCGATCCGCGCCCTGATCCGGGACCGCCTGGCGCTCCCGGGGGCCCCGCAGATGCTGCTGCAACTGGGACCCGCCCATACAGCTCACGCCACCGCCCGCCGGCCGTCGGCTGACCTGATCGAGCCATGAGATCGGCGATGTGCCCGGCGGAAGCAGGGTGACTGCTCTGTGCTGCCGCGTTGGTGAGGGACCTATAGGTGGCCAGCGCCGGCTTTGGTCACTTCTGGTAACGAGCTGCTGATCAGTTCACTGGAGGGCCATGGCGGCATCGGTGTTCGTCTCAGACGAGAGGGTGCTTGACGTCAGCATCGGTGTTGCGGAGTCGCGGCTGGCAAACCTTGTTCAGGGTGACTGGCTGAGCGGAGCTTCGCAGGTGGGTTATCAGGGCGGCATTGATCACCTGGTGCGGGCCGGTCCATTTGGTGACCTGCCGGGCGCGTCGCGGCTGGTGCAGGTCCAGGTTGTGGATCCGGTGTACCGGGATGGCGCCACGACCCTGGGTGTGCGCTGGGAGGCGGTCGGTGTGACGGGCGGATTGTTCCCCGTGCTTGATGCGAACATCAGGCTCGGTGGCGGGTTCCAAAAGTCGGCCTACACCTGTGACCTGGGACGAAGGGCGAGGCATGGCCGTGGGGCATGATGATCAGCCGTGCCCCTTCGCCTGCTCTACCTGATCTTCGTCCGGCTTTGCAGCTGGCTGGTCCAGCTCGGCCGTTCGTCAGCCTCCAAGGATGCCGGGCTGCTGGTACTGCGGCATGAGGTCGCCGTGCTACGCCGGAGCAATCCGCGCTCCCGGCTGGACTGGGCCGGCCGGGCGGTGCTGGCCGCGCTGATCCGGCAACTGCCCGGAAGGCTCCGGGCGCACCGGCTGGTCACGCCCGGCACCGTCCTGCGGTGGCATCGCCGCCTGGTCAGAAAGAAGTGGACCTACCCGAACCACACGGGACGACCGCCGGTCAGCGCCGAGATCACCGCGCTCATCCAACAGCTCGCCACCGAGAACAGCACGTGGGGATACCAGCGCATCCAGGGCGAGCTGCTCAAGCTCGGCCACCGGGTCGGCGCATCCACGATCCGCAGGGTCCTCAAAGCCCTGCACATCCCTCCGGCGCCGAAACGGCACACCGACACGACCTGGCGGCAGTTCCTGCATGCCCAGGCCGCGACCATGCTGGCCACCGATTTCTTCCATGTGGACTGCGCAGTGACACTCCGGCGCCTGTACTGCCTGTTCGTCATCGAAGTCAGGAGCCGCTACGTCCACATCCTCGGAGTCACCGCTCACCCGGACGGACCGTGGACCACCCAGCAGATCCGCAACCTCCTGATGGACCTTGGCGATCACGCCGAGGACTTCCGGTTCCTGGTCCGCGACCGCGCCGGGCAGTTCACCGACTCCTTCGACGCGGCCCTGGCCAGCACCGGCATCACGGCAGCGAAGATCCCGCCTCGCAGTCCTCGCGCGAACGCTCACGCCGAAAGGTTCGTCCTCACCGCCCGGACCGAGATCACCGACCGAATGCTGATCTTCGGCGAACGGCATCTGCGGCCGGTTCTCGCCGAGTACGCCCGGCACTACAACGGACGACGCCCCACCGAGGCCGCCAGCTCCGGCCGCCCCGGCCCGACCACCCCGTCGCAGACCTCTCCCGGGAGCGGATCAAGCGCCGACCCGTCCTCGGCGGCCTTATCAACAAATATGAGCGGAGCGCGTAGAAGGCTCGGTCAAGACCCATGGCCGAGTTCTGGCACCCCACACGCCGACGGCGCGCGGCCGGGTCGGCTAACTGAGCCCAGCCGACGTGCCTGTTCCTCGGTGATGATGCCGGTCGTGGCGCGGGCACAAGCGGCGGGTCGGCCTGGCGCTCTCGTAGGCTGGCGCGGACTTCACGCCGCAGGTGGTTTCGTGACCAGCTCTGGCTGGCTGCCTTGCGGAGCCAGAAGTCTTGCTCGGGTTCGGGCAGGGCGGCAACTTCGGCGTGATGGCCGAAGCTTAGGGTGTCCCGCCGGCGGGACAACGGGAACCGCCGGGCCACCCAGGCATAGTGCGCAGGGTCTGATAATCCAGCGAGGTCTGCTGGATGGCGTCCCGGTACCGGCTGACATAGGCGGCCTCCCCATAGCGGAGCCAGTCACCCAGGCACCAGGCCGATGAGCTCACGGCAACCGACAGCTGGGCGCCGATGCGCAGCCAAATCTCGAAGCTCAGCTGCCCCGGCAACTCCAGTCCCATCCTGGGCGCCAGCGCGCGTTCTGGTCGCGGCTGCAAGTTCTTAGTCGGCACCTGCCGCAGCGCATTGGCGGCAGGGCGGCCCAGAACGCGGCTGGCATCCTGGCGGGCGATGCTTCCATGCCGCCCCCGTGGCGGGCCGCCGTGGACACCAGGCCCGGACCGCGCCGCATTTCCTGCTGATCTTGCCCCCATATCGGAGGCGTCGGCACCCACAGATTCCGGCATGCTGTTTCTACCCTCTGCCTACATACAGTACTAAGGCGAAAGTAGGTTTTTGGAGGCTCTTCCGTTTCAGGCATAGGCTCGGCGGATATAGGCGAGGTGAGGATCCGCGAAGAATGCCTGGATTTTCGCCGGGGCCGCGTGAAGCCTTCGGAGCGCTCGCCTG
>WNGB01002592.1_pt1 | contig 43623 bp, 40 predicted proteins | sample 5400681 | NCBI WGS metagenome assembly WNGB01 (sample SAMN13153367, study PRJNA577476) | soil metagenome | isolation source: 115 cm soil or saprolite under grassland replicate 2 | place: USA:California | collected 2016-06-15 | reverse complement strand
AATTTTTTCACTTCCCTGAGACGCTTTGCACTGGTCTTTTCCCATTCAATGGATTGTTTCTTCAATAAACCGAATCTCTCTGTCAATTGGCTGACCATATTGGAATGGGTGAGCCGGTCCGCATCAAGTTTGGCCATCTTCTTAATCTTCGCTTCGTCAGAGGAAATCTCTTCAATCAGTTTCTTTATCTCTGCCGTGTTGGTACGGTAGCAATCGCCTTTCGTCTTGCCTTCATCCTGTAATTCCTTCAACGTGGATTTGCGGTGCGCTTCGCTCAATTCCTGACCGCACAAAGGACAGGTCGCACCTTCGGCTACTTGTAATTTGTCAATCCGAGACTTAAGTTCATCCATTTCGATCCGCAAGCGTTCGTTTTCGGTTTTAAGTTCTGCCAGTTTTTCCCTTGATGAAAGCATTTTCTTTTCTAAATCGCCACGCTCCTGCAAATTTGCTTCTGTTTCAGCAAGTAAATTTTTGGCATTTTCAATCTTTTTTTCCAGCTCATCTCTTACTGAGGACTGATCACTGATTACTTTTTCCTGTTCTTCTAGGCCAGCGAGTTCCTGCTCCAGCCGTGCCTTCTCGGCTTCAATCTCACGTAGCAATGGCTGGCGCTTGTCATCATAGTTATGGAATTGCGAGGCAGCGCTATCCATTTTTCGCACTTCAGTACGGGCTTTTTGCCATGCTCTGTAATCAGCTTCAATGTCTTCTTGACGGTTAATGAGTTCCATGTAAGCAGCAAGTTCTGCTTCTCGATCAGCCCGCCATTCCTGCATTCCCGTGAGAGCTGCACGCGAATTTTCTAAAGATTTGGATAACGTCTCAACCAGTTTGCGTTGTTCGTTTAGTACGGCTGCAGTCTGCTTGATATTTTCAAGAATGGCTTCTTGTGCAGTACGAGTAGATGTAAGTTGCTTCAAGCTGGACTCTAGTTCTTTCAGACGTGCTTTGCGTACATTCTCTTCGGCCAACTCTGCGTCGATTTCCTCCACACGTCCCTCAATTGAACTCAAATCGGTTTCGAGCATTTTACGTCGCGCAGCGGTTCGCTCTTTGTACGCCTCCCACGTTTCGAGTCCGAGTATGGAACTGAGCACATCTTTGCGCTTGCTGGCGTTTTGTTGTGTGAACTGGTCAGCTTTTCCTTGCAGAAAGAAGGATGCATTCACAAACGTTTCATAATCGAGTCTGAGCGTTTCTTGAATGCGTGCTTGTGTTTCACGTGTTGTTGATTCGCTCAATGTCCTCCAACCCTCACTGTTTCGAATTTGAAATTCGAGTACCGTACTCTTATTACGTGGCAATGTGCGTTGCACGCGATAGACATTACCTTCATATTCATACAATAGTGATACTTCAGCAGCTTTTACATCAGGGTGCAGATTGATTACCTCTGCGCTCTTGCCACGTGCCTCACCAAATAATACCCAAGTAATTGAGTCGAGTAAGGATGACTTCCCTGCGCCATTATGGCCGGAGATGCATGCCAGATCAAATGTACCGAAATCAAGTTCAACCGGGTCGCGATAAGATAAAAAACCTGCAATGCGTAGATTAAGTGGAATCATAACGAAGCTATCCTGTAGATGATGGATTATAATCGAACCGATATGATGGAAGTCGATACTCCAATTGCTCGCCGACGTCTTGCTCTTATTGCTATTATTCTCGCGACAATTCCATGTTACTGCCTGGGTGCAATCGCTTTGATGCTTGCTCCTGGACCAGTAACTCCTTCAGTAACGGTGACAATTACCGCCACTCCGACCCTCAGCCTGACGCCGTTCTTTGTGACTGGCACCATCACTCTGACGCCTTCTATTACGTCCACGCCAAGTCCCACGTTCACTCCATTCCAGCCGAATACAAATACACCGACTCCTACCTTTACTTCTACTAGCTCCCCAACTTTTACACCGACATTTACCCCATCTCCAACCTTCACATTTACACCGACGTTTACTCCTACATTTACATCGACCTTCACACCGACTAATAGTCCAACGGTTACGGTAACCGGTACACCGCCTACGTCTACACCAACGGTTTTTCCGTAATTATTGTAAAGGATGCGCTTTCCGGCGCATCCATGTTTTTATGTCAGACGTTCTTCCTTTTCTCAAATCCCTTATTTCCGTTTCAGGTTTATCTGGATACGAAGCTCCGGTCGCCCGTATCATAGAAGAACGATGGAAGTTGCTCGTAGACGAAATCAGCATCAGCCGCTTGGGTTCCTTGCATGGTCTCAAAAACGGGATTGGTAGCTTACCGCGATCATCGGTCCTCATCGCCACTCACATGGATACGATTGGAATGATGGTCTCGAGCATGGTGGATGGCTTTCTATGTATTACCGAGATTGGCCATATAGACCCGCGCGTTTTGCCGGGCACGCCAGTGATTGTCCATGCTTCAAGGAGTGGAGAGAGTTTACCTGGGGTCGTTGTCCTTCCTCCGGCAAATCTCCTGCCGGACGGTGAAGATAAGGGTACAGTAGCAATTAAATACCTGCTTGTTGATACAGGTTTTACGGCGCGCGAAATTTCCAAGAAAGTGCAGGTGGGTGATCTCGTCTCTTTCAATACTGAAGCAGTTGAACTTTCCGGCGAAACCGTAAGTGGGCATTCACTTGATAATCGTGCATCTATTGCCGCGCTGACTCTCTGCCTTGAGGAACTTCAGTCACGGTCACATGTTTGGGATGTGTGGGCAGTAGCGACTGTTCAGGAAGAAATCACTTACGCTGGAGCACAAACATCTGCATTTCAATTGCGGCCGTCCATTGCGATTGCCGTCGATGTGACCTATGGCAAAGGTCCTGATACGAGTGGATGGAACACGTTTGCAATTGGTAAAGGTCCAACACTTGGAGTTGGCCCGAACATCCATCCCTTTTTGAACAAGCGATTCAAAGATGTTGCTCAGAAGGCTGGAATACCTTGTACAATCGAGCCGATGCCCGTTTATTCATTGACCGATGCCGATGCTATGCAAGTGACTTCCGAAGGTGTGCCAACCATGGTGGTGAGTATTCCATTGCGAAATATGCACACACCTGTTGAAATCGTTTCGTTGAAAGATATTCAACAGGTAGGCAGGTTGTTGGCTGAGTTTGTCATTTCGTTGGAAGAAGATTTTATCGAACATGTGGTTTGGGACTAATTGATGTTACCAATCGGTGCTAAGCAATTCAATCTCCTTGAAAAACTTTGCAACGCGATGGCAGTGTCAGGCGACGAGGGCGAAGTTCGCAAGATCGTGCTTGAAGAAGTAAAGACATATGCCGATGAAGTCAAAGTGGACGCGCTTGGGAGTGTATTGGTTACGAAGTGCGGAACGGGAAGAAAACCTTTGCGCATTCTACTCGATGCCCATATGGATGAAGTTGGTTTTATGATTGTAAGTGATGAAGGACAAGGTATTTATCGATTTGAAAAGATTGGTGGAGTGGACGATAGATATCTTATCGGTAAGCAGGTGATTGTCGGAAAAGATCACGTGCCTGGCGTAATTGGAGCGAGACCGATTCATCTTGCTTCGAATGATTTTGGAAATAAAATTAGCTTTGACTCGCTGCGCATTGACCTTGGTTTGAATGGAAGGGCGAAGGTCGGAGATTACGCCACGTTTGCAACGAAGTTTAAACGCGTCGGACCTTCGATCCTATCAAAGTCTATTGATGATCGTATTGGTGTTGCCATCCTGATTGAATTAATAAAGAATGCACCAGCAAACGTTGACTTGTGCGCCTCTTTCTCAGTTCAAGAGGAAATTGGATTGCGTGGCGCACAAGTTGCGGCTCATTACTTTGAACCTGAACTTGCCATTGCCATTGATTCAACTCCGGCGCGTGATTTACCCGCTTTTGATGGCAAAGAAAACCATCTCTACAATACCAAGCTAGGTCTCGGCCCCGCGATTTATATTGTTAACTCTTCTACGGTCAATGATCCACGTCTCGTAAGCTTTCTTGAGGAGACTGCAATCGAAGAAAAAATTCCCTTTCAATTTCGACAACCTGGTGGTGGCAGCACGGATGCAAGCGCAATCCAAAAAACGCGCACAGGCGTGCCTGTCGTTTCAGTTTCTGTGCCGCATCGCTACACCCATTCGCCAATCAGCATTTCGCGCGTAAGTGATTGGAAAAATACTATAAATTTATTGCAGGCCGGGCTCAAAAGACTGACACGTAACATTATTAGAATTCGTTAAACAACTATATGGGTTCGTTATTAAGTAGATTATTATAGAGGTAAACATATGAATGGATTAATTGCTTTACTTGGTTCTGGTGAATATTTACCTGTCATGGATGATGTTGATAAGTATCTCTTGTCAAATAGCAATGCGAATGGGAGCAATCCGCGCGTCGCATGCTTAGCGACTGCTGCGGGACGAGAAGGCAACGAAAGTGTGACTCGTTGGTCTAAAATGGGGGTTGACCATTTCGTGCGCCTCAATGCGGACGTTCAAGCTGTTCCCGTTATTGACAAGGTCTCAGCAAACGATCCTCGGTGGGAGACTGTGCTGGAGAATGCAGATTTGATTTACTTTTCCGGTGGTGACCCGGGATATTTATTCCAAACCCTCGATGGCAGCTGTGCATGGAGTGCGGCGCAAAAAGCGTGGGCGCGCGGAGCGGTCTACGCGGGGTGTTCCGCAGGCGCGATGATCATGGGTGAGCGCATTCCAGACATGCGTACCATTGGAATGGCGACTATGCCTGCATTTGGGATCGTGCCAGCTACGTTCATTGTGCCACATTTTGACGCAATCCCAGCTATTTGGAAGTCAGTTGTATTTACACTTCGTAACCGGTTAAAGACGGGTGAAGTTATGCTCGGTATTGATGAGGATACTGCGCTCGTCGGCAAACTCGGCGGCGTCTGGACGGTAATGGGAAAGTCACGAGTACATGTGTTTTCTAAAGGCAAAAGTAAGAGTTATAGCATAGGTGAGGAAGTGAAGTTTTAACCTCGTTGCCCTGCCTGCGTTCGGTGTGCAATTTTCTGCTTAATCTATAAATCTCAAAGAAGAAACAATTAACACTTAATCGGAGATTGCTTCGGCGGAAAAGCACCGTCTCGCAATGACATTACGTCGGAATTCCCAACGTCTGAAGACGTTGGACTCCTGAGGGACTTCATGAAGAAACTATTAAAAACGCTCACAGAAACCCTTGGCCCTTCGGGTCATGAAAATGCAGTGCGCTCTGTGGTCATGAAAGAAATCAAGCCTCTTGTGGATGAGGTCCGGGTGGATGCATTAGGAAATGTCATTGCCCGAGTGAAACCGTCTGGAATGGTGAAGACCTCCACAAGAATCATGCTCGCCGGACACATGGATGAGGCTAGTCTGGTCGCCAGTCATATCGATAAGAATGGCTTTGTGCGCTTCACAACAGTTGGCGAAACATTTGGGCGGTGTACGCTTGGAGCGCGAGTCAAATTCTTAAACGGGATCACTGGCGTGGTCGGGTTTGAAAATCTTGATCGAGCCGATTCATTCAACAAAATGTTCATTGATGTAGGTGCAACCAGTCCGAAGGACTGTCCAGTTAAAGTGGGAGATATCGCGGTGTTTGACCATCCATTCATAGAAATGGGAAGACGGTTGGTCGCCAAATCCATGGATAACCGTTCAGGTGTAGCGGTATTAATCGAGACCATGCGTTCGTTGATTCTTCATCAAGCTCAGGGCAAGCCTATTCTGCATGATGTCTATTTTGTTTTTACTACCCAGGAAAAGATGGACGTACGCGGTGCAACGACCGCAACCTTTGGCATCGATCCAGATATTGGCCTTACAGTTGATGTAACGCCTGTGGGCGATACGCCTGGGGCAAACAAAGTCGAAATGAGGTTGGGTGCCGGCCCTTGTATCAAAATCCGCGATGCCTTGATGTTGGCAGACCCGCGTGTTGTGGACTGGATGGTAAAGGTGGCTGAGAAGGCGCACATTCCATTTCAGCGCGAGGTTTCAGTGATAGATAGCACTGATGCCCGTGCAATCCAGCTTGCGCGTGCCGGAGTCATTGTGGGTGGTCTATCAATTCCAGTGCGCTATAAAAATTCATCATCTGAAATGGTGGATGATGAAGATTTGAAAAATTCGGCCAAGCTACTAACGGCCTTGCTAGCTAAATCTATTTCTCTTTAGGAGACTCAATGGGTGACTACAAACGTTCCTCACGCGAATGTAATCTAGAGGATCTGGGAGAGGAGGTGATTTCAGCAGTCAATACACATCTGGATAAATATAATCTTGGCCCAATTTTGAACGACACATCAATTTGTATTGAAGTTACTTCAGAAAAAATCAAAAAGGGACTTTTCGCAGGCCCTGGTCCAAGACTTACGCGGATGGCTGTGGTGCTCACGCCGCGCTGGTTGGTGCAGGTAACCAAGCCGGATAGTGATGCCGCGTTCGCGCGTTCAGCCCGCCTGAAAGATATGGTTGTGATAGATTACGAGAAGAGTCCGTTTTATGCGCGCATCCCCGATAACGGTGTGGAAGTGACAGGTAAGTTTACAGATACTATCGAGAATTCATCTTCATTCATTGGTCTTGGAAAGGATGCGGCCGGGGAGAAGTTCAAGCAGATGATTCTAAAGGCTGTGCAAGAGTCAAAGAAATAAATTCGATTTTACAGCCACGCCCATAAAATCCAGAAAACCAGCATCATCAGTCCTATTCCAAATCGCGCCGCTACCGACCAACCCCAGCCTCTCATCCACGCCATGGTATTTCCGAAGGCAATTTTGCTGTTCCGTAGGCGATAGAGTTCTGCGAAATATAGCCCTAATGGGGATGCTACGATACCAACTAGAGGCGTCAAGAATAGGCTAGTGACTAAACCTGCCACGAAACTAAATACAATGGAACTCCATGGAACCTGCTTTTCGCGTACATGTTGGGCAATGATGATATTGTCCACGATATTGCCGCCAATCATCATTAATGTAATCAGCACAAAAAGTGCCCAATCAATCCAACCCATTTTGTTGTTTGCTGCCTCCACGAGAGCATATACCAAAGTGGCTGCCCACATGACCGTCAGACCGGGGAAGACCGGGATCAACAGACCGAATAATCCCACAATCAAAACAAAGAGTGTAAATGATTCGACCAGAGCTTGCAGCAAAAGGTTGAAGTCTGAGGGGGGCATAGTTCCTCTGAGACTTCGGAAAGTTTCTTATAGAAACCTTCCGAAGTCTACAATTCTTCTATGGTTTAATCACATCAATACCGCCCATCCACGGTATTAGCACTCCAGGCACACGGATCGAGCCATCAGCCTGCTGGTATGTTTCCATCACTCCAATTAAAGTTCGCGGCAGGCCAAGGCCTGAGCCATTCAAGGTATGCACGAACTTTGCCTTGCCAGCGTCTGCTGGACGATATTTAATATTCGCCCGGCGCGCTTGAAAGTCGCGCACATTGGATACCGATGAAACTTCCAGCCACTCGTTACAACCGGGTGCCCAAACTTCAATATCGTAGGTAATTGCCGAACCAAAGCCAATATCGCCTGTGCAGAGTTGCTTAACTCTGTAAGTGAAGCCCAGTTCCTTGCATGTAGCCTCTGCATCTTCGCGCATCTTTTCGAGTAGAGTATCGGATTCTTCGGGCTTTGTATACATATACATTTCGACTTTATCGAACTGGTGTCCGCGCTTGATGCCGCGCACGTCACGCCCAGCGCTCATCTTTTCGCGGCGGAAGCAAGGTGTATAACCCGTGTACAGCAAAGGCAATTGCGCCTCATCGAGGATCTCGTCCATGTGCAGACCGGTCAAAGGGACTTCGGCAGTCGGCACGAAGTAAAAATCTTCCTCATGATCCTTATAGAGATTATCAGCAAACTTGGGCAGTTGACCGGCGCCAAACACCGTGGCAGTTCTCACCATGAAAGGCAGATACTTTTCTGTATAACCCTGGCGAATGTGAAGGTCGAGCATCCAAGCAATGAGTGCCCGTTGCAGTCGCGCGCCGGCGCCGCTCAACACATAGAATCTCGAGCCGGTTATCTTCGTCCCGCGCTCAAAGTCAATGATACCGAGTGCAGGCCCCAGGTCCCAGTGTGGACGCGGTTCGAAGTCAAATTCGGGAAGTTCGCCAACTGTTTTGATGACGACATTTTCTTCTTCACTTGCACCGATTGGTGTCCGTTCATCCGGGACGTTTGGGATGGTCGCCGTTATTGAATTCAGTTCAGCTTCGACCTCTGCCACCTCTTTATCAAGCGCAGCGATCTTATCGCCTACTTCGCGCATTTTAGCAATTTTCTGTTCGCGCTGGGTGGCATCTTTCATTTTGCCGATTTCCTTGGAAACCGTGTTGCGCTTGGCCTTCAGTGTTTCCACTTCGACAAGCAACGCGCGGCGTTTTTCATCCAACTCCAGAATAGCATCCACCGGGGATGGATCCATTTGGCGATTTTTAAGTGCTGTACGGATAAGATCCGGCTGTTCGCGAATAAGATTAAGATCGAGCATGGTTGCACCTCCAGTGCAACCTTGTGAAGGTTCACTGGTTCATGTGCGCCAGTGCAGGCAAAACCTTCGCAAGGTTCAAGAAATAGAATACGCCCCGGTCCATTTGCAGGACGAGGGGGCGTCTCGTGGTGCCACCTGCTTTACCCCCACCGCTCCTTTACCCTTTCGGGCACTTCGCGGAGCACCTCCCCAAAATGGGGGAGGCCGGGAGGGGGTCTCTCGGCTAGCACTATAACGGGTGCATCCCGGTTCTCTTACGGCAATTGCGGACTGAATTCCGCGCTGCTTGCCCCTCCGAGAACAACGAACCCTTCGATAAACTCAGGGCAGGCGAAGGGGATTTCATCATTTGGCTGATCGCCTTACACTGACCGACGACTCTCTGAACAGTTACGTGATTACTTATCTTCGCGTATGTCTTATGTTTGCTGGATTATACACTTCTAAAGAGGGATGTCAAGCAGGAGATAATCTGTATAATCATCCGAAAATTCTATTTGATATCTTTATGTCGTGTTGCCCGTGTATGATACGCGCTGAAGCTACTTTAGGAGAACACTATGTTAGAAGAAATGCGCGCTTACCGAAAGCTTGATTCCTCAGATGTCCGCGTAATTGGAAAAGAAGTTCAGGAGGGAATCGAAAACCAATTTGCAGTGATACAGACGCCATTCGGTTATCGCCGTGTGGCCGACATCTATCGCCCAGAGCCCGAAGGATCATACGCAGCTATTTTGTACGTCCACTGGTTTGAGTCAAAATCGCCCGACTCAAATCGTACACAATTCATTGAAGAGGCTCAGGAAATGGCACGCGGTGGCGCGGTCTGTTTGTTAGTGGAAACACTTTGGTCGGATATGGATTTCTTCTATAAGCGCACACAAGCCGATGACATACAGAATTCCATTCAAGAAGTAATCAATTTACGTCGCTTCATTGACCTTTTGCTTGAACAACCCGGTATTGACTCGAAGCGATTTGCACTTGTCGGTCATGACTTTGGTGGGATGTACGGTGTGTTGGCTGGAAGCCTGGATCAGCGGCCCTCGCATTACGTGATCATGGCATCCACGCCGCGCTTCTCGGATTGGTATTTATATTTTCCAAAACTGGAAGGAGAGGCTCGTGAAGCTTTTATCCAGCAAATGACTGAGATTGACCCCATTACCCATATCTCGAATTTATCGCCTGCAAGTGTATTTTTCCAATTCGCTACGGATGATTTCCATGTTCCTAAGGAACGTGCTGAAGATTTCTTTGCCGCAGCGAAAGAGCCGAAAGAAATGAAATGGTATAAGTCAGGGCATGGATTGAATGAAGCAGCGACGAGGGATCGTAAAAAATGGTTGAAGGAAAAACTGAATTTGAGTTGAAACAATTCCGCCAGCAATTGCTGGTGATTTTATTGTTGCATTCACATCTGAATTCATGAGAGAAACTTGATTTTCCGGATATGAATATGAACTGTTTGCCCGGGGTGCATTTGTTCGATTTCAATATGGACGCGTTTTACCTGTTCAGGCGCGTTATCAAATGTCATTTCCAGTTCTACATCGGTGGTAATTTTGTCGTCTTTAAATTCATAGTGAACAGGAGTGTCACTATTTGGAGCGTATAAATCCACCGTGATGAGATAATCCATTCGGGCGAACTGGCCGAAGATGCCGGTCAAATGGCGTGGATTTGAAAAGTTGAAATCGAGGATATAAGGATTGGCCGCGGCTCCACGCATCAGAGTAAAAAAGTCATCATCAAAAATGTCTTTTGGCTGTCCCATATCTATAGGGGAATAAAACATTTTTATATTTTCACCTTCAACTTGTACATCGGCCTCGATGGGTTCTGTAAGTTTTCGTTTTTCAGCTGCGATTACCTCGTCAATATTTTCAACATATTCAAGATTGACAACATAGAAGCCCGGTGTACCATCAGGGTACGGGATAGTCTGATCAGCTTTGATTTCCTTAAACCACCTGCTCTGCTCTATCTGGTCCATATCAGGTTGGGTGAGAATAAAGTAATCATTCGGACCGATTGGCGATTTCGCTTGGATGAAATTTTCCATCCCTATCATGCTCACCCGCTTTTGATCTTCTGGGCTAAGGAAGAAACGGATAAAGTTATCGCTCCCGTTGGCCCAAATTGAGGATACATAGATATGATTTTTGGGGCTAGCCTTCAGATATGTGGGAATCGTATCAACAAATATCTGCTTTGCTCCATATTGGAGTCCGAATAAACCGTAATTATTCGTCCAGAAGGGACCGCGGTTCAACGCATTATTCAGCATAATGAACACGGCGAGCGAAAGTACGATAAATGTTACTGCGGATGGCACCCACTCCGGAATTTTCTTTTGTGCTTTATCCCATACCCATTCGATACCAAGGACGATTAATATAGTTGCCGGTATGATAAAAGGTAGGACGCGCGTGATGGCGATATCCAGTGTCGCGGCACCCGTTGGCACTGCCAGGGCAGCTAGCAGGATGGTCCGATAGGCCGAGTTGCGGATTTTTGTGAATGTGACCCATAAGCCAAAGGCAAAAAGTGGCAGCATCCAGATAGCAATCAGACCCATGCCCTCCATGCGATGGCGGATCAGATCATGTGTATTGGGAAAAAACCAATATTGAGGGCTAAGGCCATAGAGATATTTTTGAAAATAAAGGCCTATTTTTTGTGAGATCGGAATATTTTGATAAAGATAAGAGTTGACAACGCGTAATTGTTCAGCATTTGCGTTGGGTTCCTTGACAGTAAATATGATAAGAGGGATAGCCAGAATTATTGCAAATGCAAACCCAGCAAGTAGTATCCGGCGATTTTCCCAGTGGTATCGATAATCAGACACTAGTAGAAAGAGGGCGGTAACGCCCGTAATAGCTTGCGAATTGGAATAGGCGTAGAAGGAAACTGCTCCAAAGAACAACGCGGGGAATATATAGCGAGGCGATTTATTCCTGTAAAGGAGATAAAATAGGATGAACAGCCCATAAAATCCGGTAGCCATCACAGTTTCAAACGCGGTACGTCCGTGCAGCATCCAGGCAGGCATGGCAAAGGCGACCAATATCGCTGACCACCAGAGCTGTTTCTTAAAGATGATCTTAAGGGCGATGGAGGTGGCAATGATGCCCGCCAGTCCCACAAGCGCTGAAGTCATCCGCGTTACGAAAATTGATTTGCCAAAAAGGGTCAGTGTCAACGCGTGGACGTAGGTGGTTATTAGAGGCATCCAGCGATAAGCACTCGTTTCAATGTAAACAGGAATGCCTTGGCTGTTTGCAGCCAGCAAATGGTTTTTGATAAGAGTTTCAGCATATAGAACCTGATATGCTTCATCACCAAAAAAATATATTGGGAAACTATCTAATTTGAAAGACACTCCAAATAGATATACCAGCAGCGCGCCAGCCGCTAATATCCATTGCCACTGCTGCTTGGTTAGCACACCCAATTTTTCAAAATAGAGGGATAGAGTATTGCGAATTTGCGGTAGTTTCCAGTTGGGTAAGGCAATCGACCTGTCCCTGTTTGCTGGGGTCGCGGGGATGATTCTTGAGGAGATGCTCGTTTTTGCTTCAGCATTTGCCTGTATAGTGATGTTAAGGGTCAAACCTTCTGGAATGTCTGCTGTAATAACCACATGAGCAATTTTGGTCGGGTTCAACTCATTTGTGGGAGTAGGGGCGCTATCGACTTCGGTTACCACTATAACATTTGACTCATCTAGGGAGGGTGTGAATTGCTCCTGTGCTTTGGGCCGGACTTCTTCTGGGAGGGAAGCAGTGTCTACGGAGGCAGGCACTTCATTTTTAAAGCGGCGCGAAAACAATGATCTTAATCCACTCAAGTTAAGATAATCTTTTATCCAATCCAAGATGCTTTGCTCATTTTGCTCGTTCATCATTCCCTCTAAACCTGTCCATCGTCGCTTGTCCCGGCTGCGAAATCCCCTCGCGCTTAAAGACTTTCCACAAGGTCATAAATAGAATCTTTATGTCCAGCCAGAACGACCAGTGATCCACATACCATAAATCGAGCTTGAACTTGTCATCCCATGTCAATGCATTGCGCCCATTTACCTGTGCCCAGCCCGTGAGGCCAGGAACTACATCGTGGCGGTGGGCTTGTTCGGCGGAATAAAGGGGAAGATACTCCATCAGCAGTGGTCGCGGGCCGACGAAGCTCATCTCACCGCGCAGAATATTGAAGAGCTCGGGTAATTCGTCCAGAGAGAGGTTTCGCAGAAATCGCCCAAAGCGGGTGAGCCGCTCGGAATCCGGGAGCAGATTTCCAGTTGAGTCTGGGGCGGTTGTCATCGTACGAAATTTGTAAATAAAAAATGGGCGTCCCTGATAGCCAGGGCGACTTTGGCGAAAGAGGATGGGAGTTCCGAGAAATACGTAGACCATGATCCCCGTTAAAATAATTAGTGGCGAAAGAATCGTCAGTCCAAGGGCTGCGAAAAAGAGGTCAAATATCCTCTTGCTGAGGGGCATGTTTCCATTTTACCCCTTCTGATATTGTATATGCTTCTCGATGGGTGGAGGTGAAGCTTAAAATTATGGTATATTTTGTATAGGAGTGAGATATGAATGAGCGTATTTTGATTATTGAGGATGATCAGGCTATTTTGAAACTTCTCCAGCGCGGCCTTGCCTATGAAGGCTATACGGTGGATACGGCCACGGATGGCCGCACAGGGTTAATCCTGGCACGTGACCATACACCCGACCTCGTGATTTTGGATTGGATGCTTCCGGGTATGGATGGGCTGGAAGTGTGCCACCGCTTGCGTACGGGCGGCTCGGTTCCAATCCTAATGTTAACTGCGAAAGATACTGTGCAAGACCGTGTACAAGGACTAGACGCTGGTGCCGACGATTACATGGTCAAGCCATTCAATTTGGATGAATTACTGGCACGCGTACGTGCGTTGTTACGCCGTACACAACCTGAGCGTGTGCCGGTGCTGAAGTTTGCCGATCTGACGCTTGATACTGGATCAAGGCAGGCGTCACGCGGCAACCGTGTCGTAGCACTTACTGCAAAAGAATACGAATTACTCGAATTGTTCCTGCGCCATCCCAAACAAGTGCTGACGCGCGAGGTGATCTTTGATCGTGTATGGGGGTACGATTTTGGCGGTGAGAGCAACGTGCTTGAAGTGTATATCCGTTACCTGCGACAGAAACTCGAAGGCGATGGAGAACCTCGCCTGATCCATACCGTGCGTGGCGTGGGGTATGTGCTGAGAGAGAATCCGTAGGCTGAAAACGGGTATACAGGTTCTTCGGCAAGCAGACCAGACACCCAGCAAACAGGTTGGCATACCTCTGCCAATCTTAAATCATTAACGATAAATTGAATGTCTCTTCGCCTGCGACTTACTCTGCTGTACTCGACCATGATTGGCGTCATCTTGCTGATCTTCGGTGCGGCTGTCTATATCCTTGTCAATGTTATCCTGCTCAACCAAGTAGACGATACGCTTGCTGGCGTCGCTGGGGATATTATGAAGGTGGCGAAAGTTGATTCCGTTGGTCAGATCAATGTGATCAGTTTGCCGGCACTCGATATAACCGCCAACGCCTACGTGCAAGTGTGGGGGCCAGACAGCAAATTAATATCCACTTCCCCAAGCCTTGGTGTGCTGACTGACCCTCTCGATCCAATCGGCCTCAAGGCTGGCCGTACGATCTACCGCGACTCCTATGTTCAAGGCGTTCATTTGAGGGTTTTGACCGTACCCATTGAGTTGCATGGAAGGGTGGTTGGTATTTTGCAGATTGGTTCAAGCCTTACAGTGGTGGACGCTACACGCGGCGATATGCTTGCAATTATGATTATTGGAGCATTGATAGCGATCGTTTTGGCAGGGCTTGCCTCGTGGGTTGTGCTTGGCCGTGCCTTTTCGCCACTTGAATCCATTGCGGATACTGTGGATCAAATCAACCGCGCCGACGATCTTTCACGACGCATTCCTTATCAAGCGCCAACCGATGACGAAATTGGCGACTTGGTTGAGTCTTTCAATCAGACGCTTGAACGGCTGGAAACATTATTTACCTCACAACAACGTTTTCTTGCGGATGTTAGCCATGAATTGCGAACACCACTTACAGTTATCAAAGGCAATGTTGATCTGATGCGCCGCATGAAAGAAGTGGATGATGAGTCGCTACGCAGTATTGATGAAGAAGCGGGCCGCCTCACGCGCCTCGTTGGAGGGCTGCTCATGCTGGCGCAGGCCGAATCTGGTAAGCTGACGTTAAATTTCCAGCCAGTCGAGTTAGATTTGCTTCTCACCGAAGTTTTTCAGGAGATGCATATCCTTGCTGGATCGAAGGTGCGTCTCTACTTGAATGAGATCGACCAAGTGCAGATCAATGGTGACCGCGACCGGTTGAAGCAGGTCTTTCTTAACCTGGTTGCAAACGCGATTCAATACACTCCACAGGGTGGAGAAGTGTTTATGAGCCTAGCGATTATAAAGGACCAGGCACGTATCATCATTCGGGACACCGGGCCTGGTATTCCCTCCGAGGACTTGCCTCACATCTTTGAGCGGTTCTATCGCGCTGAAAAATCGCGCACGAGATCAAAAGTCAGCGGATTCGGGCTCGGACTTTCGATCGCGCATTGGATTGTCGAACATCATGGAGGGAAGATTGAAGTGGATTCAAAGGAAGGCAAGGGAACAACGTTTGCAATCTGGCTTCCTATGCGGGTCACGGAAGGACAAATGTTAGCCTTGACCGGACGAGCCTGAAGCTTCGACTACGGTACACCTAGTCTATTATGTGCTTGTCTGCAGAGACTAGCTCCATATTTGTTGTACCACTCATCTAGCATTGAACTGGACTCGACGCCGCTACGCGCGTCTTCATAGATCGGCGAGCCATAGTAAACGTATCTTTTCGTTTGGGCTGGCCATGCCCATTCACCGCGCTTGATCACGCCAATCCCGCCGTTGTAACCTGCCATGGCAAGATGCGCATCACCGCCGGCGGCAGTAAGTGATCTGGCGAGATAGGCAAGCCCGCGCGTCGCATTTGTATCCGGATCGTAGGGACTGTCACTCGAATAAAAATGGAATGGCATCACTTGGAACAATCCCATTGCGCCGGAGCGGGATGTTGCACGCGGATCTCCACAGGATTCGATCTGCATGATAACGGCAGCCAGGTTTGGATCCACGTTGGCAGCGGCTGCCCATTGTGAAATAGATTTAGACCAATATTGAACCTCAGGTCTGAATATCGGCGAAATTTTTGAAGGGTGGATTAGCGAATCAACAATGTTTTGAGACGAGGCTTGTCCGGTCTGGATATCCAAAGATGGAGATGGGGAAGCCACAGCTTGAATATTCGTAGACTGAGATGCTATTTCTGAATGAGCATTAATTGGTTGACGCCAGGCGAGAGCGGCAAGGATTGCACTGACGAATAGGACCGCTACTGGCGGGACCACCATAAAACTAAAACAGCCGCTGGCTTCTTCAGGCGCCGCGGCTGTTTGCATGTATTGATTTGTGCGAGCTCGGGGCATGTGTATTCTCTCTTCTGGGTCTAAAGGACCCGGCTCGAATGGTGTTCGAGGATATATTTTTATTTAGGTGGTAAGGTTTTCACAAACTCCAGTGCAAGGTAAATCCATCTTTCAAGAGCTGAATCTGACGAGTAACCATTCTTTGAAACCAGAACCCATCCGCTCATGGGTTTACCGGTCATTTCGAAGGGACGTGCGCCAGTTTGCTTAAGTGCGGTCGTGTGTTTCTCTGGACCTACACGAACAATAATAGATTCTTTGATCACGCCGACCGTCATGTTGCCATTGACCAGAAATGCAATCCCGCCGAACATTTTCTTTTCATCTACAGGTATGATGGGAATCAGTTTCTGACGGATACGCTCTGCAAGATCTTGGTTGTATGGCATGCTTCTAAATTATTACGCGTCGAAGTGTTTTTCGTTGTCCGAACTACGTGCACCATAAGAGACCGGATGGTAAGTTGGCTCCGGGGGAACGTACGTAGTCTGTTGCGGTGGCTTGGGAGCAGGAGTAGGGCGGAAATTATTTGTATTTACCGGCCGGTTTAAACTGGAGGCAGTACGAAGAACGGGTTGGTTGGTATGCTGGTAGGAGGATCCGTTCGATCGAGGTTGGTTAGTGTAACTTTGCTGATGGGATGTAGTGAATAGACGATCACCAGCAAGGGAGAATGTCCCGATGATGAGAACGCGGATCAACCAGACCATCACCGCAACAAAGATTGGTACAACCTTGGTCAGGGTTGCACTGCTGAGTACAGCTCCTCCTCCGCCGAGGCTATTATGGTTGACGATAGCGACCGAAACGCCCCACCATGTCAGGCTGGCGTTGAAGGCCGCGGCCAGAAGCCATGCGCCGAAGAGATAGTAGACTTCAGCAGGCTCATCACGTCCCTGCTCGGGAGTGAAAATACGGGCGATACCTGCAAAGTCAATGCCGCAGAAAGCGATTGCGAGAATGGTGGCCCAGCGGAAACCTGCAAATTTGAGTTCTCCCAGCACATCCAGCAAAGCAAATTGAGTCGTGCTGAAGTTAAAAACCTCAAATGCGAGCAGGGCACCGATGATCATTAGGCCCCAGGCCGCGCCTCGGTTGAAATTGCGTCCTTTGAAGATTGCGGCCAGACCATCTCCTACATTTCGACGATAAGTTGTCATAGCGACCTCCTTGGTCGTAAAAAGGGTGAGTGGACTTTGGCCGATTATAGAACAGTTGTTCTAATTCGTCAAGACTACTGAGAGTTTTGCCTCAATAAATGGCTGAGCTTATTTGATATAGATCGATTCACGCAGATGACTAACTTGCCATATAATTAATAAATCCCCGAGGTTGAACATCGATGAACGATAATCGCCCTCTAAAAGTATTTCTTTGTCACTCTTCTGGCGAAAAGGCTGCAGTTCGAAAGTTATATCGCTATCTACTAAGCCATGGGGTTGATGCTTGGCTGGATGAAGAGAGGCTGCTTCCCGGGCAAGATGGGACGATCTTTATCATCCCGTCGCGATTGGAAGAGTGCGAGCTTCCCTATCGACTAAAACCAAATCAGTTGGTGGATTTGTTTGCGAATGGTGGCCGCGAGAAATTAATCAAAGCTCTAGAACTGCACTATTAAGTTTTCTTGCTGCCTGTTCCCATTTCCTGCTTTACCGCATGATACAAATTTTCGGCCTTTAGCTCACTTAACGCGTAACATGGCGCCTTAAGGTGATTGGCTAACTGTTGCGCAAGTCCCTGGTCAAAGGCGGCGTGTTCCATGTTGATTACCACGCTGCGCGTTTCCTCTTGAGCGATCAGTTCAGCGAAATGGTAAGACTCTTCCTGAGGGGGCAGCGTGCCGATTGAAACGTTGCCAGCTCCATCGGTCAGGACAATGAGCAGCGGTTCCACATCTGGATGAGTATGTTTTTCATGAGTCAAAACATCATGCGCGAGCAAGAGTCCGGCAGAGAGGGGAGTCTTTCCACCGACGGGAATATCCATGAGCGCGCGTTTCGCAAGTTGCACGGAATTTGTGGGATGTAAGACGAGAGTAGCGCGGTCTTTTTGGAAGACGATCAAACCGACTCGATCGCGACGTTGGTATGCATCCGTCAAAAGGGAGAGTATCGCCCCTTTGGTGGCGTTCATGCGTTCAGCGACTGCCATGGACCAGGATGCGTCCACTAGAAACAATACAAGGTTTGCCACGCGTTTGACTCGAATCTTGCGTTGCAAATCGCTGCGTTCAATTGCAAAGGCCAGACGTTTGCGTTTTTCTACGCGGCGGTTTTGGAAAGGTGCAGCCGCGCGGAATGTGGCATCGAACGCAATGTCGTTAGTTTTGTCGCCGGCAGGGCGCGACTTGATATAGCGGCCATGCTTCCGTTCGGTCTTCGTGAGCGAACGGCGACCAGCATGTTTACGAGCTAATTTATCAAGCGGGGTATTAAGCTTGCGCGGCTGGAAAGTATCACCAACTTTGACCTTCTGCCCACCTTCCCACCAATTTGCTGATGTGTTCGCAAACACATCCTGTTGCAGGGGCTCAGGCTTGCCCTGCTGTGGCCCTTCTTCTGACTCTTCTTCGAGCTTTAAGTTTTTTTTTCCTCGGGTTGGCCCTGTTGCGATTCGGATTGTTCTTCCGCTTCGCTTGGGACCGCTTGGCCTGCTAACTGCTCGATCCGCTCTTGCAGTTGTTCGGTGGTCATTTCAGCTTGCTGGAATGGCGTGCGCTTGATGCGATGAGGCAGGGCCAATTCTGCCGCGAGGGCAATATCATGATCGTTGATCTTGGTGCGGCCTTCGAAGGCGGCTTCAGCACGCGCGGCTTTGAGGATTACCAGATCTGCACGGTGACCATCCACATTAAGGGATGCGGTCAATGCGGCAATAGAGAGCAAATCGCGACTGGTATGTGTAACTTGATCGACAAGCTCACGCGCACGCGCAATTTGATTGGAAAGTTCTATTTCTTTCTGCAGCCATTGTTTGCGGAAAGCTTCGGCATCTCTTTCGAACAAGAGATTTCGTTCCATAATCATTACGCGTTCACGCGCATCGCGTATGCCGACGATATCCATCGAGAGGGCGAAACGATCAAGCAGTTGAGGGCGAAGCTCTCCTTCTTCAGGATTCATTGTCCCAACGAGAATGAAGCGGGCAGGATGTGCAAAGGAGATGCCTTCGCGTTCAACAGTGTTCACGCCCATCGCGGCCGAGTCAAGCAGTACATCAACAACATGATCGTCGAGGAGATTCACTTCGTCAATGTAAAGGAGGCCGCGATTTGCGGAAGCCAGTACTCCCGGTTCAAAGTGGCGTTCACCCTTTTGGATGGCTTGTTCAATATCGAGGGTCCCTACTACGCGATCTTCTGTCGCAGAAACGGGCAAATTGACGAATGGCGTAGCGCGCTCGGCTATCGGTAACTTATCAGTAAGCTGGGCGCGTTCCTTGCATTCGGTGCACCAAGTGGCAGGTTTATCTGGATCGCAGCCGAAGCGACAGTCTTGCACGACTTTTACATGTGGAAGCAAGGCGGCCAACGCGCGCGCCGCAGTGGACTTTGCTGTCCCACGTTCTCCGCGAATCAGCACGCCGCCGATGCGGGTATCGACGGCATTCAAGATCAAGGCTCGTTTCATGCGTTCTTGGCCAACGATGGCGGTGAAGGGATAGATTGCAGGCATTTGAACTCCAGTGGATGATTATACCGCTTCGCGGCACATTGTACTGCTTCTTGTATAAATTTCATTCATGATGCAAATTTGATTTACCGCTTGTGCCGCAACCTCCATTGAGATTTGTGGAAGTTGCGGTACTTGTGCCGGAATCCCGCCTGCTATTGGCGAGGCAGCCTCCATGCAGTTTATATGGAAGCTGCGGCACAATGTAATAAACGATATTATTCAAGCTTTTTACTGCGTGTAATGCAAATCTTTTATAAAAAACTGTTTTATTTTGATGATAAATTTCTAATCTCGCGTATCCAACCCTGGTTAGGGTTGTCAACTTCTGCAATCACTTGTATAATCCACTTTACATTTCTTTTAACTGGAGTCAACAAGTGAAGGATCAGAATGATGCCCTGACTGGGCAGGGGGCCGCCAACGCGAACCCGCAGGGCGACCAGCCCAATAACAACAATCAGACAATGGAGTCACTACTTGAGACCGAATCCCTGAGCGTGGAATTGCCCCAAGTTGGCGAGATCCGCAAAGGGACAATTGCCAGCATTTCCCCGAGCCAGATTCTTGTCAGTATTGGCGCCAAATCGGAAGGTATTATTGCAGGCCGTGAGTTGGAACAGCTCACGGAAGAGGAACGCACCGCGCTCCAGGTGGGACAGGAAGTTAACGTCTTTGTGGTCAATCCCGAAGATGCGAATGGAAATGTTGTCCTTTCTTTCAAACGCGCTCAGGAGCAAATGTCCTGGGAAAACGTCGAACGGATGATCGCTGACGAAACCGTGATTGACAGCAAGATCATTGGTTTCAACAAAGGCGGTCTAATTGTGGGCGTGGGCGGCTTACGCGGTTTCGTTCCTGCCTCACAAATTAGCGGTTCGCGCCGTAGTCAATCTACAGGTGAAACGCCCGAACAGCGCTGGCAGAAAATGGTTGGGCAGCCGATCTCTGTGCGCATTATCGAAGTAGACCGCGAACGCAGACGTCTGATCCTTTCTGAACGCGCAGCCAACACTGAATCGCGTGCTTCGGTCAAAGAGCGTGTGATCGGCGAGTTGGAAGAAGGCAAAGTCTATACCGGACGTGTCACCAGTCTGGCTGATTTCGGCGCGTTCGTCAATCTGAATGGTGCCGATGGTCTTGTCCATTTATCTGAACTTTCGTGGGATCGACTTCAACACCCGCGCGAAATTCTTGAAGTGGGACAGGAAGTCAAGGTCAAGGTTATCAATATTGACCGCGAAAAGAAACGGATTGGTCTCTCCATGCGTGCCCTGCAAGATGACCCGTGGAAGGCACGCGTTGAAAAATTCAGCGTCGGTCAACTTGTAGAAGGTGTGATTACCCGTCTGACCAAATTTGGTGCGTTTGCCCGCCTCGAAGGTGATATCGAAGGGTTAATTCACATCTCTGAGATTAGCGAGACGCGGATCGAACATCCCAAAGAAGTCCTCAAAGAAGGCGATGTCAAGACTCTGCGAGTCATCCGCATCGATCCTGAGCAACATCGTATCGGTCTCAGCCTGCGCAAAGTTGATTCCGCGGCATTTGCAGATAAAGATTTCAAAATGCTTACTCAGGAGTATAAATCGGAGCAGGATGAGAATAAAACTCCTCCTAGCCCACCAGAAGAGGTTGGAGAATAGAAGCCCTAGAATTTAGAGCGCACCCGTACGGTGCGCTCTTTCCAAAATCCCGATGCCAATCATAGTTGATGCCCATGCCGACCTGGCCTGGAATATGCTTAAATACGGACGTGATTACACACGTGCTGCTGCTGAAACGCGCCGCCTTGAAGTCGGCTCTCAAGCTGTTGATGAAAATGAAGATACCCTCCTAGGCTGGCCAGATTACCAACGCGGGCAAGTCGCCATTGTCTTTTCAACGTTATTTGCGTCACCCTTTCGGTGGAAGACGACCGCAAATGAATCGCAAGTCTATAAGACGTTTGATCAAGCACATCGCCTCTACAGAGACCAGTTATTTACATATCATAGATTGACGGATTCCCAGCCCGATAAATTTCGCCTGATCCGCTCTGCCTCTGACTTGAACCTGCTCCTCGACCAATGGCGGGGAGTGAACCCGCGTTCGAAGAATCCTAGTGAAGACGGACATCCAGTTGGACTAGTGGTGCTAATGGAAGGCGCGGAAGGGATTCGAGAATTATCTGAACTTGAAGAATGGCACGATCTTGGACTACGAGTGATTGGACCTGCTTGGGTAGGGACTCGTTATTGTGGAGGCTGGCGGGAGCCAGGTCCTCTCACAGAGGATGGACGTAAACTTCTTTCGGCCATGACCGATTTCAATTTCATCCTCGATCTCAGTCACATGGATGAACCCGCCGCGCTGGAAGCTTTGGATCGATATGAAGGTCCTATTGTTGCCACACATGCCAATTGTCTCTCCCTTGTGCCAGGGTTTGCTTCCAACCGCCTCTTCTCAGACCGTTTGATTCTCGAAGTGATTGAACGCGATGGCGTGATTGGAGTCATACCGTATAATTCCTATTTGAAAGCAGGCTGGTCGGTAAAGAAGGATAGGCGCGAAGAAGTAACCCTTGTAGACCTGACAAATCATATAGATCACATTTGCCAGATGGCGGGGGATTCGCTCCACGCTGGAATTGGCTCCGACTTTGATGGTGGGTTTGGCGTACAATCCGCGCCTGCAGGAATCGATACCATCGCGGATCTACAAAATCTGGTATCCTTGCTCAGCGCACGCGGTTACAGCGATACTGATATAGAAAACATCCTCAGCGGAAACTGGATATCCCGTTTGAAAAGAGAACTACCTTCCTCATGAGTCAAACATCCATTTCTAGACCTTCAACAATAAATCCCTCGCGTTATGAAAACCCTTCTAAGCTGAGGGTGCGCGTCAGTTTTATTATCACCTTTTTGGGTTTATTTATTTTCATTGTCGGTGCTAAACCAAACTGGCTGGGTTGGGACCGCAGTCCTGTCGTCGGCTTCGTACAAATAGCTGTTTTCCTTGTTGGTCTCGCATTCATTTGCCTGGGTGGATATATTGGCATGCTTACCCTTTGGCGTGGCAGGCAGCGCACTATTGCGGCAGATATTGGTCTTAGGCTCGTTGGCACAGGGTATATTATTGCAGTATTTGCGGGTATGGCAGATGTCTTTGGTATGGGCTCCCAGCCTCCCCCACAAGTTCCTTATTTTGGGCCGTGGCAAGCCTCAGGCGTATTGATTGGACAGGCTATAATTGCGTTGGGGTTTTTAATGCTCATACCGTATAGGCCTAACAAACAGACGAAATAAGTAGAATGGGGTCTTTAGTTCGGATATCATCCCCTCGATAAGACATTGGTTTAAAAAAAACAAAAAGATCACCAACAACTCAATGATGATCTATGAAGAGAGTTCAATAGTGGATGGGTTGGCAGTGATGGCTATCGTGCCAAATATCGATGTAAAGAAAGCTTGATAGAAACCTGCGGGTTTGATGCACTTCGTCCGCATAAGCCAATACATCGCGAGATGAACGGAGTGGCCGATTGCGTTGGATTCTTCAAGTGTGATACCAACGCCGATGCCCACTCTTCATCCGTCAAATCATCCGCATGTGAAAGACCTTTCACCACAGAGAACCCACAGAGAATGAGTTTTTCTCAAAGGTCTCAGTGGGCTCTGTAGCTAGGCAAAGGTTCACTCATGCAACAGGTCAATTGAAGTGTATGGCAAGTTATAAACCATGCGTGCTTGACAACGAATTACGTGTTGCAATCACTTCCAGGAATTCAGCCTCCAGCGAGGTCGTACCATCAGTTGCACGGTTGTACTCCGAGAACACCTGTTCCAAGTCTTTGCGGAGTGCTTCCTGACCAACGGCATCGAGGGCTGCAAAGGCGCGATAGATGGGTCCATAATTCTGGCGAAAAAATTCCACTACTTGGGGAACGGCGAATGGATAGTCGAATAGCGGATAGGTGCGACGTGTCATCTTCAAATCCTTGATCCCAACGCTAAGTCGTTCGCGGACTGTGGCCTCATCGCCCCACAACACAGGGGATGGCATTCCGGGCGCTGGCGGCACATGCCTGGAAATGGCTTTGAACATTTGGTCCACAAACCCGGGCGGAGTCCAGTTGACCATGATGATGCGTCCACCAGGGCGACACACGCGCACCAACTCGGCTGCCACACGTTCGGGCCGTGGGGCAAACATTGCGCCGACTAGACTCACCACCACGTCAAACGAGGCATCGGGGTAAGGTAACTGTTCAGCGTCACCTTCATCAAACTGAGCGGTCAACCCTTCGGCTGCTGCGCGAGCACGAGCTTGCGCAATCCAGTTTGTGGCAATATCAATCCCAGTTACGTAAATGCCGGCGCGGGCTGCGGGAATGGCAATTTGTCCTGCACCACAAGCAACGTCGAGCAGGCGAACGCCTGCCGGGATCTGCCAGTCTGCCAGGAGTTTCAATGCTCCTGGCTCCATATACTGCGCAAACGTGCCATAGTCCCCAGCCATCCAGGTGGCTTTCAGCCGGGTTTTTAGGGCTTCCATTTCAGGGGTCATTTCAGCGATTATTGCGTTCATTGGGTTCTCCTATTTGATTTATTTGAGTTGAAATAGTCGTAAATATCTCGCGGCTACGAACCCATTAAACCAAAAAGGAGATGGCTTGCCATCGTGGAAAACACTCAGATCTTAAATAATGGAGTACCTAGTTTTTTCCCGAAGGGGCCAGACCTTTTTCGACCGCCCAAACTGCAATTTGCGCTCGTGAATCGAATCTCAACTTTGCCAGAATATTGCCCACGTGGTTTTCAACCGTCCGTTCGCTGAGAAACAATCGCTCGGCGATCTCTCGATTTGATTTCCCCTGCGACAAAAAACGTGCCACATCCCGCTCACGAGGGGTCAAGCCGCCGAATTTTTCTGCTTCGCTCTGACGCCTGGAGATCGTCTTGGCTTTTGGCAGGGTTTCCAGAGCGTTGCGGATAAAACCTGCTCGTAATGGCTCCTCTGGAATATGCGCTTCCAGATTGTGTAGCACCTGGCGTGCGCTCGCAAATTCTCTCTCACTTTTTTCACTATTCTTTTGCTTTTTGTATATCCATCCCAGCAGACGGTGGATCTGCCATAACAATGGAACGGCCTCGCGTTGCTCTGCGCCTTGTTTGGCTCGTTCCAGGGCTTGCTCGGCTTTCTCCAATTGATTCAATGCCATCAAAGCCTCCCCCTTGAGTTTCAACAATGCTGGGATCGGTTGCGTTTCATGGGTACTGCGCTTCGAGTCAAGCAAATGTTCGGCAATCTGCAATGCCTCCGCAGGTTTGTTCTCTGCCAATAGGAGATTGCCTTTTGCCCACAGCATTCGCCGCTCGGCTCTCGTCTGATGGCCAGCTTCTTGTTGCAAGACAGAATCAAGAAGTGCGCGCGCCCGACCCGTATCATCGTTTAACAGATATGCATTTGCCAGGTCGGCTGTTACATTTCCAATCAACCAGGCTGAGCCGAATTCCTTTGCGAGGGTGAATCCCACCTCAAGATTCTGAATAGCAAGGTCCGCTTGCAGCATCAAGATGTAGATGTACCCCAGTGCATAATAGGCTCCCGTGATCCGTTGAGGATGATCGATCTCAGTGGCGATCCGAAGTGCTGCCTTTGCGTGCGCGATAGCCTCCTCAAACATTCCCCAAGTTGCCAGACCGATTGCAATGCCCCACTCAGCAAAGGCCTCGCCCGAAGCCCAGCCGATTTGACGGGCGAGTTCGAGTGCTTCCATTGCCATCAGTTGATTCTCCATGCGGGATTGAGACGGTATGAGGTCCGTATCATCATATAAGGTGTGACAGGCTCCGATCAATGCGGAGGCCAGTCCGTGTTTGTCGTCCAATTTTCGAAAGAGAGGGATTGCATGTCGATATTCTTCATAGGAGCCCATTTGATCCCCGTGGTGCAGAGTTGCCATCCCCAGCAGGTCGCGGGTTTCAGCCATGCCTTGTTTGTCCCGAGCTCCTTCAAAAAATTCGAGCGCCTGTCGATGGCACTTTAAACCTTGCATTGTTTGGCCAGTGACGAAAAACCATTGTCCTACACGGTTGAGGCTATGTGCGATCAATTTTGGTTCATTCAGTTTCCGTGCCAACTCTTCGGCGCGGCGGAAATACTCGCCTGTTTGTTGATAATCTCGACCCGCCCAAAGAAATCCAAGGTCGATCAATGTTTGCCATTCTGCTTGTCCATCCCGTTCTTGTCGGGCAATCCTGAGTCCTTGTTCGAAATCATCCAAAGCGGATTTGAAGTCGCCCACAATTTCGTAGGCATGTCCCCGGGCGCTTAGCAGTTCCGGCTCCATGACTAATTTGAGTTGATCGGCGGAAATCAGGGCGCGTGAGTAATACACAATGGCTTCGCGTTGAGCGTACAAGTCTTGTGCTTGTTTGCCCGCCTGCCGCGAATAATTCAATGCTTTTTGCCAGACGCCACCTGTATAAAAATGATAAGACAAGTCGGCGAGATGCGCGGTGAGAGATGTCGCATATGAACGCTCCATTGCCTCTCCAACCGTTCGATGCAGGTTCTGTCGTTCGCGAAGGAATAGTGTGGTGTAAATGGCTTCGCGGGTCAAGGCGTGACGAAACGCGAATTGATCAGCTGATTCTTCCACCACGAGCTGTGCTTTGACCAGTACCTTGAGCATCACCATGAGTTCTTCTTCATTCACTCCCAGCAATTCCTGAAGGAGGCCAAAATCAAACCGACGACCCATGACCGCCGCCAATGTGAGTGCCTGAAGCGTATTTTCATCCAAATGTTGTGTGCGCCGTTGCACTGCATCCTGAATCGTATTGGGAATCTGTAATTGATTGATCTCTTTTCGATCCCATGTTCCATCGGTATAAAAAATATCGCCACCTGCAATGAGGGCTTTTAGGATTTCTTCTATAAAGAATGGATTTCCCTCTGTCAGGGGAAATATGGTATCGAGAAATTCTTGGCTAATTGGGGTTTTCAAGTCAAGAATCGCCCGTAACATTGCATCCACTTCCAGAGGACTCATATGCTTTAGTGCGAATTCGACGCCGAGTCGTTGGCGGTTAAGCTCAGCGAGAAAATGAGTTAGATCCGGGGTTGTCTCCTCGCTTCGATACGTGACAAGCAAGAGAATAGATTGCGATGAAATATGCCGAGCTAGCAGGAGCAGGAATTCGAGGCTGGTTGAATCACTCCAATGCAGGTCTTCGATAATGACGATCAATGGTTGATCTTGCGCAAGTTCTGTGATAGTCTGCTCTAGAGCTTGGAAGAGGTGTCGTTTCTCTTGTTTGAGGTCAGGACTCGAAACTGAAGTCAGAGGCGGTAGATGAACAGTCAATTCAGGAAATAATTTAACAAGTTGTGGTGCAGATGATTCCATTGCACGAGCAATCTCTGCACTGGAATGTATTGCAAAGAAGTTTCTAAATAGATCAAGGAGCGGGGCATAAGGCAGAGCCGACTCTGTTTGAAAACAATAACCCTCCAGAATCATGGTTCCTTGATGAGCCCGTACTTTGGCTTCTCTTACTAACCGCGATTTTCCAATTCCAGCCTCGCCAGAAATAAGCGCGATCTGACCGTTGCCTCCCTGCGATTGGATAATCAAGCGATCCAACAATTGAAGATCGTTTTCCCGACCGATAAATACAGGGCAAATAACCGAGTTATCAAATATCATTGCTAGTACTACCGATAATATTTATACAATATAAAGCCAATTTGATTGGAATACAAGATGTCCGAGTGCATGTAGAAGAAAGTGATGTTCATCTGGTAGCAAAATAAAAATATTTCTAAAATCACTTCTGAAAATCCGGATTAGCCGAGGCAAACAATCAAAGGTTTACTTTAGGCATTGAATTTGATAATTGAATATAGCAACCTTCTGCACGATTCAAATCGCCATATCCGTCTCCCAAGAAGATTTCCCAAATTATCGGGAAATCTTTCTCTTTTTCTTGGGATATTCCATTCGCTAGACTGGATGCAGAAAATGAGATTTGCCGCGTTTTAGAGCTATATCAAGAAAGGAGATTGATCATGAAAACTGAACGCACAAATGTTGGCTGGGGCTTCTGGCTTGCTTGGGTGCTGGCAAGCATAATGGGCTTCGGCATGGGCTCACTTATAGGTATAAGCGTTAGCTATGCCTTGCTCCCCGGAATGGGCATCACGGATGAATTCGGTGTTGCACATTTAATCATGTTCGGAACTATGCTCGGAGCAATGAGCGGTTTCCTGCAATGGGTTGTGTTGCGGGAGAAAGTCGCACGGGCCGGTTGGTGGGTATTGGCAAGCGCGCTGGGCTTCGCGATAGCCGGAGGCACACTTGGAGCCATTGGCATAAACGAAAATTATGTTATGGCTGGGATTCTGTTTGCGGCTATATTCGGGGTTGCAGGTGGAATTTTGCAGGGGCTTGTCTTGAAGCGAGCCCAGATTGCTCGGGCTGGCTTGTGGGTGCTGGCAAGCATTCTCGGCTCATTGGTGGGCGCTATAGGTATCCCCATAAGTTCTTCCATCGGCGCGGCTGGCAACTATGGTCTGAGCGCGATGGTGTTCGGACTTCTCTTTGGGGCCGGGTTGGGAGCAATCCCTGGCGCTGTGCTGGTCTGGCTCTTGCGCCAATCTCCTTCTAGCAATGTAGGAAGCATGGCAACTGCCCACTAATTGACACGAAACACACGCGTGCCACTCAATCTATTCTCATCTATGGGCGGCACGTTCGGACGTTTGGCAGGGCTACCTGAAGCAGAAAGGAGAATGTCTTAACGTGATACGCAAAATTTTAAAATGGATTGGCATTGTATTGGGCAGCCTAGTCGGACTGCTCGTGCTGGCCTTCGTAGTTCTGTATGTCATTGGCACAGTCCAGTGGAATCGCATCCGGGGGATGCAACACGATGTGCCGGTGGAAAGGATCACAATCCCCACAGACCAAGCTTCTATTACGCGCGGAGAACACATCGCCGCGATCCGCATGTGCGGGTTTTGTCACACGAAGACTTTAAGCGGCCAATTCGACACTGTACCAGGCCTGATCACCTTGTCTTTTCCCAATCTGACTGCTGGTGCTGGTGGCATTGGCGGTACCAACACCGATGAAGATTGGGTGAGCGCGGCAGTTACCGTCAGAGGCCACCGCGCCGGACGTAACAGTGATCGACCACGACGGTCCGCGCCCAGTCACGCCACAGCCGGGCGTGACACTGGAATATGGCGAATACCTGGCCCACACTTGCATTGTGTGCCATGGGCCTCATTTCAATGGGGGCACCATAAGAACGGACGCTGAGTATTTGGCGCCCAACCTGACGCCGGGCGGCGAGTTGCACTTCTGGTCTGAAGAGGACTTCATGAGGACGTTGCGAACTGGCGTCACACCGAGTGGTCACCAACTCAAAAAAGCCATGCCGTGGAAATATTTCGGGCAGATGACTGATGATGAACTGAAAGCTGTGTGGATGTACTTGCAATCCTTACCTCCATTGCCGCAGGGCAAGTGAATTATTTCGGAAATGAAAAAAAACCCGATAACTATTTCTCTTTGTTGAAAGGAGAGACAGGAAGAAAGGAGTGAATGACATGTTGAAAATCGAATCCACTACAGTAATCAACCGACCCGTCGAGGAGGTCTTTGCAGTTCTGAGCAACCTGGAGAATAACCTGAAGTGGGACTCTGTGGCTCTCGAAGTTAAGAAAACTTCGGAAGGACCTATTGGCGTGGGAACAACATGGCGAATTCTTCAGAAGGCGTTCGGAAAGCGGCTTGAAATCGAAGCAAAGTTTACCGAATACGAGCCGAACCGGAAAACCACATTGAAAAGCAAATCAGGTCCTTTTCCTGTTGAAGCCCGGCGAACTTACGAGCCAGTCGAAGGCGGCACACGAGTCAGTCATATCTTCAAAATAGAGCCGGGTGGCTTCTTCAAGCTGGCGGAGCCACTCTTGATGAGGTTAGTCAAAAGAGGGATTGAAAATGATCTTGCTACCATGAAGGATCTCATGGAAGCTCACGCTTTATAAGCACGTGAGGCACTGATGTCAATCGTAGTGTTTGTTATCTTATTCAGAAAGGAGGTGAACAGTCTCAGCTAAATTTCCCTGGTCCCAATCGTTCAAGATAAATATAAATATGAAAATGGAGGAAGTTCCGATGCGAAAATTAAGTCTTTTGATAATGGTGTTGGCTGTGGCCGCGGCAACGACGACGGTGGCGCTTGCCGGGGGCAATTCACCGGTTCAATATACCTTCACGTTCACAGACCTGGGGCAGCCAGGCGCACATGGAGGTGGGCCTTTGTACGCGGATGGCAGCGCAAATGTCCACATGACTTTATCGGCTATGGATGGACAGGCGATCTTTCAATTACAAGCCACAAGCTGGTCAGAGGTCGTTCCTGGCGAGTCGGTAGACATCTGCTTTGATGTGTACCAGATCAAAGGCCCGCCACTCATCCCGCCATCCTTTTGCTTCTCCGATTTCGGCATTGTTTTGCCGGTCAGCAGGACACCGGTCGTCATCTCGAATCCCTTTGCAGATGAGGCATTGGTCAGGGTAACCCCGGCCAATTGAAATTCCTTGAAGCCAATTTGAGGTGAATCTGCCGTATAGCGTGTAGAGGGCAGGAGCGGGCTGAATCGCTGGCTCGCTCCTAACCATCTGATCCTCGATAGTTAAATTGAAGGTATCGACGATGGAAGTAGCACTCCAGACCAGCCTTGCCCTGCTCTTGGTTGCCATCGCCCTCTTGCTGACGAAAGTGCAGGTCCCGCCGCAAGGATAGCCGCGCACTGTCTGCAGTGGCAAACAACTTTCTGTTGGGACTCACGCAATCGATAGGTTCGAGAATAGGTTTTCCAACTTTAGTGCTGTGTGTTCAAGGAACACCTGCGAAAGGAGATTGACATGCCAAAATCTGAATTGATCAAGTCAAGCGGATGGTTTTTCATAGCAGGAGCATTCGCCTTTATTACTCTCCTCATCCCCGCAGACCCGATCTCAATTCCTGGATCGGTGGTCAGTGCAATCTTGATGGCCGTGGGATTGTCACGCTTGCGGGCAGCTTATAGTGAAATTGTCGGCCGGTTTGGTAGGAGCTTTCTGCTTCTCGGCATGCTCGGGCCGGTTCTATGGTGCGTCGTTATTGGATCCATGCCTATCATCGGGGTAACTGAAACTCAAGTTAGCGAGGGCTTATGGGTTCTATTATTTGTAGGACCGGCGATTTCGTTACTCGGCTTGACCTTGTTTGGCGTGACGGCGTTAGGCAGTAAACCAATGCTCCGCTTTAACTGGTTACCTCTTCTCGCCGGAATTTGGTATCCGGCGACTTATACCCTCTTCTCCGTTTACGACATCTCACATAAAGGGGTGTTTCCAGACCAATATTTGCCTACGCTTGTAATGATGGTGGTGATACAGTTTTTAGCGCTGTGCATGCTGGGCATTGTGTTGATCAGTGATTCGTCGAAGGAATTGGTGACAGCCTGACAGGCATGAGGCAACAATTCACACCAGTGAAGCAGGTCGGAGCGTCCCGTTTCTCTGACCTGCTTACATCCTGCGTAGGCGTATAATGATGTCACCCACATCACAGCAATCACAAAAGTAATGTTGCATCAGGCATGAATGGAAACAGGAATCGATTATGAACGCCCAGGCCGAATCCCATACTCGCCTCTCTGGTAGATGGCTTCTGATCGCGCGGCTCGCGTGGGCGGCGGGGTTCATTGTGCTGACTGTCATGTATGCGCGTGGCTTTTTGGCTGCGCGCGAAGTACTGTCCACGGTTTGTGAAGAAGAGCCATGCACACTGAGGCAGGGCTGGGCGGGGCCGCCCATTGGCTACGCAAACCCTCTCCATGCCGATCAGGTCGAAGCGCTTGAGAAGCTCGGCCTGACGCTTGACCAATATGGTTGGTTAGCTGCGCTGCAAATGGGACTTCCAGTGCTGGTCTATTTGTTGATCGCTGCTGGACTATTCTGGTGGAAGTCCGACGACTGGACAGTACTCTTTGCCTCTGTCATGGTGGCGACGATCCCTGTTGGAAATGGGCCTCTGCCTTTCATGCTGATGGTTCACCGGCCAGCCTGGGAATGGGCCTTTGACTCAGTCAGTGTGGTGGCATTAAGCTGCTTCCTAATATTTCCGCTAATCTTTCCGACTGGGCGCTTCGTGCCGCGCTGGACGCGCTGGATGGCAATCTATGAAGTCGCAGGCGCGGTCATCATAATTTTGTTTCAGAACTCCATCTCGGAAAGTCCCGTTATGGGGAAGTTTGTCCTAGTCTACTTACTGATCTCGTTTGGCACAGGCATCTATGCCCAACTCTACCGCTACTTCCGGGTGGCAAGTCCTGTCGAGCGCCAGCAGATCAAATGGGTCATCGTCGGGCTGGCTGGATTCATTAGTATCGCGGTCGCAGCATTGCTTCCGCTGGACGCGCTGCTGATCTCCCGAGCGGCGAGTATGGATCCTGCACGGGCGCTGCTCCTGTCTGTCATTCCAGATACCCTCTTTCAGGTGATACTTCTTTTCATCCCGGTCGCCATCGCCGTATCGGTTCTACGCTACCGTTTGTGGGATATTGATATCATCATCAGCCGGACGCTGGTCTATGGCGCGTTGACTGCCAGCGTAGTTGGTTTATATGTATTGATCGTGGGTGGATTTGGCATGCTTTTTCAAATGCAAAACAGCCTGCCAGGTATCATCATTGCCATCATGTTGATCGCTTTTCTATTTCAACCACTGCGTCGGCGCTTGCAAGATATTGTCAACCACTTCGTGCCTGTGCCACAGACGATCATCAGTCAATCGATCGTCACGCCTTTGCCGCAAACCCAGCAAGAGCAAAAAGCTGCTGTCACTGACAGCGTGCCCAACACTACCTTGCGCGGGCGTTGGCTCCTCATTGCGCGGCTGGCATGGGCAACAGGGTTTACAGTGCTGACCGCCATGTATGCGCTTGGCTTCCTGGCGGTGCATGATACCCTTTCCACAGTTTGCAAAGAAGAACCATGCACGCTGAAGCAGCAGATTCGCCACACCGACACGGGAGATAAGGTTTTGGGCTGGCCGGGGCCGCCTGTTGGCTATGCAGATCGTCTCCGCCCGGATCAGGTCAAGGCGCTTAAGAGGCCCGGCCTGACTCTCGACCAGTACGGCTGGCTGGGTGCCATGCAAATGGGTATCCCCGCACTGATCCTGTTGCTGATCGCTGCTGGACTATTCTGGCGGAAGTCTGACGATTGGATGGTGCTCTTTGCGTCCGTCATGGTAGCGACCTTCCCCCTGCACAATACGCCTTTGCCCTTTACCCTGATGGTATACCAACCTGCCTGGGGATGGGTCTATGACTCAATTAGTATCGTGGCATTAAGTTGCCTGCTGATATTTCCCCTGGTCTTCCCGAACGGGCAGTTTGTGCCGCGCTGGACGCGCTGGATGGCATTATATGAAGTCGCAGGCGCTGTCATGGTGACGTTTTTTGGAACTGCTATTCGGGAGGTTCCGAGTAGAGCCCTTTTCGTTGGGATCGTTTTTTTGCTGCCTTCGTTTGGAACGGCGGTATTTGCCCAGCTCTACCGGTACTTCCGCGTAGCGCCTCCTGCCGAGCGCCAGCAGATCAAATGGGTCGTTGTCGGCGTGGTGGGATTCTTTATTACCCAGTTAGCTGTGTTGGTCCCGTTGAACGTGCTGCTGACCTCTCCGGCCGTGAGCGCTGATCCCGCGCGGGCACTCGTTCTATCTTCCATTTCAGATACCCTTTGGCAGGTAAACAGTCTCCTCATCGCGGTTTCCATCGCGTTCTCGGTTCTGCGCTACCGGCTGTGGGATATTGATATCTTTATCAATCGCTCGCTTGTGTACGGCGCGTTGATCGTGAGCGTCATAGGCTTATACATGATTGTAGTGGGGGTGGCTGGCGCGTTATTTCAATCTGTCGGAAACACGCTTCTCGCGATCCTTGCGACAGGTTTGATCGCGGTTCTGTTTCACCCTCTGCGACAGCGCTTGCAACGCGGCATTAATCGCCTCATGTACGGCGAACGCGATGATCCTTATGCCGCGCTCTCGCGTCTGGGCCGACGATTGGAAGCGAGTCTCGCGCCCGAGGCGGTGCTTCCCACAGTGGTGACGACAGTGCGTGAGGTGCTCAAGCTGCCCTATGTGGCGATTTATTTGAAACAAGATCATAGTGGCAACAAGATCATCGCCGAATCTGCTTCGCCGTCATTGCGTGCTGAGGGCGGAAGAATACGAGTACCGGGCATGGAGCGCGAGGGGCATTGTATTCCAGTGATTCATCAGGGAGAAACGCTCGGCTATCTCGTTCTCGGTCCGCGAGCGCCCAACGAGGCGTTTAGCTCCACTGATCTACGCTTGCTCGATGACCTCGCGCCTCAAGTGGGAGTTGCAGTCCATGCAGTGCGTCTCACTGCGGATTTGCAACGCTCACGCGAACAATTGGTCCTGGCGCGCGAAGAAGAGCGCCGTCGCTTGCGCCGCGATCTGCATGATGACCTCGCACCCACGCTTGCTTCTCTTGGGCTGACGGCAAGTACGGCGGCAGATTTAATCGCGACCAATCCAGAGACAGCGACGGCACTGGTCAAAGAACTGCAGACCGAGATTCGCGCGACAGTAGGGAACATTCGTCGTCTGGTGTACGATCTTCGTCCGCCAACGCTTGACGAATTGGGATTGCTCGCCGCGGTACGCGAACGCGCGGCTCAATATTCGAATGCGCCAGATGGTTTTGATGTCAGCGTCGAGGCGCCCGCTGAATTGCCTGTGTTGCCTGCGGCAGTAGAAGTTGCGGCGTATCGGATCGTGCAAGAGGCGTTGGAAAATGTCTCGAAGCATTCCCAGGCGCGGGGGTGTGCTATTCGATTTGCGAATCACAATGGGCTTGAAATCGAAATCATAGACGATGGAATCGGACTGCCGTCGAACATCACCCCGGGTGTCGGTTTACGTTCGATGCGTGAACGTGCAGAGGAACTGGGCGGCAGTTGTGGGATCGGGCGCGGAGTAAACGGCGGCACGCGTGTGCTAGCGTGTTTGCCAATTGGAGATGCCAATGGAAGCGTTACGCGTATTGATCGCGGATGACCATCCGCTTTTTCGTCACGGCATCCGCGAGTTCTTGAATCTCACTCCCGAGATTCAGGTAATCGGCGAGGCGACCAGCGGAGAAGAAGCCATCGCACAAGCCGAAGCACTTCATCCCGATTTGATCCTGATGGATGTCAATATGCCAGGTGTCAACGGTATTGAAGCGACGCGCCGAATTCTGCACGGCTCGCCGCACATCCGAATCCTTGTGGTGACGATGTTCGAGGATGATAGTACTGTTTTTGCTGCAATGCGGGCGGGCGCGCGGGGATATATTCTCAAAGACGCGGAAAAAGAAAATATTCTGCGAGCGATTCAGGCGGTCGGGAACGGCGAAGCGATATTCAGTCCGACAATCGCTACGCGGTTAATTGATTTCTTCGCGACGCAGGTATCGAAGTTGCCTAAAGAAATCTTCCCATCCCTTACAGAGCGTGAGCGCGAAATCCTGCAGCTCATTGCGCGTGGACGATCGAACGCAGAAATTGCACGCGAACTCTCACTTAGTCCCAAGACAGTTTATAACTATGTTTCGAATATCCTGAGTAAGCTCCAAGTCGCAGACCGCGCACAAGCGATAATCCGTGCGCGCGAGGCGGGGTTGAAATAGATAGACAAAAAACCGCTCAACATCATCTGTTAGCGTTTTCTTTGGATTTTGTGCCCCCACGGGGATTCGAATATCATTCCCACATGGAGACACCAGCTTTAAAACAAAGAAATCACCCATAACTGGTGATCTCTTATCGTGTGCCCCCACGGAGATTCGAACTCCGGTCTTAACCTTGAAAGGGTTGCGTCCTGGGCCTCTAGACGATGGGGGCGTCTGTTTTTTTAAGCGGGCGGATTGTATCATCCACTCGCACGCCGGTCAAGGAATCTCAGTTTAACTTTCCGGTTTAACTCGTTGATTGAGCAAACCTAAAAGATCGATCTGGCGGCGGTTGAGCAACATACCAGCGCTTTCCACACGCAGACTAGGGATCAAGATGGCCGTAAGTGTGGCATTGAAAATTGGAATGAATTCACGGCTCCCTTCTCCAACGAGCGCGGCAAAATCAAACCTGCCCGGTATTTCCAAAATCCCCTCAATTTCAAACACTTGTGTGGTGATGCGAACTGGAAATTCTTTAATATTAGTATAGCCGCCACGTACAAGCGCCTGTGGCCCTAGGTCTTCGCGGCGCCCCATGCAGACAGCATAGATGTGTTGCTTCAACATACGCACCAACTCAAAATGATCCACCAGCTTAGTTGGCATGTGAAGACGCGCAAGACGGGCATCATGCACTTCCATCGAAGAATGTGTCACGTCGTTGAGCATGCCCATCACGCCATTGCTAGTACTCATGATCTTGCCGACCACACGATAGCCGGACGTCAAAATATCGGCCGGTAAAAATCGATATGTTCGCGGTGATGTGTCCATGGCCATGACGGGAACCTCCCCGTTTATGAATCTGGTGCAGCGTGGGCAGGGCCAGTTTGAGGTCGAGGGAAAGGCGGCTTGCGGCGATGATGAGTTGGTTTTCCGGCGTTTGGGTTGAGCAGCATGGTTAACCAGGAGATCGCTTGCTCATCATATTCACGTCTCCCACACATATCGCAAATCCAAGCAGGAAAATGGGGGACAGTAATTAGTTCCTCGCCCAGCCATGTAAAATACGTGATCAGGCGTGGATGCATAATTCCAGCCGAGCACTCAGTGCAAGGAAATGGTTGCGGGTAAGCGTTTTCGGTTTCGCTCATCTCAGCTCCTTATACCGCAGTCGCACTCCAGTATAGGGTTTTTGAAGGCAAATTAGACTACAGATCAGGGAACCTGTGATTGAGCAACTCTGGCGGGCACGTCAGTATGTTCGATCACGTTCCACAGTGTCGGTGGCCAGTAAATTAACACGGCTTTGCCGACCACGTTTTCTATCGGTAAAAGACCCCACGAATGCGAATCCGATGAATCATTCCGATTATCGCCAAGCACGAAGAGATGTCCCTCGGTTACCGGCCAGGTACCTGTATATAGAGGGGCTTCGGCAATATAAGGCTCATTCAGGATTTGGCCGTTCACCTGCACGGTCCCATTTTCTATTTTCACTGTATCTCCCGGCAGACCGATAACACGTTTGATTAGTTCCTGTTTGGGATCCATCGGGAAATGAAAAACGATAATATCGCCTTGTTGGTAGTCGCCGAAGCGATAGGCCAGGCGATTCACAAGCACAAATTCACCATCTTGCAGTGAGGGGCGCATGCTAAAGCCATCTACGCGCACACGAGCCGAAACGGTATTGATCCCTAAAAACAACAACACAGCCAGAACGATTGTCTCAACAATATCAAGTATCAATCGTCCCCAGTGAATTTTTTCCTGAGTTGGTGTTTGTGGTTCTACATCAGTTTCCGATTGTAAAGTTTCCAAAAAATCCTCCGAAGAAATTATACTGCTTTTTTTATCGAAGCTTGTCAAGCATTAAGTCTTACCCCAAGCAAAGTAAGTGGGGATGTGCAGAATGCGTTTGCCGCGTTCCCATGCCTCTTCATCCAGCGATTTCATCTTGCGGATTTCCTCATCCGGGATGAATCCTGCCAAATCGGCCTCCACCACTTCCCATTCTTGTTTCCACTGCTCAGTCGAGCGGATCATTTCCTGACTCTTCGAACCCGCAACGACATCGTTCACCTGCCCCGAACCATAGATTCGGGGGATAGAAGGCTCGATACGGCTCAGGGCAGCGCTTTGAATGGGTCCCGTCTCAATCAGTTTGATTCCAGCCTTATAAAAGGTCTCGGCCAAACGCCTCCCAAAAGAAGGATCCGCGCCCTGATTCTTGAGGGACTCGGTCTGCCAACAGCCGAGCTGCGCAAGCTCGTCGGGCTTGTCTACGCGATCGGTGTAATCTGGCTCAGCAAGTGCAAGGATACTTCCTCCCTGACGTGTTACACGTTTCAATTCGCTTACAGCTTGAAGAGGATCTCTGACCCATAACAACAAAAAATGACAGTAAACAATATCAAAGCATTCTGCAGGAAAGGGTAATGCCAATGCATGTTGGTGCCAGTTCATTCTCCCTCACCCTTGATCCCTTTCTCTGTGGGAGAAGGGAAGTCGGACCAATTGCGAATGAACTCAACCTGTTCATCGGTCTCGGGTGCATTCAGGTGGTAAATGTGTTTGGGCACCTCCATCCACCAATCCGTGATGTGATGCAAAGCTTGTTCAGACGTCATGCCGTGACGAACTAGGTAACAACCAACGACGGTTCCTGTGCGCCCCACACCTCCCCAGCAATGCAAATAGACTTTTCGGCCTTTACTGAGCGCGTCATCAATCGTATCGAGGATACCATTCATAGTTTCGTGTGAAGGCACGCCTCGATCTGGAATTGAGATGCGCGTGTATTTGGCATCGAGGTTGAAAGGACGCGCAAGTTCCATCAACATCCATTCATATGGAACAAGTTCATCCAAGTTAGTTAAGTCAATGAAATCAGTAAATCCCGCCTCAAGAAACGCGGATAGCCGTTGGCGCGTCTTAAGGAATTCAAGATTACCTGGGTATTCTCCCACGAGAAATTGGTCGGGTTTTACCCAGTAGGATTCAACGATAGGTTTAGTAAAGGGCATGATTTATTTTTACCACTGAGATCACTGAAACCAGTGAGAAAAAGAAGAACTCTGTGTTCTTTGTGTTCTCCGTGGTGAGCTTTATGGATATACTGAGCAAAGATTTGTCAGGATTTCGTTCCGTAATTGTACAAGTTCGGGGAATGCATAAAAGAATAAGGTTTTCTGCTCGGCAATTGTATTTCCAGCGGGCATAGGACTAAGGATGAAGAACGACCAGGATTCGGCAAGATCTTCTTCCGGATTGGTCACAGCGTAGTCAGTTACGAACTGGTCGCGGTGAGTGATGTAAAAATCGTCTAACTCTTTGTAATATTTATCTTCATCTTTGATTTGGTTAATCTGTTGCCATTCATCATAAATATTGACCCAGAATTGATTATAGAAGCTATTGATGTATGAATCTGATTGGCTACATCCTTCGCCAGGAAAGTAATTTGTGCAAGCCGCAACTTCTTTTGAAAAGATATTGTTATCATCCGGGTTATTAAATACTGGGACACTCGGTGGCACCTGGTCTGCATTCAGGGTGAGCAAGTGACCAAATTCATGGATCAGTGTATACGTAAGATTCGCTCTATCTGCTATGTCGGCAATATCCACTTCCAATACCCACAATTTGGGATCATAAGAAGTCTGGGCGACGGCAGCGAGCAGGTTGTTTTGTCCATCCGTCATAATGGAATACTTAGCGAGAAAATCATATTGATTTTGAGGAATGAGAGCAGTGAAATAATTCCAAACATATTGATGAGCAGCTGAGTCATTCTGTTCATCTTGTAAATCCAAGGGAACAGATTCGTAGAATGGGTTCCCGATTTGGTCGCCGGAAACTTCATAGGTCACAATACGAGTCGCTTCTTTACTGATGTTTGTTGTTTGTTTTACATCCGCAACCGAGGTGGCTGCTGTTAAGATCTCAGTTAAGGTGGCGGGGCAGGATGTTACAACAGTTGGCGTCGAAGTAGGAGGAGCGACAAAAGGAGTCTCACTAGGTACGAAAGTCGGAGGATAACTGAAGGTCTCTTCAGGTAAGAAAATTTTAGTGACGGTCGCGCAGGCCAAGGTCGAAGTAAGAAGCGTTATTCCAACAATAAGGGTTTTGATCCTTAGATTCATCCAAGGCTCCGGTCGGAGAATAATGCAAGGATACCACAATCAAAAGCCCCCTTCATGAGGGGGCAATCCGCATGGATTTTAACAAATCTTTGATATTGATAAATTCATACCGCTACTTTATAGATTTTCTCCCAATCGTCGCGCAGGATATTCCCCAAAACCTTTCCTTTGCCTTGAGCAGGCAAAACGTCGCCATCAGGTTCGATGTACAGCCATACTTTTCCTGCACCGGAAGGTGCTTGATTCTCTTCCGTTTGAATGGCAACAGGATTGGTTTCAGCGTATGGCACAGGCAGATCCCAGCGCAGGGTGAAGTTTAATTCACTGGCTTTGTTTTGTAATTGGACGAGTTCATCGAGCAAATTGTGATCAGATGTACTGAGAGACAGATTCGTCACGCTGCGATTGGCAAGTTTTTCTAAAATTTGCGGGGCTTCGTTCAAGTTCTCTTTGGTCAGCGTGAAATGGACAGTCAAGAAAAGATCGACTGGGACGATGGTTGCAATGGCTTTCCAGGATTCTTTTTTATCTGGTTGTAAAATCATCATTACATGGTCCAGGCCAGTTTGAAGAAGCATATTGAGGTATTCTTCATCTGTTAGTTTTAGTCCATCTGTGAGCAGGCCACAGACCTGACCATTCTTTTCGGCATGAGCGATGAGCGCGGGAAGATCCTCCCGCAAAGTCGCTTCACCGCCCGTAAACGTGACATGGGGTATACCTACCTGCCAGGCTTTATCCAAAACGGTCTGCCATTCTTCAGTAGTCAGTTCACGGTCGACGCGTTTGGTGGGAGCATAGTCTACATCTGTGCCTTTGGGCAGGCGATAGGTAAGCGCGCAGTCGAGGCGAAGTGGGGCGGTGAGTGCTGCTGAATGAGGTGTGATCCGTTCAAAGTCCAGGAAGGATACAGGGTCAAGGTCTTCAGTGGAAATAAGTGTTTCGATCTTATCCACAAAGTCCTGATAGTCTTCGCGCGCCATTCCTTTGCTCACTCGGTAACGTGAAGCGATCTGCTTGGCGGCTTGCTCGAGTTCCGTCCCTCGGATAAAGTGAAAAGCATATTCAGCAGCAGTGGCATTGACATGCAGGATCGTAGACGCATTGAGGATCAATACCCCAGAGCCATCTGGTCGAAGCCGCAGATGAATCCGATAAGGTTTATTGGCCATCTCAGCTTGCTTGTGATATACACCGACCGGGAGGGGTTGTACTTTCGCGAAACGATCTGCAAGACGGTTGATGATTTTCATAATCTCTCCTTTATCCAATCGTGAACCTGTGCTGAGCTTGCTGTCTCGCACCGGCGTGCCAGGACGGGGCTCGCAGCATCAGCGAAGCTATCCTGTGGACGAACGGTGTCGAAGTATCGTCAATCTGAAGTCGGAAATTGCAAAGGGCATCCACCGCCACATTCAGAGACTACCGGACAACCACCACATTTGGCAGGCAATCCCTTTCGTTCACGCAACTGGATGGATAGTTTGTGATTCCATATCGAGTCCCATGGATCTGTGAGCATATTGCCTAGCGAGTGGTAATAGGACTGGCATGGTAATACGTTTCCATTAGACTCAATACACATACTGTATAACGACGCTGTGCAACCTTTTACACCAAGATTGCTTTGTGTCGGGTCGAAGTTGCAGTACTGAGTAGGGGTATACCAGATTAAGCGTTGATTAAATTCAGCGGTCTTTCGGACAGCCATATCAAGGATTGGTTGCAATTCCCGCTCGTGCAGACCAGTTCCGACGGTCAGACCGTGGCCTGAATAGATCAACGCATTTAAGCCAATAGTGGGGACACCGAGTTCCGCTAAGAAATCCAATGTGTCGGGTATCTTGTGTACGTTCGTGCGCAACATGGTGGTGTTGGTCATTACGTAGAGGCGGGTTGCTAGGACATTCTTCAAACCTTGAATAGTTTGTTTGAAAGCGCCTTTTACGCGCATCATTTGATCGTGGATTTGTTCATCGCAAGATTCAACCGTAATTTGCACGTGATCGAGTCCGGCATCCACGAGTTGTTGCACATACTTTTTATCGGATAAGCGGCGCGCGTTTGTGTTCAAGCCCGTAATCTGTCCATTCGATTCGGCGTGGGCGATCAATTCAGGCAGATCGTTGCGTAAAGTCGCTTCGCCACCGGTGAAAACAATATGCGGTATGCCGAGTGTCCAGAGTTGATCGAGAATTAGCTTCCATTGGTTCGTATCCAGTTCGGGGAAGTTGCGCTCACGGGCATTGTAGCAGTGGGTACAGTCGTTGTTGCAGCGATAGGTGATAGCCAGGTCCATCCTGTATGGAGCGGAGGGACGCGCGCTGAATGGGGCAAACGTTTCCAAATCTAGTTCATGAATAGGACAGGCGCCATCGGGACGAATTAAGTTATCAAATTGTAGGTTGAAGGTTGAAAGGTCAGCGCTCGCCTGATGCAGGCTAACCCGATATTGATGTCTGATAGTCTGGATAATCTCTTGATCTTTTCTTCCTTCGAGGATCAGGTAAGCCATCAATGCAGCAGTTGGATTTAGGTGCATAACGCGGTTGGCGTTGACGATTAGTGTGCCGGAGCCGTCTTCATCGATTCGTAAGTGAATGCGCGATTTTTCGGATTCGCTTTCGCGCGTGTAGTGGTAAAGTCCCAATTTTGGATTTACGATTGGTGATTGATGGTTTAGGAATTGCGATATGTCAGTAAAGATGTTCATGGCTATAGAAATTGAATTTCGGAGCGCGGCCTTCAGTCCGCACATTGTTTGAATAGCGGACTGAAGGCCGCATTCCGGTTTAGCGGCCACCACCTGCACACGCACAGGCACAGCCAGCGCATGCACACGCGCACGCGCATCCGCCACCACTGCGACTACCACCGCTTCGTCCGCTAGTAGTTGGCTTTGGTGGAGGATTAGTTACACTGGTAACGCGACCAGTGAAGTCGTTGACGTTTCCGATGACTTTTTGGGAGAATGTCTGCACACCGGTAACGACCGAGGCGGCAAAGTCCGCGCCGGGGAGCGAGGTTCTGCCCGAGGGCTGACTCGGTATTGATGGCGCAGCTCGGCCTCTTGTCGAGATAGGACCCGTTCTATACGTTGGGTCGTAGTTGCCCCACCACATAGGCAGAAAGACCGGTCCGCGGAAGACGCGGCGGGAGCGGTCGTCATAATCTTTATCAAGCATCGTCCATTCGAGTTGCTGGTCGAAGAAGGCCACCTGGACTTCAGGAGTATCGGCTTTTTGGACTTGTTCCCATGCAGTCTCCATGATGCGCTTGTAATATTCGATAGTTTCACTCCTGCTAAAGCCTTTCATCTTTTCTGAGACGGAACGGATGAGGGCGACAGTCATATCCTGAAGTGCTGTGCGGCGCTCTCGTGTACCAGTCTCTTTGAACGCTTGCAGGAATTTGACCTCATATTCGTGCAGGTCTTCGGGAAGCGGTTCATTAACCGTGATGGTCAATGGGTCACGGTTTGTTACCACCGCCGCACCCTTCTTGACCACGCCGAATAAAATCATGGTCATCACTTTATCGAGCGGTTGTTCCATTAGGATCGCTGCTTCGACTGCCGTGAGTCCGCGCTTGATGCCGTGACCTTCGATTGCGATTTTCGGTGCCATGTATTGCAGTTTGCGGCGCCGGCTACCGATGGCCGTAAGCACCGGTATCCCCACAAACATGAAGAGAAAGATACAACAGAAGAAGAGAATTCCCAAATTCGAGACAATACTGTTGATCAGTCCTGAAAAATCAAAAGCAGGTGCCGCGACAATGGCTGTCGGTGGAACATAGGTTTTTGGAAATGATGCGCCGAATTCGTATTGACTGGAACCACTGGCATTCGTGTTCTGCCATGTGTATGTGACTCGACCCTCATTATCGATCCCTGTTTGTGGTTCGGAAGGAAAGCCAGAGGAAGCGTTATGCCAGCGCGGCTCTTCGGATTTGACACCGGGAGGCAGATGAAACGTGACAGTCAAATCTGTACTGCCAACAACG
>WNGB01001135.1_pt1 | contig 43629 bp, 38 predicted proteins | sample 5400681 | NCBI WGS metagenome assembly WNGB01 (sample SAMN13153367, study PRJNA577476) | soil metagenome | isolation source: 115 cm soil or saprolite under grassland replicate 2 | place: USA:California | collected 2016-06-15 | reverse complement strand
CGGTGGCCTCCGGGACGGGCGCGATCTCGATCGGACGCAGCATGGCTGACCCCCAACAGGCGTGGTGTGGACCGCTGTTCATCGGCAGTGCCCGACTATCCCACGGTTCCGTCACCACGTTTCGCCACCAGAGTCAGAGACCTTCCAGATAATCTCAATCTTGTCAGGATCAAACCGCCACTGTTGGTCAGGCTCCGCATCCGCAGTCCTCGGCGGCCAGAGCTTCCCACCCGGAAAGCTGGGATGCACGATGATTTTCTCAACCACAAGCTGAATGAGGCTTCGTCGCCAGGTAAGCTCAGGGTGCGAGTCCCATGCCTCACGGATGGTTTGGTCAATGGGGATCTGTGCCAAAGTCTTTCCATGCTGCACCCGAGCCATCTTTGCTTTGACTTCCTCAAGCGCATCCTCAACGACTGCCTTCGCATGTGCCAGCTGCTCACGGTTGAGAAGGCCGGTTGCATAGTCAGTGATGAGATCATCGAGCTTGAGCTTGCGTGTGCCGTACTGCGTCAAGAGGTCACGCATTTCTGGTGCGCGAGTTTCTTTATAGACCTGTGCAAACTGATCAGATTCCAACACGTAGAACACTGACTGAATAATCAGTGCGTCAAGCGGATCAGCCGCCCGTCGAAGATGAAACTGGCCAGGCTTGGTCTCAAGCGTTCGGCCACGACAGCCATAGGCACGAATGCCGTATGCCCCCATACCTGTCAGCGGCACGCCACATCCCTCAACGCCACAATAGAGAAGGCCAGTCAAGAGATAGGTACGCCAGCCCTTCTTGTCAGCGCCGGCAAGTCGTGCTTCGGTATTTAAGACCAGTTGCAGCTCTTCCCATACATCCTGCGGAAGAATCGCCGGCCACGCAGCAGGGTATTCTTCGCCGCTATGGACGTTGATGCCAACAATACGCTTGCTGGTGAGGATGCGGCGCAGCACAGAGGGTTGCCACGTCTTGCCGGTTGGCGTCCGGATACCCCGCTGGTCGAGTTCAACGGCCAAGCGCTTCAATGGTGTGCCGGCGATCACCCGCTCTGCAAGCTCGCGGATGATCGCTGCTTCTTCCGCATTGACTGTCATGCGATCTTTCTCATAGCCAAACGGGCGAAGCCCCCCGCCAGGCAACCCAAGCTTTGCTCTTGCGCGAAGCTTTCGCTTCATGCGATCTGACATCTTGCGGGATTCTAGGACGGCGTTATTGACTGCTGAGACAGCGTTGTGGATTCCTTCACCGGTTGCCAGGTCATAGCCGCTGCCATCAGTGACAGCGATCTTGCGAAGGGGAGTGACCTCTGCCAAACGAATGAGATCAAGCAGTTCATCAAGCCGGCGATACAGCCGCGGCATTTCGGTAATGACCACGACATCAACTGAGCCTTTGCGAACCAGACGGGTCAACTCCTGATACCCAAGCCGTTCACGATGCGCTCTCTTGGCGTAGCGGGAGGCTGAGATGTCGTTATCCTCGAAGCTGCCTACGAGTTCCCAGCCTTGCTCGGCAATGTATTCGAGACACTCTGCTTTCTGGATCTCAACGTTTTCGCTGAGGCCCGACTTGTCCATTGACAACCGAGCGTAGTTGGCTGCGCGCATGGCCTACCCCTTCCCTCTGCCGCAGTAGGTTAGTCTACCGTGAGGTGGGGTTGATGAACACGTACCGGCGGTAGTCGAGGGTCGCGCCGACGCCGTTGGCGGAGTCCGCGGCGATCAGCACCCGGCAGAGGGGCGACGGCGCCTCGTCCGGCAGCAGCGGGTGGCGCATGCGCAGCCACACCGTGGCCGGCCCGGTCTCGAGGAACGCCCCGTCCAGGAATGACCACTCCATCGCGGTGTGGTAGCCGACCTCCTGGCCGGTCGGGAAGAACGGCAGCGCCCGCCCGTGCGACGGCCCGGGCAGCGGCGCGTCCTGGCCGAGCCCCTCGGGCAGGACCACCTCGGCCTCGCGGATCAGCAGCGCGGTGCCCCGCATCACCTCCCCGCCGGCGGCGGACAGCGACGCCTCGATCAGCTCCACGCTGCGGCCGCCGCGCACGACCTTGGTGGTCACCTCGAGCGGGGCGATCGGCACCGGGCGGAGGATCTCGAAGGTCATCCGCGTCACCTGCATGCCGGCTCGCCCGGCGCGCTCGGCCGCCCGGCCGAGGAGCGCCGCGGGCGGCCCGCCGTGCTGCGACCCTGGGTCCCACGGCCCGCGGGTCAGCTCGGTGGGCAGGAACCCGTTGCCGTGGGGGAGGTAGAACGCGTCGGCCATGGGCCCAAGGGTAGCCGAAGGCGCCGGCCGATACGCCTCCGCGGCGACCGGCGGGGCGCCGCTCCCTCGCCGCACGGGGTACAACCAGCCGGTGCCCTCCCGGTCGCCCTGGTGTCGCTCCGCCGGCTTTGGTGGCCGCGTAGGCTTCGGCCAGGACCCGGAGGCGCAGGCGTTGGGGGAGCGCGGGATGGCCGGAACGAGCTACGAGGTGTGGGGCTGGGGCGGGGCGGGCAAGGAGCCGCGCGAGCAGGACCTGCGCGACCGGTCGACCTCGACCCGGCTGGCGTGTTCAACCCCGGGGTGCTCCTGGACCCGTGAGGGTTGGGGTTGTGGGATCGTGAGGTGACGGCCGGCGATTTGGGCTACGGTTGTGGGCATGGAGTGGGCCAGCGGTGCGCTGCATCAGTATCGGGCGATGACGCTCGCTCAACTGGCCAGCCTGCTCGCCCGCGCTAGGGAGTCAGACCGGTGGCGGCTGATCGCGGAGTTCCTGGAGGAGTACCGCTGGGAACCAGTCGAGCGCCGTCACGACCTGCTGGCCGACGAGCCACCCAGCGTGGGCGAACAACGATGGGACGTCCTGCTGGCCGCGCTCGCCGAGCATCTCGCAGCCCGGGACAGTCGGGGTGCACCGCGATGGAGCGAACCACGGCGACTGCGGCGCTTCTGGTTTCCCTTCAATACCCGCGCGGCACGCGTGGACGCGATCGTCCATGCACCGGCCGCCTTCCGGCGTCGTGGCGTCTTCCTCTCGGCCCACGAACTGGACGTCGCGTGAGCGAGGCAGACCCGCTCCTGGATCGCGAGGCGATCGAGGATGCCTTCCGCCGGCTCGGCGGTCGGCTGGCCCGTCGCGGCGTCATCGGCGATGTCTACGTCTTCGGCGGCGCCGCGATGGCATTGGCCTACGACGCCCGACGAGCGACCCGCGACATCGACGCTGTCTTCGAACCCCACGGCATCGTGCTCGAAGAGGCTCAGGGTGTCGCCGAGGAACTCGGTCTTCCTCGCTGGTGGCTCAACGAGCAGGCGAGTGCCTATGTCGCACCCGGAGGGGATCCTTCGGCACCACGGGTGTTCGATCACCCTGGGCTTCGCGTCGCAGCGGCGTCGCCGGAGCATCTGCTGGCGATGAAGGTGCTGGCCGCGAGGCGTCGTGACGGCGAGGACCTCCGCTTCCTGATCAGCCGCCTCGGTCTGACCTCTGTCGACGAGATCCTCGCATTGTGCGCCGAAGTCTTCCCTGACGAACCGGTGCCGGACAGGGCACGGCTCGTATTGGAGGACGCCCTTGAAACCCATCTGTTGGACCAGGGCGGCGAGGGATAGAAGCCGGTTCCCCCCAGGCGACCGGCGCCGGACGGGGGCAGATCTGGCAGAGCGGGCAAGCCAGGTAATTCGGATGCGGCGAGGTGGTCGCTCCGCTATGGTCGAGGGATGGCGCCAAGATCCGGGGGCTTTGCACGGCTGCGCCCGCTGTGGCGGGTGCGGTCCTACGTGCGCCCGTACCGGGCGCCGATGGCCACGATGGCCGCGGCCGCGCTGCTCGGGGTGGGGGCCGGGATCGTCATCCCGCTCGTGACCAAGTCGGTGATCGACGGGCCGATCGCCCACGGCGACCGGCCCCGCCTGCTGCCGCTCAGCCTGCTCGCGCTCGGCCTCGGCGCTGCCGAGGCGCTGCTCACCTTCGTGCGCCGCTGGGCGCAGTCGTCGGCCGCGCTCGGCGTGGAGGCCGCCATGCGCAGCGACCTGTACCGGCACCTGCAGCGGCTCCCGGTCTCCTTCCACGACCGCTGGCAGTCCGGCCAGCTCCTCTCCCGCGCGGTCACCGACCTCTCGGTCATCAGGCGGTTCATCGGCTTCGGCGTGATCTTCATGGTGGTCAACGCGCTGACCTTCGTCACCGTGACCGTGCTGCTGGTGCGCCTGTACCCGCCGCTCGGCCTGGTCGTGCTCGCCTCGGCCCTGCCCCTGGTGTGGCTGTCCGCCCGCTTCCAGCGCGCCTACGTCGGCGTCTCCCGCCGGGTCCAGGACCAGACCGGCGACCTCACCACCCTGGTCGAGGAGTCGGCCACCGGGATCCGGGTGATCAAGGCGTTCGGCCGCCGCGGGCTGGTCGGTGAGCGGTTCGGCCAGAGCGCCCGCCGCCTGCACGACTCGGCCATGGAGAGCGTGCGCCTGCGCGCGCGCTTCTGGGCGGTGCTCGACCTCATCCCTGGCGTCACCCTGGCCGTGGTGCTGTGCGTCGGAGCGCTGGCCGTGGCCCAGGGGCGCCTGAGCCTCGGCGGGCTGATCGCCTTCATGTCGCTCGAGCTGCTGCTCGTCTGGCCGGTCGAGGCGCTCGGCTGGCTGCTCGCCGGCGCCCAGGAGGCGGCCACCGCCGCCGAGCGCGTCTACGAGGTGCTGGACACCCGGCCCGAGGTGGTCGACCGGCCGGGCGCGGTCGCCCTGGCCCGCGCCCGGGGCCACCTGCGCTTCGAGCGGGTCGGGTTCCGCTACCCGGGCGCCGGCCGCCCGGTGCTGCACGGCGTCAGCCTCGACGTGCGCCCGGGCGAGACCCTGGCCCTGGTCGGCGTGACCGGGTCGGGCAAGACCACGCTGGCCTCGCTGGTGCCCCGCCTGTACGACGTGACCGAGGGCCGCATCACCCTCGACGGCGTCGACCTGCGCGACCTGCGGCTGTCCTCGCTCCGCGGCCACGTGGCGGCCGCCTTCGAGGAGCCCATCCTGTTCTCGGCCAGCGTGCGCGAGAACCTGCTCCTCGGCACGCCCGACGCCAGCGACGACGCCATCGCCGAGGCGCTCGCCGTGGCCCGGGCCGAGTTCGTGCTCGACCTGCCCTGGGGCCTGGACACCCGCATCGGCGAGCAGGGACTCAGCCTTTCCGGCGGGCAGCGGCAGCGGCTCGCGCTCGCCCGCGCGGTGATCGCCCGGCCCCGCGTGCTGGTCCTTGACGACCCGCTCTCCGCCCTCGACGTGCACACCGAGGCACTCGTCGAGCAGGCCCTGGCCCGCGCCCTGCGCGGCACGACCGGGCTGGTGGTGGTGCACCGGCCGTCCACGCTCGCCCTGGCCGACCGGGTGGCGCTGCTCGAGGGCGGCACGGTCGCCGTGGTCGGCACCCCCGGCGAGCTGATGGCGTCGGTGCCCGCCTACCGCGCGATCCTCTCCCAGGAGGCCGGGCCGACCGGCCGCGGCCGGGCGCGGCCGCCCGGCGGCGCCGGAGCACGGGCCTCATGAGCGCGAAGGGCCTGGGCCAGTGGCGTGGGGTGGCCGCCGAGCAGGCCGAGGACGTGCCGAGCGGCGTCTCGGCCCTGCTGCGCGAGCGCAGCCGGCGGCTGCTCGGCTCCCTGCTCCGCCCCCACCGGCGGCGGCTCGGGCTGCTCCTCGCGGTGGTGCTGGTCGAGAACGCCGCCGCCATGGCCGGCCCCTACCTGGTCAAGGTCGCCATCGACCGCGGCATCCCCCCGCTCACCCGGGGCGGCAGCGCCCGCCCGCTGGCCGCCATCGTGGCCCTGCTGCTGCTGGCCGCGGTCGTGCAGGCGGCGACCCTGCGGGTCTTCCTCGTCGAGGCCGGCAAGCTCGGCCAGCAGCTCCTGTACGACCTGCGCACCCGTGTCTTCGACCACTTCCAGCGGCTCAGCCTCTCGTTCCACGAGCGCTACACGTCCGGGCGGGTGATCTCGCGCCTGACCTCCGACATGGACGCCATCGCGGAGGTGCTCGACGGCGGCCTCGAGGAGGTGGTCACCGCCGTGCTGTCGATCGCCAGCATCGGCGTGATCATCCTGCTCCTCGACGGGCCGCTCGGCCTGGTCACCCTCAGCGTGTTCCCGCTGCTGCTCCTGCTCACCCGCTGGTTCCGGCGCAGGTCGGCAGCGGCCTACCGGCGCACCCGGGAGGCCGTCGCGCTGGTGATCGTGTGGTTCACCGAGTCCCTGGGCGGCATCCGGGCCGTGCAGGCGTTCCGGCGCGAGCCGCGCAACCAGGAGATCTTCGACGGGCTGAACCGCGACTACCAGGCCGCCACCATGCGCTCGTTCCGGCTGCTGGCCGTCTACGGGCCGACCATCAAGCTGCTCGGCAACACCACCGTCGCGGTGGTGCTGCTGTACGGCGGGCACCGGGCGCTCGACCAGCAGATGACCGTCGGGGTGCTGGCGGCGTTCCTGCTCTACCTGCGGCGCTTCTTCGAGCCGATGCAGGAGCTGAGCCAGTTCTACAACGCGCTGCAGTCGGCCGCGGCCGCGCTCGAGAAGCTCGCCGGCGTGCTCGACGAGCCGCCGTCGGTGCCCGAGCCGCGCTCGCCGGTGACCGGGCCGACGGCGGCGCGGGGCGCGGTCCGCCTGGAGGGCGTGCGCTTCGGCTACCGCGACCGGCCGGTCCTGCCCCGGCTCGACCTCGACATCCCCGCCGGGCAGACGGTCGCCCTGGTCGGGGCGACCGGGGCGGGCAAGACCACCGTGGCGCGGCTGCTCGCCCGCTTCTACGACCCGCAGGCCGGCCGGGTGACCCTCGACGGCGTCGACCTGCGCGACCTGGCCGAGGAGGAGCTGCGGCGGGCGGTGGTGATCGTCACCCAGGAGAGCTTCCTGTTCTCGGGCACGGTCGCCGACAACATCGCCTTCGGCCGCCCTGGCGCCTCCCGGGCCGAGGTCGAGCGGGCCGCCCGCGCGATCGGCGCGCACGGCTTCATCGCCGCCCTGCCAGACGGGTACGACACCGACGTGCGCAAGCGCGGCGGCCGGCTCTCCGCCGGCCAGCGCCAGCTGGTGTCGTTCGCACGCGCCTTCCTGGCCGACCCTGCCGTGCTCGTCCTCGACGAGGCGACCTCCTCGCTGGACGTGCCGAGCGAGCGCCTGGTGCAGCGCGCCCTCGGCACGATCCTGGCCGACCGGACCGCGATGATCATCGCCCACCGCCTGTCCACGGTGGAGATCGCCGACCGGGTGCTGGTCGTCGACGACGGCCGCGTGGTCGAGGACGGCACCCCGGCCGGCCTGCTCGCCGGCCCCGGCCGCTACGCCGACCTGCGCCGCGCCTGGCTGGACAGCCTGGTCTGACCCGCCCGGCGATCTTGCCGGGCGGAATGCGATGCCCGCGCCGCAGGCGCTCCGAGCAGTTCCGGGCCGGACATGGCCGCCGGGATGGATGCCCGCGCCGCAGGCGCTCCGAGCAGTTCCGGGCCGGACATGGCCGTCGGGATGGATGCCCGCGCCGCAGGCGCTCCGAGCAGTTCCGGGCCGGGCATGGCCGTCGGGATGGATGCCCGCGCCGCAGGCGCTCCGAGCTTTCAGGAAGGGCGGCCCGGGGCCGGGGTGGGGAGGTGGATGCGCCCGCCGGCGCGCGCGCGGGCCTCGGCCATGCGGCGCTCGGCGAGCCGGTCGGCGGCGACCGCCGGGGGCACCCGCTCGTCGGTGGCGAGCCGCAGCACCCTGCGGGTGGTGTTGAAGATCCCGGCCGCCCTGGCCCGGGCGCGCGCCTCCGAGTAGCCGCCGATCTCGTCGGCCACCTGGATCAGGCCGCCGGCGTTCACGACGTAGTCGGGCGCGAAGAGCACCCCCCGGTCGTCGAGGAGCTTCTCCACGCCCGGGGCGGCGAGCTGGTTGTTGGCGGCGCCGCAGACGACCCTGGCCTGGAGCGCGGCCACGGTCTGCTCGCCGAGTGCGCCCCCGAGCGCGCAGGGCGAGAACACGTCGAGCGCGAGCCCGGGCAGCGCCTCAACGGTCGCCGCGTCGACCTCGGGGTGGGCCGCGTGCACGCGCGCGACCGCGTCGGCGCTCACGTCGGCGACCACCACCGACGCGCCGTCGGCGAGCAGGTGCTCGACCAGGCGGCGGCCGACCTTGCCCACGCCGGACACGCCGACCCGCCGGCCCGCGAGCGTCGGCGCGCCCCACACCGCCTCGGCGGCCGCCCGCATGCCCTCGAACACCCCGAAGGCGGTGAGGATCGAGGAGTCGCCCGCGCCCCCGGCCGCCCGGGAGCGGCCGGTGACGAACGCGCACTCGCGCGCGACCACGTCCATGTCCTCCACGTAGGTGCCGACGTCGCAGGCGGTGAGGTAGCGGCCCGCGAGCGACTGCACGAAGCGCCCGTAGGACTCCAGCAGCGCCTCGGTCTTGTCGGTGGCCGGGTCCCCGACGATCACGGCCTTGCCGCCGCCGAGGTCGAGTCCCGCGCACGCGGCCTTGTAGGCCATGGCCCGGGACAGGTCGAGGACGTCGCCGAGGGCGTCACCCTCGGACCGGTAGGGGTGGAAGCGGGTGCCGCCCAGGGCCGGCCCCAGCGCCGTCGAGAAGATCGCGACGATCGCGCGCAGGCCGGTCGCGGGGTCCTGGCAGAAGACGACCTGCTCGTGCCCGGTCTGCCGTTCGAACACCGTCACGCCATGCTCCTTCACGTCTGGTCGCGTCCAGGGCGCCGGTCCGCCCCGGCGCGACCGCTGATTCTCCGGCCGGCCCGAGCGGGAGGCAAACCGGCGCCCCAGCGGGAGGCAGCCCGGCGCCCGAGCGGGAGGCAGCCCGGCGCCCGAGCGGGAGGCGGGCCGGCGCCCGAGCGGGAGGCGGGCCCGGCGCCCGAGCGGGAGGCGGGCCCGGCGCCCGAGCAGGAGGCGGGCCCGGCGCCCGAGCAGGAGGCGAGCCGGTGGTGACCGGCTCGACCGGGTGGTAGCGTTGCCCCGGTCGCGGAGGGAGGAACAAGGATGGCACGCCGAGCGCTCGTCGTGGTCGTGGCGCTCGGCGTGGTCGTGGCGCTCGCCGCGCCGGCCAGGGCGAGCTGGACGGTCGGCTCGGCTGCCACGGTGGTGCCTTCCGGGTGCCGCCCGGCCGGGCAGGCCGGTGACGCTGCCGCCGGCCCCGACAGCGTCGTGCGCGGCTTCGCCAGCGTTCAGGGCGGCACCTGCACCGACCGGAGGTTACGCTGGTTCGAGGGGCCGGGCGGCCACTGGCGGCAGGTGGTCTCGCCCTACCAGGGCCGGGTGCTCGGGGTCGCCGACGACGGGACCTCCATCTGGGTGCTGTACGCCGCCCCGGACGGCACCCGCCTGGCCGCGGCCGGCCGCGCCGGCACCTTCGGCCCGAGCACGAGGCTGTCCTCCAACGCGGCCCTGGCCGGCGACCTGATCGCCGCGGGGGGACGCTGGTGGGCGGTGTGGACCGAGCGGACCAGCAGCGCCGGCCTCGCCTCCCTGTACCAGGCCAGGACGCTCGGCAGCGCGGTCAGCCGGCAACGCGTCACCATCTCGGCCGTGGTCGACGGCCACCCGAGCCTGGCCAGGGCGGCGAGCGGCACCGCCGTGCTGGTGTTCGACCGCACCAACCCGGCGACCCGGCGGACCGACCTGATCATCGGCAGGAACCCGGGCAGCGCCTGGGAGTGGCGCTCGCTCACCACCGACGGGGCCTCGCGGAGCCCCTCGCTGGCCATGGCCGGCCAGACGACCCACGTCGCCTGGCAGCGCGGCACCCGGATCGTCCACACCGACAACACCACCGGGACCTTCCGGCTCCACCAGTTCGCGACCCCGGGCACCGGCCCGAGGGTGGCCGTGTCGGCCGGCCGGGTGCACGTCGCCTGGACGATGGCCCGCGGCGGCAGGCCGTCCCACGTCTTCCTGGCCGAACGCAGCGGCGACAACTGGGTCGGCAACGACGTCACCCCGGCGGCCGCCACGACCGAGACCGCCCTGGCCGTGGCCGCCTCGGCCGGCAGGGCCACGGTGCTCGGCGCCGAGGCGGCGCGCCTGTGGGCCAAGGCGCAGGCGCGCCCTGACACCGCCTCGTTCCGGCGCCTCGGCGCCTGGGTCGACTTCCTCGACTACGGCCTGGACCCGGCCACCGCCGTCAACGACATGGCCGCCAACGGCGTGCGCACCCTGTACCTGGAGACGGCCCGCTACAACAGCACCACCGACATCCTCTTCCCGGCCAAGGTGGGGGAGTGGATCGAGCGGGCGCACGCCGCCGGCATCAAGGTGGTCGGCTGGTACTTCCCGGCCTACAGCGAGTACCTCGACGTCGACGTCCGCCGCACGCTGGCCGTGGCGCGCTTCCGCAGCCCCGCCGGGCAGCGCTTCGACGCCCTCGCCGTCGACATCGAGTACCAGGCGGCCACCAGCGGCCCGGCCGAGTTCAACGCCGGTGTCACCACACACCTGGCCCGGGTCCGGGCCGCGCTCGGCGGCGGCTACCCGGTCGGGGCGATCGTGCCCGCGCCGCTCGGCATGGCCCTCAACCCGGCCGCCTGGGCCGGGTTCCCGTGGGCGGCGATCGGGCGCTACGCCGACGTGGTCCAGCCGATGGGCTACTGGTCCTTCCGCCGGGACTGCCCGGCCAACCCGCTGCACTGCCCCTACCAGTACACCACCGGCAACGTCGCCGCCGCGTTCCGCTCCACCGGCCTGCCCGTGCACGTCATCGGCGGGATCGGCGACGCCGTCACCACCGCCGGCGTCGGCGACTTCGTCCGGGGCGCCCGCGACGCGCGCGCCCACGGCGGGAGCCTGTACGACTACCGCACCACCGCGCCCTCGTTCTGGCCGGCGCTCCAGCAGCTCAACCAGCTCTGACCAGCCGAGAAACGTACCCGGAACGACCTCGGGGCGTCACCGCCAGGTCGCCGAGCATCGGGCCACCCGAGACGACCTGGCGACGACGGGGCAGCTCGGGGGCCTGCCGTCCTGGCACAGCTACTGGACGGCGAGGAAGAGGAGCCGGTCCCGGAGGGCCACGACGGCCGCCTCTGGGAGCTCGCTGAAGGCGACGAGCTCCTCTGGGCCGACGAACCCGCCCAGACGGTCACGGGCCTCGATCACCTGGCCCGCTTCCGCTGGCGACAGGCCGAGCCGACGACGAGGACCGGGTATCAAGTCTTCAGGACGCTGGATCGGTGGAACCTTTGCCTCCTGTGCGGCGAGATAGTGGTGTACCGCCGCGAACGAGGGAGCCAGCCGGTGGGCCAGCACAGCGACAGGAGCTTCGAGGAGTTCTTCGCGGCCACCTACGGCCGGCTGGTCGGGTTGCTGTTTGCGTTCCTGCACGACCAGGCGCAGGCCGAGGACGCGGTCCAGGACGCCTTTGCGAGCGCGCTGCTGCGCTGGCGGAGCGTCCGCGGCTACCACGACCCCGAGTCGTGGGTGCGGATGGTCGCCTTCCGCCGGGCCATCGACCACCGCCGCCGCAGCGCGCGGCAGCTGCGGGTCCTGCTGCGGCTGGGACCGCCGCCACCGCTGCCGCCGGTCGGCGCTGAGCACATCGACCTGGTGCGGGCCCTGCGCAAGCTTCCCCTGGCCCAGCGGGAGGTGCTGGTCCTGCATTACGCCGCCGAGCTGGCGGTGGAGCGGGTCGCCGCCGAGCTGGGCCTGCCGGTCGGCACCGTGAAGAGCCGGCTCGCGCGTGGCCGTGCGGCGCTCGCCCGCCACCTGGGAGCCGGCGTCGCAGCGCGAGACGAGGAGGCTACCAGTGCGTGACGAGGAGCTGCGCTCGCGCCTGCAGGCCCTCGCCGTAGCCGGCCAGGCGGCCGCGGAGCCGGCGACCGCCGCTGCGGTCCGCCGCCGCGGCCGCCGGAAGGTCCAGGGCGGGGTGGTGATGGTCCTTGTGGGCCTGCTGGTGGCAGGCGGGGGCGTGCAGCTGCTGTCCGGGGCGGGCCACCGGCGCAGCATCGGCCCAGTCCCTCCGGTGGCGCCGCCCGCCGGCCGGTCCGCTGGCCCGCCCGCCGCCGTCGCGCCGAACACGTTCGTGGGCCAGGTCGGCGATGGCCCCACCAGACACACCGTGATCATCGACGCGAGGACCGGCAGGATCGTGCGCCAGGTGCCCGGCTCGGACCGCCAGTCGGACCTGGCCGCCGACGCGGTGGTCGGCCCCGACCTGCGGACCATGTACCTCCCCACCACCAGCCCCGGCTCGACCGCCACATGCGACCCCAGCTGGACCCAGGTCGACCTGGCCACCGGGGCGCGGCAGCCCGCCTTCGGCGGACTGACCGGCGTCGGGCAGTTCAGCCTGAGCGCCGATGGCCGGTCGCTTGCGTATGTCCACACGACCCCGGGTGGGACCACCGGGATCGGAATCCCAGTTATACCGCGTTGCCGCACGGAGCTGGTCGTGCGTGAGCTGGCAAGCGGGCGGCAGCGGGTGTGGACGATCCCGCCTGGCGTGTCCGTGCATGACCTGCAGTTGAGCCCCGACTCGACGCAGCTCGTCTATGTCCTCCGCCACGAATCCCAGGAATCCAACGGGCTGCCGCCATCGCTGCACGTGCTCCCGCTCACCGGCACCACCTCGGTCACCCAGGGCCATGACCTACCGGCGGTCGGTGACTGCCCCCCGCAGATGCCGCCGCGATTCCTGGGCGGCGGCCGGCGACTGCTGGCCATCGGGGGGCGCGGCTGCGACACCGGCCCCCTCAACTACCTCCTGGTCGACTATGACCTGGGGACCGGCCGGGTGGTGTCCAGCGTGCCGCTCGGCCTGCCGGGCGAGATCTTCAGCATCGACGTGGACCGCTCGGGCCAGCACGTCATCATCGCCGCCGCCGGCAAGCCCAACGACCAGCGGCCGGCGACCGTCTACGTGCTGCGCAACGGCCGCCCGCAGCGCGTGCCGTTCTCAGGCGACTGCTGGCAGGCGGACTGGTAGCCACCCGGCCCGCGGCCACACGGTGCCTCGGCAGCCTCGTGCGCGTCGGCGGCGGACCCGCCGTGTGGCAGGGTCGGGCCCTCCCGGCCATCGCGGGAGCCCCTGTGGCTGCTCAGCGCGCGCTTCACGGTCGAGGCCCGCCTGCACACCAAGGACGGTACCGTCGAGCTGGACGGCGTCCACCCACGCTTCAAGGCCGCTGTCGAGCGCTCGCCCTCCTTTGCGACGTCAGCGCCAGGTCACCACCAGACCACCGTCTGACTCGGCGACGTCGGTACCGAGGGCCGCGCATGCCCGGCGGAAGCGCCGCCGCACCCAGGCGGCATCCTGGCCGGTGGCCAGGGTCGTGCGGCAGTAGCCGAGGTGGAGCGGGACCGCCTCGAGCCGGACCGGGCCGCGGTCGTCGAGGGTGACCAGGAACAGCAGCCCGAGGTCGTTGCGGAGCCGGGAGTCGACCGCGTAGTCGTCGAGGAAGTCGCCGAGGTCGTAGAGCACCCGCCCGGCCACCCCGTGGAACACGTGCGCGGAGTGGCCGGCGACCAGCGCCGCGCCCGCCTCGACCAGGCCTGCGGCGGCGCTGCGGACGTACGGCAGGGGCTCCCGGGTCATGTTCGGGCCCCAGTGCGGGGTGACCAGGACCGCGTCGGCACCTGCGCCGGCGTCCCGGACCGCGTCCGCCAGCCACCCGGGCACGCCGCTCGCGAGGTCCGCCCAGGCCACGCCGGGCCGTCCCGGCCCGGCGGCGAAGTCGGCCGGATGGTCGGTGACGCCGAGCACGGCAAGGCGGAACCCACCCGCCTGAAGCACCGCCGGACGCCGGGCCCGGCCCGCGTCCGGCCCGGCACCGACCGCCGCGATGCCCGCCCGGCCGAGGTGGTCGAGCGTGTCGAGCAGCGCCGGCGTGCCGAAGTCGAGCGCGTGGTTGTTGGCCAGCGTTACGCAGTCCACCCCGAGATGCACGAGCGTCTCCACCGCCCGCGGCGGTGCCCGGAAGAAGAACGGCTTGCCCGGCGCCGGCCAGGGGCTGCCCCGCTCCGACACGCAGCACTCGAGGTTGAGCACGAACAGGTCGGCCGCCCGCGCAATCTCGACCACCTCGGGTGCGACGAGCGCCTCCGGCGGCGTCTCATCCAGGGCCGCCGCGACCTTCCGGCCGAGCATGGTGTCCCCGGCCAGAGCCAGGAGCAAGCCGTACCTCCCCGTCGCGAGCGGCTCCACCGCCGGTGGAGTCCCAGACAACTCGCATCCTATGCGGCTGGAGGCTCCCAGAGGTGGTCGGCACGCCCGAGCAAAGCGGGGGCTGGTGCGTGTCAGCCCGCATGGCCGGCGCCTCGGCGAGCCGCATCGGCCCGAAGCGCGCCGCAGGGGCCGTCCACGGCCGGCACCGCGCTGTCGCAGCACCGGCCCTCCGGGGTCGGTGAGGATCGCAACGCTTGCCAGGGCGAGGAGTATGGGGGGTGGTGCGACGGAAGGGAGAAGACGATGGAGGTTCAGGACGTCATCGCGCAGGCGCGCGATGTGCTCACCGTCAAGCGGGTGTTCGGCGAGCCGTACGAGAAGAACGGCGTGACGTTCATCCCCGCCGCCCGGGTCGGCGGCGGCGCGGGAGGAGGTGGCGGCGAGGACTCAGAAGGCAAGGGCAAGGGTTCCGGCAGCGGCTTCGGTATGGGCGCCCGCCCGGTCGGGGCGTTCATGATCCGGGAAGGTGAGCTGCGCTGGCGGCCCGCAGTCGACGTCAACCGAATCATCTTCGGGGGCCAGGTCGTCGCCATCGTCGCCCTGCTCACGGTGCGGGCAATCGTGAAGGCTCGGGCCAAGGCAACGGCGTAGCCCAGCGCAACAAGCACTCCCAAGCAGTGGGAGCACTGCCGTCCTGCCCGCAGCCAGGTGGCGCCCAACGCGATCCTCAAACCGGGCCGCCCGCCCGCCAGCCAGTTTTCCGGCACCAAGCCAACAGTGCCAGGACTCATCGAAGCCGGTGAGCGGCGGTTCCGCTGGCTGGCCGGGCCTGCCCGGGCCCTACCTGCCCGGGCGGCGGGGGAACGGCCGGCCGCGGTTGTGCCGGGCGGCCAGGCGGTCGACTTCGGTGCGCAGGGCCTGCTCGGCCAGCTCGGCCATGGTCATCCGGCCGGTGCCGGACGACAGGTGGGCGGCGGCGTCGCGGACGGCGTCGAGGACCTCTGGCGGCAGGGAGAAGCTGGCCCGGACCCGGGCCGGGCGGGTGGCCGGTGCGGGCGGGCCGGGGAGCAGGTCGTCGAGCGCGTCGAAGAAGGCGGTCCCCCCGGCGCCGGTCCTGGCACCGTCGTCGGCCGGGCCGGACCAGTCGAGGCCGGACCAGTCCAGGCCGGGCGGCTCGGGCCCCGACCCGGGCCCGGGCAGCAGGTCGTCGAGCGCGTTGTACCGGCCCATCCGCTTCGGCCTGGTGCTCCGCTTGGGTGGGCCGGGCGCGGCGTGGGCGGACCGTTCGGCGCCGGGCCGCGCAGCCGGCGGCCCGGGCAGCAGCTCGTCAAGCGCGTTGTGCGCGCCCATCCGCTTGCGCCTGACCATGCGCAGCGCTCCTTGCGTCGAACTCGGCCGCGGCCGTGCGGTAGTCGGCTGCCGCGGCGCTGCCGGGGGCGTACACGGTGACCGGCTGCCGGTGGCCGGGCGCCTCGGCCACCCGCACGCTGTCGCGGATGCTCGTCTGCATGACGACGTCGCCGAAGCGCTTGCGCAGTGCGTCGACGATCTCCCGGGACAGCGTGGTGCGGTCGACCTGGCAGGGCAGCACGGCCGACAGGCGCAGGCGCCGGTTCAGCCGGACCTTGACGGTGTCGATGGTCTGGGTGAGGGCGACCAGCCCCCCGAGCGGCATGACCCGCGTCTGGACCGGGATCAGCACCTCGTCGCAGGCGGCCAGGGCCGAGTAGGACAGCAGGCCGAGCGCTGGCGGGCAGTCCATGAGGATCACGTCCCAGGCGTCGGGTGGCAGTTCCTCCACCGCCTGGCGCAGGATCATCTCCGCGCCCGCCTGGGTGGCGGCGTTCCGCTCGGCCCGGGTCATCCACGACGAGGAGGGGACCAGGTCCAGGCCCTTGACGTCGGTGGGGCGGACCGCGCCCTCCAAGGGCGCGCCGTTCTCGAAGACCTCGTAGAGGGCCCGGGCGTCGACCGTGCCGAGCCAGGTGCTGGCGTTGGCCTGCGGGTCCAGGTCGACGACGAGCACGCGACGGCCGAGCTCGGCCAGGGCTGCGCCGAGGTTCACCACCGTGGTCGTCTTCCCGACGCCGCCCTTCTGGTTCGCGACGGCAACTCGTCGCACGGGCCCACCACCTGTCGAGAGGCTTCCTACGGACCGGCAGCCTACAACACGACGATGCCGTCGCGTGCCCGAAACCCGGGTCCTGCCGGTGCCGGCCATGGACGGCGCCGCCCACGGGCCAGCCGGAGCCTGACCGCCGGCCCGCCCGACGGGCGGGCCGTCCGGTCGTCGCCGCCTGGCGCGGCGCCCCTCACGGGCGGGCCGGCCGGGTCTGCTCGTAGGCGCCGGCAACCCCGGCCACCACCGCCTCGAGGGAGTAGCGGGCCCGGCTCGTGTGCCAGCCGGCGTCGCCCATCCGGGCCCGCCCTGCCGGGTCGTTCACGGCCGCGGCCAGCGCGGCGGCCAGCGCCTCCAGGTCGTCGGGCGGCACCAGCCAGCCGGTCCGGCCTGGCTCGACGATGGTGGCCGGGCCGTGGGCGTCCACCGCGACCACCGGCACCCCGCAGGCCATCGCCTCCACCAGCACCTGGCCGAACTGCTCCCGCACCGACGGCAGGACCAGCAGGTCGGCCGCGTTGAGGGCGCCGGGCAGCGCGTCCTGGGGCCGCCAGCCGGCCAGGAACACGTCGGGCACGCCGGCGTCGGCGACCTCGTCGAGCGGGTGCCGGCCCTCCAGCTCGCCGGGGTGTCCGCCGAGCAGCACCAGCGGCGCCCGCACCCGGAACCGCCGCCGGGCCTGCGCGTAGGCGCGGACCAGCAGGCCGACCCGCTTGACGGCGGTGAACCGGCCGACGTAGAGCAGCACCGGCCCGCCTTCCCGGAACGCGTCCAGGTCGGCCTCGGCGTAGCGGACGCTGCCGGGCACCCCGGACGCGTCCCAGCCCTGCGGGTCGTCCACCAGCCAGCGACGCCAGAACGCCACCCGGTCCTCGCCGCGCACCGGCCAGCGGTCGAAGCGGGCCACGTCGACCCCGTTCGGCACGCAGGTCACCCGGGCCGGGTCGACCCCGAGCAGGACCTCGGCCTGCGCGGCGGCGTCGGGGGACTGGACCACGATCTGGTCGCAGACCCCGGCCCACCGCCGCATCCGCTCGACCCAGGCCCGGGCGAAGACCCAGGTGGGCGGCGGGCCGGCCTGGATCTCGTTCAGCATGAGCAGCTCGGTGCCGTGCAGGTGGCCGACGACGGGCACGGCCGGGAACGAACGCGCCGCCGCCTCGTTGGCCGGGGTGAGATGGTGCAGGTGGAGCACGTCGGCGCTGCCGGTGCCTGCCTGGCCGAACGCCTTCTCCCAGGCCGCCACCAGCCGTTCGTAGGCGCCGTCGCCCACCCGCGCGAACACGCGGTCGGGCGCGCCCGGGCGGTCCTCGTAGGAGGGCTGGAACGGCACGTCCCCGTCGAGCGGGTCGGGGAGGGCTGCCGCGTCGGTGTAGTCGACCGGACGGACGTCGGACCCGGCGAAGAAGCCGTTCGCGTGGGTCGTCTCCCCCGGTGCGCCGAGCGACCCGGCGACCAGCGTCACCTCCCAGCCGGCGGCGGGCAGCAGCCGGGCCAGGTGGCGGGCGAGGTAGGCGGAGCCACCCCGTGGGAAGAAGAACAGCGCCATGACCACCCTGCGGGCGGCTGGCTGGCGTGCGGTGCTCATGGACCGGAACCTACCCAAGGCCGGACGCTGGCGTAAAGCCATCGGCGAGAGCGCCGGGCAGGCCTGGGCCCGGCGGCACCCCGGGGCGAGGCGGCCGCCACCCCGGCGGCGGGGCGTACCCTCGCGAGCGCAGCCGTGCCCCCACCGACCGGAAGGAGGTCGCCGGTGCCGCGACCCGAGACAGAGGCTCCCACCGCCGCGTGGCGGTGCCGCTCCAGCTGCCGCCCGGAGGGCCGGGCATGACCGCGCCGCCGCTGTTCACCGGCGTGGGCGTCGCGCTGGTCACCCTGTTCGACGCCATCGGCGAGGTCGACGGCAAGGCCACCGCCGACCACGCCGCCCAGCTCGCCGACCTCGGCATGCGAGCCGTCGTGGTCGCCGGCTCGACCGGCGAGGCCGCCACGCTCACCTTGGACGAGCGCACCGAGCTGCTCACCGAGGTCCGCCGGGCCGTACCGGCCAGGGTCCCGGTGATCGCCGGCACCGGCGCCCCGGCCAGCCGCCAGGCCGTGGCGCTGACCAAGGCGGCCGTCGAGCACGGCGCCGACGCCGTGCTGGTGCTCTCGCCCCCGCGGGTCAGGGACCCGCGCGCCTACTACGAGGCGGTGGCGGGCGCCGCCGCCGGCCGGCCGGTGCTCGCCTACCACTACCCCGAGGCGTCGTTGCCCGGCGTCCCCCTCGACCTGCTGCCCGAGCTGGCCGTGCAGGGCGTCAAGGACTCCTCTGGCGACCCGGAGCGCCTGCTCGCCGAGCTGAACGGGTTCCAGGGCTGGGTCTACGTTGGCTCGTCGGCCCTGCTCGCCTACGCCGGGCCGCTCGGCTGCCAGGGCGCCATCATCGCGCTCGCCAACGCCGTGCCCGAGGTGTGCGTCCGGGCCTTCGCCGGGGACACCAGCGCCCAGCTCGAGCTGGTCGGCAGCCACGTCGCCGCCCGCCGCGACTTCCCCCACGGCCTCAAGGACCTCGTCGCCAGGCGGTTCGGGACCTCCCGGACGGCCCGGCTGGGATGAGGCCGGGCGCCCCCGCCTGGATCCCGCTCAACGACTGCCGGACCGCCGGGAACAGCGCTGGCAGGCGGTAGTGCCGTTTCGCCTTGCGAAGAGCGCGATGCTATAAAGGCGCCCAATTCGCGGTATCCGGACCTCTGGTCCGCAACGCGTGGTCGGTCCGGTTGGGGGGGTGTGGCGATGCGGATGGGTGGGCGCGTTGCGCGAGGGCGACGCTCCAGGGGGCGGGTGCTGCCGACCAGCGTGCGGTCGGTCGCGGTCGTCGAGCAGGCGCCGTCGCCGGCGTGCGTGCTCGACCCGCAGGGTTGCGTCGTCACCGCCAACCGTCGGCTGGAGGAGCTCCTCGGGTCGGTCGGCGGCGGGCTGGGTGGCCGGTCGCTCGGGTCGCTCGCCTACCCGCCCGACGTCGAGCTCATCCGCGGCGCGCTGGCGGCGGTGTTCGGCGAGGGCCTCGACCGCCACCTGGTCGATGCGCGCTGCCAGCGGCTCGACAACGAGGAGCTGGTCTGGGCCGCGTGGGACCTGTCGGCCGTCCGCGACGGCCGGGGACGGCCCCGGCTCGCGCTGGCCGTGGCGCGCGACCTGACCCAGGCCATGCGCTCCGAGCACGAGCGCCGGTTCTTCGAGTTCCTGCTCAAGATCATCGGCGAGGCGAGCGACAGTGACGCCATGCTGACCGCAGCGGTGCAGACCATCTGCCACTTCACCAGGTGCGCGATGGGCCAGGCCTGGGTGCCGGTGGACGGCGTCCTGGTGTGCAGCCCCGGGTGGTACGCCGCCGGCTACGGCTTCGACCAGCTCCGCTCGGCCAGCGAGCGGCTCCGCTACCAGTACGGCGCCGGGCTCCCGGGCCAGGTGTGGACGACCGGCCAGCCGTGCCTGCTCCGCGACGCCGACGACCTGGACAGGTTCGACCGGGCCGCAGCGGCGCGCCGGACCGGGGTCGGCGAGGCCGTCGCGGTCCCCATCGAGACCCCGACCGGGCTCGTGGCGGTGCTCGAGTTCTTCGTCGCCTACGAGCGGGGCGGGGAGCCCGGCCGCCTGCAGCGGATCGCCAGGGCGGCCGGCGAGCTCGGCCCGATCATCGAGCGCAGGCGGGCCGAGGAGGCGCTGCGCGCCTCCGAGGAGCGGTTCCGGGGGGTCACGGGCGCGGCCATGGACGCGATCGTGTCGGCCGATGCGGACGGGCGGTTGCAGTCGTGGAACGAGGGTGCCGAGCGGATGTTCGGGTGGGCGGCCGAGGAGGTGCTGGGCCGGCCGTTGACGGTGATCATCCCCGAGCGGCTGCGGGCGCTGCACGAGGAGGGCCTGGCCCGGGTCAGGCAGAGCGGCCGCTCCAAGCTGGCCGGCAGCGTGGTGGAGCTGGTGGCGTTGCACCGGGACGGGCACGAGCTCCCGGTGGAGCTGTCGGTCGGCACCTGGCGGTCGGGCGAGGGCCTGGCGTTCTCCGGGGTGATCCGCGACATCACCGGGCGCAAGCGCGCCGAGGAGACCCTGGCCGCCGCCAGCCGGGAGCTGGAGCGCACCAACGCCGAGCTCGAGACCCTCGTCTACAGCGCCTCGCACGACCTCAAGAGCCCCATGGTCTCCCTGCTCGGCTACCTCGAGTACCTCAAGCTCGACTATGGCGAGGTGCTCGGCGAGGAGGGCAACCGTTACCTCGGCCGCATGACCCACTGCACCCTGTACATGCAGCGGCTCATCCACGACCTGATCGACCTGTCGCGGGTGGGCCGGCTCGCCGTCGACCTCGTCGAGGTCGACCTCGCCGAGCTGGCCCGGACCGTGGTCGAGGAGACCGCCGTGGCCCACCCGGCAGCCAGGTTCCACCTGGGCCGGCTCCCGGTCGTCGTCGGTGACCCGGTCAGCTTCCGCCAGCTCTTCACCAACCTGGTCGAGAACGCCGTCCGCCACGCCGGCCGGCCCGACGTCAACGTGACGGTCGACGCCGCGGCCGGCACGGACGGCGCGCTCGTGCTGTCGGTGCGCGACGACGGCAGGGGCATCCCGCCCGAGCACCGGGAGCGCGTGTTCGGCGTCTTCGAGCGGCTGGACGGGCCCTCCACCAGCGGCGGGACCGGGATGGGGCTGGCCATCTGCCGTAAGATCGTCCAGCTGCTCGGCGGCAGCATCGTCATCCACGGCACCGACGGCAGCGGCGGCACCCACGTGCGGCTGCTGCTGCCCGGCGACCTGGTCGAACGCTGGCCGGAGCCGGGCCGGAGCCTGGCCCTGCACGACCGCGGGGCGCTGGTGTGAGCGGGGCGGGCGCGTCAGACGGGCTGGCGCGGGAGGGTGCGCCGGTGAACACGGCGGACGTGGGGCGTGCGCCCACGCGGGCCCTGCGCGTGCTGTTGGTGGAAGACGACGACGACCACCTGTTCCTGATCCGGCGCTCGCTCAGGGACCTGGCCGGCGTGGCCGTGGCCGTCGACGTCGCCCGCACCGGCGAGCAGGCCCTCGACCGCCTGCGGCGGGGCCGGGTCGACAGCCGGGCCCTGCCCGAGCTCGTGCTGCTCGACCTCAGGATCCCGAGGCTCGACGGGCTCGCGGTCCTGGGCCGCATCCGCGCCGACACCGTCCTGCGCACCCTCCCGGTGGTCGTGCTGACCTCCTCGGAGCGGGACGAGGACCGCGAGCAGGCGCTGCGGCTGGGTGCGACCTGGTATGTGTGCAAGCCCATCGACGGCGCCCGCTTCCGCGCCGAGGTGCAGCAGGTCGCGGCGCGCTGGGCCCGGGCGGGCGGGCCGGCGCTGGCGTAGCGGGGCCGCCTACTCGGGCCTCCAGCTCTTCAACTGACTCGGGGTGGGCGGAGCTTGCCGCGCCGCGCGGCCCGGCGCAGGTCGGCGCGGATCTGGGCGGCCGCGTTGCGGCCCGGGACGCCGGTCACCCCGCCGCCGCCGTGCGTGGCCGAGCTGGCCTGGTAGAGGCCGCGTATGGGGGTGCGGAAGTCGGCGTACCCCGCGGCCGGGCGGACGTGGAAGAGCTGGCTGGCCGACAGCTCGCCGTGGAAGATGTTGCCCCCGACCAGGCCGTACTCGTGCTCCATCTGGTAGGGGCCGATCACCTGCCGGTGCAGGATCGAGCTGCTGAACCCGGGCGCCAGCTCCTCGACGCGGGCCACCACCCGGTCGGCGTGGCGTTCCAGCTCCGAGCCCATGGGCTTGGCCGACCACTCGTGCGGCACCCATTGGGTGAACATCGACACGATGTGGTGGTCCTCTGGACAGAGGGTCCTGTCGAACACCGACGGGATGCAGATGTCGGCGAACGGCTTGGCCGAGGGCCGCCCGGCCACCGCGTCCTGGAAGGCCCCCTCGACGTCGTCGAGGGACTGCGCCAGCACGATCGTGCCGCCGTGGACCTCCGGGTCGAAGCCGGGCTTGGCGGCGAACTCGGGCAGCCGGTCGACCGCGAGGTTGACCTTGACGGTGCCGCTGCGGGTCTTCCAGCGCTCGATGTCGGCGACGAAGTCCGCCGGCAGCTCGTGCCGGTCGAGGTGGCGCAGGAAGGCGATCTTCGGGTGGGTGGTGGTGACCACCAGGCCGGCGCGCAGCTCCTCGCCGCCCTCGAGCACCACCCCGGTGACCCGGCCTTCCCTGGTGGTGATGCGTGCCACCGGGGCGGAGGTGCGGACCTCGGCCCCGAACGCGCGGGCGGCGCCGGCCAGCGCCTGGGTGACCCCGCCCATCCCGCCCTTGGGGAAGCCCCAGCCGCCGAGCTTGCCGCCCACGTCGCCGATGTGATGGTGGGCCATGACGTAGGCGGTGCCCGGGGCGCGCGGCCCGGCCCAGGTGCCGATCACCCCGCTGACGCTCAGCACGCCCTGCAGCTCGGGCGACTCGAAGAAGTCGTCGAGCAGGTCGGCGATGCTCATGGTGAACAACCGGGTCGCGTCGGCCACCCGCCGCTCGTCGAGCGCGCGCAGCCGCCAGGCCAGCCGCGCCTGCCTGGCCAGGTCGCCCGGCCGGCGCGACCCCAGGCGGGGCGGGACCTCCGACAGCAGCGGCCCGAGGACCGCGGCCAGCCCGCCCATCCAGGCGTCCCAGCGCTCCATCGCGTCGGCGTCGGCCGCTGAGAACTTGGAGATCTCTCCCCGGCGCCTGGCCGGGTCGTCGGGGAGCTGCAGGTAGCGCCCGTCCGGGTAGGCCACGAAGTAGGGGCCCTGGGGGTAGACCTCGTAGCCGTGGCTGGCCAGGTCGAGGTCGCGCACGAGGGCGGGCGGCAGCAGGCTGACCACGTAGGAGAGCGACGTCACCCGGTAGCCGGGGCCGAAGGGCTGCTCGGTGACGGCGGCGCCGCCCACCACCTGGCGGGCCTCGCAGACCACGGTCGACAGGCCCGCCCTGGCCAGGTAGGCGGCGGCGACGAGGCCGTTGTGGCCGCCGCCGACGACGATGGCGTCGTACCCGCGCATGCCGCCACCTCCCAGGCCCGTCCGAACCCAGGATCCTACCGGATCGACCTGGTCGGCCGCCGTATCCGTTGACGACGGCACCGACCGAAGCGAGGCCGCATGGCGGGACCACCGACCCTGGAGCTCAACCCCTTCCTGCCCGAGGTCCACGCCGGTCCCTACCCCCTCTACCATCGGCTGCGGGCCGAGGGCCCCGTCACCACAGGGTCCTCCAGGTAGATGGCACAGGCGCTCTTGGGGGGGCATGTGGGGGGAGCGAGCTCCCCCACATGGACAGAGCACTCCGGTCAGATCGCGACCTCGAACCAGACGAGGTGGCCGGTGATGACACTTCTGCTGTCCCAGTCGGCGGCGAGCTCGTCGAACAGCTCCAGGCTGCGGCCGGCGACCGAGTCGATCCGCCGGCCGTCGCGCCTGAGGGGGAAGGGCGCGCCGGCGTCGCGGACCTCGACGTGGAGCAGGCTTGGCCCGAACGCGATGCTCACCTGGAAGGTCCGGTCGGCGTCGCAGGCGGCCGAGTGGAGCAGCGGGTTGGTGATGGCCTCGTCCACGAGCAGCCGGGCCGCCTCGTAGGGCTCCGTGTCGCGCAGCAGGGCGCTGCTCACGAACTGCCGTACGACATGCAGCTCGTCGAGCCGCCCGGTGAACTGTCGGCTTGCGGTCAAAGACGTCCTCCTCCCGTCGGGGGTCGGGCCGTGGAGGCCGCGTCCGGTCTCGCCTACCCAGGCCGGCCGCTTCCGAACCCCAGGAGCGTCCCGTTCCGGCCCGCGTGTCCAGCTATGCGGAACTTTGTCCAGGCACGCGAAACATCGGTCCTGCTCGTGTATCGTAGAAGACCCTCCTACCCCCCCATTGATCCCGATTCACGGCCCCTTGCCAACCTGGAGGATCCTGACGAGGCCAGCGTGAGCGTTCCCAGCGGTAGGGTCGGCGGCACCGCAGCGGTGGCCGGCCGGGCGCAAGCCTGGCGCGCGGCCCCCACCAGGCCGCCCGTGGGAGCTTGGCGGTGACGGGCCGGTCGCTCAGCCGGGACGCGGCCAGGGACCAGCGCCGCTTCCGTCTCGCAGTGCTCGCCTCGCTGGTGTGGGGGGTCACCTTCGCGGTCTGGCTCGGCTTTGAGCTGGGCGGGCCCACGGCCAGCTCGCTGGTGAACGACCTCGGCTTGTTGCTGACCGCGTGGGCGGCCGCGCTGGCATGCTTCCTGGCCGCCCGGCGCGGACCGTCGGGGCTCGGCCGCGCCTGGACGATGTCGATGCGCCGGGCCTGGTGGCTGCTCGGGCTGGGCGCCTTCGCCTGGGGCCTCGGTGACGTCATCTGGACCTGGTACGAGTTCGGCCTCGGGGCCGAGATCCCCTTCCCGTCCTGGGCCGACGTCGTCTACCTCGGCGCCGTGCCGCTGACCGCGGCCGGCGTGCTCGCCTTCCCGACCGCGCCGGTGCTGGCCGCCGCACGCCTGCGCACCCTGCTCGACGGCCTGCTCATCGCCGCCTGCCTGCTCGCTGTGAGCTGGGCGACCCTCGGCGAGGCCGTCTACCTCGCGGCCGACAGCACGACGGCCGAGCGGGTGGTCGGCCTGGCCTACCCCCTGCGCGACATCGTCACCGGGACGATCGCGCTCGCGGTGCTGGCCCGCTCACGCGGCCGCGGCGTGGTCCCGCTGACCTTCATCGCCCTGGCCGTGCTCGCCCTGGCGGTCGCCGACTCGACGTTCCTGTACCTGACCCAGCTCGACCTCTACGGCAACGGCAACGTCCTCGACACCGGCTACGTGGTCGGCTACCTGCTGCTGATGCTGAGCGCGCTGCGGCCCGCCGAGGCCCGGATCAGCCCGGACGTCGACGAGCGGGGCTCGTTCGCCCGCGTCTGCCTGCCCTACGGCGCACTGGCCGCCGCCATCGTCACCATCTGGGTCGTGCATGCCCGCAACGACACCATCGATGCGTTCCTGTTCTGGGACGGCGTGACCGTGATCGCCCTGGTGGTCCTGCGCCAGCTCGTCATGTTCGTGGAGAACCGCCAGCTCAACCACCGCATGGAGCGGACGGTGGAGGAGCTGTCGGAGCGGGAGGCGCAGCTCGGGCTGGCGCTGGCCCGCGGGCAGGCGGCCGCCGAGGGCCTACGCACCGCCGACCAGATGAAGGACACCTTCCTGCGGGCGGTCTCCCACGACCTGCGCAACCCGCTGACCGCGATCCTCGGGGTGGCCCTCACCCTGGAGCGGACCAGGATGGAGCTGCCCCGCGACGAGAGCATGGAGCTGCTCGGCATGCTGGTGGACAAGTCCCACAAGCTCGACCGGCTGCTGACCGACCTGCTCGACCTGAACCGGCTCGAGCAGGACGTGCTCGAGCCCAACCGCTCCCGGACCGACATCGTCGAGCTGGTGCAGCGGGTCGTCCGCGAGGTCGACCAGCTCGAGGGATGGCCCATGTCGGTGGAGGTCGGCGAGCTGGTCGCCGACGTCGACGGGCCCAAGGTCGAGCGCATCGTCGAGAACCTGCTCATCAACACCGTGCGGCACACGCCGGCCGGGACGCCGGTGTGGATCCGGGCCCTCGCGCGCGGGCCCGACCTCGAGCTGGTCGTGGAGGACTCGGGTCCGGGCGTGCCTGCCGAGCTGGCCGGCACCATCTTCGAGCCGTTCCGGCGGGGTGCCCCCGGGGTCGCGCCCGGGGTCGGCATCGGGCTGTCGCTGGTCGCCCGCTTCGCCCAGCTCCACGGCGGCCGGGCCTGGGTCGGGGAGCGTCCGGGGGGCGGCGCCGCGTTCCACGTGCTGCTGCCCAACGCGGTGCCGTGGGCGGGCAAGGCGGCACCGCCGCTCGCCTCGCGGGTGACCCTCCCCCACAGGCCGCAGACGAGCGTCGCCGCCCCGATGCACCGCACCGCCTCAGCGGCCCAGGCGCAGCGCTCGGCCGGCTGAGCAGGTCACCAGAAGTCTTGCCCGTAACCCCTTGCCGGCCATGAGGGAGCGGCGGCTCGGGTACGGCACGCGGTGGCCCTCACCTCCTGGTCAGAGGGTCTCGGTGACCTTCCGCAAGCCCCTGGGGGTGCCCGGGTCGCTGCCGCGCACGGTTCGCGGCGGCCATGCGGGGGAGCGGGCAGCCGCAGCTGTGGCGGGCGCTGGGGGCGCCGGGTCCCGGCGCCCCCAGCCAGGGTCAGGCGCGCCCGTGGGCCTGGCGGCCGCGCCGCGACAGCGCGTCGACGGTGGCGGCCAGCAGCAGCACCGCCCCGGTGACCATGAACTTCTTGTCCGAGGAGACGCCGAGCAGGTCCATGCCGTTGGAGATCGACCCGATCACCAGCGCGCCGAGCAGCGCGGAGTAGGCCGACCCGCGGCCCCCGAACAGGCTCGTGCCGCCGATCACGGCCGCGGCGACGACGTTGAGCAGCAGGTCGCTCGCGCCAGAGGACTGGTTGACCGCGAACAGGCGGGAGGCGGCCAGGATGCCGCCGGCCGCGGCCAGCGTGGACGCCAGCACGAACACCAACAGGCGGACGTTGTTGACCTTGATGCCGGCCCGGTGGGCCGCCTCGGCGTTGCCGCCGACGGCAAGGATGTGCCGGCCGAAGCGCGTCCGCTTGATGAGCTGGTCGAACACCACCACCACGCCGATGAAGATCACGGCGGCCAGCGGCAGCCCTCGGTCGGCCGCCAGCACGGCGGCGGCGGCGAGCAACACCACCGCGATGACGACGATCCGGGTCACGAGCGCGCGCATCGGCGGTGCCGGCAGCCCCGCTGCGACACGCGTGCGCCGCTCCAGCAGCTTGGCCCCGGCATAGGCGACGATCGCGAAGACCGCCAGGAGCCAGGCGTACCGCGGGATGAAGAAGGTGTTGGTCAGCCCGGTGATCGCCTTGTCGGTGAGGTTCACCGTGCCGGTCTCGCCGAGCACGAACAGCAGCGCGCCCTGCCAGGCGAGCAGTCCGGCCAGGGTGACCACGAACGCCGGGATGCGGAAGCGCGTGACCCAGAACCCCTGGACCAGGCCGATGGCGGCGCCCGCGGCGAGCCCGGCCAGGATGGCCAGCGGTCCGGACACGCCTTGCTTGACACTGAGGACGGCCACGACCGCGGCGGCCAGGCCGCTGACCGCCCCGACCGACAGGTCGATCTCGCCCAGCAGCAGCACCAGCACCATGCCGACCGCGATGGTGCCCAGCGCGGTGATCTGCAGGACCAGGTTGGTGAGGTTGCCCGGGGTGAGGAAGTTGGGGTTGGCGATCTGGAAGATCGCCCAGATGATCGCGATGCCGATGATCACCGGGAGGGTGCCGAGCTCCCCCTGGGCCACCCGCCGGCGGAACCCGGCCCAGGCGCCGGCCAGGCCGGGCTGGTCGGAGATGAGCCTGGGGTCGAGGTCGCTGACGGTCATTCCTCGCTCACCTCCAGGGACGCCTTCTCGTCGCCCGCCTTGGCCCCGGTGATGGCCGAGACGACCTCGTCGGAGTTGGTCGTGCCTGCGTCGAAGGCGGCCACGTGCTTGCCCAGGCGCAGCACCTCGATGCGGTCGGCGACCTGGAACACGTCGCCCAGGTTGTGGCTGATCACCACGACCGCCAGGCCCTGGTCGCGCAGGCGCCGGATGAGGTTGAGGACCTGGGCGGTCTGGGCGACGCCCAGGGCGGCGGTCGGCTCGTCGAGCAGGACCATCCTCGGCTCGCCGAGCATCGAGCGGGCGATCGCGACCGACTGGCGCTGGCCGCCCGACAGCGAGGCGACCTGGGTGCGGACGCTCGGGAGGCGCACGGCCAGGCGCCTGAGCACCGTCGAGGTCTCGCGCTCCATCGCGGTCTCGTTCAGCAGCCGGCTCCCGCCCACCTCCTCCCGGCCCAGGTAGAGGTTGGCGACCACGTCGAGGTTGTCGCACAGCGCGAGGTCCTGGTAGACGGTGGCGATCCCCAGGGCGGTGGCCGACTGGGGCCCGCTGAGGTGGACCGGCTCGCCGTCGAACCGGTACTCGCCCTCGTCGTAGGTGTTGATGCCCGAGATGGTCTTGATGAGGGTCGACTTGCCGGCCCCGTTGTCACCGACGAGCGCGGTGACCTGGCCGGCGTGGGCTGCGAAGTCGACGGCGCTGAGCGCCTGCACGGCGCCGAAGCGCTTGCTCACACCGCGCAGCTCGAGAAGTGGCGTGCTGGTGGCCACCGCGCCTCCTTCGGGAATGGGGCGGAGAGGGGTGCCCGGTGGGCGGCGGGCCGGCGGGCCCGCCGCCCACCGGGGCGGTCAGGAGCCGATCCCGGCGGCCGTGCAGGCCGAGGCGGCCGGGCCGGCGCAGATGTCGGTCGCCTTCAGGAAGTTGTCGGCGATGATGGTGTCCTTGACGTTGTCCTTGGTCACCGGGACCGGGTCGAGCAGGATCGACGGGACGTCCTTCTGGCCGTTGGGGACGGTGGCCTTGGCCAGCGCGGCGGCCTCGGCGGTCTTGCCGTTGACCAGGTTGACCGCCAGCTCGGCGGCCTGCTCGGCCTCCGGCTTGATCGCCTTGTAGACGGTCATGAACTGCTCGCCGGTGAGGATCCGCTGGATGGCCGCGAGCTCGGCGTCCTGGCCGGTGACCGGCGGCAGCGGGCTGATGCCCTGGCCCTTCATCGCCGCGATGGCCCCGCCGGCGGTGCCGTCGTTGGCCGCGTAGACGCCCACGAAGTTGCCCTTGCCGACCGCGGTGATCGCCTGCTCCATCTCGTCCTGGGCCTTGTTCGGGCTCCAGTCCGGGGTGTCGTACTCCTTGGCGACCTTGAACCCGCTCGAGTCGATCACGCTGTGGGCGCCCTCCTTGAACAGCTTGGCGTTGTTGTCGGTGGGGGCGCCGTTGATCATCACGATCTGGCCCGACTTGCCGTCAGCCTTGAGCTTGTCGACCAGCGCCTGGCCCTGCAGCTTGCCGACCTTCTCGTTGTCGAACGAGATGTAGTAGTCGACGTCGGCGTTGGTGATCAGGCGGTCATAGCTGATCACCGGGACGCCCTTGGCCTTGGCCTTGCTCACGATCGAGCCCGCCGATGCCGAGTCGACCGGGTCGAGGACCATCACCTTGGCGCCGTTGGTGAGCGCGGCGTCGGCCTGGTTCTGCTGCTTGGCCGCGTCCTGGTCGGCGTTGGAGTAGATGATCTCGCAGTCGCTGCAGAGCGCCTTGACCTTGGCCTCGAACAGCGGCCGGTCCTGCGCCTCGTAGCGGGTGGTCTTGGTCTCGGGCAGCAGCAGGGCGATCTTCTTGCCCCCGCCCGCGGGCGTCCCCCCGCCTCCACCCGACGAGTCCGTGGTCGCGCAGGCGGCCGCCATCAGTGCGACCAGCGCACCGATGGCGGCCACCCGAACGGTCCGGCCGATCCGTGTGTCGAGCAACCTTCCCACCTTCTTCCTGGTTGTGGCCCGCCGTACCTGGCGGCGGAGCCCTGCCCTCGCATGCGAACACTACGCCGCCGCCACCACCTTCTGGTCGGCTACCCGGCCGCGCCAGCGACCGGCGGATGGAACGAGACGGAACGATCCGACTCTCGCAGGACGAGCGCAACCGCTCCGAGCACCTCGGCCCGCTCGCCGAGGACGCCAGGCACGATCCTGGCAGTCTGCAGCGCCGACTGGACCGACCCGCGCCTGACCACCCCGCGCAAGGTCAGCGGTGCCTGGGGGGCTCCGGGAGCGCCTCGTGGGCGCCCAGCCCGTTGAGCTCACGCAGGCGGGTGCGGATGGTGTCCCCGGCCCGGGTGAAGGCGCGCCGCCGCGCCCAGGCGAAGTACTCGCTGGAACGCAGCCGGCCGGTGCTCCACGCCCGCGCCTCCTCCGGCATCACGCGGCCCCGAACCATCCCGCCTCCCTCCGGTCGGACACCACTACCTTGCCAGCTCCACTACCTTGCCAGCTCCACCGGCCCTTCGACAAGCCCGGCGCCGAGGAGCTGGGCCATGGCCCGCACCACGTTCAGGTCGGTCTCGTCGAACGCGTAGGCCACCGGCGCGTCGACCGAGAGCATCCCGAAGCTCTGCTCGCCGCAGAAGACCGCCGCGCTGATGAACGACCGGTACCTGCTGCTCGGCTTGGGCTGCACCCCGGGCGGGAGCGCCTCGGCGTGGACGTCCTCGACGAACAGGAAGTCGTGGAAGCGGACCAGCAGGAGTGCCTCCTGGCCCGACCGGTCGTCGGGGCGGTCGGTGAACACCCGGCCCGGCCGGTCCGAGCGGCCGGTCCACGCCTGCGGGTGCATCACCCCGCCGTCCAGCTGGAAGAAGGTGGCCCTGGTCCGGTCGCCGTCGCACAGGTTGGCGGCCGCCTCGACGATGAGCTGCTTGAGCTGGCCCTGCAGCGAGCTCCGCTCCGGCCCCGGGCGGGCCTGGTGGACGCGGCCCACCACCTCGGCGATGGGCGCGGTCACGTCCCCGACGATGAGCCGCAGCCGCGCGTCGGTGTCGATCGCGAGCGCCTCGGCCGAGCGGGCCGCCGCCTCCTGGCGGACCTCCCGCCGCGACTTGACCCACAGGGGGATGCCGACCGCGACCGCGCCGGCCGCGACCAGGCTCCACTCCCCGGGCGTGCTCGGCGGCCCGTCCTTGAGCGTCGCCGCCGCGTAGCCGAGGGCCACGGCCAGCGCCTCGGCGAGCAGGTAGCCGCGGAGCCGGCTGCGCGCCTGGCCCTCCGGCCGGCCGGGCAGGGGCTCGCCCACCCCGGGCTGGACCGCATCGTCCCGGACCGCGCGCCCGTCGGCGCTTGGGACCTGGTTGGTAACCCCCTCTGGCACCGGCACCGCGTCACCACTCATGTCGTCGCCTGCTGCTGTTGGTGTGCTCCTGCCGCAGTATCCCAAATGCCGCGAGGGAAGCGGGTGGCCCGCCCGTCCTTGACCGCCACCGGTCGCTGGCGGTAGCAAGAGCCGCCGCCGGCGGGGCCGCCCCGAGCAGAAAGGCCGCCAGGTGCCTGAAACGCGCCCGTTCGTCTACGTCACCCGCCGGCTGCCCGGCGACGCCTTGGAGCGGCTGGCCGCCGCCGCCGACGTCGGCGTGTGGCCCGAGCGGCTCCCGCCCCCGCCCGAGGCGATCGTGCACCACGCCGCCGAGGCCGACGCGCTGGTCACCATGCTCACCGACCGGGTCGACCGGGCGCTGCTTGACGGCTGTCCCCGCCTGCGCGTGGTCGCCAACGTGGCCGTCGGCTACGACAACCTCGACGTCGGCGAGCTGACCCGCCGCCGCATCCCGGCAGGCAACACCCCCGGGGTGCTCACCGAGACCACCGCCGAGCTGGCCTTCGCCCTCATCCTGGCCGCGTCGCGGCGCCTGCTCGAGGCCGAGCGGGCCATCCGCAGGGGCCAGTGGGTCACCTGGGAGCCGGAGTTCCTGCTCGGCCACGACCTGGCTGGCGCCACCCTCGGCATCGTCGGCTTCGGCAAGATCGGCGCTGCCCTGGCCAGGCGGGCGCACGCGTTCGACATGCGGGTGCTGGCATGGACGCGCCATCCCAAGGACGTGGCCGGGGTCGAGTGGGTCGGGTTCGAGGACCTGCTGCGCCGCTCGGACGTGGTCAGCGTGCACTGCGCACTCACCGCGGAGACCCGCGCGCTGATCGACCAGCGGGCGCTGGAGCTGATGAAGCCCACCGCGGTGCTGGTCAACACCGCCCGCGGGCCCATCGTCGACCAGGCCGCGCTCGCCGGCGCCCTGCGCCGCAGGCGCATCTTCGCCGCCGGCCTGGACGTCACCGAGGAGGAGCCGATCCCGCTGGACGACCCCCTGCTGTCGCTCGACAACTGCATCGTCCTGCCCCACATCGGCTCCGCCACCGTGGCCACCCGCGCCAAGATGGCCGGGCTGGCCGCTGACAACGCCCTCGCCGCCCTCCGCGGCGAGCGCCTGCCGCACTGTGTGAACCCCGAGGTGTACGACGCGGGCGGCTAGCGTGCTCAGGTGCCGCGTTGCCCGAGGAAGGCCAGGACGCGCCGCCAGGCGTCGGCGCAGGCGTCGGCGTGCTCCCCGTGCGCGACGTCGAAGAAGCTGTGGGGTGCTCCCGTGACGCCCGGCAGGGGAGGTGCCCGATACCGCGGGCGGGTCAGTAGGTGACGATGCCCGCCAGCGAGGTCCAGGTGAGCGGCGACGGCCGCCAGGCGGCACCGTCCCACGCCTTGTGGTAGACGGCCCGGCCGGTGCCGACCGCCACCACGTCCAGCCGGTTCGGCCCCCAGGCTGCGGCCGCCGGGCTGGCCAGGACGTTGCCGCCGAGCCGCTCCCAGGTACCAGCCGGCGTCCACCCGGTGGTCGCGCTCAGCGCCTTGTGGTAGAGGTTCCGGTTGGTGCCGACCACGAGGACGTCGAGCCGCCCCGGGCCCCAGGAGACCGCGACCGGGGCGCCCTCGACCTGGCTCGGGAGCCGCTCCCAGCCGAGCTGCGACGGCAGCCAGCCGCCCGCGTCCCACGCCTTGTGGTACACGGCCCGGTCGGCGCCGACGGCGAACAGGTCGAGGCGGTCGGGGCCCCAGGACACCGCGGTCAGCCCGCCCTCCATGGTGCCGCCGATCGGCTCCCACGCAGGCCGCCAGTCCTTGGGGCCCCAGGCCATGTGCCACACCTGCCGGTCCGGTCCCAGCGCGACCACGTCGAGCCGGCCCGGGCCCCAGGAGGCCGCCGCTGGGACGCCAACGACCGTGCCGCCGAGCCGCTCCCAGGCCGGGGACGGCTGCCAGGCCTTGCCGTCCCACGCCTTGTGGTAGACGGCCCGGTCGGCGCCGACGGCGAACAGGTCGACCAGGCCGGTGTCGCGGGACACGGCCACCGGCGCGCTCTCCACAGGGTCGCCGAGCCGCACCCAGCCGGCCTGGGACGGCTTCCAGCCGCTCCCGTCCCATGCCTTGTGGTAGATCGCCTGGGTGGTCCCGACCGTGAACACCTCGAGGCGGCCAGGGCTGGGGGAGACCACCGCCGCCGGCCCCTCCGGGACGATGCCGCCCAGCCGCGTCCAGCCACCGGTCTGCGACGGGTGCCAGGCACCGCCGTGCAGGGCCTTCTGGTACAGGGCCAGGTCGGTGCCGATCACGAACACGTCGAACCTGCCCGGCGCCGGGGAGGCGGCGGCGGCGCCCGGAGTCGAGGTGACCTGCGCGACGAGCTGGCGCAGGTTCGGGCGGGCCCCGATGCGCTGCCCGGCCGTGGCGCCGGGGCCGTCCTGCTGGGGCGAGCCTGTGCTGCGCACCAGCCGGCGGGCCTGGAACGGGGTGCGCGGCGGCCTGCCGACCGCCCGCGCGACACCCTGCAGGCTCGCGACCGCCCCGACCACGACCGGCGAGGCGCTCGAGGTGCCCGCGAACGAGTCGGTGTACCACACGTCCTCGCTCGGGCCGCCCTGGAGGTCGCCGTAGCCGGTGGTGGTGACCTCCCGGCCCCAGCCCTGGGCGTCGACGGCCGCCCCGTGGTTGGAGAAGTCCAGGCGCGAGCGGTCCGGGCCCCAGTCGGTGCCGTGGGTGCCCGGCGGCGGGGCGCCCGCGCCGACCAGGACCGCCCCGCTGTCGCGGGCGCCCCGCCGGAACGGGTTGGCCCAGCCGGCCGGGAAGCCCGTGCCGGGCGTGTCGTACAGCGGGTCGTCCAGGTCCTCGGCGCCGTTGCCGGCCGCCTCGACCACCACCACACCGCGCCGCACGGCGTAGCGGATCGCGTCGTAGTCGTCCGGCCACCACTCGACCGCGATGTAGCCGCGCTGGTCGGCGCGGGCCTGGTAGCCGTGGCGGGGGCCGGGGCGGTGGAGCTCCACCAGCAGGAGGTCCCCCGGACGGAGCGCGTTGGCCGCGAGATGGATCGCACCCGAGGAGCCGAGGGAGGCGACGGAGACCGCCCGCACGACCGCCCGCGGGCAGATGCCGGTCACCCCGCGCGCGTTCCGGTCGCCGCTGAACTGCCCGAGCACGGCGGTGCCATGGTTGCGCCAGCCCAGGTCGGGGATCTCCGGGCCGGCGACCACGCCGCCCTGGTTCAGCAGCAGGTCCTCGTGGGTGAAGCGCCAGGCACCCTCCACGTCGATCACTGCCGTGCCGTCCCCCTCACCCCCGGCCCTGGCCCATGCCCACCGCGCCTCGACCCCGCCTGGCGCGGCGTTCAGGTACCCCTGCCTGGCCTCGAAGCTGGGCGTGGCCACCGGGGCCTCGCCGGGCAGCGCGGCCATGGCGTTGAGGCGCAGGGGGAGCCCGGCCGGGGGCTTGACATAGGCGCCCTGCACGAGCGCCTGCTCGCGCAGGCGCGCGGCCAGGGCGACCAGGTCCTGCTCCCCGGGAGCCTCCACCCGGTAGTAGACCGACAGGTCGGGCGGGGGCGGGAACTCCTCACGGCCGGTCTCGCCCCCGCCGTACCGCTCGACGGCGGTCTGCCCTGGGCCGGCCTCCTGGCCGCCGGTCCCGCCCTCCGGCCCCGGGCCCGGCGCAGCGAGGACCTCGGCCTCGTGGCGCAGGCGCTGCTCGCTCGCGCCGAACAGCGGGCGCAGCCGGGCGCCTGCCTCGTCCAGGGCGGCGGCGAGCAGCCCCGGGTCGGCCTCGGTCGCGGTCAGGCCGGCGTCGGCCGCCCGCAGCCCAGCCGCGGGCCGGGCCACCACGATGAGCTCTGGCTGCATCTGCACGTTGACGTCCTCCCCATCCTGAACGACGCGGCTTGTGCCCGGTGAGAGCGGGTCACTCCCCGTGTGACCGGATGACTCTCTCGATGTGCGGTGCCGACCGGGCTACGGCGGCCAGCTTGGTCACGGTCAGGCTGTCAACCGGCGTCCAGGGCCGGACCTGCACGGCGACGTCCACGCTCACGCCAGGGGGTCTCAGCGCAGCACCAGCGGGACGGTGTCGTTGGTGAGCCAGCCCGGCAGCAGGTTGACGTAGAAGGGGCTGCCCGGGACACCGCTGGTGCCGCCGGGCAGGCTCGACTCCGCGTACAGCCCGCGCCGGCCGTGCCTGCTCACGAACCGGTTGGCCGGGCCGTCGCCGAACATGAAGCCGTTGGCGTCGCCGCCGCGCACGTCGTGGGTCGCGGCGTCCACGGTGTCGAAGCCGCCGTCCACCGGGATGCCGCGCAGGCCGGGCAGGGGCGGCGGGAACGCCCCGGCCGCCGGTGGGATGTCGAACGGGCCGCCGAGGGGGTGGTCGAGCACGACCCGGTGCAGCAGCCCCCAGCGGTAGTCGTCCTGGTTGGCCGAGCCGTGGAACGCGGCCGCGAACTCCGGCCCGGCGAGCCCGTCCAGCGCCCGCCGCAGGCTGCCGAGCACGGCGATGTCACGCCGGTCGGCCGCAGACGCCACCCCGGGCAGCGGGAAGAAGTCGACCCCGGAGGCACCCACCCCGCCCCTGGCCGCGAAGGTCTCGAACAGGTGCTTGAGCGCGGTCAGCGACCGCTCGCCGTCCGGGTGGGGCAGGCCGAACGGCTGCAGGCGGGCGTCGATGGTGTCGCGCACGAACTGGCTGCGCCACACGCCGTAGATGGTGGCGGCCACGCTGCTCTGGGTCTCCTGGGCGTCCGGGGGCAACTCGGCTGTTCCCTGCACGTCGCTGGCGTCGTACCCCTCCGGGATGCCCGTCGGGGTCGAGTGGTCCCAGCCGGCCAGGCGCCCGACCGCGCCGACCACGGCCGGGTCGGCGGCGAAGGCGGCCAGCGCCGGGGTGGCACTGGACCGGGCGCCGCGCAGCGCCTGCAGGATCTGCGGCACGAAGAACGCTGCGTCGACGAGCACGGTGTCGGCCTGGATGCGCCGCATGTCGCGGAGCGACAGCTTCCTGCCCCGCGCGAGCTGCTCGCGGATGAGCTGGTCGATCCGGCCTCCGCGGATGCCGTCGTAGCCGGCGTTGAGGTAGTAGATGCCGCCGCCGGGACGGAGCTGGTTCAGCGGGTCGTTGTCCAGGTTGGTGCCGACAGGGTCGTTGTTGGCGTTGACCACGAAGCCGGCGCGCGGGTTGACGGTCCGTGGCATCTCGCCCGCGGGGAGGATCTCGTAGGGGATCGCCTGCCCGGGCTGGCGTTGGCTGACCGGGAGCCACTCGTTGCCGCCGGCGCCGTTGCGCACGAAGAACGGCGGCAAGCCGTTGACGGTGCCGGCCTGCAGGTCCTCGCGCAGGGGCAGCTCGCTCGACGTGAAGTAGGCGATGTTGCCGTGGACGTCGGCGTAGACGAAGTTCTGGCTGCCCACGTCGAAGTACTGCAGGCCCCTGCGGAAGTCGCCCAGGTTCCTGGCGTCGTCCCAGATGAGGAAGGTGTCGGTCTCCCTGGTCGGGCTGAACCCGGTGTACTGCACGCTGAGGGCGGTGCCCGCCGCCTGGTCGAGCTGGATGACCGGGCCGTTGTTGCGGCGCGGCACGATCAGGGTGGCGGGCGGGATCGGGCCGCCTGGCGGGACCACGGTGACGTCGTCGGGCCGGCCCGACCCCGGGTTGTTCTGGCGGAACACCTCGGGGATGGGGACGACCGGCTCCAGCCTGCCCTGGTACAGGGTTGCCAGGCCGCTCGGCGACGACGGGTCGGGGCGGACCTGCTCGAGGTAGGTGTCGGTCACGTCCAGGGGGTTCACGGTCGCGCCCCAGGAGATGAAGCGGTTGTGGCCGACGACGACCCCGGGCGCGCCCGCGAAGCCGCTGCCGATGACGTCGGTCGGCCCGGCCGTCAGCTGCACCGGGTAGAAGGTCGACGGAGCGTCCAGGCCGAGGTGGGGGTCGTTGGCGAGCAGCGGGGCCCCACCGACGGCGTTGCGGCCGCTCACCGCCCACTGGTTGGAGCCGGCGGCGGAGGCGTCCCGGGTGACCGCCCGCTCGAGCAGCGGGACGGCGCCCGCCCGCTCGAGGTAGCGGCGTCCGAGCGCCGCGGCCGCGCCCAGCTGGCCGGCGGGGCGGGCCGCAGCCACCCCCGTCGCCCCTGCGCCGGCGGGCTGCCTCGGCTGGCCGACCGGCCGGGCGGCGTCCGGCACGGTCGTGAACGGCGTGAAGGGCTGGGCCCGCCACAGGTCCTCGAAGAACAGCTTGGTCCCGTCGAAGCCGGCAGACCTGCCAGCCGCCTGGTAGGAGGCGAGTGCGACGGTGAGGCCGAGGTCGAGGTCGAACGACAGGCCGAAGGCGACCAGCTTGGTCACGGTCAGGCTGTCAACCGACGTCCAGGGCCGGAACGCGGTCAGGTGGAGCGCGGCGTACTCGGGCGGGAGCCGGTGACCGGCGACCCAGGCGTTGACCCCTTCGGCGTAGGCGGCCAGCGCCGCCCTGGCCCGCGCGGAGATCGCCGGGAGCGACCGCGCCGCGGCCCGGTGCAGGCCGATCGTGCGCAGCTGCACGTCGCGGGCGAGCGCGCCCGGACCGAGCAGCTCGGCCAGCGTGCCCTCGCCCTGCCTGCGGCGGACGTCCATCTGGAACAGGCGGTCCTGGGCGTGCACCCAGCCCTGGAGGAGGTACAGGTCGTGGGCGGAGCGGGCGTGGATGCGGGCGATGCCAGCCGCGTCACGGGTGACGCTCGCGCCCCGGCCGGCGGCCCAGCCGGGCGTCCCGGCCGCCGTCGGGCCGGCTGGCCGCGCCGCCGCCCCGGCGGGCAGCAGCAGGAGCAGGGCCAGGGCGACCAGCAGACAGCGCCGCATCGGGCAACCCCCTGGGACCGGCTCCCGTGGCCGCCCTTCCCTGGACCGGCCGTCGTCCGAGCCCGCCCGGGAGCCTATCGTGGGATCCCGACCGAGGGAATGCTTCGGGGCAAAGAGGACACACCGAAGTCCCCGCGCCCGCTGGGGGGGAATCCTTCAGGCAAAGACGGATGCGTTCAAACGCTCGGCGGTCACGCAGACCCACGGGCGTTGCGGCGGTAGGCGGTTGGTCTCATGCCGCCATGTTGCCAGGACAACCGGATGGGACGTCGCCGGAACGGGCGAACCTCTTTTAAGCTGTGTGTTGCCTCGCATCGTTGGCGGGTGCGCGTGCGGCGGTGACCAGACCCCAGACCAGTACGGCCACGATGCCGGCGTGGTAGACCACGTCTGGCGCCGTTCGCGGGCCGACGCCGACCGCGATCGTGAACAGGCCGATGAGCGTCCCCAGCAGCCCGGATCCCTGAGCGGCGATGCCGGCCGCCCGAGTCCACACCGGGCGGATCCAACTCGCCACCAACCCCGCGAGCAGGACCACGGCGATCACGCCCTCCGCGACACGCGCCTGCGGATGCTCGTAGCCGTGGACCAGCACGCCGGAGTGCGCCAGCGAGGCGGCGGCGAACGCCGCCGCCTCGGCCAGCAGGAACACTCGGATGCGTCCCCTCACCAGTCCCTCCTCTCCTCGACAGACCGGCCGGCAACGTTCCGCGCGGCGTCGCGCGGCCGGCGGGCCGTCCTCGGCGCCGCGGGTTGGGACGAGGAAGGGCGCGAGGGGCCGGGACGGGCACCGGACACCCTGCCGGCGCCCGGGTGCGTCGGCGTTGGCCGTCGAGTCGCTGTCGCCGGACCCGCGAGTACGCGGTAGCGCTGGTCGAGACCGCGGCGCGCCCCGAGCCACGCCAGCGGCGCCATCATCGCACGCACCATGCCGGGCGCGAACGGGGCCTGCACCTCCTGCTCGAACTCGCGCATGAACAGCGCCAGGTCGAGCGGCTTGGGCATGCCCGACGGCAAGGTCCGACCCTGACGGGCAAGCGCGACGGCGGTCTCGTACAGCTGCTCCATCCGCAGCGCCGGCTCCACCCGCACCCGCACGACCGCCGGCTCGTCACCGCCGCTGGCAAACCGGTGGAAGGCGCCGGGCGGAACCACGACCGTGTCGCCCGGCTTGGCGATGATAGTCCGCAGTCCCTGCTTGAACTTCATGGTCCCGCTCAGCACCTCGAAGCTCTCTTGCTTAGACCGGTGGCCCCATAGCTGACACGGTATCTGTACCGGCTTGGCCTGGTTGACCGCTCCCGGGAGACATGCGATGGTCGCCGTTGCCCTGCCGAGTCCAGCAACAGGACCAGCCGTCAATGGGGTGCTTTGCTGTCGCGTGGCTGCCGCGTGGCCGTCTGCCACCCTGGCGACCGCTACATGGACGCGCCTTCTGGTACCGACACGCAGGTCCAGAAGGTCGTGCTTCGGTAGTTACCAAAGGAGGAGGAGGAGGCTAGTTGCACGTCGCACGATGGTTGCGCGTCCTTCCGGTCGCATTGGTACTCGCGTTGCTTGCAACGATGGCGGCGCTGGTCCACCCGGCGGCCGCCGATGCGACAACGTTCAACTGTGGTGGCCCGGGTCTTGATGCAACCCAGGGTGCGACCTACACCAACGAGAATTCCAGGCCGAGCAATTATGGTACCGAGACGTTGGTGCTGACTCGTGAGGGGTCAGGACAGAAGCGGTATGCTTTCTTCGAATGCATCGTTTCTGGGTTGCCGGCTGGTGCAACAGTTACCTCGGCAACACTGAACGTCACGGCGAAGTCGGGAACCAACACGACGGCGACGGTTCGTGTTCACCAGCGCACCACGGACTTTGCTGAAGGCACGCTGAACTGGAATGCTCAGGGGTCGCCCGCATTCAATGCGACGGTGCTGGCACAGAAGACCGGCTTTACCTTTGATGAACGGTGGAGCCCGTCCGTCAGCTCGGTGGTGACTGGGAATGGCACCTTCCGGTTCGCCTTGTCCCGTCCGACTGGGCAGACAACGCCACAAGTCCAGTCGTTCGCCTCGGATGAACACGGGACCGTGGCGCATCGTCCGACCCTGACAGTGAATTGGACATCGCCAACGCCTGCCGACCAGATCAATCTGGGGCATTGGCGCAACCGTCCGAGCGATGCTGGCCTGACGTGGCGGCAGAAGATGGACGCCGCCGAAGCACAGTTCGGGCCATTCGAAGGACACCGGCACCAGTACAGGGGTGCAGGCTCGGCCGGTACGCTGAGCACCGCCGAAGTTCAAGCACTGGTGGACAGCAAGCGACTGTTCGTCAACTGGAAGCCTTGGTCGACCAATTGGGCACAGGTCGCCAATGGGCTACGGGATGCTGAGATTCAGGCGGCAGCTGATTCCTGGGCAGCCAACTGCGATGATAACGACGAATGTTGGATCACCTTCGGTCACGAACCTGAAGATGACATTGGTACGCTTGGAACGATTGCCGATCACAAGGCGATGTTCCAGCGGGCGTCTAGCATCTTCGCGACTCGTGCGCCTGAAGTGAAGGTCCTCTGGACAATGATGGGCTTCGAGCAGCACCAGGCCATTTATGACGACCTGTGGCCCGGCGCGTCCTATGTAGATTACATCGGCCATGACCCGTACGTCAGTTGCAATACTGACCCTGCCTTGATGGCAACGAGGATCATTACGCGCAGTCAATGGTTCCGGAACAACCTTGTCGGCGCATCCAACATGCCGGTCGTGGTGGCCGAATGGGGCACCGACCTCGGCGGCAACGCCTGGGCGTGCGGCACCATTCCGCCAGGGCAAACGCAGCCGGGCGACCGTGGCACCAACCAGCATCGCGCTGATGCCATTACTGGGGTCCGGGCCCGTCTGGCCGAAGTTGCGAATGCTGGTGTGATCGAACTGGACTTCTTCGATGCCGGTTCGGACTACTTCAGCGCTGACAACATCACCAATGTCGATACAGCTGCCTACAAGGCATTGAAGACCGCTACAGAGTAAGTAAGTCAAAGCCCGAACGGCTGAAGACGAACAAGGGACGAAGACGAAAGGGAGCGGGATGGCCGAGAGCAGGCAGGCATGGGAGGACGTGGGGGAGCGCTTCGCCGCGCTCGGGCGCCGGGTGAAGCAGTTCTACGAGCAGCGGGGCGGGCAGGAAGCGGCCTCGCCGGCCGACCGCAGGGAGGTGGAGGACGCGCTCCGCAAGCTCGCGGACTCCCTCGACCAGGCGTTCACCGCGGTGGGCGACGCCGCACGCGACCCGGCGTTCGGGGAGGAGACCAGGCGGGCGGCGGCCTCGCTGGGCGAGGCTCTGTCGGCCACCTTCGCGGAGGTCAGCGACGACCTGCGCGACCGCTTCAGGGGCAAGGGGAAGGGACCGGGAGGGCCGGCCCCGGCGTGAGCGGCCACCCGAACCTGCCGCCCGTCGGCGGCGTGGGGCGCTGGGCCGCCGCCCGGCCGGGTGGACCAGTGACGGTCCACCCCGAACGTCGCGCCGACCCGCTGCTGGCCCGCCTCGAGGCCTACTACGACGCCGTCCCGCGGACGGCAGCCAGGGCCGAGACGGTCGGGCCGCTCACCCTGTTCGTCACCGATGGGCCGGGCTGGCCGTACTACGCCCGGCCACGGCTGGGCGCGGCCACGGTCGGGACCGAGGATGTCGCCGCCGTGCGCCGGCTGCAGCGCGCCCTCGGCGCGCCCGAGGCGTTCGAGTGGGTCGCCGAGACCACGCCCGACCTCAAGCGGGCAGCCCAGGCCGCCGGCCTCGCGGTCGCCGAGCTGCCGCTCATGGCCATGGACCAGCCCCGCGAGGTCCGCTCCGTGCCCCCGCCCGACGGCGTCGAGCTCCGCCTGGTCACCCTCGAGGACGACCTCGCGCTGGTGACGGCGGTCGCCCAGGTCGCGTTCGGCGCGCCGGGCACGGCCGTGGGCGACGCTGGCCTGGACGCCCTGGCCGGGCCGGCCGCCGAGCTCGCCCCCCTGCGTCTGGCCTTCATGCGTGACCGGCTTGCCGCCGGGCACACCGTGACGGCGGTCGCGCTGCTCGCTGGCCAGCCGGTCGCCGTCGGCAGCCACCAGCCCGTCGGCGACGTCACCGAGGTCGTCGGGGTCGGGACCCTCCCGGCGATGCGGCGCCGGGGCCTGGGCGCGGCGGTGACCGGTCTGCTGGTCGAGGACGCCATTGGCCGAGGCATCACCACCGTGTTCCTGTCCGCGGGCGACGACGCGGTCGCCCGCGTGTACGCGCGTCTGGGGTTCCGCCGCGTGGGCACCGCCTGCATCGCCGAGCCATCCGCCAGCGCCGACGGCCTCCCCGCCGGCTAGGACCGGCCTGCGGCTGCGCGTACCCTTCAGGGTGATGCCGTCGAGAGGGAGGGCCGTTGCCGCCAGGAGCGAAGGAGCCGAGCATGACGGGCGAGCAGCGGATGCTCGCCGCCTGCCGTCGCCAGCAGGTCGACGCCACGCCGGTCTGGTTCATGCGTCAGGCCGGGCGGTGCCTGGCCGCCTACCGCGAGCTGCGCGACCGCTACGACATCCTCACCATGACGAGGACGCCGGAGCTGTGCGCCCAGGTCACCCTGATGCCGGTGGACGTGCTCGGGGTCGACGCCGCGGTGCTCTACGCCGACATCATGCTGCCGCTGTACGGGATGGGCGTGCCGTTCTCCATCGACCCGGGCGTGGGCCCGATCATCCACGAGCCCGTGCGCGACGAGCAGGCCATCGAGCGGCTCCGGGTGGTCGACGCCGAGGACGCCACACCGGAGCTGTTCGAGGCGATCCGTCTCGTGCGCCGGCAGCTCGCGGGCCGGGCCGCGGTCGTCGGCTTCGCCGGCGCGCCGTACACGGTCGCCTCCTACCTCATCGAGGGCCGTCCGTCCAAGGACCACGCCCGCTCCAAGGCGCTCATGTACGGGCGGCCGGACCTCTGGCACCGGCTGATGGCCACCCTGGCCGAGGTCACCATCCGCTACCTGCGGGCCCAGGTCGACGCGGGCGTCCAGGTCGTGCAGCTGTTCGACTCGTGGATGGGCGACCTCGGCCGGCGCGAGTACGCCGACCATGTCCTACCCTACAGCCGGCGCATCTTCGAGGGGCTGGCCGATGCTGGCGTGCCCCGCATCCACTTCGGCACCGGCACCGTCGGCCTGCTCGAGCAGATGGCCTCGGCAGGCTGCGACCTGGTCAGCGTCGACTGGCGCCTGCCGCTGGACGAGGCCTGGTACCGCACCGGCACGGGCCTCGGGATCCAGGGCAACCTCGACCCGGCCGTGATGCTGGCCCCGATGGAGGTGGTCGAGCGCGAGGCCGGCCGGGTCCTGGACGCCGCCGGCGGCCGGCCCGGGCACGTCTTCAACCTCGGCCACGGCGTCCTGCCCGACACCCCTTCCGACAGCCTGGCCGCCCTGGTGGAGCTGGTCCACGCGGCCACGGCCCGCGCGGCAGCAGCCTCCGCCGCCATGGCACCGGCCGGCCAGGCCTGACCCCGAGGTACCGATGCGAGAAGACCCAGGCGCGCGGCGCCCGGTCGGCGTGCTGCTGATGACCTACGGCTCGGCCGTCACCGCCGACGACGTCCCCGCCTACCTCCGCAGCGTCTACCGGGGCCGCGACCCGGGCCCGGCGCTGGTGGCCGAGTTCCAGCGGCGCTACCGGCTGGTCGGCCGGTCACCGCTCGTCGACATCACCCGCGCCCAGGGCGCGGCCCTGCAGGAGCGGCTCGACGCCGAGGCCGGCCCGGGCGGCCACCGGGTCGAGGTCGGCATGCTGCACTCGGCGCCCTGGATCGCCGACGCGGTCGACCGGCTCGCCGGCGTGGGCGTGCGGCGGCTCGTGG
>WNGB01001227.1_pt1 | contig 43661 bp, 40 predicted proteins | sample 5400681 | NCBI WGS metagenome assembly WNGB01 (sample SAMN13153367, study PRJNA577476) | soil metagenome | isolation source: 115 cm soil or saprolite under grassland replicate 2 | place: USA:California | collected 2016-06-15 | reverse complement strand
GAGCACGAAGCGGACCAGGTGACGCACGAGGTGGTGAATCGCCTCGATCGCACCTTCATCACGCCGCTCGACCGCGAAGACATCCACCAGCTGGCGTCCGACCTGGACGACGTGATGGACGCGATGGACGGCACCGCGCGCCGGACCCAGATCTTCCGGCTGGGCGCGTCGCCCCAGGGGGTGCGGCGGCTGGTGGAGGTGGTCCAGCGCATGGTCGGCGTGCTGGCTGAGGCGGTCGGGCGGCTCAAGAAGGGCGACGACGTGATGCGGTACTGCGTGGAGGCGAAGCAGCTCGAGGAGGAGGGCGACGCCATTTACCACGAGGCGCTCGGCCAGCTGTTCGAGAAGGAGCGGGATGCCGTCGAGCTGATCAAGTGGAAGGAGATCTACGACAATCTAGAGGGCACGCTCGACCAGGCCGAAGACGTCGCCAACGTGGTCGAGTCCATCACCATCAAGCACGCCTGATGCCCGCGTCCGTCTGGCTCGTCCTGGCGATCGTGCTGGTGGCGCTCGCCTTCGATTTCATCAATGGGTTCCACGACGCGGCGAACTCCATCGCCACGGTCGTTTCGACGCGCGTCCTGTCGCCGTTCGCCGCCGTCTTCTGGGCGGCGTTCTGGAATTTCGTGGCCGCCTTCGTGTTCGGGACCGCGATCGCCAAGACGATCGGCAAGGGCATGATCGATCTGAGCGTGGTGGACTCCACGGTCATCCTCGGCGGCCTGCTCGGCGCGATCATCTGGGACCTCGTGACGTGGTGGCTGGGGCTGCCGACCTCGTCATCCCATGCCCTCCTGGGCGGATACGGCGGGGCCGCCGTCGCGAAGGCCGGCTTCCCGGCGATCATCGCGTCGGGTTGGACCAAGACGCTCGCGTTCATCGTCGTGGCCCCGCTCATGGGGCTCACGCTCGCGCTGGCCCTCACGGTGGGGCTGTCATGGGCCCTGCGGCGCTCGCTGCCGAGGAGGGTGGACAAGGCGTTTCGCTTGCTGCAGCTGGTCTCCGCGGCGGCGTACTCGCTGGGGCACGGCACCAACGACGCGCAGAAGACGATGGGGATCATCGTCGCCCTGCTGGTCTCGAGCCAGGCGCTGTTCGTGGCGTTCCCGATCCAGGCGTTCCACCTCACCACCGCGGACCGGATCCCGACGTGGGTGATTCTGGCGGCCCACGCGGCGATCGGCCTCGGCACGATGGCGGGAGGTTGGCGCATCGTGCGCACGATGGGGCAGCGGATCACCAAGCTGAAGCCGTTCGGCGGGTTCTGTGCCGAGACGAGCGGCGCGCTGACGCTGTTCATCGCGTCCCACTTCGGGATTCCGGTCAGCACGACGCACACGATCACCGGGGCGATCACCGGCGTGGGCGCGGCGCAGCGCTTCTCGGCGGTGCGCTGGGGGGTGGCGGGCCGGATCGTGTGGGCGTGGGTCCTGACCATTCCGGCGTCGGCGGGGATCGCGGGGCTGAGCTACTTGGTGCTGCGGGCGGTGCTCTAGAGCTTCCCCAGGTCGATCATCTTCACGCCTTCCGCGTACTCCGTGGTCGGAGCGTGGGAGACGGTGGCGAGCTTCTCGACGCTCGCCTGCACGCGCCGCGCCATGGCCATGATGTTGTCGAGCGACTGCTTGTCCTCGGGGTGGGTGATCCTCGCGTCGCGCTCGAGCAGCTGCCCCTCCGCGACGATCGTCGCCAGCGCGTTGTTCACCTCGTGCCGCATCGCGACCGCCACCTGCCCCACCACCGCCACGCGCTCGCCCTGGATGGCGCGGTCGTAGTAGATGTGGAGCTGCTCCGAAAGCCAGCCGACCGAAATCGCGATCGCGCCATACGCCACGTAGATCGGCACCGTGATGCGCCAGTCCTCGGGTTCGAGGCTCCAGGCGACGAGAAACTGAATCGCCGTGAACAGGACCGTGCCCATCACCAGACCCGACACTGCACCGTGCATCCCATAGTGCAGCGACAGGATGTACGCCGGCACGAGCGTGAGCAGCCAGACGAGGTCGCGATAGGGGACGTCGGTCGCCGGGACCAGCTGGAGCAAGATGCTCGGGGAGAGGTATGCGACGGCGCAATAGAGCCACCAGCGCTTGGGCAGCGGCGGGCGGTGGGTCATCGGCGTGAAGCCGAGGACGTCGAGCAGATGCTGGCGGACGCCGGGGTTCACGTCAGTCGAGTTTGAGGGTCAGGACGCGCAGTTCGGTCATTTCCTCGATCGCGTACCGCGCGCCCTCGCGGCCGAGCCCCGACGCCTTGGCTCCCCCGTAGGGCAGGCGATCGACGCGGAATCCCGGAATGTCGTTGCCGTTCACCGCGCCGACGTCGAGCTCGGCGTGGAGCCGGAACATCGTCTGCACGTTGGTCGTGAACACGCCCGCCTGGAGGCCGTACGGCGAGGCGTTGGCCGCCGCGATGGCCTCGTCGAGCTTGCGGTACGGGGTGACCGTCACGAGGGGCGCGAACACTTCCTCGCAGTTCACTTTCATCTCAGGACTCGTGTGCAGGAGCACCGTGGCCTCCAGGACCTGCCCGTTGCGCTTTCCACCCACCGCCACCTGCGCGCCCTCCGCCACCGCCTCCGCGATCCAGCGCTCCACCCGCTCGGCCGCGTCGAGGGAGATCATGGGGCCCACGTCGGTCTGCTCGTCGAGCACGTCGCCGACTTTCAACCGCTGAACCCGTGGAATGAAGCCGTCTAGAAACTGCGCATAAACCGATTCGTGGACGTAGATGCGCTGGGTGGAGATGCACGACTGCCCCGCGTACGTGAACCCGCCAACCGCGCAGCGCGCGGCCGCCCAGGCGAGGTCGGCGTCGGGCTCGACGATCACCGCCGCGTTGCCGCCCAGCTCCAGGAGGACGCGCTTGGTGCCCGCCTTGGCGCGGATCGCCCAGCCCGCTTTGGCGCTGCCGGTGAAGGTGATCAGGCGCACGCGCGGGTCTTCGATCAGGATCTGCGCCACCTCCACGTGACAGGGGACGACGTTCACACCGCCCGCCGGGTAGCCGGAGCCCTTCACCAGCTCGCCGAGCCGCAGGGTCGTCAGCGGGTCCTGGGGCGGGGGCTTGAGCGTGATCGCGGCGCCGCACGCCATCGCGGGCGCGATCTTGTGCGCGGCGAGCAGCACCGGAAAGTTGAACGGCGTGATGCCGACGATCGGCGACAGGGGGAATCGGCGCGTGAGGGCGATCCGCCCCGCGCCGAGGGGGAGGACGTCCGCGGGGAGCACGTCGCCGCCGATGCGCGTCGCCTCCTCCGCGGCGTCGCGGAACACGAAGATGGCGCGGTCCAGCTCGAGCCGCGCTTGCGCGATCGGCTTGCCGGCCTCGAGCGCCAGCGTGCGCGCCAGCTCCCGCTTCTCCGCCTCGAGTCCGTCGGCCACCTTGCGGAGCGCCGCGGCGCGCTCGTAGGCGGGCTTGTCGCGGCAGGCGCGCGCGGCCGCCACGTTCGCGTCCAGCGCGGCGCGGACCTCGGCGGGCCGCGCGAGCGCCGCGACGCCGACTTCGCTGCCGTCGTGCGGCGCGCGGATGACCGCGGTCTCGCGATCCTGGCTGCCCTGTTTGGCCTTCGTGCTCATAGGCCTAATCCGTGAACAGCCGCCGCAGACCGCGCTCCGTCTCGGCGAGGGCTTCCTGAAAGTGCTTCAGGTCGTCGCCATAGCCGAACCGCAGGAAGCCGGGGGTGCCGAAGTGCTCGCCGGGGACGAGCAGCACGCCGTGCTGCGCGCGCACCTTCTCCACGATCTCGGTGGCGGCGATGGCCTGGCGGTAGCGCACCCAGCAGATGGCGCCGGCCTGCGGCGGGTGCCACGCGAACTTGTCCCCGAAGCTCTTGAGCCACGTCTCGAGCACGGGGTAATTGGCGTTCAGGATCTTGCGGGTGCGGTCGAGCAGCCGCTCGCGCACGCGCGGATCGAGCGCCACCGCGGCCAGATGATCGCTCGCGCCGGAGGGGCCGATGGTGGTGTAGTCGTGGCGCGCCCAGACCTCCGGGGTGAGGGACGGCGGCCCCACGATCCAACCGATGCGCAGCCCCGGCAGGCCGTAGGCCTTGGACAGGCCGTTGACGACGATCGCCTTGTCGTAGCTCCCCCAGAGCGACGGGGTGGTGTGGCCGTCGCGCTCGGCGCCCTGGTACACCTCGTCGGCCAGCAGCCAGGCGCCGACCTCGGCGCTGCGCTCGACGATCACTTTGCGGGCCGCGTCCGAGAGGATGTGGCCGGTCGGGTTATGGGGATTCGTGACCACGACGAGCTTGGTTCCGGGCGCGATGGCGGTGCGGACCTCCTCGGCGTAGGGCTCCCACCCTTCCTTCTCATGGAGCGGGAGGGCGCGGACCTGGGCGCCGAAATTCTGGGCCAGTCCCCAGGTCTGGAGGTAGTTCGGCATCATCACGGCGACGCGGTCGCCGGGCTCGAGCAGGCGCCAGCAGGTGACGAAGTTCGCCTCGGAGCTGCCGGTGGTGACCAGGACCTGGTCGGGGGAGGCGCCGGGGTAGAGGGCGGCGATCCGCTCGCGCAGCAGGTCGGTGCCGTTCGACTGGCTGTAGCCGAGCCGGACCTCGAGCAGGGGCATCGCCGACGCGCCGGCGAGGCCGAGCAGCTCCTGGATGGTGAGGGGGTGGACGCCGGACTCGGAGAGGTTGAACCGGACGCGGTTCTCCCAGGTGCTCTGCCAGCGTTCCAGCTCGAAGGGGATGAATTTGGTCATGGGGCGTAAAGCTGCCGCAGTTCTTCCGGTTTCTCCAGCCAGAAGTCGGGCTTCAGGTCCTCGAGGTGTGGGCGGTCGAACGGTCCCCAGAGGACGGCGGCGGTCTTGACGCCGGCGGCGCGGCCGCATTCCAGGTCATGGCGCGAGTCACCGACGAAGACGGTCTCGGCGGCGGGAGCACCCAGCAGCTCGAGGGCTTTGAGGACGGGCTCGGGGTGGGGTTTCGGGTGTGTCACCTCGCCCGCGCCGATGACGATCTCGAACGCTTGGTCGAGCCCCGCGAGCTTGAGGCCCTTCATGGCGCCGTCCTTGAGCTTGCTGGTCACCAGCCCCAAGCGTTTCCCCTGCTCCTGCAACCGCAGCACCTCCGCGACGACTCCTTCATACGGTTTTACCAGCGCATCATGGTGCGTCAGGTTGTAGGCGCGGTATGTGGCGACCATCGCTTCGATCTCGGCTTCGTCCTCGGTCCAGAGGCGGAACTGCACCCAGAGGGGTGTGCCGAGGCCTTTCATCCAGACGTCGTCGGGGGGGCTCGAGCCGCGATGGACCTGCATCGTGTGGCGGTAGGACCGCAGGATCAGGTCGATCGAGTCGATGAGGGTGCCGTCGAGGTCGAAGAGGAAGGTGGAGAAGGGCACGGCCGCAACCTAGGGTTGAAACACGTCCTTCACCAGGCGGAAAGCCTTGAACGGCGCGACGAGCATGAGCGCGGGAACGACCACGGCCATGACGGCGAGGCGGACGAGCAGTGACTGTCGGCGCAGCCGTTCCGCGAGCGGGGGCTTGGCGGCGCTCTTGCCAAGTCCCATGCCGTGTTGGTACAGGACCTTTTGGCGCTCGAGGCGTTTCGCTTCGGTCTCCGCGGCGGCGCGCTCGACTTCGTATTCGGGCGTCCCGGGCGGAGCGAGGATGCGGACGTGGCCGCAGTAGACGCACCGCTTCACCGCGAGGGCGAGGGGGCGTCCGCACTTAGGGCAGGGAGTGGCGGCGGGTTTGGCTGGTTGGTCGATCGTCCATCTATCATAGGGACTCGGGGTGCGCGACGCCACGGGCGCCGCCGGGGCTGAGTTGCAGGACGGCCACCAGCTCGACGGCCGCGCCGGCGTCTTCGCTCTGGACGGGTGGCAAGCGTTCGTGCCACGCGAGCAGGTCGCGGACGGCGAGCGGCTCGCGGCGGGTGAGGAGGTCGTCGAGCAGCAGCTCCTCCCCCGCGGTCATCCCCAGCGCCAAGCGCGATACGAGCCCGTCGAGCCTGGTAAGCTGAGCGGCGTCCCCGCGGCGCGCGGCGCGCCGGGCAGCCGAGAGCGCCCACGGGATCAGGCGGCGGGCGAGGCGGTCGCGATCGGCGGCGCGCCAGCGGGCATCCTGCATGGCGGCGAGACGCGCGCGGACGACGGGCGTAGCGATTTCGATGGCGCGGTGCACGGCTGCGCGCTCGATCGGCGCGGGCTCGGCGCTCCAGGCGCCCGCGAGCAGGTCGGTCGCTGTCGCGGGGTCGGCTCCGGCGCATTCGTCGGTCACGACGATCGCCTCGACGAGTCGCCCAACCCGGACGACGAGCACGGTCGCCGCGCGGTTCCCCCGCACCGCCGCGCAGGTTCGTGGCGGCGCACTCGGCTCGGCGCGTCGAGCCAGCTGCTCGAGCCGGTCGCACCAGTCGAGGCCCGGCGAGCCGACGACTCCCCTTCTGGGCGTCTCCACCTGCGCGGCCCCCGCCGTGATCTGTGCGGACACTTTGGCGGCGAGCCGCTGCTCCAGCGCGAGCGCCTCCACGAGCGGTTCGGGTGGAAGGAAAGTTACGGTCGCCACGCGTGCGTGCGGCGAACCCAGGCGGTCAATCCGGCCCACACGCTGTGCGAGCCGCGCCGGGCTCCACGGCAAGTCGTAGTGCACGACCCGCTCGGCGTCCTGAAGGTTGAGCCCCTCGCTCAGCAGGTCCGTCGCCACCAGCACATCGGTTTCGAGCGCGGCGGGTGGACGCGGCGCATGCTGGGCTGCCGGCGCGAACGCGCGGAGCACATCGTGTCGGCTGCCGGCCCCTGCCGCGAATCGGCCCGCGGTCCCGAGCACGGCGGCCACGCGGCAGCGCCCGAGGCGCTGCAGCAGGTGGCGGACGGTCGGTTGCGCATCGGTGAAGACGATGGTCTTGGTGGGCCGGGCGTCGAGCAGCCGCTCCAGCGCTTCGGCCTTGGGGTCGCGGCCGTCCGTGGCCAGGGCGCGGAGCCGGGCGATTTCGCGTCGGTCGTCGGGAAGAGGTGCGCACCCACCTGCGTCGAGCAGCAGCGGGAATAGCGCCAGCTGAAGGTCGGGCGCCTCGGTGGGCGGGAAGCAACGGTGGAAGTCCCGAGCCGACAGCCCGCGCCCTTCAGCGGTCGCGCGGGCGCTGAGGTCGAGGTACGCCTCCTGCCGCAAGAGACTCGCCTGGAACGCGGGGAGGCTCGACGCGAGCCGTCGCAACAGCATGAGCCGCAACAGCGGGGCGGCCGGGCCGCCGGCCGTGAGTCGGCGCACCCCGGCGGCGAGCGCCTCGAGCACGGCCTCCGGCGCGGGACCGACCCGGATGGTCTCCGTTGCGGCGCGGTGTGGGAAGGTCAATGGGACAGATCCGCCGCGGTATCCCTCCCGCACGCGTGCGCGCGAGCGCGCCACCACGAGGCGAGCCGCCACGGCCGTGGCGACCGTCGCGTCGATGTCGCCCTCTCCTCGCGCCGCGCGGCGCAGCGACGGCATACCGAGCGCGGCCAGGGCGTGGTCCCGCAGGAACAGCTGAAACAAGTGGAAGAGGTCGCCGATCCGGTTGTGCACCGGCGTCGCGGTGACGAGCAAGACCCGCGTGCCGACGAGGAGCCGCGCGAGCGCGTGGTAGCGCTGCGTGCCGGGGTTGCGGAAGCGGTGGGCCTCGTCGACGACATAGAGTCGGACCGTCGGACCGCCGGACGGTCGGACTGCGCCGACGCTGAGAGATTCGTGTGTGACGATCGGAGCCTCGATGCCGAGCCGCTCGAGCAGCGCGCGCCACTGCGAGACGAGGACCGCCGGGACGACGAGGGCGAAGGGCTCCTTGCGCGCGAGGGCGACGGCGAGCGAGACGTAGGACTTGCCGAGCCCGACGGCGTCGGCGAGCAACGCGCCGCCGTGCCGCGCGAGGACCGCGCTCAGTCGCTCGGCGGCGGGGACCTGATGTGGCGCGAGCCACGCGGGCCACGCCGCCCCCCCCGGAGCCACCGCCTGCCGGTCGAGCAGCGCGCGCGCCGCGAGCGCGACGACCGCCCGCGGCGGCGCTTCTCCCGCCGGCCGGAGCGCCACGGCGAGCGGCTCCGGGACCGGCACCAGGTGCTCAGACAGGATCCGGAGCGAGGCGGGCCAGCGCACGGCGGTCGGCCTGGTCGAGTTCGAGGGCGTCCGCGACTGCATCGTCGGCGGGCTCGTGGCGGCGGCCAAGCGCCACGAGGGCCGTCCAGGCTGGGGCGCCGGCGGCAGGGATCGGCAGGGCTCCGACCACGCGGGCGTTGAAGCGCCGGAATCCTCCTCGTGCCGCGTCGGCCGCGAGTCGGGCCAACGCGGTCAACCAGCGCGAGTTGAACAGCGCGGTGAGCGCGACGGCGTCGCCCGCGTCGCGCGTGGCGATCCCATACACGGTGTTGAGGGGCACGATCGCCGCGTCGGGTACCGCGGCGGCCAGGCGGCGGCCGAGATCCGCCCAGACCACGCGGTGCGGCGCGTTGGCGAGCGCGGTGCGGAACAGTTGCCATGGCGCTCCGGCGCGGTAGTCGGCGCGGCGGCGCAACCGGTCGAGATGCGGTGCCAGATGCGCCGCGAGGGTCGCCGGGAGCCGTGCGAGCGGCTGGCCGTCGGGACCGTGGGTCCAAAGCAGGTAGCGACGCGGATCGCAGCGCCACGCCGCGAGGTCGCGACCGCGCAGGGCGGGCCGCGTCCCGGCACCGGGCGTCGCGACCAGGAACACGTCATCCGCACCGGTCTTCACACCGAGTTGCGGGCGCCAGCGGTCGCCGACCGTTGGGAACGCCGTGCGCAGCCGGCGGGCGATGCGCTCGGCGTCCGGTAGCAGGACCCACGGCCCGGGCGCCTGAAGCAATCGCTGGGGGACGGTGGGCGCGTCGGGCTTCGGTCCGAGGGTCGTCGCCGCCGCTTCCGTACCCGCCGGGTCCGCGCGCGCCGCGACCAGCGCCATCGGGTACACCGCCGCGCCGAACGCGCGCGCCGCCGGCTCGGCGAGCGGCGCCACGCGCTCCAGCCGCGTGGCGTGCGCCAGGCGCTGGCGTAGCGGCTCGGCGTACCCGCTCGTAGCGATCTTCGCAGGCACGAGCAGGGCGACCGCACCGCCCGGCCGGGTCAGCTCGAGTGCCCGCTCGGTGAACGCGACCGCGAGGTCCGGGAGGTGTGCGAAGCCCCGCGTTTGCCCCGGCCGCCAGCAGGTGTAGCGGGCCGCGAGTGTCTCGCGGACGCGCGCCGGCAGCCGTTCCGCCCGCACCCAGGGCGGATTGCCCGCCACGAGATCGAACCCGCCCGAGGCGACAACGTCGGCGAAGTGCGATTCGAAGGCGAAGAACGGAGCCGCCCCGTCCCGGCGCAGGAGCCGCGATCGGGAGCGGAGGTCCCGCAGGTTCGCCCGCAGGCGGGAGAGGCCCTTCCGCCCGTCGGCCGTGAGGCCGCGCCGGCGCCCGAACAGGTCGCGGTCCCGAGCGGCGCTCATGAGCTCACGGATCACCGCCTCCAGCGCGGAGGTCGCTTCGTCGAGCAGGCGGCGCGCGAGCTCCGCTTCCGCCCGCGCCAGCTCCGCCTGGGCGGGGCGCTTCGACGGCCCCGACAGGTTGAAAAGCGCACGCCGCGCCTCCGCGAGCCGGCGCACCTCGGGTCCACCCGCGCGGATCGCCCGGCCGCCGAGCGAGCCGGCAAGAGCGAGAGGATCAAGCAGGGCGTCGCCTTGCCGGACGTGGCCGTCGAGGTTGGGGAGCGGTGCCACGGCGGCGAGATCGGCCGCCTCGCTCTCGGCGACCAGAGCGAGCCAGAGCCGCAGCTCGGTGAGTCGGACGGCGGTGACGGTCAGGTCGACGCCGAACAGGGAGTGGGCCAGGACATCGCGCTTGATGGCCGCGACGGGGCCCTCCCCTGAGGTGCGTCGCAGCGCGACCAGCTCGTCGAGCGCGCCCAGCAGAAACGCCCCCGATCCGGCAGCAGGGTCGAGCACGGCGAACCCGTGCAGTCTAGGCGCGGGGAGCGGCGGGATGCCGTGGTGGACCCAGCGAGCCGCGGCCGCGGCGGAGAGGCCCAGGCGGCCGACGAGAGCCGCTTCGAGCCCGGCCCGGACGATCTCGCGCACCAGGGCCGCGGGCGTGTAGTAGCTGCCGCTGGCGCGGCGCTCCCCTGGATCCATGACGCCCTCGAACACCCGGCCCAGCATGTCGGGTGCGACGAGGACTCCGGTGTCGTCCTCCCGCACGGAGAAATGGAACCGTTCGAAGAGGTCTCCGAAGGCGTCTCGCCAGTCGGAGTTGGCCCAGGCGGCGGGGCCGTAGCGGCGCTCGAGCGCGGTCGCCTCGAACAGCCCGCCGTTCAGAAAGGGCAGCCGCCCGAGGGCGCGCGCGGCCCGGCTGCGGTCACCGGCCGGACGGTTGAGCGCTCCAAAGCACAGGGGGTGCAGGCACGCCTTGTGAAAGTGGAGGCGCCGGGCGTGGGCGCGCTCGAACAACCGTGGCAGATAGCGGGGATCGCCGTCGAGCCAGCCCTTCGACTGTATGAAGTAGAGGAAGAGCACGCGGGTGAGCGCGGTGAGCGCGAGGGCGTGACGGTCGGTGCGAGAGGGGGGGGTGGCGAGGCGGTCTGTGAGGCGGTCGAGGGTTGTCCGGAAGGCGCGGAAGAACCGTGGGGTGACCCCTTCGCTCGCGAGCGCCTCGCCGATCCGCAGGCTGAGCGCAAGCGCAGACTCGTCCGGTGCGGGCGCGAGGCGTTCTAGGGTGGCGAGCGCGGCGCCGGGAGGCCGCGGCAGCGGTACGACCGCGACGCGGGGGCCGAGACTCCCGGCGCAGACGAGCCGGCGGGGGCTCCCGCCCAGCGCGCATGCCAGGCCCCGCTCGGCGCCGGCGGCAAGGCGGCGGGCGGCGGCGCGGGCAGCCCGCTCCGGATCGGCGGCCTCGAGGCCAAAGACCCGAAACGCCTCGCGCCGCGCGACGAGCGCCGCGCACGTGACTCCGGCCGCCCGCGCCGCCTCCTCCCCGAGCCAGGGCCCGGGTGGCACGGTCTCCCACGCCGCGTCGTAACCGAGCGCGCCAAAGAGGTCGCGAAGATCGGAGATCTGCTCGGTGCGGGCGAGAACTTCCCGCAACACCACGGGCCCCTCGGGCTGAGAGGGGAGCTAAGGTGGGGCTGGTGGGTCGCGGATTAGGTACCGATTTGCGGCGGGCTGGCGCATTCCAACGCGGAAGTCGGAACGCGGAACGCGGAACAGGACCTGCCCTGACGTTCCGCGTTCCGCGTTCGCACTTCCGCGTTCAGGTGCCCTTTTTCAGCCGGATCTCCCCGTTCACCGTCGACAGGGAAAGCGACCGCCCCCCGGCCCCGATCGTCCCCCGCATCCGCCGCGGGCCGAACCGCCCTGACACCGTCAAGGGATAGTCCGAAACCAGATCGCCGTTCACGCTGGTGGCCCGCACCTCGGTGTCGAGCCGCGCCGGCAGAATCAACGTGATCCCGCCGTTCACCGTGCTGAAGTCCAGCTCGTCGGTCCAGTCGGCGCGTCCCATCTCCACGTACACCGAGCCGTTCACGGTCGACGCCTCGGCGAGCCCCGTGGTCGTGACCCGCACGCTCCCGTTCACCGTGCTCGCCTTGACGTCGGCCTTGAGCCCTTCGGCCGACATCTCGCCGTTCACCGTCTGGCCTCCGAACCTCACGCCGGCCGGGATGCGCACCTCGAAGTCGACGGTCACGTCGTTGTCCTCGGTGCTCGACGACCAGTGGTCGCCCGCCTCGCAGGCGTTCTCGCGCTTGGCGCGCCGGGGCGTGGGATAGACGGCGCAGATCGTGACGCCGCCCTCGTGCTCGATCACCTCGATCTTCACCTCGTCGGGGTCGGACCGCCTGGCGTGCTTCGCGGCGGTCACCTCGACTTCACCACTCGCGACGCCCACGGCGCGGACGTCGCCGTTCACGCCCTTCACCTCGATCCGCTTACCGGCGGCGAGCCGGCCGTGCCAGCGGAACTCGGGCGTTTGCGCGGTGGCCGGCGTCGCGGCCAAGGCCAATGCCGCCAGCGCGATGGATGCGACGGTCGTGCGCTGCATGGTCAGGGCTCCTCGTGGTTCTCGTGGTTCTCCCGGTTCTCGTGCTCTTTCTGCTTGTGCTGCATCCGGTCCCGCATCTCCTGAGGGCGGCGCAGCTCGATGTCGCCCTGGAACGATTCGACCTCCATCCGCGCGCTGCCCGAGCCGAGCTTGAAGGTGTAGCGATGCTTCGCGGGCGTGCCCGTGAACGGCAGCGGAAAGCTCGCATCGATGTCCCCGTTCGCCGTCGCGGCGGTCACCGTGACGTTCGCGCCCTCGGGCACGGACACCCTCACGTCGCCGTTGTGCGAGCTGAAACTGTACGAGCCGCCGTCGGTGATGGTGCCTTCGTACACCACGTCGCCGTTGATCGTGCTGGCATCCACGCTCGACGACCGGATCCCCGTCAGCGTCAGCTCGCCGTTCGTGGTCTCCGCCTTGATCTGCCCCGAGACGTTGGACAGGGCGACGTCCTCGTTGACCGAGTTCACTTCGATACGGCCCGTGGCATCCGCCAGTGTCACGGATCCTTGGATCGAGTGCAGCGTGATGATGCCGCTGCCGCCGCGCACGTCGACCTCGCCGTTCACGGTCTCGGCACTGATCGGCCCCGTCACGCCGTCCACCGTGATCTCCGCGTAGGTGCCGCTCAGCGTCAGGCCCATGGCCTGCGGCACGGTGATCTCGAAGTCCACCACCGAGGGCGCGCCTCCCCGGCTGCTCGCCCTCACCGTCACCGTGTTGCCCACCAGCGCCACCTCGATGCGGCCCCGGCTGCCGTGCTCGGCGTGCACCTTCACCCGGTTCTGGTTCCACCCATGGACGACGATCGCGCCGCCGAAGTTGTTGACCGAAAGGCTCGCGCCGGCCGGTACGGCGATCGTCGTATCGGTTTGCCCCTGGGGAAGGGGGGGGGGGGCCAGCGAGACCAGGACTGCGGCGGCGAGCGTCGTCAGCATACCTCTATCCTCCTAGGACTGCGCCGCGGCGATCGCATTGACCCGCCGCAGCAGCTCCAACTTGCGCCGCATCGTCTCAGCGAGGTGGAGATTCAAGTACGCGTTGCCGGGGTCGGCCTCCAGAGCGACGCGCGCCTCGGCGGCCGCCCGGTCGATGGCCGCCAGGTTCTGCCGCACCACGCGCACCGTGGCCGTATCCAACCGGCTCTCGTTGCGCGCGAACACATCCTCCAGCTCGGCGATGGCGGCGCTGGTGCGGCCGGTCCAGCCCGCCGTCGGCATGATCGTCGGTCCCGCGACGTCGGACGGCCCCCTCCGAACGTCGTGGAGCGCGAGCCACATGCCGCCGCCGGTGAGGAGCATCAGCGCGATGCTCGCCGCGGCGAGCTGCGGGACGCTGAAGCTGATGCGCCGGCGCGCCGCGAGCGGTACGACCTTCCCCGCCCGCATCGCCGCCGCCACCCCGGGCCAGAGGTCCGTGCCCGGAGGCCGGTCCTCGAGCGCGCGGGCGCGCGACACGACCTTGCGCAGCTCCGCGAGGGTCGTGCGGCAGTCCGCGCACTCGGCGAGGTGGGCCTCGAGTCCGGGACGCAAGACGCCGGGGAGCTCTCCGTCCACATACTCCGACAGCCGGTCAGTCCATTGATCGTTCATTTGTCCAAGTACCTCCGCAGTGCCATCCGCGCATGATGGAGCTGCGACTTCGACGTGCCCGGTACGACACCGAGCAGTTGCGCGATCTCTTCGTGGCGATACCCCTCCACATCGTGTAACACGAACACTTGCCGCGCCCCGTCGGGGAGGCGGCTGATCGCGTCCTCGAAGTCCACCGTCATCTCAGGGGTCTCGCGGCGGCCCGACACACCGTCGAGCACGCCCTCTCCTGTATGGTAGCGCCCTCGCTCCACGCCGAGCGTCTTGCGGCGCGCCAACACCACGTTCACCGCGAGGCGGTGCAGCCACGTCCCGAACGCCGATTCTCCCCGGAACGTCGGCAGCTTCTGCCACGCCCGGACGAACACGTCCTGGGTCAGGTCGTCGGCCTCGTCGGCGTCGAGCATCCGGCGCACTAGGCTGTGGATCCGGGCCACGTGAGCACGGTACAGCCGCTCGAAGGCAGTCCCGTCCCCGCTTGCCGCGAGCGCCGCGTCGGCCCCTACCGAGTCCGCAGTCAGAGTTTCCTCGAGCACCTGTCGTGGCATGCAGGGAGTTGGATATCCCGTTCCCGCAGAAGGTTGTAGCGCGTACATTGAGGCGCCAATGGCCCCTGGAATACTGGCGATTCTCGGCGTCGGCTGCCTGCTCGGCTTCCGCCATGCCTTCGAGCCCGATCACCTGGCCGCCGTGACCACGCTGGCCACGAGACAGGGGCGCCTGTGGGCCGCCGCCCGGCTGGGGCTCGCCTGGGGCGCCGGGCACACCGCGACGGTGGGGGCCGTGGCGTTGCTCGTCCTCGCCCTGGGCCTGCGGGTCCCGCCGGCGCTGTGGCCGGCAGCCGAATTGCTCGTCGCGGCGCTGCTGGTGGTGCTCGGCGCCACGGTCGTCTGGCGGTACGCGCGGGGCCGCTGGCACATCCACGCGCACGCCCATCTGTCCGCGGGCGCGGGTCCGCATCTGCACTTGCACAGCCACGCTCACGCCGCGGACCACCTCCACGCCCACGCATCGGCCGATGCGCGCCGGTCGCTCGGCTTCGGGGTCGCGCACGGGTTGGCGGGGAGCGGAGCGATCGCGGTGCTGCTCGTCGCCGCGGCGCCGAACGCCGCCCTCCGCGTGGCCTACTTCGCCGCGTTCGGCGCGGGGACGATGCTCGGGATGCTGGCGGTGTCGTTGGCGCTGGCGGGGCTCGTGCGGCTGGCATCCGAGCGCAGTCTGCGCTGGGCGACGGTGCTGCACGTGGGGTCCGCGCTGGCGAGCCTGGTGGCGGGGGTCGTCCTGGCTTGGCGGGCGGTCTAGCTTTTGCCTGGCCCCGCTTCCTCGATAGCCGAGATGACGCTGGCCCCCGTCAGGTGTCCCAGCACATTCGTGCTCGTCCGGAGCATGTCGGGAATCCGATCGAGACCGATCAGAATGCTGATGCCGGAGATCGGGAGGCCGGTCGTCGCGAAGGCGGGCAGCAGGCTCACGACGCTGGCGGCGGGGACGCTCGCCACCGTGAGGGACGCGAGGAAGACCGCGGCCCCCGCCTGAAAGGCTTCACCGAAACCGTAGGGAATCCCGTACAGCTGCGCGACGAAGAGCACCGCGACCGCTTGGAAGAGGGCGCTGCCGCCGCGGTTGATGCTGGCGCCGAGGGGTAGCGCGAAGCTCGCGATCGTGGGCGAGAGCTTCAGGTCGCCCTGCGCGGCCTCGAGCATCGTCGGCAGCGTCGCGATCGAGGACGTCGTCGAGAAGCCCATGAGCCACGACGGGAACGCGGCCTGGAGGAACCGGGCGGGCGGGATGCGGCCGAGTAGCGCCGCGGCCGGGAGGTAGACGGCGGCGATGAAAATCGCCAGGCCGACGCCCACGGCGAGCACGAACACCAGCATCGCCTTGAAGAGTCCCCACCCGAACTGCGCGACGATCGGCGCGACGAGAGCGAAGATGCCGATCGGCGCCAGGAGCAGGACCCAGTTCACGATCCGGATGAACACCGCCGTGGCGACGTCGGCCAGATCGGTCAGCGCGGTGCGCTTCTCCTCGGGGAGCCCGGCCGCCGCCACCGCGAGGAACGTCACGAACACGATCACCGGGAGGAGGTTGCCCTCGACGGCCGCGCGGACGGGGTTCGCGGGGATCAGCTCCACGATGAACCGCGCGCCGGTGGGGATGTCCTCGGCCGCCTTCTGAATGAAGCTTGAGTCGGCGACCGCGGCGGAGCGGAGGGCGGCCTGCTCCTCCGGCTTGATGCGGCCGATCGGCAGAATCACGGAGCCGACCACGAAGCCGATGAGGATGGCGGCGAGCGCGGTGCCCCAGAAGAAGCTCAGGGTGCGCACCACGAGCCGGCCGACCGTGCGCAGGTTACCCAGCTTGGCGATCCCGGCGAACAGCGCGGTCGCGACGAGCGGGATCACGACCATCTGGAGAAGATTCAAGAACAACGTGCCGATCGGGCGCAGCAGCTGGGCGGCTTTGACCAGCGCCGGGTAGCCGGCGTCCGCCAGGCCCGCGGCCGCCAGGCCGAGGACCAGCCCCGCACCGAGGCCGACGCCCATCCATAAGTGGCTTCTCATCAGACGCGAGCTATAATACCGGGCACCGGTTTCCGGAGGAACGGTTGGCACACGGGCAGACGACGACCCCGAAGTGGGCCCTCATCCTCGGCGCTTCCAGCGGGTTCGGTGAAGGGGCCGCCCGCGCACTCGCCAAGGCGGGCTATGATATCGCCGGGGTCCACCTCGACCGCAAGGCCGGACTGGAGCACGTGGCCGAGATCCGGCGGGACCTTGAGGGCCTGGGCCGCAAGACCCAGTACTTCAACGTCAACGCCGCCGACGAGGAAAAGCGCAACGAGGTGCTGGCCGAGCTGGCCAAGCAGAAGCTCAACGTCGCGGTGCTGCTCCATTCCCTCGCCTTCGGGACCCTCAAGCCGTACATCGGCGACGACGTGCTCAATAAGGCCAACATCGATATGACGCTCGATGTGATGGCGCACAGCCTGGTGTACTGGGCGCAGGGCGTGGTGCAACACGGCTTGATGGGGCAGGGCGGCCGGATCTTTGCGATGACGTCCTCGGGCTCGACGCGCGTGTTCGCGACCTACGGCGCCGTCTCCGCCGCCAAGGCCGCCCTGGAGTCGCACTGCCGCCAGCTCGCCCTGGAGCTCGCGCCCAAGGGAATCGCCGTGAACGCGCTGCGCGGCGGCGTGACCGACACGCCGGCGCTGCGCAAGATCCCGGGGCACGAGAAGCTGATCGAGATCGCGACCCTGCGGAACCCGCATCACCGGCTCACCACCCCGGCCGATCTGGGCGGCGCCATCGTCGCCCTCTGCCACCCCGGCGCCGACTGGATCACGGGCAACGTCATCAACGTGGACGGCGGGGAGGAGGTCTCGGCATAGGGCTCGACGCCGTCCGGCGGGCGCTGCGGGCCCCCGCCTACCGGCCGGCGGCGATCGCGCTCGAGCCGGGGATGATCCCCGCGGCGGTCGCGATCGTGCTGCGGGAGGAGGCGGCCGGCGGGGGCGGCGGTCTCGAGACGCTGTTCATTCATCGCGCCGAGCGCCCCGGCGATACGTGGTCCGGTCAGATCGCGTTTCCCGGCGGGCGTAAGGAGCCCGGGGACGCGGACCTCCGCGCCACGGCGCTCCGCGAAACGCAGGAGGAGATCGGCGTCGATCTCGCCGGGGCCGAGGCGCTCGGCGTGCTGGACGACATGCATCCCCGCACACCCGTCCTCCCCCCTGTCGTCGTCCGGCCGTTCGTTTTCGGCGTCGTAGACCGCCCCACCCTCACGCTCAGCGCCGAGGTCCAGGATGCTTTTTGGGTGTCCTTTCGGGCTCTATCGGCCCCCGAAGCGCGCCGCGAGGTGACGATTCGTCACGGCGGTGCCGCGCGCGCGTTCCCGGCCTACGTGTTGGGAAACCACACGATTTGGGGGATGACGGAGCGCATTCTGACACCCCTGCTAGAGCTCGCCATTTAGTCCCTCGAAATCCACATCTTCGCTTGACAGCATCTACAAATTAGCGTAGGCTAATGTTTAATAACTGAAAGCTCATAGCCTCGGAGGGCTTGGTATGTCCGCACCTGTCAGAAACCCCCCACCCCCCCTGACACGATCGGTCGAGGACTACCTGAAATCCATCTATCACCTGACCAGCCAAGGCGGCTTCGCGACAACGAGCGACATCGCGGCGATGCTCGTGGTCGCTCCTCCGTCGGTGAGCGGCATGATGAAGCGGCTGTCCGAAACCGGCCTGATCGAGCACGTCCCCTACCGCGGCGTGCAGCTGACGGCGCAGGGCCGTCGCGCGGCGCTTCAGATGATCCGCCGCCATCGCGTCATCGAGGTGTATCTCACGCAGCAGCTGGGCTACGACTGGGGCGACGTGCATGACGAGGCCGAGCGGCTGGAGCATGCGGTCTCGGACGAGCTGATCGAGCGGATGGCGGGGGCGCTGGGCGACCCGCGTTACGACCCGCACGGCGAGCCGATTCCGACGGCGGCGGGCGAGATCGAGGAGCCGGAGCTGCTGACGCTCGCCGAGGCGGCGGTGGGCGCGGAGCTGGTGCTGCGCGAGGTGGCGACGCAGGAGCCCGCGCGGCTCCGGTACTTCGCCGAGCAGAGGCTCGTGCCGGGGGCGCGGCTCGTGGTGACGGGCCGCCAGCCGTTCAACGGCCCGACGAGTGTGCGGCTCGATGGCGAAACCCGCGTCGTGGGCCAGGAGCTCGCGACGCTCCTGCTCTGCCGGGAGGTGACGCGATGAAACGCATCTCCCGCCGCGAGGCGCTGAAGCGCAGCCTCGTCGGGTTAGCGGGCGTCGCGTCGGCGACGTCGGTCGCGAAGGCCTCGACGCTGGGCGCGCACGCCAATCCGCACGCCGTGATGACTGGCGGCCTCCCGGCCGGGGCTGGACTCGACCCGAGGGCGTTTCTCACGGACTTCGACTACGGCGTCGTCTCACGGCGGGCGAACGGCCAGACCGTGCGCGAGTACCGTCTCACGGCTGTGGACCGCACGATCGAGATCATGCCGGGCCTGTTCTACGCCGCCTGGACGTTCAACGGCCAGGTCCCCGGGCCCACGTTGCGCTGCACTGAGGGAGACTTGATCCGGGTGCACTTCAGCAACGCCGGATCCCACGACCACACGATCCATTTCCACGGGTTCCACCCGGCCGCGATGGACGGCGTGTTCGAGCAAGTGCCACCGGGGGGCACGTACGTGTACGAGTTCGAGGCGCGTCCCTTCGGCTTGCAGTTGTACCACTGCCACACGATGCCGATCAAGCGGCACATCGCGAAGGGCCTCTACGGGGCGATGATCATCGACCCCAAGCCGGGGCGGGCGCCGGCGCACGAGATGGTGATGGTGATGAACGGCTTCGACGTGAACTTCGACGGTGAGAACGAGGTATACGCCGTCAACACCGTGCCGTTCGCCTATCAGGCGCAGCCGATCGCGCTCAAGCGCGGCGAGCTGAATCGGATCTACCTCGTGAACGTGCTCGAGTTCGACCTGCTCAACTCGCTGCATCTCCACGCGACCTTTTTCCACGTGTACCGCACCGGCACGTCGCTCGTGCCGCACGACTTCACCGACACGGTGTCGATGAGCCAGGGAGAGCGGCACATCCTCGAGTTCACTTACGAGAGGCCGGGGAAGTTCATGTTTCACGCCCACCAGTCGGAGTTCGCCGAGCTGGGTTGGATGGGCCTGTTCGACGTGCGAGAAGGGACCCCCGTCGTGTGAAGAAGTGGACCTGGTTCGCCCTTCCCCTGGCGCTGCTCGCGCTGTTGTCCCTGGTCGTCCTGAAGGGCGGCACGCTGTCGCGCTTGGCGCGCGGCCTGCCGCCGGTCGAAGAACTGACGGTGGACCGCGTGCGCCTCACGCCGGGGCACATTACGCTGGACGTCGTGAACGGTGGACCCGATCCGGTCACCGTCGCGCAGGTGATGGTGGACGAGGCGTTCTGGATGCACACCATGACGCCCGACCGTACGGTGGCGCGCCTCGCTCGGGCGCGGATCGACATCCCCTACCCCTGGGTCGAAGGGGAGCCGCACCACATCAAGCTCGTCACCGCGACGGGGATCACCTTCGACCACGAGATCGCGGTCGCAGCCGAAACACCGACCGCCGGCGGCGCGTACTTCCTCACCTTCACGCTCGTCGGGCTGTACGTCGGCGTCCTGCCGGTCGCGATCGGGCTTCTGTGGCTGCCGTTCCTCAAGCGGCTCGACCGGCGGTGGATTCACTTCGCGCTGGCTCTCACCGCCGGACTCCTGGTCTTCCTCGCCGCCGAGGCGCTCCACGAGGCGCTCGAGACCGCCGAGCGGGTGGCCGGGGCGTTCCAGGGGACGGGTCTGGTCGCCGTCGGAACGCTCGGGACGTGGCTGATGCTCCAGGCCTTTGGGGGACGGGGGACGGGAGCGGGTGGACGGGCGGACCGCGTGCGATTGGCGTTCCTCATCGCCCTCGGCATCGGGCTGCACAACCTCGGCGAGGGACTGGCGATCGGCGCGGCGTACGCGCAGGGGGCCGTATCGCTGGGCGCCTTCCTCGTCGTCGGCTTCATGATCCATAACACCACCGAGGGGCTCGGCATCGTGGCCCCGATCGCCCAGGACGAGCCCCCTGTCAGGACGCTCGCCCTCGCCGGCCTTCTCGCCGGCGGCCCAACCATCCTGGGCGCGTGGCTCGGCGGCGTCTCCTACTCGCCCCTCCTCGGCACGCTGTGCCTGGCGGTGGGGGCGGGGGCGATCCTGCAGGTGCTGGGCGTTCTCTACAAGGCCCTGGCACGGGAAACGGAAGAGGTGTGGTCGCCCCTCAATGCGCTGGGGGTGGCGGCGGGCCTCCTGATCATGTACGGGACTGGCCTGCTCGTGGCCGCATGACGGCGGCGGCGGCTCGGTTCGCCTTGGCGGTGTGTCTCCCTGCGGCCGCCGCCGGGCAGCAGGCGATCCCCCTCCCCCGCCCCGTCCCCATTCAGGACAACAGCTTCCTGATCGAAGAGGCCTACAATCAGGAGCCCGGCATCGTGCAGCACATCAACACGCTGCTGCGAGAGGGGGGGGGGTCCTGGTCGTACAGCCTGACGCAGGAGTGGCCCGTCAGCGGGCAGCGGCACCAGGTCAGCTTCACGGTTCCTGTCGAGCACGGGATGGGCGCGGTGGCGATCAACTATCGGCGCCAGCTGGCGGGTATCGGGGGCGGGACGGCGTTTGCGCCCCGGTTCTCGGTGTTGCTGCCCACCGCAGGCGCCGGCGGCACCGCCGTCCAGGTCAACCTACCCGTGAGCGCCTTCATCGCGCGGGACGTGGTCACGCACTGGAATGCCGGCGCCGCGCTGGAGCGGCGGAGCGCGACCGTCTACAGTGCCGGCGCGAGCGTCATCTGGCTGGTGCGCCCGTCGGTGAATCTCATGCTGGAGCTGGCGTGGACCGGCGCGGCGGGCAGCGGCGACGTGGTCGTCAATCCGGGACTGCGGTGGGCGCACAACCTGGGTGCGCTCCAGATCGTTCCGGGGATCGCGTTCCCCGACGGGCGTGACGTCTTCCTCTACCTGAGCTTCGAGCACCCGTTCAGGTCGTTCGAGCCCGCTCCCGCGCCTTGAGGATGGGCGATGGCGACTAGTGCCACAGGGCATGCCTGGCGCCACTCGCGGCTCACCCCGACCCTGGCGGAGGTGTATCGCACCGTCCCCGTCAGTGGGGGGACGTGGTGGAAGAAAGCGCTCGCGTTCGCCGGCCCCGGGTACCTCGTGGCCGTCGGGTACATGGACCCGGGCAACTGGGCGACGGACCTGGCGGGCGGCGCCCGGTTCGGCTACACGCTGCTCAGCGTGATCCTGCTGTCCAACCTGATGGCGATTCTGCTCCAGGGGCTCGCGGCGAAACTGGGGATCGTCACCGGGCGCGACCTGGCGCAGGCGTGCCGGGACCATTACTCGCGACCCGTGTCGCTCGCGCTCTGGGTGCTGTGCGAGATCGCGATCGCGGCCTGCGACCTGGCCGAGGTGATCGGCTCGGCGATCGCGTTGAATCTCCTCTTCGGCATCCCGCTGCCGTGGGGGATCGCGATCACGGCACTCGACGTCCTCGTCATTCTGTACCTCCAGAACCGCGGCTTCCGGCTGCTCGAGGCCCTCGTCATCGTTTTGATCGCGACCATCGCGGGCTGCTTCCTGTTCGAGATCCTGATCTCGAAGCCCGATGCCATGGGCGTGCTGACTGGATTCGTCCCAAGCCCCTCCATCCTCGCCGACCCCGACAAGCTCTACATCGCGATCGGCATCCTGGGCGCGACGGTGATGCCGCACAACCTCTACCTGCACTCATCGGTCGTGCAGACGCGCAGCTACGAAGAGACACCGGCCGGGAGGCGGGAAGCGGTCAAGTTCGCCTTCATCGACTCCACGGTGGCGCTCTCGTTCGCGCTGTTCATCAACGCGGCGATTCTGATCGTGGCGGCGGCCACGTTCCACCGCGCCGGCGAGACCGGGGTGGCGGAGATCCAGGACGCCTATAAACTGCTGACGCCCCTGCTGGGCGTGACTGGGGCCAGCGCCGTGTTCGCGTTCGCGCTGCTCGCCTCCGGGCAGAACTCGACCCTGACGGGGACGCTGGCCGGCCAGATCGTGATGGAAGGATTCCTGAACATCCGGATCCGGCCGTGGTTGCGACGGCTCATCACCCGGATGATCGCGATTGTCCCGGCGGCCCTGACGGCTATCTTCTTCGGGAGTCACGGCACCGCCCAACTCCTGATCCTCAGCCAGGTGATCCTGAGCCTGCAGCTCTCCTTCGCCGTATTCCCGCTGGTGCGGTTCACCTCCGACCGCCTCAAGATGGGCGAGTTCGTGAACCCGTTCTGGCTCAAGGCGCTCGCCTACACGGTCGCCGTGGCGATCGCGGGGTTCAACGCCTGGCTCCTCGTCCAGATCTTCAGCGGGCTGATCTAGCCCATGTACAAGCGCATCCTCGTCCCGCTCGAGCATTCCGCGGCCGACGAGACGATCCTGCGGCACGTAACCGGCCTCGCCAAGCTGTCCCGGGCGGAGGTGATCCTGCTGCACGTCGCCGACGGCTGGGCGGCTCGCAACATGGAGCAGCTCAACCTGAAAGAGTCGGAGGAAATGAAGGACGACCGAGCGTACCTGGAGCGGGTGTCTGGGGAGCTGCGCGCGGCCGGTCTGGAAGTCGATGCCGTGCTTGCGGCGGGCGACCCCGCGAAGGAGATCGCCGCGGCGGCGGAGCGGGAGAAGGTCGACCTGATCGCCCTGGCGACCCACGGGCATCGGCTGCTCGAGGATGTGGTTCGCGGCAGTACCGCGACAGCATTGCGACACATCTCCCGCATTCCCATCCTGATGGTGCGGACCGACCACTAGGCCCGCCCCGCCGCCCGCGCCTGCTCGAGCGCCCGCAGGATCGCCGAGAGCCGGCGGTCGCGTGCTTCCCGCAGCATGTCCACCTTCCCCGCGTACGCCTTCTCGATCGCCTGCGTCAGCGCTCGCTGCTGCTCCGGCTCGAGCTTGCGCCAACCCGCGAGATTCCCGTCCCACAGCCGCTCGAATGCGGCCAGGAGGTGCTGCAGGAACCCGGTGACGCCGCCGTCGCCGGCCGCGAGATGGTACGTGAGGTGGGGACCCGCGGCGGCCCAGCCGAGGGCGGGGCCGAGCGACACGGCGCGATCGAGATCCGACACGTCGATCACGCCCTGCAACACGAGGTCGATGCACTCGCGCCAGACGGCCGCGGCGATGCGTCCCACCACGTAGCCCGGCACCGGCTTGCGCAGCCGGATCGGCATGCGGCCCAGGGCGCGGAGGTACTCCACCGCGCGCTCCACCGCCGCCGGCGCCGTGCGCCCTTCCGGCACCACCTCGACGAGCGGAATCAGCTCGGGCGGGTTGAGCGGGTGGGTCACGAGGCAGCGATCGAGCCGGCGGCAGCGGCCGAAGATCTCGATTGGCATGAGGGTGCTCGAGGAGCTGGTGAGCAGGGCGTCGGGCGGAGCCACCTGCTCGACGGCGGCGAACAGTTTCTGCTTGGCGAGGGGCTCTTCGCTGATCGCCTCGACGACCCAGTCGGCGTCCTGCACCGCGTCCCGCAGGCTCGCCGCCTGAGCCAGCTCATGCAGGCCGCGCTCCACGATTCCTTGGGGAGCGCGCTCCAGCGCGACGAGCGCCCGCGCGCGGCGCGGCACCTCGGTGACGGCGCGCTCGAGAGCCCGGGCGTTGGCGTCGAACAGGGCCACCGGCCACCCGGCCGAGGCGCACAGCGCCGCCCACCCGACCCCGATCTCCCCCGCCCCGATCACCGCCACCTTGCGCGGCAGGCTCATACTGTCGCCGCTTCCCCCACCAGCCAGGGCAGCACCCGCTCGAACAGCAAGTGGCGCACCGGCTCGGGGCGCACCTCCATCGCCACGCGGGCGCGGACGCCTTCGGGAGCCACCCGGGTGCGCCCGCGGTTGTCGCCCGTCTCGAGATCCACGGCGAGCCGCAGCTCCCGGAACGTGAGCACGTCGGGCTGGAGGAGCGCGGCGATCGCCAGCACGTCGTTCACCACCGCCCCCTCGAGCCGCTCGTAAGCGCGGTGGAACTCGACGTAAAACCGCAGCGCCTCGTGCAGCCACTGGGCCGTCGGGTCGGCCGCCTGCGCGAGGCGGTCCACCTCCCTCGCCGTGACGACGATCTTGCGGGTCACGTCCAGCCCGACGATGTCGGTGGGCAGCTCGGCGGCGAGGACGGTCGCGAGCGCCTCGGGATCGCACCAGGCGTTGAACTCGGAGTGGGGCGTGGTGTTGCCGCGCGCCTCGAGGTTGCCGATCATCGCGATGTGGCGGGCGACCTTGGCGCGCACCAGCGCAGCATCGCTGCGCAGGGCCAGCGCGAGGCTCGTCACGGGGCCGAGCGTTACGAGCGTGACCGGCTGGCCTTGCGCCGCGAGCAGCCGGTCGAGTGGCTTCACCCAATCGAGGATCACGCCGGCCCGCGGCACGTCGGCGTACCCCAGGCCCGAATCGCCGTGCGTCTCGAGCGCCACCGCGAGCTGGCGCTTGAGCGGCCGCCGCGCTCCGATGGCGATCGGCACCCGCCGGCCGCCGGCCGCGCGGCGCACGATCTCGACGACGTTGCGGTGCGCATTCTCGACGAGTGTGTTGCCATAGGACACCGAGATGCCGCGCACGTCGAGCTCGGGCGAGGTCAGCGCGAGCCAGAGGGCGAGACAGTCGTCGATGCCGGGATCGGTGTCGATGATCAGGGGAAGCGGGATGGGGGAAGGGGGGGGGGGAGGGGTTTGCTCAGGCACGGTACAAGGCTACGGAGCGCGTATCTCGTTGGCAATAGTTTCGCGCAGCCGCTTGAACTCCGGCGCCCCGCCGAACCCGAAGATCCGCTCGATGATGCGCCCATTGCGATCGAGCAGCACCGAGTACGGGAGGCCGCGGTAGTGATACGTGCCCTTCATCCGGCCGCCACCCACCAGGATGGGAAAGGGCGGGCGGAACTCCCGTACGAAGGCACGCATCTTCCCGCCGTCCACGTCGTCCGAGATCGCCGCGATGGCGAAGTCCTTGCGCTCGAAGTCTCGATACAGCTCCGCCATGTGCGGGAACTCTTCGCGGCAAGGATCGCACCAGGACGCCCAGAAATTCACGAGCGTCACGGTGCCGCGATAGTCGGCCAGCCGCACGGTGTCGCCGCTGAGCGACGGCAGGGCGAACGCGGGTCCGAAGAGCTCACGGCCGCGGGTCGGCGTTTGAGCGAGGAGCGAATCGGGATCGAGCACGCGCAGCGTGCCCCGGCCGTTCACCGCGACCGCGGTGTTCGCCGTGCCGAGCGGGCGGGTCGTGACGATCCGGCCGGTGGCGGGGTCGAGCACGTCGAGACGCAGCCGCGTCGCGGCGGAGTCTGCCCCGCCGAGGGCGTAGAGTCGCCCGTTCGGGGAGGGGTCAAAGGCGAGAGCAATGTTCACGATTGCGTACGCCACCCGGATCTCGCGGCCCTTCGGAGGCAGGAAGTGCGGGTCGGGCTCCTCGCGGAACAGCCCGCGTTGCGTGCGCCACACGAGCGCACCGGTGCGATCGAGCTTCAGGATCTCGTCGCGCACCAGCGGGGCGAAGTAGATCGCGCCATCGGGTCCCACGGCCACGGCGCCCGCGTTCGCGAGCTGAGCCAGGTAGGCGACCTCGGGGACGTGGGTCGTGGAGAGGCCGCGCGTGGACCGGCCCAGGGTGTCGAGCACCCACAGCAGCGGCTGGCTGCCGTCTTCGGCGACGAACTGGACGAGGTAGGGCGAGCGCGACGCGACGATCTCGTCGGCTCCCGCGGCGTACAGGGAAGCCGGGAACGGACTGTCCCACTCGCGTACGGGGACGCCGGCCGTGTCGAACACGACGCCTTCGCCGGTCCGCTCGGTCACGAGCAACCGGCCGCGGAGCGGCGCCACGGCCATCGGGGTGGCGAGCCGCGGGTCGGCGATGGTACGGACCACGCGCAGCGCGCGGTCGAAGCCGACGAGCCGGCTGTGGTCTGGGTCGGGCGCCCAGGAGAGGGTGCCGACGCGGGCCGCGGGGGAGCGGCCCAGGAACAGCAGGGTGAAGCCCTTGGGGGCGGGGTTGCAGGCGGCTACGGCCGCCAGCGCGAGCGCGGTGCCCAGCCCGCTCCCCAGGGCCGGGCGCATCAGCTCGCGGCTGCGATGGACTTGATCTCGATCGTGTGCAAGCCGTGGCTCATGCGGTGGATGCCGGTGACCTTCACCTGGCCCTCGGCGAACGGCTCCAGCTTCGAGTTCTGCGGGTCCGCGGGCTTGGAGCTGACCGGCATGTAGATCGTGCCGTCCGCGCCGAGAATCGCGAGCGCGACGCCGGCCTTGGCGCACGCGGCGGCGCACTGCTTGTGGGCGGCGCCGGACGCGCCCATGGAGACGTAACAATTGACGTCGATCACCTGGCCGGTGAGCGTCATTTCGTTGCCCGCGTTCCCTGCGGGCTTCTGCTGTTGGGCCGCGAGCGGCAGCGCACAGATCGCGAGCAACGCAGTGGACGCGAGCATTCGCTTCAGCATCGTGCACCTCTGTGATAAGGGTACAGGGAATACGTCCGAAGGCTGATACCCGGATTGGGTATATTGGGGCCCATGAGCGACGCCTTTCGCGCGCTGATCGATACGTTCGGGCAGGGCTGGAAACGCGGCGATGTCGACACCGTCTGCTCGGTGTTCACGGACGACGCCGCATTCCTCGAGACGCCGTTCAGTCAAGAGGACCGCGGCCTGCCGGCGATCCGCGCCTACTGGAAGGACATCCCCCTGCATCAGGCGGAAGTCGACTTCCAGAGCGGTGAGATCTACGTGGCGGGGCCGTGGTTCGCCACCGAGTTCCGCTGCACGTTCCGCCGCCGCCGCACGGGAGAGCGGGTGGATGCGAGGGGGGCGATCTTCTGCGAGACCAAGGACGGGAAGATCAGCGAGATGAGGATGTACTGGCACCGATATGCGGGCGGCCGGGAAGAACCCAAGCCTTAGGTGCGTCTGCGCGTCTAGTCTTTGCCTTTCCGCGCTTTGACATATCCCAGAGCCCATTCCATCAGCTCAGCGCTCCGCATCCCCACGCTCATTGCGATCTCGACGGCCTCTTCTTCTCCTAGTCCCTTGTCCAGCATCAGGTATGGTATCAGCGTCGCCCCGACCCGGCTCCCGCTGCCGCAGTGCACGAACACCTGGCGGTCGCCCACCAGGTTGCTCACCGTGTCGCGCACGCGGGCCAGCGTAGCATCGGTCATCGTCGCACCGCTCACGGGGATGTTGACGTACTCCATGCCGGCGCCCTGCACCTCGGCCGGCTCGTTCAACGAACGCGGCTCCATCGGATCGCGCAGATCCACGACGGCTTCGCAGCCCGCCGCCCGGAGCGCCGCGATGTGGGCGGCCGTCGGCTGACCGCCCGTCACGAGACCGGGGAGCGGCTCGCAGGCGTTGGGAACGCCGGTGATGGCGGCGAGGAGGGTGGACACGGAGATGAACGATACGTGCGGCGTGCGGAGTGCGGAATGCGGAGTGTAAGTTTGCGCCATGGCGCATGACCCCACACTGCGACTCCGCACTGCCCTGGCGCTCTGCTTCTCGGCGCCCCTCGCCGCTCAAACGCCCGGTGTTTCGCCGCCGAAGGTCACGGGATACGTGCAAACCCGCTTCGAGGCGATCGGCGATTCGGCCCTGTTCAAGCTGCGCCGGGTGCGCGTCGGCGTGCAGGGCGGGCTCAGGCCCTGGGCCAGTTACAAGGCGCAGGTCGAGCTGCGCAGCGGGGGCACAGGTGCTACGCCCGCGACCGTGAGCGCGACCGACCTGTACCTCGCCCTGACGCGGGGCCGTTGGATCGCGACGCTGGGCCAGTCGAAGACGCCGTTCTCCCTCGAATTCATCCGCTCGTCCTCCGCCCTCGAGCTGCCTGAGCGCTCGATGGCCGTGGACTCGCTGGCGCCGAACCGCGACGTCGGCGTGAAGGTCGAGTGGGGCGCAATCCAACCGGTCGCGCTGCAGGCCGGCCTCTTCAACGGCGACGGCATCAATCGAGCGTCCAATCGTGATGGCCGCTTCCTTTATCTGGCCCGCGCGGTGGTCAAGCCCCTCACGGGTCTGCAGCTCGGCCTGTCCGCCGCCGCCAAGCCGGACACCGCGACGTGGGACGCGGAGGTGGGTCTGGAACGGCCGCGACTGGCGGCGCGCGCGGAGTATCTGTCGCGCCACCGCGCTACGGCCGACGTCACGACGCGCGGCTGGTACGCACTCGGCGCCTATGAAGTCGTCGCGCGCCGGCTCCAGCTGGTGGGACGCGTGCAGCAGTTCGACCCGAGCAGTGTCGCGGGCGGCGACCGTGTGACCGGCTACACCGGCGCGGTCCAGTATTTCTGGGCCGGCGACGACTTGAAGCTCCAAGCCGAGTTCACGGCGTTCGCCGAGCAGGGTCCGGCGGTCGCCAACAACCGCGTGATCGTCCAGATGCAGGCGCGGTTCTGAAATGCGACGGTCAGGGGCGGTAAGGGACGGTAGGGGACGGTATGGGAGAGCGATACCGTTAGCCGCGGCGCTCCTTACCGTCTCTTACCGCCCCTTACCGTCCCTTACCGTCCAGCAGCACGAAGTGCTGCTTGCCACCACCACATCCACCCGCGACTCAGGGCTGCTCGACTCTCTGCTCCCGCTCTTCGAGCGACGGACGGGCCTCAAAGTGAAGGTGATCGCCGTGGGGAGCGGGCAGGCGCTCGAGATGGGGCGCCGGGGCGACGCCGACGTCGTGCTGGCGCACGCCCCCGACGCGGAGCGCGCGCTCGCGGACTCGGGATACTTCGTGCGACGTCGCCTGGTGATGCACAACGACTTTCTGGTCGTCGGGGCGGCGAGCGATCCCGCCGGCCTGCGCGGGCTGAATGACGCCGTGGCCGCGCTGCGGCGCATCGCTGACCGGCAGGCGCTGTTCGTCTCGCGGGGCGATCGCTCGGGGACCCACCTGCTCGAGCAGAAACTGTGGCGGCTGGCGTCCCTTGCGGGAGAGGGGGGACGCGCCTGGTACATCGAGTCGGGCCAGGGGATGGCGGCGACGCTGCAGATGGCGGACCAGAAACGCGCCTACACGCTCACCGACCGCGCTACCTATCTCGCCTGGCGCGACAAGCTCCAACTCGTCCCCGTGACCGAGGGCGATACGCTCCTGTACAACGTGTACCACGTGATGGAGGTGAACCCGCGCAACGCCCCGCGCCTGAACGTGGCGGGCGGGTGGGCGCTCGCCGACTTCTTCGTGTCCCCGGAGGCCCAGGCCCTCATCGGCGAGTTCGGGAAGTCGCGCTTCGGGCAGAGCTTGTTCGTTGCGGATGCGGGGAAGCCGGATCGGTGGTAGAATGGGCGCCTCGACATGGGCGACCTCCTGACCGGGCGCTACGCCGCCCTCACGCAGGGTCTCGTTGACGCCGTACTCACGACGCGGGGGCACACGCCGAGCGACCTCCGTCGCGCGGTTCTTGCGCGGGCGCGGAGTCTCGCGGCGCGCGGGCGAGCGCTGGCGGACGGCGTGCCGGTCCCGTTCGCCGGCTATCTCGACAAGGTCGCTCTCCACGCCTACAAGGTCGGCGATGACGACGTCGCCGCGCTGCAGCGCGCCGGGAACTCGGACGATGCGGTGTTCGAGGTGACGGTCGCCGCGGCGCTCGGCGCCGCGCTGGGGCGGCTCGACCGCGGGCTCGCCGCTCTGCGGGGCGAGGAGCCCGACTGATGCGCCTCCGCACTGTCGAGCACCGCCATCGCCTCGCGGAGCGACTCAAGCTCACGCTCATCCGGCTGGTGAGCGGGCGGCGCGTGCCCGACGTCGTGAAGACCATCCTCTACCGGCCGGAGTTCTTCGGTCGCCCGATGTGCGGCTGGACGCAGGCGGTGATGCGCGGGCCGTCGGACTGGAGCGTGGGCGAGCGGGAGTTGTTCGCGGCGTTCACGTCGCGCCTCAACCAATGCGTCTTCTGAACGGGCGCTCACGGCGCGGTCGCGTCGCTGGCGCTAAAAGAGGAGAAGCAAGACGACACGCTGGTCGAGGCCGTGCTGGCCGATTGGCGCACCGCGCCGGTGGCGCCGAAGGTGCGCGCGGCGCTGGCGTTCTTGGAGAAGCTGACGCTCACGCCAGCTGAAGTTCGCCCCGCCGACGTGGCCCCGCTGCGCGCGGCCGGCGTGAGCGACCAGGCGATCGAGGACGCCATCCAGGTCTGCGTGTTGTTCAACATCTACGACCGGCTCGCCGACGCGATGGGCTGGCACCTGCCGGGTCCCGACGGTTACGCAGCGTCGGGGCGGAACCTGATGAAGCGCGGGTATCTCATCTAAACCCTCGTTTGTGACTATTTTCACAAACCCGTTACCCATCCTTGACAGGTCAGCACACGATGCGTCACTTAGTCCCCGACGTCCGCCGCCCTAGTGGATGCCGCCCGTTGCGTGGCCGCAACGTGCCTCTCGCCGTCGGAGGTTTGTGAGTGCTGCGAGCTCTTCATCCGTGATGCCGTTCCCGATCCCGTCTACGACGTCGCAGTGGTTCACCGGGCTCCTTAAGGCCCGGACCGTGGTGCTTGTGACGTATCGCCCTAGACGCGATGCGAAGACCCGCACAATGAGGTCGCCGGAGGGTTCTCATGCAAACCGTGCTACAGCGTAACGACGTCTTTCGCGCAGTGGGGATGGGCGTGCTGCTCGCACTGGCTGTGTGCGGGACGGCCTTGGCTCAGGGGGCGCAGGTCCCTGTCACCTCGACGGTCTCCGGCAGCGTCACCTCGACGACCACCGGTGAGAAGTTGTGGGGTGTCAGCGTCCGGGTGAAGGGGACCGGGACCCAGGCCGTGACCAACCAACAGGGCCGGTACTCGATTGCGGCTCCCAGCGACGCCGTGTTGACGTTTGCGCTCATCGGGTACCGCGGCACGGAGCAAACCCTCGGCGGGCGGGCGACCCTTGACGTCACGATGGAACAGGCCCCGACCATGCTGCAGGAAGTGGTCGTGACCGGCTACACGAGCCAGCGTCGCGCTGATATCACGGGCGCGGTGTCCAGCGTCAATGTCGACAATGTCTCCAAGGAGACCGACGCGAGCGTGCTCCACAGGCTCGACGGTCGCGTGCCCGGCGTGACGGTCGACGCCAGCGGATCGCCCGGCTCCCGGAGCACGGTCCGCATCCGCGGCATCAGCTCGTTCCACGACAACGACCCGCTGTACATCATCGACGGCACGCCGGTGAAGGACTCGTACATCAACTGGCTGAATCCGAACGACATCGGAGAGATCCAGGTCCTGAAGGATGCGTCCTCCTCATCGATTTACGGCTCTCGCGCCAGCAATGGCGTGGTGATCATCGAAACGAAGAAGGGCCGGCCGGGAGGGCGCCAGGCGCGGCTGGACGTGCGCACCGGCGTCGCGACGCCGATCCGTGGGTATGACGATTTCGTCATGCTGGATGCGCTGCAGTATTTTTACGTCATCCGGCGCGCCTATCAGAACGCCGGGCGGCAAATCCCACCCGAGGTACGCGCCATATACGGCGATACCCTCAACCCCACGGTTCCCCGGTACACCTACGTGAACCCCGCGGCGATCACCTCGGTCGATGCGTGGGGCCGGCCCGTCAACGTGAATGAGGCGATGTATGCCTACCCGGGGCCTGACAACAAGGGCGCCACGTTGATCATGCCCGGCAGCGCGGGGACAAACTGGTGGGATGCGGTCTTCAGCCCGGCGCCGTTCAGCGACGCCAACCTGGGCATCAGCGGCGGCGGCGCGGACAACTCCTACAACGTCTCCTTCAGCTATCTCAAGCAGGACGGCACCGGGGCGTACAACCAGTTCCAGCGCGGGACCGTTCGCATCAACACTACGTTCAACGTGAGCAGCCGGCTGACGGTCGGGGAAAACCTGGCCATCTCCCGCGAGCAAGCCTACGGCGGCATCGACGACGGCGCGCTCGGCGAAAACAACATCGTCGGGAAGAACATCTTGATGCAGCCCGTCGTGCCCGTGTACGACGTCGCCGGGAATTTCGCCTCCGGCAAATCCAGCGGTTTGGGGAATAACACGAATCCCCTGAAGCACGCCTGGGCACGGCGCTTCGACCGGAGCATCAACGACCGCGTCATCGGCAACGCGTTTGCGGGCCTGGACGTCATGCGGAACGTCGCGTTCCGGAGCCGGTTCTCCTTCAACCTGGGCCAGGGCTCGTTCAAGGGGTTCACGCCCCTCACGCCCGAAAACTCGGAGCCGGGGACGGTCACGCAGTGGAATGAGAACGACAGCCGCTCGACGGACTGGACCTTCACGAACACGCTCAACTACACGTGGGCGAGCGCGAACCACAACCTGGCCCTGCTGGCCGGCCAGGAAGCGAATCAAACCACCAGCCGGTTCATCGCGGGGAGCATCGCCGGCCTCCTCAACGAGGATCCCGCCAACCGCTACATCAACGATGCGCTCGGCAACGCGTCGACCAAGAACGTCGGCAGCTCCGGGACGTACGACCGGCTCCTGTCGCTCTTCGGGAAGGCCGACTACAACTACGGCCAGAAGTACTATGCCAGCGTCACGCTGCGCCGCGACGGCTCCTCGAAATTCGGTCCCGATCACCGATGGGGCACCTTCCCGGCGTTCAACGTCGGGTGGAGGGTCTCGCGGGAGTCGTTCTTCCCAGTCGATGGATTCTTCTCGAACGTCATGCTGCGGTTCGGGTGGGGTGTGACGGGGAATCAGCAGATCCCCGGCGGGCGGATCGTGGCCAAGTTCGGCGGCGGCCGCGGGGATACGTTCTACGACATCGGGGCATCGGGCAGCACCATCCAGGCGGGATTCCGGCAGACCGCGTTGGGGAACCCGAACATCAAGTGGGAGGAGAACAAGTCCACGAACGTCGGCCTGGACCTCGAATTCCTCCAGGGACGAGGGAATTTTACCGCGGATCTGTACGAGCGGATCACGGATGGCCTGCTGTTCGATCCCCGCCTGCCGGCGACCGCAGGGCTCGCCGATCCGGCGATCGGCAATTTCGGCAAGATGAGCAACCGCGGCATCGATTTCTCAATCGCGTACAGCGGCACGATGAGCGGCAACAAGGTGTGGAGTGTGGCCTTCAACGGCAGCCACTATAAGAACAAGATCCTCAGCATCGACGGACGGACCACAGAGTTCTTCGGCCCGATCAGCACGCGCGTGGGCAATGCCGTGATCAATCGGGTGGGGCAGCCGATCGGCGCGTTCTATGGCCTGGTGGCGAACGGCTACTTCCCCGACTCGGCGGACGCGGCGGCCCATCGCGACAACGCCGGCACCTGCGCCGTGGCGCCCTGTCAAATCGCCGCCCAGGTCGGCCGCATCCGGTTCGTGGACGTGAACGGCGATGGACGCATCACGTCGGCCGACCGCACGGTCATCGGCAGCCCGCATCCCGATCTCACGGCCGGCTTGGATCTCGGATTCCGTTGGGGAGCCTGGGACGTCAGTGCCACGCTCTTCGGGTCGTTCGGGAACGAGATCTTCGACGCGCAGAAGGACTTCTACGTGTTCCGGGACTTCTCGACGAACGTCGTCAAGGACCGGTTGACGAACTCCTTCTGCCTCCCCGGGGATGACGGATGCCTCAACCCGTACGACCAGTACGCCAAGTATCCGCGCCTCGATCAGAGCGACGCGTCCAGTGGGTCCAACATCAGCAGTTACTACGTCGAGAATGGATCGTATGTCCGGCTCCGCACGCTGCAGATCGGGTGGACGGTTCCGCAGAACCTGATCCGCTTTGTCCCCGTCGCGAGAGTGTATCTCCAGGCGGAGAACCTGTTCACGATCACGGGCTACGACGGCCTCGATCCCGCGTTGCCGGCGGCGGCCGCCGTCGGCGCGTCGGGCGACATCCGGGATCAGTACCGCGGCGTCGACCGTGGGACGTATCCCAGCAACAGAACGATCACGATCGGCATCAGCTCCACCTTCTAGTGGATCGTCTTTTACAAGGGGCGGCAAGACGATGAAGACTCTATTGAGACATCGACTGCTGAAGACAACGGTGATCCTAACCCTTGTGGGAGCGATTACGTACGCCTGCAAGGACTTCCTGAACACCCCGGCGCAGGGGACCCTGGACGAAAATGCGCTGATGACCAAGACCGGCGTCGAAGGGACCCTGATCGCCGCGTACCGCATCCTGGATTGCACGAGCGCCACCGCCGCCTGGGGCTGCGCCGCGAGCAACTGGGTATTCGGGAGTATCACGAGCGATGACGCCTACAAGGGATCCGAGGACTTCGATCAGCCCGGCGCCACGCAGATCGAGCTCTACAATTGGACCAGCGGCACGGGGCAAGATTATCTGAATGCGAAATGGAGAACCGTGTACGAAGGCGTCGTCCGCGCCAACTCCACGCTGCGACTGCTGGACAAGGTCCGGCAGGCGAAGCCGGCGGAAATCTCCGACGCCGACGCGAACGGTATCAGGGGAGAGGCGCTGTTTCTGCGGGCGCACTACCACTTCGAGGCGTACCGGATGTGGGGGCAGGTTCCGTACTACGTCGAAGACGACGTCGATTACCGCAAGCCCAACAATCTCAGCGCCGATTCCGTCGCGCGGCTCATCATCGCCGACCTCAATACCGCTATTCCGCTGTTGCCGGCGACGCCGCGCAACGGACAAAAGGGCCGGGTGACATCGTGGACGGCGAAGGCCTACAAGGGTCGGGTGCAGGTCTATACCGCTCAGTATGACAGTGCGTTGGTCACGTTGCGGGACATCGTAGCGAATGGGCCGTACGCCCTGGAGCAGAGCTTCGATCGCGTCTGGACCGCCATGCCGGCGTTCGCCAACGGCAAGGAGACCATATTCGCCTACGAGGCGTCCTCGAACGACGGCGAGCCGAATGGGCAGAACGCGAACTGGGGCGAGACGCTCAATTTCCCGCATTCGGGCAGCCCGTTCGGCTGCTGTGGCTTCCACCAGCCATCGCAGAACCTGGTGAATTTCTACGGCGTGGATGGCGCGACGGGCCTGCCGAAGGCCATCACGAATCCCGCCACCTGGAACGGCAGAGACGCGAACCTGGTCGCATCAGTGGCCGATACGGTCGATCCGCGGCTGGACTGGACGGTGGGCAGGGATGGCGTCCCCTACAAGGATTGGGGAATCCACGACGGCTCGACGACGGGGAAATGGATCAGGGCCCCGGGATATGGCGGCCCCTACAGTCCGAAGAAGAATGCGCACGAAAAGGCGAGCGCCACCCAGAGCAAGGTCGGCTGGAACGCGCCGCAGCTGAACTCGGTGCACATTCACCTCTTCCGTTATGCGGATTTGCTGCTGCTCCTGGCCGAGGCGGAAGTCGAACGCGGGACCATCGCGAACGCGCAGGCGCTCGTCAATCAGGTCAGGGCCCGGGCCGCTGCTGTGGCCCAGGGGTGTGGCGCTGACGCGACCAACGGAGTGGCCACGAGGTACCCGACCTGCGCGGGCGACAGTCGCCTGGCGGTGCCGATCAACGACCCATCCATTAAGTGGGCAACGTACGAGGTGGGGCAGTACGCCACAGCGTGGGATCAAGCCACCGCCCGAACGGCCGTGCGCTACGAGCGCAGGCTGGAATTGGCGATGGAGGGCCAGCGCTTCTTTGATCTGCGGCGCTGGGGCACCGCGTACGCGACACAGACCATCAACGACTACCTGACGGTCGAAAAGACTGCCGCGAGGAGATCGTACAAGACCGCGCAAGTGCCCTACTCGGCTCAACACGATCGCTATCCGATCCCACAGATCCAGATTGACTTGAGCAAGGTCGCGGGTCAGTGCACGCTGCAGCAGAATCCGGGGTGGGGGCCCTGCCAGTAACGCCCTGATCATTGACGCCGGCAGGGAGTGGTCTTCCCTGCCGGCGTCGTGATCGGCATATATTGTGGCAAAAGGGGGTCCCATGACCTGGTACCCAACGCGCGTCTTCCCTCCTGTGTGCATCGCCGCCGCACTCTTTCTCGCATGCGCCAAAGGGGGCGCCCCGGCTCCCCCCCCGCCTTCCGCCTCGACCGTGACGTCGGACGAGATGGCCCGGGAGCCCGTCATGTCGCTCGAGCAGCTGCTCGCGGGCCGGGTCGCCGGGGTGACGGTGAGCCGCGCGCCCGGCGGCGGCATCAGGGTGCGCATCGGCGGCCCAACGTCCTTCATGTCGGGCCAAGAGCCCCTCTACATGGTTGACGGCGCCCCCGTCCAGGCGGGTCCGAACGGCACGCTGAGCTGGCTCAATCCCCACGACATCGAGTCCATCGAAGTGCTCAAGGGAGCCAGCGCGGCGATCTACGGGGTGCGCGGTGCGAATGGCGTGATCGTCATCAAGACGAAGGGGTCGCACTAGCGGAGCAACTGCAGCTTGTCGTTGTTACGCGCCACGACGATCAAACGCCCGCCGTTTGCCCGCCGGAGCAACGTCATGTGGCGAACCTGGCCGTCGATCACGACGCCGCTCTCCTCCATATCCACCGCCGCGAACCGACCGTCTCCACCGCCGCGCAGCAGCAGGCCATGGCTGGTATCGTAGCGGCCGAGCACGGGCGGAACGCCATCGAAGTTTCCTCCGACGAGCAGATCGACGTGCCCGTCGCGGTCGAAGTCGCCCGCGAGCACCGCGTAGATGGGGGCGAACTGCGCCTCAACGGGGAGAGGCTGCAGGTCGAATGTGCCGTTGCCCCGGTTGAGCGCGACGCTGCTCGCGAACAGATCCGCTTCCAGGACGTTCGCCTGGCGCAGCTCTGACGCCGGCACGACATCCTCGATCCGGCTGGCCCCGAACGCGGCATAGGAGGGGTATTTGCTTCGCAGCTGCGGCATCAGGCGGACCAGCTCGTCCCGGCCGGCGAGCGGGTAGCTCACGCCGTGCTTGTAGAACGTCAGGATCTGCTCCACCGTACCGTTTCCGAAGAAATCACGGACGTACAGCTGGGCAGGCTCCGCGCGGGATGCCCGGATGTAGGAGTTGAGCCCCAGGTTGCCCAGCACGAGATCCTGGCGGCCGTCGCCGTTCAGGTCGACCGCGCGGACGGTGTTCCACCAGCCGTTCGTTCCCGCCAGGCCGGCCTCGGCGGTCCGGTCCACGAAGCGGCCACGCTCCTGCCGAAACACGCGAACCGGCATCCATTCGCCCACCACGATCAGGTCGAGCCGCCCGTCACGGTCGTAGTCCAGCCACGCCGCCGAGGAAACCATCCCAGCCGTGGAGAGGACCGGCGCCTTCTCGCGCGTGACGTCGGTGAAGTGGCCGGCGCCATCGTTCTCCAACAGGTAGCTCGGGGGGATGGCGCCGTAACTGCGCGACACCACGCGGCTGCCCACGAACAGATCGAGATCGCCGTCGCCGTCGAAATCCCCCGGCACGACGCACGAACCGTTGTGGAAGAACACGGGCAGGATGCCCTTGTGGAACCCGCCCCTGCCGTCGTTGATATAGAGCCGGTCCCGGAGCGCCGCGTCGCCCTCTGAGAACTCGTTCCCCCCACTCACGACGTACAGGTCCGGGTGTCCGTCCCCGTTCGCGTCGAAGAAGGTCGCGTCGACGTCCTCGTTCAGCCTGTCCGCGGCGAACAGGTCGTCATTGCTCGCACGGAAACTCCCGTCCCGTCGCTGGACGAGCAGCCGCCCCGCCTGCCACTTGGCGCCGCCCGCGAAGATGTCGTCCAGGCCGTCGCCGTTCACGTCGCCGACCGCCAGCGCCGGCCCCTCCGTGGACAAGAGGTGGGGCATCAGGGGCTCGCGATCGAAATCGTAAAAGGTGTTCTCCTCGTGCCGGTAGTCGAGGGGGACGCGTGGCGTCACGTCTGCGAACAGCGGGCTCGCGGACGCTCGCTGGGTGTACCTGCCGGCGGCATCCGCCTGCGCCAGCGTCAGCTGCCGGTCCACCGCCACGTTCGTCAGCACCTGAAACCGGCCGTCCGGCCAGACGACGGTGAGCGAGTCGATGCGACTGGACCCGCCGAGACCGAAATGCAGTTGGGGATCGACGGACGACTCAAAGCCCCGCGTGGGCATCTGTTCCAGCACCTGGCGCGTGGCCCCCCCGTCGTAGGTGATCGTGACCCGCGCGCCGATCCCCGCGCTGTTCGCCCCCGCGCCCCGCAGTGTGACCTGGAGGTAATGGTGTCCGTTGATCGCACGGGCGCGGTTGCGGTAGATCGCCGCCGGGGCGTTGATGTTGTTCACCACCAGGTCGAGCGCGCCGTCGTTGTCCAGGTCGACGTAGGCGGCGCCGTTCGAGAACCCCGGCTGCCCGAGGCCCCACACCCCGGCCATGTCCGTGAACGTCAGGTTGCCGTTGTTGCGGTACGCATGGTTGGGCAGGGGGATCTGCGGCATCTTCCGCAGCAGCAGGAGGTTTCGCTGCGTGATGCCCTGGGCCAGTGACGCCTGGACGGCCTCGTTACTGACGTAGTTGATGTAGTCCAGGTCGTTGGGCCGGCGATAGATGCCGTTCGTGACGAACAGGTCCTTGAGGCCGTCGTTGTCCAGATCGGCGAAGAGCGGGGTCCAGCTCCAGTCGGTGGCGTACACACCAGCCAGATAGCCGATCTCGCTGAACCGTCCCCGGCCGCGATTGAGCTGGAGCGTGTTGCGCGCGTACTGGGGATGATACCCGGCCGCGAGCTTCAGATTGAAGATGTTGAAGCTCTCGGCGTTGGCGGAGGTCTTGAGGATGTCCTCGCGCTCCGGCAGCATGTCCAGGACCACGAGGTCCGGCCGGCCGTCGTTGTTGAAGTCGGCGGCATCCACGCCCATCGAGAACCGGCTCGTGTGCCCGGTGGCGCGGGCGATCGATTCGGTGAACGTGCCGTCGCAGTTGTTGAAGTAGAGAAAGTCGTTCTCCGGGAAATCGTTGGCGACGTACAGATCGGGGCAGCCGTCGAGATTCAGGTCGCTCGCGACCACGCCGAGCCCGAACCCTTCCACCCCGCCGTAGATGCCCACCGCCGCGCTGGCGTCCACGAAGTGGTTGCCGTCGTTGCGATACAAGCGGTCGCCCGCCCGTGGATTGCGCACGGTGCGGCTGGTGCTCGGAGCGATGGCCCGCTCGGTGTGCGTCGAGTGGTTCAGCAGGTACATGTCCAGGTCGCCGTCGCGGTCGTAATCGAAGAACAGCGCCTGGGTGGAGTAGCCGGCGAAGTCGAGGCCGTACTCCTTGGTCCGGTCGGTGAAGGTTCCATCGCCGTTGTTGATGTACAGCACGTTGTGCCCGTGCAGCGTGAGGTAGCTGACGGCGGACACGTAGATGTCGAGGCGCCCATCCCCGTTGACGTCGGCCATCGTGACGCCGGTCTTCCACCCGTCCGGGCCCGCCACGCCGGCCCGCGCGGTGACGTCCTCGAAGTGGTAGCCCCCGCGGTTGAGGTAGAGCCGGTTGGACTCGAGGTTGGAGGAGAAGTAGAGATCGGGCAGCCCGTCGTTGTTGACGTCGCCGGCGGCGACGCCGCCGCCGTTGTAGTAGTACAGGTAATTCAGGATGTTGAAGGTGGAGTCTTCGGGCAGGTGATTGACGAACGCCACGCCGGTGGACTCCACGGGCAGGCGCTCGAAGAGCCGTGAGACCTCCGCCCGCCCGCAGCCGGACAGCGCCGCGGCGAGCGGTAGCAGGAAACGCCCCCGCATCTAACGCGCCGGCCGGATCCGAATCGCCTGGCCGCCCCCGGGCGCCAGCACGAGGTGCAAGCGGGAGGCCGCCGTCACGGGACGCCGCGAGATCGCGACCGGAAGCGGATTGGTCAGCCAGTTCGCCCGCGGCCCGTCCGCGTAGATCTCGGCGACGTACCTCCGGCCGGGCGTCAAGAACGAGAGCGGGATGTCGAACGTGCGCCCTTCCTCGTCCGTGATGGCTCCGACGAACCAGCTCGGCCCGTTCCGCTCGCGCCGCGCCACGACCACGTAGTCGCCGATCTTCCCCGCGAGCACGCGCGTCGTGTCCCAGTCGACCGCCACGTCTCGAATGAACTGGAACGCCGGCTGGTGCTCGTAGTTCTCGGGCAGGTCGGCGGCCATCTGGAGCGGCGAGTACAGGACCACGTAGAGCGCCAGCTGCTTGGCGAGGGTCGTGCGCACCCGCGGCTCCTCGGGGCGCCGGGGCCGCCCCGTCCCCCGCTCGATCAGGATGTCGAAGATCCCGGGCGTGAAGTCCATGGGCCCCGCCAGGAGGCGCGTGAAGAAGAGAATCGTTTCGTGCTCGGGTGGATTACCGCCCTCCCCGCCCCAGGCGTTGTACTCCTGGCCCCGCGCCCCCTCGCGACTCATCATGTTCGGGTAGGTGCGGCGCTCGCCGGTGTCGTGAATCGGCTCGTGGACGTCGAGCATGATCCCGTACTGCGCCGCCTTCTCGATCACGTGGCGGTAGTGCCGCACCATCACCTGCCCGTGGTGCGAGTGCCCTTCGCTGGTCAGATCCGTCACGTAGCCCGACTTGATCGCGTCGAGGCCGAGCGAGTGGTATAGCGCGAACGCGCTGTCCATCTGCCGCTCGTAGTTGTCGATGCCCCCCGACGTCTCATTGTGGACGATCAGCTTGATGTTCTTTTGATGCGCGTACCGGGCCACTTCGGCGAGGTCGTAATCGGGATAGGCCTGTGTGAACGAGAACGCATTCCGGTTCTGGATCCAGTCGCCGTCCCAGCCGACGTTCCAGCCCTCGACCAGCACGCCGCCGAGCCCGTTGGCGGCGGCGAAGTCGATGTACCGTTTCGCGTTGGCCGTCGTCGCCCCGTGTTTGGGCCCCGAGCTCCAGGTCATCGTGCCGATGTGCATGCCCCACCAGATGCCGACGTACTTCATCGGCTTTATCCAGCTCGGGTCTTGGATGACGCTGGGCGGGTTGAGGTTCAGCCCCAGCACCGACGGCGCCAGGTCGGTGACGCGGTCGGCCAGCTGGATCGTGCGCCACGGGGTCACGAACGGCGTGTGGCCGCGCACCTTGATGCCGTCGGCATAAGGCGCCAGCGCCGCGCGCAGCGTGCGATTCTCCATGCGCGCGCCCCGCAGGTTCATGCGCGCGTAGTCGACGAGGTTCGCCTCGTGAATCACGATGAACGTGCGGCCGTCCCGCGTCTCCATCGTGACGGGCGTCTGGACGCTGTCCATCACGCTCACGGGGGAGGACGAGTACAGCATCTCCGAGCGGTCGAGGCGCGGCCGGTTGGATGGAATCCACCACGCGCGGGCGTCGTTCGCCATGGCGAACTCCGTCAGCTCCTCGGTGATCTCGAAATCTTTGAGGTTGGGCTGGTCCGGCACCTCGTAGCGGAATCCGACCCCGTCGTTGAACACCCGGAAGACCACGGTGAATTGCCGGTTGGGCGGGGCGGCTTCGGCCAGCGTGACTCTCAGCTCGTTGTGGTGATCGCGCACGCGCGCCACCTCGCCCCACGGCTGCGTCCACGTCTCGTCGACGCTCGTGCGGGCGGTATCGACCAGGCGCAGCCCGTCGCGCAGCGCCGGGGCGCTCCGGAACTCGAAGCCGAGTTGCGAGGGCAAGAGCAGCAGCCGCCCGTCCCGCCGCAGGCCGTAGAAGAGCTTGCCCTCACGGAGTTCGACGGTCGCCTGGTTGCGGCGGTCGGGGGAGGAGACGCCCACCTGTGCCTGGGCGGCGGATGGCGGGGCCGCGATCAGCGCCGCGGCGGTGACGTACAGCTTCCACATGCGTGTCTCCATTCGCCTGAAGCGAGGCTATATTGCGGGAAAGGGGGGTCCCATGAACTGGTACCCATCGCGAGCCCTGGTGCCCGCCGGTCTGCTGATCGGTCTCACCACCGCGTGCGCGCATGGGCGCAGCGGGGCGCCCCGTCCGTCCCAGAGCCAACCCAGCGATCCTGATGAGCCGCGTCCCCGGCCTGTGGGTGGTCCGCACGCGGGACGGAATCGCGCTTCGCGTCCGAGGCCCGAGCACGCTCCTGGGCGACAAGGACCCGCTCTATGTGCTCGATGGCATTCCGATCCAGGCGGGCACGAACGGCGTCCTGACCGGGATCAACCCGTACGACATCGCATCCATCGAGGTGCTGAAGGACGCCGCGAGCCTCGCGTCGTACGGCGCGCGGGGGGCCGGCGGGGTCATCGTCATCAAGACGAAACGTCCACCTCAGTGACGCGACAGCTCCCCCCGCGTCCGCACGCGCTCGATCACGAGCTCACCCACTTTGCGTCCCTGGCCGATGCCTTCCTCGATCGCCATGCGGTAGTGGATGCCGCCGTACAGACGGCTGATGGCCGCCTCGGCGGACGCTTCCTTGAACGACGAGAAGGACCGGGGCGGTAGACCGTAGTCGGCCTCGACGTTGTCGGTGAACGCGAACTTGTCGCCGAACTCGTCGGTCAGCACGGTGGCCGCCGCGGTCGAGATGCCGCTGTGCCCGCTCGTGTACTCGGGGAAGGGCGGGGTCTGGAGAAACGGCTCCCACCGCTCGTCCAGGTACTTGTTGATCACCGTCTCCGGCCGGATCAAGGTGCTGCGGTACTTCTCGTCCCAGACGCTGAGAAAGGCGTCGGCCAGGGCGATCGCCGTACGGGCGTAGGCCTCGGCCGACCGCATCAGATCGGCGCCCGCCTGGCGGGCGGCGATCGCCGTGATGCCCATCCAGTGCCCGCCGGGCGTGATCTTCTTCGTCGCGAACATGGTGTGGCCCTGGACGTGCATGACGTACGGGTTGCAGTCCCAGAACGCGGCGATCGCGCGCTGTTCGTCCGTGAGCCGTTTGCCGGTTTCGTACACCTCGGACACCTGCCGGAAGAACGGGCTGCCGCGCGTCATGTCGAAGCGGTGCGGCGGCTTGGGCCGGAACTCGCTGGCCGAATCCATCACGAATGGCCGCAACCGGGGCCAGTTGGGTTCCACGGCGTCCATGTACGCGGGCGGCGTGGGCACCCAGCGGCCGGGCTCGGCCCTCACGGTGTACTTCGGGTACCCCCGTGTCTGGAAGTAGTGATCGCCCGCCGCCCAGGCGAGGATGCGCTGCGCCACCGTGTCGCCGTACGCGATGGAGCGCTCGATCACGGGAGCGGGAATCCCGCGGCGGATCCGCTCCTCGAGGGCGGTGCGCACCGAGTCCATGCGGGCCCGCGAGAACGTCAGCGCTCGTCCCACCGTCATGAAAGCATGAATGCTCGAGAGCGGCAGGTAATATTCGGCGGCGGGGTCCGGTAGCGGGAGCGGCGTCAGGCCGGTCAGCTGCCCGGCCAGCGTGCGCTGTGCAGGGTAGCCCGGCCGCAGCGCCTCGTAGGCTGCGATGCTGGCGTAGGCGTACACCCGGCTGGCCTGCGGCGGATTGAGAATGTCGTAGACGATGACGCCGGTGAGCTCGTGCATGGCGTCGTGGAGCGGCTCCGGTTCGGTCGCGTGCGTCCGGTAGTCGCCGGGTGCGTTCGCGCATCCGACGGTCAGCATCAGGCTGATGAGTGCTCGCCTCACTGGTCTATCTCCTCGCTGCAATCGGCCGCGCCGCGTGGGCGCGGAAGATCAGCGGCCCATCGTTG
>WNGB01001152.1_pt1 | contig 43685 bp, 46 predicted proteins | sample 5400681 | NCBI WGS metagenome assembly WNGB01 (sample SAMN13153367, study PRJNA577476) | soil metagenome | isolation source: 115 cm soil or saprolite under grassland replicate 2 | place: USA:California | collected 2016-06-15 | reverse complement strand
TCCTCGCGGTTGTAGGCGATGCCGCCGCCGGTGCCGCCGAGGGTGAACGAGGGCCGGATCACGACCGGGAAGCCGATGCCGGCCTGCACCTGCAGCGCTTCCTCCATCGAGTGGGCGAGCGAGGAGCGCGGCGAGTCGAGGCCGATTTTCTTCATCGCCAGCTTGAACTTCTCGCGGTCCTCGGCCTTGTCGATCGCTGCGCGCGAGGCGCCGATCATCTCCACGCCGAATTTCTCGAGCACGCCTTCGCGCGCGAGATCGAGCGCGCAGTTGAGCGCGGTCTGCCCGCCCATCGTCGGCAGCAGCGCGTCCGGCCGCTCGCGCTCGATGACCTTGCGCACCCAGTCGGGCGTGACCGGCTCGATGTACGTGCGGTCGGCCAGCTCGGGGTCGGTCATGATGGTGGCGGGATTCGAATTCACGAGGATGACGAAGTATCCCTCTTCTTTGAGGGCCTTCACCGCCTGCGTCCCGGAATAGTCGAATTCCGCCCCCTGGCCGATGACGATCGGCCCGGACCCGATGAGCAGGATGCGCGCGAGATCAGTTCTTTTGGGCATCTAAGATGTCTCGCAGGATATCGTCGAGGGTGCGACGCGGGGTCCAGCCCGTCGCCGCGCGCAGCTTCGCGGCATCGCCCACCAGGTACGGCCGGGCCTCGCGCCGCACCTGGCTCGAATCGACTTCGCGCTTGGGCGCGATGTCCAACAGCTGCTCCAGCCGCGTATGAATCTCGTCGAGTGTGACCGCGCGGCCAGACGCGATGTTGTACACCTCGCCCGGCGTTCCGCGCTGCAGCAGCAGCGCATACGCATCGGCCACGTCGTCCACATGCAGGAAGTCGCGCACCGCCGTCAAATCGCCCACCGGCACCGCCGCCCAGCCATTGCGCTTCACCTCGCGCAGCATTTTACACCGCGCGGGGATCCAGAAGCTTTCGTCCTGCCCCGCGCCGGAGTGCGGAAACGGTCGCGCGACGATGACCTTCAGCCCACAGCAGCGCGCGACTTGCTCCGCCGCGAGCTCCGCGCCGAGTTTGCTCGCGCTGTAGGCGGTCGACGGCTGAATGCAGTCCTCTTCCTTAATAGGACGCTGCTGCCAGGCATAGACGTCGGCGGTGGACGCCAGCAGAAAGCGCGGCGGTGTCTTCCAGCGCGCCGCGGCGGCGGCGAGCGCCGCCACGAGTTTCCCCGTCCCCTCCGCGTTGACCGCCCACGCCATCCCCGGATCGCGGTCCGCCGCCCGGCTGAGCGCGATCGCCGCGAGATGAATCACGGCTTCCACGGGCTCGGCAAAGCAGGCGCGCACGGAGACGTCGTTCGCGAGGTCCAGCGACACGGTCGTGAGGTTCGCGGCGGCGGGGCTCCCCGAGGCGCCCGGTCCGACAGCCGCGATCACGGCATTGCCCTCGGCGAGCAGCCGGCGAACGACGCTCCGGCCCGCGAAGCCGTTGGCACCGGTCACCAGGACCTTCACGCCAGCCGCTCCAGGTCGGCATCGACCATCATCTTCACGAGCTGCTCGAAGCCGACCTGCGGCGCCCACCCCAGCTCGCGTTTCGCCTGGCTGGCGTCGGCGAGCAGCGTGTCGACTTCCGCGGGGCGCACGAACCGCGGATCGATCTTCACGTACTTCTTCCAGTCGAGTCCCACGTGGCCGAATGCCGCCGCGCACAGGTCGCGAACCGTGTGCATCGTTCCCGTCCCCACGACGTAGTCCTTCGGCTCACGCGGCTGCAGCATGCGCCACATCGCGTCGACGTAGTCGCCCGCAAAACCCCAGTCGCGGCCCGAATCGAGGTTGCCGAGGCGCAGCTCGTTCGTCTTGCCGAGCTTGATGCGGGCGACGGCGTCGCTCACCTTGCGCGTGACGAACTCGAGACCGCGGCGTGGCGACTCGTGGTTGAAGAGAATGCCGCTGACGGCGTACATCCTGTACGACTCGCGGTAGTTCACCGTGATCCAGTGCCCGTAGGCCTTGGCGACGCCGTAGGGCGAGCGCGGATAGAACGGCGTCGACTCCCGCTGCGGCGTCTCCACCGCCTTGCCGAACATCTCCGACGAGCTGGCCTGATAGAAGCGCGCCTCTGGGTGCGCCAGGCGAATCGCTTCGAGCAGACGCGTCACGCCGAGCGCGGTGAACTCTCCGGTGAGGACCGGCTGGTTCCAGGACGTCGGCACGAAGCTTTGGGCGGCGAGGTTGTAGACCTCGTCGGGCTTGGCGTCGCGAATGACGGTCGTCAGGGAGTGCTGGTCCAGCAGATCCGCCGCCACGATGTGCACGCGCTCCAGCAGATGCCCGATGCGCTCGTAGGAATCGTGCGACGTGCGGCGCACCACGCCGATCACCTCGTACCCCTTGTCGAGCAGCAGCTCGGCGAGGTAGGAGCCGTCCTGCCCCGTGACGCCCGTAATCACGGCGGTTTTGCGGGGTGGCCGGGGTTGTCGAGCCTCGGTGGCCGGTTTAGGTTTAGGCCTCTTTGCGGCGCCCTTAGAACTCATTGTCGGATCGAACTATGGCTCGAGTGTGTGAGATTTGTGGCAAAGGTCCCATTACGGGACATAACGTCAGCCACGCGAACAACAAGACCCCCCGCCGCTGGTACCCCAACCTACAGCGCGTCCGGGTTGTCGTGAACGGCGTCGTGCGCCGCATCCGTGTCTGCACGCAGTGCATCAAATCGAATCGCGTGGCCAAAGCTTCGTAAAAAGGGGACCCGTTGGGGTCCCCTGGGTTCTGCGCGTCCCACCCGTCTCGGTCTCACTCACTCAATAATTCGATCCGGGCCACGTCGGCGCCGTCGCCGACGCGATGGCCCAGTTTCACAATCCGCGTGTAACCGCCCGGGCGCGCCGCGAACCGCTTGCCGATCTCGGCGAACAGCTTGGTCGTGACGGCTTTGTCCTTGAGCCGGCGCTCGACGAGCCGGCGCGCGTGCAGATCGCCGCGGCGTGCGAGCGTGATCAGCCGCTCGGCGAACGGGCGCAGCTCCTTCGCCTTCGCCTCGGTGGTCTTGATGCCGCCGTGCATGAAGAGGCTCGTCGCCATGTTATTCAGCGTCGCCTTCTTGTGGCTCGACGTCCGCGAGAGCTGCCGTCCCTTGGCGCGGTGCCGCATTACTCGTCCTCGGTCCCCGTGAGCTGCGCCAGCGGGGCGCTGCCCGGATCGATGATCCGGATCTCGCCGCCGGCCGTCTCCTCGAGCTGCATCCCGAAGTTCAAGCCCTCACGGCGGAGCAGCTCGGCGATTTCGCCCAGCGCCTTCTCGCCGACATTCTTGACCTTCAGGAGATCGTCTTCCTTGTAGCGGACCAGGTCACCCAGCGTGCGGATGTTCGAGTTCTTGAGCGAGTTCACGGACCGCACCGACAGCCCGGCGTCGTCGATGGCGCGGCTCAACACGTCGCGCAGCCGGCCGCCTTCGGACCCGCCGTTGCCGGCCCCGCCCGATTCGCCGGGGACGATCGGCACCTTGCCGAAGTCGACGAAGAAGCGGAAGTGCTCCTGCGCGAGCGCCGCGGCATACGCCACCGCGTCCTCAGGCGAGATCGTGCCGTTCGTCTCGACGGTCAGCGTGAGCCGGTCGTAGTCCGTGCGCTGCCCGACGCGCGTCTCCGCCACGGTGAAGTTCGCGCGACGGACCGGATTGTAGATCGAGTCGATGCGCACGACGTCCACCGCCAGGGTGCGGTCGACGGGATGCTGCTCCGCCTCGACGTAGCCGCGCCCCTTGTTCACGTACAGCTCGCCCGAGATATCGCGGTCGTCCTGCACGGTGAAGAGCAGCTGCTCGGGATTCACGATCGACACGGACCCATGCTGCTCGAGATCGCGGGCGTAGACGGGACCGGCCTTCTCCACCTTGAAGCGGAGCACGGCCTCGTCGACTTCGGGAGCGAGCACCAGCGTCAGCTGCTTGAGGCGCTGGATAATCTGGTGCACGTCCTCGACGACGCCCGGAATGGTCTGATGCTCGTGCACGACGCCGTCGATGCGAAATGCCCAGACCGCGGCGCCGCGCAGCGAGGAGAGCAGCAGCCGGCGCAGCGAATTGCCCAGCGTGTAGCCGTAGCCACGCTCCAACGGCTGGAGCCGGAACTCGGCGGAATTCGGGTTGTCCTCGCGCTTGGTCATTTCGACCAGATGCGGCCGGACCAACCCCGTCAAATCAAGAGTCGTAATCACTTGGAATAGAGCTCGACGATTAACTGTTCTTGTGCCGCGATCGGAATGGCGTCGCGGGTCGGCCGCTCGGTCATCCGGCCCAGCACTTTGTCAGTGTCCACCTGGATCCACGAAACCGGTTGTCCACGCCCGAACTGCTCGAGCGCCAGCTTCACTAAGACGAGCTCGCGGCTCGCATCGGCGACTTTCACTTCCTCGCCCAGGCGCACGCGATAGGATGGAATGTCCAGCACGCGGCCGTTCACGAGGATGTGCCGATGGCGCACGAGCTGGCGCGCCTGCTTCCGCGACGTCGCGAAGCCCATGCGATACACGAGATTGTCCAGCCGGCTTTCCAGGGCCACGAGCAGCGCTTCACCCGTGACACCCGGCTCCTTGATCGCGCGCTCGAACAGATTGCGGAACTGGCGCTCGGAGAGGCCGTACATGCGCTTGACCTTCTGCTTCTCACGCAACTGCTTCGCGTACTCCGACGCCTTGCGGCGCCGGCCGGTTGACTGGCCGTGCTGTCCCGGCGCATACGCACGGCGCTCGACCGCGCATTTCTCCGTGAGGCAGCGCGTCCCCTTGAGAAACAGCTTCGTGCCCTCGCGGCGGCACAGCCGGCAGACGGGTCCGGTATAACGCGCCATCCTAGACCCGCCGTTTCTTGGGCGGCCGGCACCCGTTGTGCGGAATCGGCGTCACGTCGCGAATCGACCGGATCTGCAGCCCGGCGCTCGCGAGCGCCTGAATGGCCGACTCGCGGCCGGAGCCGGGACCCTGCACCCGCACGTGCACGCGCTTCACGCCGAGGTTCAACGCTTCCCGAGCCGCCTGCTCGGCCGCGACGGTCGCGGCGAAGGGCGTGGACTTCTTGGAGCCCTTGAAGCCGGCTTTGCCGGAAGAGCCCCAGGTGATCGCGTTGCCCTGCAGATCGGTGATCGTGATCAGCGTGTTGTTGAACGTCGCCGTGACATGTGCGATGCCCTCGGCTTCGACGACCTTCTTGGCGCGCTTGGCGCCTGCTGCACGAGCTGGTGCTGGCTTCTTTTCGTCCGGCTTCTTTTCGTCCGGCTTCTTTTCGTCCGGTTTCTTTTCGTCCGCCATGTGCCTCTACTTTTTCAGGACGGGCTTCTTCTTGCCCGCGATCGCGCGCCGCGGTCCCTTCTTGGTGCGCGCATTGGTGTGCGTGCGCTGGCCGCGCACCGGCAGATTCTTGCGATGGCGACCACCCCGGTACGTCCCGATGTCCATCAAGCGCTTGATGTTCATCGCGACTTCCGTGCGGAGCGCACCTTCCACCTTGTAGTCCCGCTCGATCACCTGACGCAGCCGGGCGACTTCGGCGTCGCGCAGGTCGCGCACGCGGGCGTCGGGGCTGATGCCCGTCTCCGCGAGAATCTTGACCGAGTTGCTGGGACCGATGCCGAAGATGTACGGAAGTGCGTACTGGATTTTTTTATCGCGCGGCAGATCCACGCCTGCAATACGAGCCATGCCTCTCCCTAACCCTGCCGCTGTTTATGCTTGGGGTTGCGCTTGCAGATCACGCGAATCACGCCCCGGCGCGTCACGACTTTGCAGTGCTCGCAGATGGGGCGCACGCTCGAACGTACCTTCAACAGGCTGCTCCGGAAAAGTTGAAAATATTCTGGCTGAGTCTTGAACAATAGACGGGGTGAGAAGTTCACGCAAGGGGCCACACGACAATCGATTACGGGGCGCTCCGCAGTTCCACGAGACGCCATTCGCGACCGATCAACCGGTAGCCGAGAAACAGCGTTTCGCGTCGCAATTCCGCCGTTCCGGTGACGACATAGCGCCGGGTCAGCTCCACAAACCCTTTGCCCGGCTCGACCTCGCGGATCGCCGTGACGTCGAGGCCCCGCTCCTCGGCGGGCCGAAAGTACCGCCGTAACAGTTCGATGGCCTGGGGACGTCCCAGCGGCGACGAGGGATCGGCGCCGGGGATCTGCAACACGATATTGGAGCTCTGGCCGACGAGTGCCTGGGGGTTGTGGGCAGCCCAGGCCTGCTTGGCCCGCGCCGCGGCGTCGGACAGCGTGGCTTGACTCCGCGCCGGCATCGGCAGCAGCGCGAGTGCGGCAAGGGACAGCCAGGCGGTTCGCATAGGATTGCCTCATACCCCCTAATCGAGCGCTTCGACTAGGCGCTGATAGGCGGCGACGGGGTCGCGCGCGCCCGTGATGGGGCGCCCGACCACTAGATGGGTCGCGCCGCGGCCCACGGCTTCGGCCGGCTCGATGGTGCGCACCTGATCGCCGGCCGCGTCGCCCTGGGCGCGAATGCCCGGCACGACGATCCAGGGGTCGGGACCCAGCGCCTCACGCAGCAGGCCCACCTCCTGCCCCGACGTGACGACGCCGCGCAGTCCCGCCTGCAGCGCCGTGCGCGCGAGTCGTTCCGCTTCGAATCCGACATCGGGAACGCCGCGACCCAACACGCCCTCGAGCTCCGCCGCATCGTGCGACGTCAGCACCGTCACTCCGACCAGCGCGAGATCGGAGCCCGCGGCATGGGCCGCGGCGGTCAGCATGCCGCGCCCGCCCAGGCAATGCACCGTGGTCATCGACACACCGAGGTCACGGGCGGCACTCACCGCGCTCGCCACAATGTTGGGAATGTCGTGCCACTTGAGATCGAGAAAGACGCGGATGCCGCGCTGCGTGAATTCCTTGATGAGCGCCGGACCTTCGCGGCCGAACAGCACCGGTCCGATCTTCGCCCACCGGAGACCGGACAATCGCTCCGCCATCGCGAGCGCTTCGCGTCCGCTCGGCAGATCGAATGCGACGATCAGCTCAGCCACGCGCCAGCTCCCGGGCGATGCGCACCGGGACTCGGGGATCCGCGAGCGCCGCAGTGCCGATGGCCACGAGCGATGCGCCCGCGGCGAGATACTCGCGGGCGTCTTCGACATTCCGAACCCCGCCCACGCCGATCACCGGCATGCCGACTTGGTCACGCACGCGCCGCGTCGCGAGCACGCCGATGGGCAAGAGCGCGGGACCACTCAACCCGCCGCTGCCATTGCCGAGCCGCTTATCGAGGAGACCCGGCATCGTGTTGACGAGCGTCACCGCCTCCGCACCTGCATCGCGGGCGACGCGCGCCATTGCCGGAATGTCGGGGAGCACTGGCGACAATTTAACCGCGAGCGGCCGCGTCGACACCTGTCGGCACGCGCGCACCAGCTCGGCCAGGCCGGCCGGTTCGGCGCCGAACTCCAAGCCACCGGCCTTTGTGTTGGGACACGACGCATTCACTTCGAATGCCGTGACCGCCTCGAGGGGCGTGAGGCGTTCGATGACACGGACGTAGTCCGCGACGGTCGCGCCGGCCACGTTGACGATGATCCGCGCGCGTTCCAAGCGCCGTGCGAGCCACGGTAGCTCGTGCTCGGCGACGCGCTCGACGCCCGGATTCGCCAATCCCACCGCGTTCAGCATCCCGCCGCGGAACTCGGCGACGCGCAACGCGGGGTGACCCTGCCGGGGCTCGGGCGTGACGGCCTTGGTGACGATACCGCCGAGCGCATCGAGGTCGAGGACGCGATCCAGCTCGCGGCCGAAGCCGGCAGTGCCGGCAGCAAGGAGGATCGGGTTCTGGAAGGTGGTGCCGAACAGCTCCACCGCGCTCACGGTCGGTCGAGCGGCGGGCCGCGCCGGCCGGGCGTGGGAGGCGCTAGGCGGACTTCGGACCGCGCGCCGGCTGCCACCGGGGCGACGCCGGCGCTGCGCGCGACCTGCATCCCCATCTCGCGCGCGAGCGAATCCTCGGCAGCGGCATAGGCGACGCTCGGGTCGCCGTGGAGCGCGCGCGTGTAGGGGGATGCGGCGTACCGCGCGTCGAGCAGCGCCACGATCGAATCGCTGCGGTCCGGCAGCAGACTCAACGCGGCGATCAGCGCCTTCGGCGCGAATAGCGATCCGGTGTCGCCCGCGGCCGTCTGCAGAAACAGCTGTCCGGCAAGCGCCGTCGCGTGTAACGAATCCCGCGCCAATTCGGCCCGGTGGAAGCGTGCGCCGGGCGTTTCGGCGACCGCCTGTACCTGGGTGAGAAGATCGACCAGATGACTGGCTTCCTCGGTTCCGCCCACGCTGTGGAGCAGGCGGTTCAGCTCGGTCACGATCGGCGGCAGGTCAGCGAGCTGTGCGGCTCGCGTGATCAGGCCACGCTGCTGGCCGACGAGTGCCCGGGCGGCCGCACCAGGTATCCGCGAGCGCTTGAAGCGCACGATCGCGGCGTCGTAGTCCGACCGCAGCATGGCAGCCTGCCCGGCGAGGTACTCGGCGCGCGAACGGCGTTCGGCATTCCGGGAAGCGAGCGGCGCCGCGAGCGCGGCGTCGGCGCGCGCCGGCTCAGTGGCTACCAGTGCGCAGGCGGCGACCGCCAGGCCAAGGCGCTCGCGCAGCGCGATTTCGGTGACGCTGTCAGCCGCGCGCGCGAGCGGCATGGCGGCATCCTCGCACGACCCTGAGTAGGCCAGGCCTTCCGCTCGGAGCACCAACGCTTTCGCAGTCCGCGCTGATTTGGCTTTCGCCGCCGCCTGGGCCCATTGGGCGCGCGCCTCGGACGTCTGGCCGAGCTGCTCGAGGCGGCGGGCATCCTTGGCGTGTTGCTCCGCGTTCCACATCGCGTTGTAGGACGCGCAGCCCGCGAGCCCTGCGACCAGCAGCGGCAAGCCCAGGCGCCGTGGCGGGATCATCGCGCCTGCCCACCTCCTCCCACCCCGGCGATTTTTCGCTCGAACTCCAGAAGGTACGCGACAATGCCGTCGGCAATGGCTATCGCGATCCTGCGCTGGCCCTCCGAGGACCCGAGGAAGGCTCCGTCCCCGCGATTGGTCGCAAAGCCGGTTTCGACGAGTACGGAAGGCCGGCGCGCCGCCGCGAGAACGAGGAACGGACCCTGCTGGACGCCGCGATTCTCGCCCGGATGAATGGTCGCGACCTTGCCCTGCACCAGCTCCGCCAGGCGAGCCGACTCACGGAGATACTCATTGAGCTGCAGGTCGTTCAGGATGAATCCCAGCGGTCCGCCGCTGCCCGCGGGAGACGTCTCGAAGCGGAGCGCGTCGTTTTCCATCTGCGCCACCCGTTTCTGATCTTCCGTCTTGGCGTCGGAGACGAAGTAGGTCTCGACGCCATTTACCTGCGTCTGGCGCCGTCCTGCGGGCATCGAATTCACGTGGATGCTCACGAACAGATCGCAGTCGGCGCGGCAGAACAGTGGGCGGCTTGCCAACTCAACCAGCGTATCGGTCGCGCGCGTGAGCACGACATTCAGACCGCGCCGCACCAGCTCTGCGCGCAGCAGCCTGCCGATACCGAGGGTGATGTCCTTCTCGGTGATCCCACGCGGCAGCGTGAGGCCGGGGTTCCCGGGATCGATCCCGCCATGTCCGGGATCGACGACGATCGTGTGGGGGAGGCGCAGTCCCGTGATCGGATTCGGGAGCGGAGCGGCGGCGGTCGGCGCGAGTGGCGACGGCCGTTCGTCCAAGCGGGCCAGCCCCGGATCCCAGCGATAGCGGCTCGCCAGGCGCGGGACGTAATCCGTCAGCCAATGCAGAGGCAGAAACAGCGTGTCGCGAGCGATGTACGGCGCGCCGACAAGCGGGTAGGCGGCACTGTCGCAGCGGAAAAATGGTGACCCCACATCGAAGTCGAAGACGCGAGTGCCCAATGTCACCCGCGCCGCCGAACCATCGAGCGACACGGTCAGTCCCAGCGGCTGTGCCAGCAACACCGCCGCCACGGCAGCCGTCCCCGCCTCGTTCGTAACGGGGATGCTGGCCTGACCCCGTGAAGTAGCGATCAGGACCTGGTGCGGTATCAAGGCTGCCATGAGCAGAGGGAACATCATGACCTTCTACCCTTCACCACGCGTGCCATCTCGCGCTCGGCGACGCGCCGCTTGAGATCCTCACGCTTATCGTACGCCTTCTTCGCTTTGGCGAGCGCGATGGCGACTTTGGCGAGTCCATCCTTGAAGTACACTTCGAGCGGGACGACGGTCAGTCCCTTCTGGGTCGTGGCGCCGAGCAGTTTGCGGATCTCGCGTTTGTGCAGCAGGAGTTTACGGGAACGAGCCGGCGGTGGATTGTTGTAGCTGCCGGGTCCGTAGTGCGAAATCGTCATTCCCTCCAGCCAGACCTCGCCGTTGCGAACATGAGCGTAGGCTTCACTCAAGCTCGCCTTGCGGTCACGCAGCGACTTGACCTCCGTCCCAGTGAGCACGAGTCCGGCCTCCCACGTTTCCAGGAGATGGTAGTCGTGCCGGGCGCGCGGGTTCCTGGCGATCGAGACTTTTTCCACGATGTCGTCGGCAAGATACGCATTGACTTGGGGTTATACAACAATCTAGATTGCCGTTCCTCAAAAAAGTCCCTGGCCGAAGTGGTGGAACTGGTAGACGCGCTGGCTTCAGGAGCCAGTGGGCGCAAGCCCGTGGGGGTTCGAGTCCCCCCTTCGGCACTAGTATCGCGGCACGTCTGAGTCCACCTCCCGAGACCATGCGTCTATTCCTCCCGCCAGGCTGCGCACGTTCGGAAATCCCGCGCCCTTGAGAATCTCGCGCGCCTTGAGCGAGCGCGGACCGTGATGACACAGCGTGACGATGGCTCCATGACCGGGCAGCTCGGACAGACGCTCCGGCAGCTCGCGGAGGGGGATGTTGCGCGCGCCTTCGATGCCCGCGATTTGCGCTTCGCGCGGCTCGCGCACGTCGACGAGCAGCAGATCGGCCTTGGCAAGTCGCTCGCGTTGCAGCTCCCGAGCGCTGATTTCAGCTCCAGCCCCTAAGCCCGAGCCCCCTACCCCGCAAAACGCTTCGTAATCGATCAATGCGGTCACCGTCGGATTCGCACCGCACAGCGGACAGTCGGGATCTTTTTCGAGCGCAAGCTCACGGAACTGCATCCGCCGACCATCGAACAACACGAGGCGGCCGATCAACGGCTCGCCGAACCCGACGATCAGCTTGATCGCTTCCAACGCCTGGAGCGACCCGATGATCCCCGGCAACACTCCGAGCACGCCACCCTCGGCGCAGGAGGGCACGAGATCGGGCGGCGGCGGCTCCGCGTAGAGACACCGGTAGCACGGACCGTCCTTCGCCGAGAACACGGAGACCTGGCCGTCGAACCGAAAGACGGCACCGTACACATTGGGCTTGCCGAGCAGCACGCAGGCATCGTTGACGAGATAGCGGGTCGGGAAATTGTCGGAGCCATCGACGACGACATCGAAGTCGCGCAGGATGTCGAGGGCATTGGCCGAGCTGAGCCGTGTGGCGAACGTCTCCACGGCGACATGGGGATTGACGTCCTGCAGGCGAGCACGGGCGGAGTCGGTCTTGGGTGTGCCGATATCCGATGTGCCGTGGAGGATTTGGCGCTGCAGATTGCTGCGATCGACGAGGTCGAAGTCGACGACACCGATGGTTCCCACACCCGCCGCCGCCAGATACAGTGCTGCCGGAGATCCCAGACCGCCCGCGCCGATCAACGCGACGCGGGCATCCTTCAGCTTCGCTTGGCCGTCGAGACCTACATCAGGAAGGGTGAGGTGCCGCGAGTAGCGCAGCAGCTCCTCATGCGACAGCGGCGTCAATTTCCGGCTGCTACCCCGGCGATCTGGTACACCTGGGGCTCGGCGTGCAGCAAGTCGGCAAGGGATACGCCGGCGAGGACCTCGTTGATGCGGCGCTCGAGCATGCGCCAGACGGGACGAATGCTGCAGGCGGTCGCCGGATCGCAGCGCTCATCGTCCACGCGGTGCAAATCGCAGTTCACTTCGAACGTCACGTGCTCGGACGCCTCGATGACGTCCTTCACACTTACCGCCTGGGGCGGGCGCGCCAGCAGATAGCCGCCGCGGGCGCCGCGCACGGATTCGACGAGGCCGGCGCGGCGCAACCGCAACAAGATCTGTTCGACGTAGTCATGCGGGAGGCGTTCCTGCTCGGACAGCTCGCGGGCAGCAACGGGGCCTTCGCCCGCGCGCCGGGCCAGATGAATCGAGACGATCAAGCCGTACTCCGCCCACGTAGTAACGCGCATGGGGGGAATATGCGAGAGACGTTATCGGGATTCAATGGCTCATTTCATGAGCAAACCTACCGCGAGGCCAGCCGCATTCATGCGAATGAGCCAGGCCCAGCAGGTGGCCATCGACAGGGCCTTCGCTTTCACATACCAGACACCGCTGCCGACCATGGCGAGAAAAATCGTCGGCAGCCACAACACCGTCGCGAATTCCATTCCCGCGAGTGGGCCGCCGCCTTGCACCCACAGCGCACCGCGGAACTGCCCGTAGAACCAGGCCAGGAGCAGCCCGAACGCCAACGACAGTACCGCGGACTTCGCGAGCGCCGGCCCCATGAACCGCTTCATCTCTTCCGGCGACATCTGCATGCCGAACCCTTCCAGCCCCGTGTTGAACACCTTGCTCCACACGACCCAATCGGCGAGATACGCGACGACGCCTGCGACCAGTCCGGCCACGATCCAGCTGCTCATGTGTGGGTCTCCGATGTGAGAGTTATTTCCGCTCGCCCGGTACGCCCAACTCGGTCATCGCCCGCAAATCGAGCACTTCGTCCAGCTCTTTCCCCTTCAGGATCCCCTTCTCCATCACGAGCTGCCGGACGGTGACATTCTTCGCCACCGCTTCCTTCGCCAGCTTCGCAGCTTCGGCGTAGCCGATCTTCGGTGCCAGCGCGGTGACCAGCGCCGGACTGCGCTCGAGCCAGTGCGCGCACTGCGCGGCATCGGCCTCGATCCCCTCGACGCACCGCCCCGCGAAGACGCGCGACGCGGTCGTGAGGATGCTCATCGAGAAGAACAGATTGTGAGCGATGACGGGCATCATCACATTCAACTCGAGCTGCCCCGCCTCCGCCGCCGCCGTCACGGTCACGTCGTTCCCGATCACCTGGAAACAGACTTGATTGACCATTTCGGCGATCGACGGGTTCACCTTGCCGGGCATGATGCTCGAGCCCGGTTGCACGGCGGGCAGCAGAATCTCCGCGAACCCCGTGCGCGGGCCCGACGCCAGCAGCCGCAAGTCGCTCGCGATCTTCCCCAGATCCACCGCGTAGGTGCGCACGGCACCTGAGAATGCCGCGGCGTCGCCCATCGATTGCATCAACTGCACGCGGTCCTTTCCCTCGCGCAGCTCGAGCCCCGTCATTGCGCGCAGATGCTTCACCAGCAGTGCCGGATATTGCGGCTCGGCGTTGAGCCCGGTACCCACGGCGGTGCCGCCGATGCCCAGATCGCGCAGGTCGTCGGCCGCTCGGATGATGCGCTCGCGGTTGCGCTCGACGGTGTGCCCGAACGCCGCGAACTCCTGGCCGAGGCGCACCGGGGTGGCGTCCTGCAGGTGGGTGCGGCCCGACTTCACGATGCCGTCGAACGCCTTGCCTTTGGCCGCGAACGCGCGCGCGAGGCGCGTCAGCGACTCCGTCAGGGCCGCGAGCTGCGCCAAGGCGCCCAGCCGGATCGCGGTGGGGATCACGTCATTGGTGGACTGCGCCATGTTGACGTGATCGTTGGGATGCACCGGCTTGTAGTCGCCGCGTTTGGCGCCCAGCAGCTCGTTGGCGCGGTTCGCGAGGACCTCGTTGCAATTCATATTGTGCGACGTGCCGGCGCCGGCCTGATAGGGATCGACGACGAAGTGCTCGCGATGACCGCCGGAGAGCACTTCATCGGCGGCTGTGATGATCGCGTCGGCGAGTTTCGAGTCCAGGCGCCCGGTTTCCCGATGCGTCAGGGCGGCGGCTTTCTTGATGCGGATGACGGCGTCGACGAAGGCGGGGAGCGGGCGGAGACCGGAGATGGGGAAGTTCTGCCGCGCGCGTTCGGTCTGGATGCCCCAGAGTGCCTCGGCCGGCACCGGCATCTCGCCCAGGGGATCACGTTCCATCCGCGTCTGATTCACCGCTTCCACCATCCCGTTAGTCTCGAGCCAAGAATCGCCCATAGAATCGGTCCTCGCTAGCGCCGCCGGAACCAGCCGACGGTGAACAGATCTTTCGCGGCGGCAGCGCCGTGCGTCCGAACCAACAAGTAGAAGCCGAGCACCGTCAGCAGAATCGTCGTGTAGAAGCGCCACAGCAGCAACGTCATCACTTGATGGCCGGGGCCAAAGTCTCCTGCGAATCCCGACAGGAATGCGACTTCAATGCCTCCGCCGCCCGACGGCAGCGGCACGACCAGCGGCGCGTGCAGCAGCGCGAGCGAGCCAAAAAACATCACGCCGAAGGGCGGCGCGGCGGGATGACCCCAGACGAGCGCCGGCAGTATCAGCGCGCGCGCAGCGAGACTGACGACAGTGAGCAGCGCGCCGACGAGCAGCACCCACCAGGGCGCGCGCCGCACGTGCGCCAAGGCGACACGCCATTGGCGTCGCACCCGGTGCCGGATCGCGCCGGGCCGCACGAGCCGCTGCAGCGCCCAGACGACGATCAGGACGACGAGCGCGATGAGCTCGAATCCCAACAGGTCGCGCGCCAGGCTGTGCGTCAGAAAGCGATCCGCCGCCTCGCTCCAATCGGGTACGTAGTACGCCGCGAGCGCGACCGCCACGATCCCAAACACCGGCCACTCGGCTGCCACTTCCACCCCGAGGGCCACCAGCCCGAGGACGACGCGCAGTCCGGACCACGTCATGCCGAGGAAGCGGGCCGGCTCCCCACCGAGCCGATTCGGCGTGAAGGTGGATGCCGCTTCGCCGTACAGGTTCAAGCGGAGCGCATCGCGAAACGTGAGCCGCCCTCCCGCCGCCCAGCTCGCGAGCTGAATCCGCCACGCGCGCGCCGCGCAATCGATCGCGAGGAGCACGATTGCGAGGAGGTGATTCAATCGGAGCAGTCGCCGAGGGGATAGAGGAACCCGCAATTGGGACACGGATTCTTGCACCCCCAGGGCTTCGGCTGGACCTCGGCCCCGCAGCGCATGCAGCGCGGCCGGGGCCGTGGCGAAGGCTTAGCCGATCCGGTGGGCGCCGGTGAGGAAGGGATTGGTGCGGCGCTCCCGTCCGATGGTCGTTTCGGGTCCATGTCCGCTGTAGAGGATGGTGTCGTCGGACAGCGGGAGCAACTCGCGTTCGATGCTCGCGATCAAGGTCTCGTAGTCGCCGCCGGGCAGGTCGCTCCGGCCGATCGAGCCGGCGAAGAGCACATCCCCGTCGAGCGCGAAGCCGGGGGCCACGAAGCACACACTCCCCGGGGAGTGCCCCGGGGCATGCCGCACCTCGACGCTCAGGTGGCCCAGCGGCAAGCGCAGACCGTGAGACAGCTCCTGATCCGGCGCGGGCAGCCGGCCCGGAGGCGCCAGCCCGAACCACGCCGCCTGCTCCGGCACTGCGTCATACAGCGGCCGGTCGGCCGGATGCAGCGACACCGGCGCGCCCGTCTCGGCCGCGAGGCGCGGCACGCCGAGGACGTGATCGAGATGCGCGTGCGTCAGCCAGATGCCGACCGGCCGCGCGCCGGTCTCCCGAACCTTGTGGAGAATGAGGCCGGCTTCTTCGCCCGGATCCACAATGGCGCACTCGCCCGCCTCCTCGTCGACGACGAGATAGCAGTTCTCCGCGAACATGCCGTTGGGGATCTGGATGATCTTCACTTCTTGCCTTTGCGTTTGCCGTCGCCCTGCTGCACGCGCAGCGACTTGAGGTACTTCTCGACGGCGATGGCCGCAGTCGTGGCGTCACCAACCGCCGTGGTGATCTGTCGCGTGACCTGGCTGCGCACGTCCCCCGCAGCGAAGAGTCCCGCCATCGACGTCATCATGCGATTATCGGTGATCAGATAGCCACCGGCGTCATGGTCCACGTGGCCTTCGACCAGCTGCGTATTGGGCTTGAACCCCGCGAAGATGAACACACCGCCGACATCGAGATTCGACTTCTTTCCGGTGGTCGTATCCTCGAGCACGGCGTGCGTCACGCCTTTCTCGTTGCCGACGATCTCCGGCACAATCGTATTGCGGATCACCTCGATCTTCGGGTTCGCGAACGCCCGGTCCTGCAGGAGCGCCGACGCGCGGAACTCCTCGCGGCGGTGCACCAGGTGCACCTTGCTCGCGTACCGCGTGAGATAGTCGGCTTCCTCCACCGCGGCATCGCCACCCCCGACGACGGCGAGGCGCTCGCCTTTGAAGAACGCCCCGTCGCACACCGCGCAATACGAGACGCCCTTGCCGGCATACTCCTTCTCGCCCGGTACGCCAAGCTTGACGGGGGTGCCGCCAGCGGTGAGGATCACCGCCTGACTGCGGTAGCTGGTGCCGCGCGCGGTCTGCACATCGAACCAGCCGTCGGCGCCCTTCGTGATCCGCTCGACCGTGTCGGTCACGATCTCGGCGCCGAACTTCTTGGCGTGCTCGGTCATCTTCTGCGCCAGCTCCCACCCCTTGATGCTTTCGAAACCGATGTAATCCTCGATCAGATCGGTGTTCAAGAGCTCGCCGCCCGGGGCGCCACGCTCGATCGTGACCGCGGTGAGCATGCCGCGGCTGGCATAGAGCGCGGCACACAGACCCGCCGGCCCGGCGCCCACGATGACCACGTCGTAGCTGAGTGCGGTGCGATCAGTCATGCGTTTCGGAATTCCAGTCGCGGGGGATCACCCTCCCCCCCCAGGGCGCGCGCCAACTGCGCGCGAAAATGAACCGTTTCGAACTCGATCTCTGGTTGCTGCGGCCCGGCCAGCTTCTCGAGTGCTGCCGCGCCAACGACGACGGTGCCGTGGCGGTTCCCGCGCACCCGATGCAGCAATGCCGCGGCAGCTTGAATGAGGCCCTGCCAAACTCGGGCCTCGTCTTCCTTAATAATAGAACGCCAGACTGTTTCCAACGCTTCGTGCGCCAACCAGAACTCGCCGCGATTGAACAGATCCTGGGCGTGTTCGAGGTAGCGGCGTCGCTCGACCGCAGTCATCGGTGCTCGGTTCTCGGTCATCAGACAGATGACCGATGACTGATAACCGAGGACAGGTGTCCCAGCCGCAACAAGTTCAATGCCCCGTGACAGCTGGATATCGTCCCGACAAGAATCTCGGCCGGGGCGCCTTCCGAACCAGCCGCTTCGACCAACCTGTCGCCGGCACGAACCAACTCCGCCGAGAACATCCCCACGCCGAAGACTTGGTGCTTGCACACGAACAACGCCGGGCCGCGCACCGGGCGGCCGCCCTCCGTCAGTCGCTCCACGAGCTGCCGCACCGCATCCGACATCTCCCAGGTGCGCGGCGCCCCAATGGCAGGACAGAGCGCGGGCTCGATGCAGTGCGTGGGACAGATCCAATCAGCAAACGAGACGTAGCGGGTGTGATCCGCACCGGGACGGTCGTAGGGGAGGGGCGTCAGGAAGTCACCCGGAACCGGCTCGACCGACACCGTCCGGTTCGGCCAGCGCTCACGCGCCCGCCGGAGAACCCACTCGAACATGAGATGGGGCATGTGGGGCGATGGGACAATTTGGTCAGCGCGTGCGGCGTGCGGCGTGCGACGTGCGTCGGGAAGCCACTCGTCGAAGAATGCCGACCATTCTCGCCGCACGAATTGCCGGTCACCCGCTTCACCGAGCTCCCGCCGTGCCCGGCATTCTGGATTTCGATCCACCACGATGACGGTACGGTAATCGGCCTTCCCGCGCGCTTTGGCCTTGGCAAGCTGGGACGCGTAGAACGTGCCGTAGCAACCGCCACCGACCACGACGACGTCCCTCAGCGGATGAGTCTCCCCCCGTCGAGGACCAGTACAGTGCCCGTCACATAGTCGGTACCGGCCAGGAGGAACCGCACCGCCGCGACGACGTCGGCCGGTTCGCCCAACCGCTCGAGCGGGGTGGTCTCGCGGATGTGCTCGCGCGACTCCGTGTCCCAATCCTCCGGCAGGAGCACGGCTCCGGGAGCGATGGCGTTCACCGCAATGTCCGGCGCGAGCGCGCGGGCCAGCGCCTTGGTCAGCATCACGACCCCGGCCTTGCTGACACTATGCGGGACGTACGCCGCCCAGGGCTCCAGCCCAGCGAGGTCGGCGATATTGACGATCTTGCCCTTCGCACGCCGCAGATGCGGGATGGCGCCCTGCGAAACGAAAAACGGTGCCCGCAGATTCAGATCGAGCGTGGCGTTCCAGCTCTCGGGCGTCACCGTTTCGACCGCCTGGCGCACCATGATCGCGGCGGAGTTGACCACGATGTCGAGGCGTCTGAACGCCCGGGCTGCCTGATCCGCGAGCCCGTGCGCCGCCGCGGCATCACGGAGATCGGCCGGCACGAGCTCGGCGCGCCGACCCGCGCCGCGCACCGCCCGCGCGGTCTCCTCGGCGCCGGTCGCCGAGCCGTGATAATGAATCGCGACGTCGCAGCCCGACTGCGCCAGCCCGATCGCGATCGCCTGTCCGATCCGCTTCCCGGCTCCCGTGACCAGCGCGGCGGCGCCCTCGAGCCGCATTAGTACGCCTTGCCCGTGATGGGCACGATCTGACCTGTGATGGCGCTTGACTCGTCGCTGGCGAGGAACAGGACCGTATTCACGACCTCATCGAGCTCGACGAGCGGGGTCTTGGAATCCGCCATGTTGGCCACATTGTCGGCGGTGCGGACCGTCGCGGGCGCAACGGCGTTGACCCGGATATTCGCGTCGCGATATTCGCGCGCCAGCTCACGCGTGAGACCGGCGACGGCCGACTTCGCGGCGCTGTACGCGGACATGTGCATCAGCGACCGGACGACCGCGATCGACGCGAAATTGACGATCGACCCGCCGCCGCGCGCCAGCAGCAGCGGCACCGCAGCCTGGCACATGTAGAACGCGGTCTTGAAGTTGACGGCGAGCTCGCGATCGAGCATCTCGGGCTGCACCTCAGTGAACGGCCCATAACTGAAGAACCCGCCGGCCACGTTCACTACGACATCGAGGCCGCCGAACTGCGCCTGGGCCGCGGCGGTTGCGGTCCGTGCCGCCTCGGGCTGCGTCAGGTCGCCGGCGGATGCTTTGGCGGCGATCCCCTCGGCGCCGAATTCCTTCACGCGGTCGGCGAGCCCGACGGCGTTGACGTCGGCGAGGAGCAGCTTCGCGCCCGCGCGGCCGAGGCCGCGCGCCACGGCGTGGCCGATCTGACCGACGCGACCCACGCCGGTGACGAGTACGACCTTGCCGTGCAGATCAGCCGGCACGGACGATATCCGCTACGGGGGGCGCGCCACGCTGCGCGAAGCGCACCGTGCCGTCGCGGCCGATCACATACACCGTCCGCTGAATCCCCTTCCCGTCGTCCTTCAGGGCATGGTACGCCCCGGCGATCGTGCGCTCGGAATCCGACAGCAGCGGGAAGTTGAAATGAAACTTCTCGACGTAGCCGCGATGACCCTCGACGCTCGCGGGGTTCACTCCCAACGGCTGCATTTTGGCTGCCTTGAACTTCGCTATCTCATCGCGCACGGCGGAGAGTTGGCGGTTTCAGCCGGGCGTGTTGTTGCCCGGATAGAAGACCAGCGCCACCGGACCGTGCTTCAACAGATCGGCCAGTGCGTAGGTCTGGCCATCCGATGCCGGCGCCGTGAACGCTGGGGCCTTACTGCCGATCGGAAGCGGCTCGCTCATCGCGTTTCCTCGTTGTGAGCTCGAGGCGGTGCTCGAGCTGTTCCAGCCAGGCGTCGGGGACACGCATGCCGCCGAGCGGTGCATGGGACTCGCCATACTCGCTCTCGCCGTGCCAGTCCGACCCGCCCGTGATCCCGAGTCCCAGCCGTTCGGCGATGCGCGTGAGCCGCTGCTCGACGGCGGGGGCGTGGCTGGGGTGGCGGACCTCGACACAGTCGAGTCCCTGGTCCTGAAAGATGCGCAGCTGTGCTTCCGTCCCGTGATCGCCCAGATGCGCGGCGACGGTCAACCCACCCACGTCGTGCACGAGCGCGGTAACCTCTCCCAGCTTGGGGAGCGGCTTCTCGACATACGCGGCCCGGCCGCGGCCCAGGTACCGGCGGAACGCGTCGCTGACGGTGTCGCACGCGCCACAATCGACGAGTGCGCGCGCCACGTGCGGACGGCCCAGCGCCCCGCCGTCGCCTCCCAGGAGCTGCGCCTGGACGTCATCCAGATCGATCGCGACCCCGAGGCCCTGCAGCTTGGCGATGATCTGCTCGCCGCGCAGGCGCCGCGCGGCGCGCGTGTCGCGCAAGAACGTTTGCAATCCCTCGTGCTCGTGCGGCAGGAACAGCGCCAGGACGTGCAGCTCACCCCACGGCGCGCGCACGCTGAACTCGCATCCCGGAATAACGCGAACGCCCAGCGTGGCGCCTTCGCGCGCGGCATCCGCCACGCCGTCCGTCGTGTCGTGATCGGTGAGCGCGATCGCCACGAGGTCTACCGCATGGGCGCGGCGCGCGACCTCCACCGGCTCACACTCGCCGTCGGAGGCGGTCGAATGACAATGCAGATCAATGTGCGGCGTAATCGGCCTCGGGGGCGGTCCACGCCGGCTGCGACTGGCGGAACAGCTCGAGCAGCTCGCGCTCGGACAGCTCCGCAAAGGCGCGATCGGGCGAGCGGGCGCCGAGCGGCGAGAAGTGCGTGACGCGGCGGCGGCGCTCGGGTCCCGTGCCGTGCTCGAAGATGAGGCCGAACTGATCGCGGCCGTACACCGTCACGCGGCCGGAGGGATAGACCTCCCACCGATCGCTCTCCACGGTGAGCGTGCGTCGGGCCATGGTCCCCTCCCCCTACGCCTGGGAGGTGGTAGCGACGGGGACCTCACTCCATAGCTCCCAGGCATCGGGCGCATAGGTCGCCAGCGCCTGGAGCCGCTTCTCCAGCTTGATCTCCTCGGGCAGCCGCGAGGCCTGCGCGCGATGCGACATCTCCGTCGGACTCTCGGAGAATTCGATGAACAGCCGGGGATCCTTGGCATTGCGGAACAGCCAGATCCGCTGGCCGCGCGCTTCGGCGAATTGGCTCAGCTCGCGCAGCGTGTTCACGTACTCCGTCTCATTCTGCGTGGGGACGCGCACGCGCGCCGCGGTCAGGACTTTAGGCATGCTCACACCGCTCCCTCGGGAAACTCCTGCAGCAGCTGCTTCACATCGGCCAGGAACTTGTCGGCGTCGGCGCCGTCGACGACGCGATGATCGTAAGACATCGTGAGCATCCCCATGGTACGGATCGCGATGGAGTCCGTGCCGTCGGGGCCCGTCACGACCTTGGGGCGCCGCTCGATCGCGCCCACGCCGAGGATCGCCACCTGCGGCTGGTTGATGATCGGAATGCCGGCGAACGGTCCGAAGCCACCAGGATTCGTGATCGTGAACGTGCCGCGCTGAATGTCGTCGGGCAACAGCTTCTTGGTGCGCGCGCGCTCGCCCAGATCATTGATCGCGCGCGCGATCCCGATCAGCGACAGCTCGTCGGCGTGCTTGATCACCGGCACGATGAGGCCCCACTCGAGGGCCACCGCGATGCCGATGTTGACGTCGGCCCGGTAGATCGTGCTGTCGCCCGAGACCGCGGCATTGACGACCGGGTGCTTGCGCAGATTCTCGCCGCAGGCCTTCGCGATGAATGCGAGGAACGTGAGGCTCACGCCCCGCTCGGCATAGCTCTGCTTGGCTTTGGCACGGAGCTGCGCCACGCGCGTGAAGTCCACCTCGAAGAAACTCGCGACGTGCGCCGACACGCGCCGCGACATCACCATGTGATCGGCGGTGATCTTGCGGATCTTGGACCACGGCTCGACTCTGTCCCCTGGCCACGGTTCGACGGCAGGATGCTCGACCGTCATCGGGCCTGGGGCTTGGGGCCTCGGGCCTGGGGCCGCCGGGGCGCGTTCGATGTAACCCAGGATGTCCTGTTTCGTCACACGACCGGCGTATCCGCTCCCGGGAATGCGCGAGATGTCGACGCGGTGCTCGGCGGCGATCTTGCGAACGAGTGGCGTCGACTTGGTGCGGAGCCGCTGCTCCGCGGTCTGGACTCCACCGCCATCGCCGCTTCTGAGCGGGGCGGGGGCCTCGAGTCTAGGGGCTGGGGGCTCGGGCGTAGGGGCTGGGGGTGGCGGTGCGGGTTTCGGTGCGGGCTTCTGGTCGGCCGCTTTCGGTGGCTCGGGTTTCGTGGGTGCAGGCGCCGCCGCGCCCTTCTCCGTCTCGAGTATCGCGACCAGCGTCTGCACGGGGACTGTCTGCCCTTCCTGTACTTTGATTTCGGCCAACACACCGGCAGCCGGCGCCGGAATTTCGGCGTCGACTTTATCGGTCGAGATCTCGAACAGCGGCTCGTCCCGCTTGACGGTGTCGCCGACCTTCTTGAGCCACTTGCTCAAGGTGCCCTCGGCGATCGACTCGCCCATTTGTGGCATGAGAACATCTACGCGTGCCATTGTCTCTCCGTCAGTACGCCGCCAGCCAGCGCGCGGCTTTCACGATATCGTCGGTCTGCGGCAGTACGAAGTCTTCCAGCGTCGGCGCGTACGGCAGCGGCACGTCGTGCGCGGTCACGCGCATGATCGGTCCGTCGAGCCATTCGAACGCCTGCTCGTTGATGCGTGCGGCGATCTCGCCGGCGATGCCGCCGGTGCGCGTGTCCTCGTGCACGATCAGGACCTTATTCGTCTTCTTGACCGTCGCAACAATCGCGGCGTCATCCATCGGCAGCAGTGTGCGCAGATCGAGCACTTCGACCGACACGCCGTCCGCTTTCTCGAGCTGCTCGGCCGCCTCCAGCGATTTCCACAGCGTGGCGCCGTAGCTGATGATGGAAAGATGCTTCCCTTCGCGTGCGATGCGCGCCTGGCCGATCGGCGTGAGAATCTCCTCACCCTCCGGCAGCTGCTCTTTGATGCGCCGGTAGAGCCATTTGTGCTCGAGATAGAGCACGGGATCCTCGTCGCGAATCGAGGACTTGATGAGACCCTTCGCGTCCCGCACGGTCGCCGGATAGACGATCTTCAGACCGGGCGTGTGCAGGAATGCCGCTTCAGGATTCTGCGAGTGGAACGGCCCGCCTCGAACGTACCCGCCGCAGGGGCCGCGCACCACCATCGGCGTCGAGAGGCCCGCACGGTAGCGTGCCGTCGCGACGTAATTCGTGAGCATGTCGTAGGCGCAGGAGATGAAGTCGATGAACTGCATCTCCGCCACCGGGCGCAGACCCATATGCGCCGCACCGGCAGCCGCGCCGACAATAGCGGCCTCCGAGATCGGCGTATCGATGACGCGCGACTCCCCGAAGCGCTTTGCAAAACCGTCAGTGACCTTGAAGGCCCCGCCGTACAAGCCGACATCTTCGCCGAGGATGAAGACGCGCTCGTCGCGCTCCATCTCCTCCCAGAGACCCTGGCGCAGCGCTTCGAGAAACGTGACCTCGGCCATCACAGCGCCTTGAACCAGAGCTTATCAGCCGCGGGCGGATCGACATAGACGCCCGGCAGCGCGCTCTCGGCGGGCGGCAGCGGCTCATCCACACACGCGTCGGTCGCCTGATCCACTTCGACTCGCACGCGATCGTCGATATCCTTCAGGTCCGCTTCTGCGACGAGATCGGCGGCAAGCAAGCGCTGGACGTAGCGATCGACGGGATCGTTCGCCTTCGCCCACTGCTCCAGCTCACCTTTCGGCACGTAATGCTGATCGTCGTGCTCGGCGTGGCCCTTGCGACGATAGGTCTTCACCTCGATGAAATGCACGCCCTTGCCGCGACGCGCGCGCTCGACGGCAAACCTGGTCGCCTCATAGACCGCGAAGACGTCATTCCCGTCCACCGTCACCGCCTGCACGCCATACCCCTTGGCTTTCTCGGCGAGGTCCTTCACGGCGAATTGCTTCTCGGGCGGTGTCGAGTAGGCCCAGTGGTTGTACTCGCCGATCACGACGAGGGGGAGCCGCTGCACGGCGGCGAGGTTCAAGCCTTCGTGAAAGGTCCCGGTCGACGTCCCGCCGTCGCCGATGTATACGAGGCCGACCCGGGGCTCGCGGCGCAGCTTGAAGCTCAACGCGATGCCGGCCATCACCGGGATCATGTCACCGAGGTGCGAGATCTGCCCGAGGTAGCCCTTCTCGAGATCGTTGAAATGGACGTTCAGCTCGCGGCCGTGCGTGGGACTCTCGGCTTTGGCCATGTACTGCCGCAGGATCTCGACCGGGTGGGCGCCCATCACGAGCAGCGACCCGAGGTTACGAATCAGGGGCGACAGGATGTCCTTGTTGCGGCCGCGCTCGAGCGCATAGGCCGAGGCGACGGACTCCCCCTCCTGCCCGAGCGAGCGGAACAGCCCGCCGATGACCTTGGTCTGCCGGTAGAGCGCAACCAGGCGCTCTTCCAGCGTCCGGGTGAGCCGGAGGAAGTAATAGAGCTCGAGGAGCTGATCGGACGAGAGCGCCGCCCCGGAGGGAAAGGCTGCCGTCGGCCGAGTCGCGGGAAGCGCCATGGCCCTAAATTATAGTTGGGAGGGAAGAGCCATGGCGAACGTGAAGTTGCGCGTGACGGGAATGACCTGCGGCCATTGTCAGGCCAAGGTCGAGAAGGCCTTGAAGGGCGTGACGGGCGTCTATACGGCCATCGTCGACCTACCGGATGGCGAAGCGGAAGTGGATTTCGACGATGATTCGGTGACGACCGACCAGCTCCTGGCGGCCGTTGCGCAGGCAGGCTACAGCGCGAAGGTCGCGGGCTAGTACGCCCCGCGCATGACGTGCGCCGGCTCCACGAGCCGATGCACCTCCGCGAGAAACCGCTTGGCGAGCTTGTCGAGCTCCGATTCTCCCACCTGATCGGTCGCCGCCTCGACGAACGTGTAGTGCCCACCCTCGGGTCGCGCGCTGATCGTGATGCGGCCCAGCGTCCCGTGATATGCCCGCCGCCGCGGCGATTCCTCGGCCGGGGCGAGCCGCCCGCCGAAGAAGCTCTTGGCGACATCGAGCACCGCCTCGGGACTGGCGCTAGTTCTGTGGAAGTAACGCATGACCGCCCGCTCCTCGGGGTTTGAACCGCCGCAACGTCAGGCTGTTGAGCACCACCGACAGACTCGACCACGCCATCGCGGCGCTCGCGAGGATGGGCGACAGCAGCCATCCGGTAACAGGATAGAGCACGCCGGCGGCGATGGGAATCAGCAGCACATTGTACCCGAACGCCCAGATCAGATTCCAGCGAATCGTTCGCATCGTACGCCGCGCCAGCTCGATCGACGTAAACACCGCGCGCAGGTCGCCGCGAATCAACGTGACGTCGGACGCTTCCATCGCGACATCCGTCCCGGTGCCGATCGCGATGCCGACATCCGCCTGCGCCAGCGCGGGCGCGTCGTTGATGCCGTCGCCGACCATCACGATGTGACCGCCACTGCGCTGCAGCTTCTTCACGAGGTCCGCCTTCTGCGACGGCAACACCTCGGCGATGACCTCGTCGATACCCACCTCTGCCGCGACGGCCTCGGCGCCCTTCTTGGAATCGCCCGAGACCATCACCACGGGAATCCCGCGCCGCTTGAGCAGGTCGATGGCCGTCTTGGATGTCGGCTTGATCGGATCGGAGATCGCGATGACGGCATACACGGTGTTGTTCACCACGCAGATGACCGGCGAGCGGCCCTGCGCGGCGAGCCGGTCCGCATCGCCGCCCAGCGAGCCCAGCTCCAAACTGCGCTCGCGCGCATGCCGCAGCGAGATCACTTCGATGATGCGGCGGTCTACCGTACCGCGTACGCCCCGGCCTTCCATCGCGGCGAACTTCTCGACGGGGAGCAGCGACACCTGCTTGTCCTGCGCCGCCTTGAGAATCGCGAGTGCCAACGGATGCTCGGACCGCTGTTCGACGGAGGCCGCCCACTTCAGCACGTCGGCCGGGCTGATCGGCGTGCCGTCCGGCTTCTTGGCCGTGACGATATGCGTGACGGTGGGCCGGCCTTCGGTGATCGTGCCGGTCTTGTCGAGCAGCACCGTGCGGGCGTTGGCGAGCCGCTCCAGGGCTTCGCCGCTGCGGATCAGGATCCCGTACTCCGCCGCCTTGCCGGTGCCGACGAGAATCGCCGTGGGCGTCGCGAGTCCGAGGGCACAGGGACAGGCGATGATCAGCACTGTCACGAACGCGACCGTGGCGAAGACCAGGGCTCGAGCCTCGGGACTCGGGCCGAGATCGAACCACGCGACGAAGGCAACGATCGCCAGCGCGATTACGACCGGGACGAACACGCCCGCGACGCGATCGGCGAGTTTCTGGATGGGCGCCTTCGTCGCCTGGGCGTCTTCGACGAGCTGCACGATCTGGCCGAGCGCGGTTTCTTTGCCCACCCGTGTCGCCCGAAACGTGATGCTGCCGGTGGTGTTCAGCGTCCCGCCGATGACCTCGTCGCCCGGCTTCTTGGCAACCGGCATCGGCTCGCCGGTCAACATCGCTTCGTCCACCGCGGACGCCCCCTCCGTGACGAGGCCATCGACCGGCACCTTTTCGCCCGGCTTGACGATCAGGAGATCCCCGACGACCACGGCCTCGACGGGGATGTCGATCTCCTGGCGATCGCGGACGACATGCGCCGATTTCGCCCGCAGCGCCGCGAGCCGGCGAATCGCCTCGGACGTCCGGCCTTTGGCGCGCGCCTCGAGCAGCCGGCCGAGGAGGACGAGCGCGATGATCGCGGCCACCGCTTCGTAGTAGACGTCGGCGGGGAGGCCGGCGCGCAGGAACACGGCCGGCGCCGCGGTCGCGACGAGGGAGTAGATGTAGGCCGCTCCCGTGCCGACGCCGATGAGCGTATTCATGTCCGCCGTGCGGTGGCGGAATCCGCTCCACGTGCCCTTGTAGAACTGCTGGCCCGACCAGGCGACGACCGGCAGCGTGATCACCGCGAGCCCCCACTTGATCCAGCCGAGGTCGAGCACCCAGCCGCGGCCGGCGACCCAATCTCGCAACCACACCGCCAGGGGCATGAGCAGGCGCCCCATGAGGTCCACCTGTTTCATCGTGCCGTTGTCGCCCATGGGACGATCGGCCATCAGCAGCATCGAGCCGATCATCGCGACGACGGTGACGGCCGCCGCGGCCACGAACTTCCACGTGAGCGTACGGATTTCGCGGCTGCGCGCGATCCGCTCACGCTCGAGCGGATCCTCCGCCGCGATCGGCGCCGCGACCTCGAAGCCCGCCGCGCCGACCGCCTGCTCGAGATCCTCGGCGTTCACGACGCCGGGGATGTAGTCGACGGTCGCCGTCTCGGTCGCCTGATTGGCGACCGCGCGGATCACGCCGTTGACCTTCGAGAGCGACTGCTCGAGGGGTGCAACGCTCGAGGCGTAATGCAGATCGACGATGCCGAACGTGACGCTCGCCTTGCCGCAGTTGTAGCCCGCCTCGCGCACCGTCTTGATGAGCTGCGCCACGTTCGTCTGCGCGGCGTCGTATTCGATGGCGGCTTTGTTGGTGGCAAAGTTGACGCCGGCGGACGTAACCCCCGTCGCGCCGGTCAGCGCTTCCTGCACCGTGGCGGCGCAGCTGGCGCACGTCATGCCTTCGATCGGCAGGATGATCCGTGTCTTACTCATGGCGGGCGTCGTGGAACTTATGGGGCGACGACGCGGCCCGGCGCTCGCCCGGCGGCTCCACGACGAGCAGGCCCTTCAGCATGTTCATGCCGCAGCGGAAGGGGTACTCGCCCGGCTGGTCGGGCGTGAACTCGATGGCGGTGGTTTGAAACGGCGGCAGCTGCTGATCGATGCCGAACCGCTCGAACACGACGCGCTCGGAGCAGTCGGCGGTCTCGTCGCGGTAGAACTGCAAGCGCACCGGCTTGCCCGCCTGGACCACGATCGTGTCGGGCGTATACCCGCCCTTCACGATCACCCGCACTTCCTGGATGCCGCCCGCGCCGGCCGCCGCCGCCACCGCCTTGCCGCGTGAGTAGAGGAAGTACCACAGCACCCAGACGATGGCGACGGCGCCAAGCGCCGTGACGGCGACCTGGGCCGTGGTCATCCGGCCCTCCCAGCCCGCGCTAGCGCGTCCGGGTCCGGACGGCGGTTTCGATCCGCATGGCGTAGAACGAACGCCAGACGAAGGCCAGCGCGATCACCAGGAAGACGCCGGCGAGTACGAGGCTCAAGGTGGCGCCGCGTTCCGCCGTGAGCGACACGGCGAGCTCGACGGCCAGCAACCCGAACAGCGTCGTGAACTTGATGATCGGATTCATCGCGACCGACGACGTGTCCTTGAACGGATCGCCCACAGTATCGCCGACGACCGTGGCGTCGTGGAGCGGCGTGCCTTTCTGCTTCAGCTCGGTCTCGACGATCTTCTTGGCGTTGTCCCACGCGCCTCCCGCGTTGGCCATGAAGATCGCCTGGTACAGCCCGAACAGCGCGATCGAGATCAGATAGCCGATGAAGAAGTACGGCTCGAAGAACGCGAACGCGAGCGTCGCGAAGAAGACCGTCAGGAAGATGTTGAACATCCCCTTCTGCGCGTATTGCGTGCAGATCGCCACCACCTTCTTGCTGTCGGACACCGAGGCCTTGGTCGTCCCCTCGAGCCGGATGTTCGCCTTGATGAACTCGACCGCGCGGTACGCGCCGGTCGTGACCGCCTGCGTCGACGCGCCGGTGAACCAGTAGATCACGGCGCCGCCGGTGATCAAGCCCAGCAGGAACGGGGGGTGCAAGATCGACAGATTCGACAGCAGCTCCGGCTGCAGCCCGTGCGTCAACGCTACGATAATGGAAAAGATCATCGTCGTGGCGCCGACCACCGCCGTCCCGATCAGCACGGGCTTGGCGGTCGCCTTGAACGTGTTCCCCGCCCCGTCGTTCTCCTCGAGGTTCTCCTTGGCCCGCCCGAAGTTCGGATCGAATCCGAAGTCCTTTTTGATCTCGGCGCGCACGTTGGGCACCTGCTCGATCAGCGATAACTCATAAATGGACTGCGCGTTGTCCGTGACCGGGCCGTACGAATCGACCGCGATCGTCACCGGCCCCATGCCCAGAAACCCGAACGCCACGAGACCGAAGGCAAATACCGCGGGTGCCATCATCACGCCGATCAACCCTGTCGTGCTCACGCCGTACGCGATCGCCATCAGCACCATCATCGTCATCCCTAACCAGAACGCGCTGAAGTTCCCGGCGACGAATCCGGACAGGATGTTCAGCGACGCACCGCCTTCGCGGGACGAAGTCACGATCTCACGGACGTGCCGCGAGCCGACGGAGGTGAAGACCTTCACGAATTCGGGGATGATCGCGCCCGCGAGCGTGCCGCACGTGATGACGAGCGACAGCTTCCACCACAGCGTGGGATCGCCACCGATGGTGGGAATCAAGAGCCAGGATGCCAGGAACGTGAGCGCCACCGACACGAGCGAGGTGAGCCAGACGAGCGTCGTCAGCGGCGCCTCGTAGTTCATATGGTCGGCGGTCTGATAGCGCGCTTTGGTGACGGCAGCATTGAGGAAGTATGAGAACCCGGATGCGACGACCATCATGACGCGCATCGCAAAAATCCAGACGAGCAGCTGCACCTTCACGAGCGGATCGTGGACCGCGAGCAGGATAAACGAGATGAGCGCAACGCCCGTCACGCCGTAAGTCTCGAACCCGTCGGCGCTGGGGCCCACGGAGTCGCCGGCGTTGTCGCCGGTGCAGTCGGCGATCACGCCCGGGTTCCGCGCGTCGTCTTCCTTGATCTTGAAGACGATCTTCATCAGGTCCGCCCCGATGTCGGCGATCTTGGTGAAGATGCCGCCCGCCACGCGCAGCGCCGCCGCGCCGAGCGATTCGCCGATCGCGAAGCCGATGAAGCACGGGCCGGCGTAGTCGCCCGGGATGAAGAGCAGGATCAGGAGCATCAGCAGCAGCTCGACGCTGATCAGCAGCATCCCGATGCTCATGCCGGCCTTGAGCGGGATCATGTGGTTGGGGAAGGGTTTGCCCGTGAGGCTGGCGAACGCGGTCCGCGAGTTGGCAAAGGTGTTGACGCGAATGCCGAACCACGCCACCCCATAGCTGCCCGCGATTCCGACCAGGCTGAACAGCAGAATGATGAGCACCTTCATCGCCGGGAAGCCGCGCACCACCGCCCCCGCGGCGTCGGTCGTCTGCGCCAGCGTCCCAAAGTAGAGGGCGACGATGGCGCCGATGAAGAGCCAGAGGATGAGCAGGAATCGGCCCTGCGTGAGCAGGTACGTCTTACAGGTCTCGTAGATCAGCTCGGAGATCTCCCGCATGGCGCGGTGCACGGGGAGGTTCTTGAGCTGCGTGTAAGTCGCCAGCCCGAAGAGCAGGCCGAGCGCGCAGATGACGAGTCCCCAGAGTAACAGGGCCCGCCCGCCGATGCCACCCAGGAACATGGCCTGATTCAGATTCGGCAGCACCAGCGCCGCTTCACCACCGGCGGCGTGCTGTGCTGGAGCAGCGGCGTCCTGTAAGAATCCGAGGGACGCGAGCAGCGGCATCAAACTCGTCATGCAACGATCTCCTGGGTGGTGCTGGTCGTGAGGGGGGAGCGGGAGTCTTACTTCTCCGCGTATTCGTAGTACTCGATGCCGAGGTGCGTGATCTGCTCCTCGCCCATCATCCAGCGCAGCGTGTTCTTGAGCTTGGTCTGCTGAATGAACAAATCGTGCTCGGCGTAGAGACCCTGGGCGAACTGCGGGCTCTTGAAGTAGAACGACAGCCACTCCTGAATGCCCGAGAGCCCGGCGCGGGCTGCGAGATCGAAAAACAGCGCGAGATCGAGCACGATCGGCGCGGCAAGAATGGAGTCGCGGCACAGGAAATCGACTTTGATCTGCATCGGATAGCCGAGCCATCCGAAGATGTCGATGTTGTCCCACCCTTCCTTATTATCGCCACGCGGTGGGTAGTAGTTGATGCGGACCTTGTGATAGACCTTGCCGTACAGCTCGGGATAGAGCTCGGGCTGGAGGATGTGCTCGAGCAACCCGAGCTTCGACTCCTCTTTGGTCTTGAACGACTCGGGATCATCCAGCACTTCGCCGTCGCGATTGCCGAGGATGTTGGTGGAATACCATCCCGACAGGCCGAGCATGCGCGCCTTGAAGGCCGGCGCGAGCACGCTCTTCATCATCGTCTGCCCGGTCTTGAAGTCCTTCCCGCCGATCGGCACGTGCCGCTCGTCGGCGAGCCGCTCCATCACCGGCAGATCCACGGTGAGGTTCGGGGCGCCGTTCGCGAACGGCACGTTCTCCATCAGCGCGGCGTAGGCGTAGAGCATCGACGGCGCGATCGACTGATCGTTCTGCTCCATCGCCTGCTCGAACGCCTGGAGCGATTGATGCGCGGGTCCGGGCGTGAGGAACACCTCCGTCGACGCGCACCACACGATCACCAGGCGATCGACGCCGGCGCTCTGCTTGAAGGTGCGCATGTCCTCGCGCAGCTGCTCCGCCAACTCGCGCTTGTTTTTCCCGCGCTTGACGTTCGTTCCCTGCAGCCGCTTCACGTAGTACTGATCGAAGACGGCCGGCATCGGCGTGATCGCCTGGAGGAATGCCTTGATCGGCTCGAGGTGCTCGTGGTGATCGAGCACGCCGGCTTTCACGGCGGCGGTATACGCGTCGTCCGGAATCGGGTCCCACGCCGCGAACACGAGGTCCTTCAGATCCGCGAGCGGCACGAAGTCCTTGATCTTCGGCATCCGTTTCTCGGTGCGCTTGCCGAGCCGAATCGTCGCCATCTGGCTGAGCGAGCCAATCGGCAGCGCCCGGCCGCGGCGTACGTTTTCGACGCCGGCAATGAAGGTCGTCGCGACCGCGCCGAGACCGACGAGCATGACGCCCAGTTTTCCGGAAGCCGGATCAATTTCCATTAATGCGCCTTGCGGCGAGCCGCCGCGACTCCAGGCAACGTCTCACGTTTGGGAACTGGCGACGACGGCGGCGCGCCGCGCGCCACGCGCGCGACGTGCACCACCCGTTGGATCACCGTGATCGCGGAGACGGACGCGAGCACCACCACAATCCAGAACAGCACGACACCGGGGCGCCCGGGTCCCGCGCCCAATACCAGCGCTGGCACGCCGAGCAACAGAATGCGCTCGGCGCGCGGCGCAATGCCCACCTTGTTCTCGACGCCGAGCGCTTCGGCCCGCGCCCGCGTGTACGATACCAGGAGCGATGCGACGAGCGCGACCAGCCCGGCTGCGAGGGCCCGCGGCTTCATGTCGGCCGGCAGCGGGCCGGTAAAAAAATAGAAGATCAGCCCCGCAAAAACCGCCCCCTCGCCGACGCGGTCGAGCGTCGAGTCGTAAAACGCGCCGAACGCCGTGATCTTGCCGCCCTGGCGCGCCACCTGCCCGTCGAGAAGGTCGAATATCCCACTGATCAGCAGCAGCAATCCGCCGAGCCGGATGGCGCCGGTGCCGAACGCCACGCCGGAACCGACCACCACCAGCGTTCCCACGGTGGTAATCGTATTCGGATGCACGCCGCCCGTGATCAGTAGACGCGCCAGCGGTCCGAGCAACCTGACAAACCCGTCCTTGACGCGCTGGGGAATGACATTCATGCCGGGGGGAAGCTAATCGTCAGAGCCGATGACGGTAGGGCTAAAACTCCTAGTGGACCATAGGGTTGACTCGTACCTTACGAGAGTCGTCACGAACGCTTCTCTAGGAGCCCGACTATGACTCACCTGCTCTTCATCCTTGCCCTCGCCGTGCAGCAGCCGACTTCTCCAAGTGCCCGTCCGGACGACCCGTTCGCCTGGCTCGAGGACGTGGAGGGCGCACGGTCGATGGAATGGGTGAACGCCAAAAACGCCGCTACCATCGCCCAACTCGCCGGATCACCCCTGTATCAGACGCTCTATGCTCGCATCAAGCAGATCCTCGACTCCAAGGACAAGATCGCTTTCCCCAATATCCTCGGGAACTCGATCTACAATTTCTGGCAGGACGCCGACCACGAGCGCGGCATTTGGCGGCGGACCACATGGGCGAGCTACGCCAGCGCGAATCCGGTGTGGGAGACCGTGATCGACCTCGATTCGTTGAGCAAGGCTGAGGAGGTGACGTGGTCCTGGGCGGGCGCGTCCTGCCTCGAGCCTGAATACCGCCGCTGCGTCCTCGGCCTGTCGCGCGGCGGCTCGGACGCCACGGAGTTGCGGGAGTTCGATCTCACCACGAGACACTTTGTCGCCGATGGCTTCAAGGTTCCGGAAGCGAAGTCCGGAATCGCGTGGGTCGATGACAGCACGCTCCTCGTGGGGACCGATTTCGGACCTGGCAGCATGACCACCTCGGGCTATGCACGCATCATCAAGCTCTGGAAGCGCGGTACCCCGCTCTCCACGGCGACGACCGTGTACGAGGCGCCGGCCAACCATGTCAGCGCGTCCGCGTCCAGCACGAATGACGGCGCGCGTCGCTACCTCATGATCAGGGATGGGACGGATTTTTACCACCGCACGCGATACCTCTATGACCACGGACAGGTCGTGAAGCTCGACGTCCCCACGGATGCCGACGTCAGTATCGTGCACGGTCAGCTCGTCGTGTACGTGCGGGATCCGTGGACCGTGAGTGGCAAGACGTGGCCGACTGCGTCGCTGATCGCGATGCCCCTCGACGATTTTCTCAGCGGCAGGCGCGCCTTTCAGCTCGTCATGCAGCCTGGTCCACGCGAGACCATCAATGGCGTGACGTCCACGCGCGACTACCTGCTTCTCAACATCCTGAGCAACGTCCGGGGTGAGTTGCGGCGCTACCGCTATCAGGATGGACGATGGACGTTCGAAAAAGTGCCGGCACCAGATCTCGGTACCGTGGGCGTCGTTGCCAGGTCTGCCATCTCGAACCGGTACTTCTTCACGTTCACGAACTTCATTCAGCCAACGACGCTGTACGTGACGGCGGAAGATGGCAGCGTGGCGGAAGTCAAACGCCTCCCGGCGATGTTCGACGCGGCCGGGCTGGTCGTCGATCAGCAGGAAGCGACCTCGGCGGACGGCACCAAGATCCCGTTCTTCGTCGTGCATCGCCGCGACATGAAACGCGACGGCAACAATCCCACCCTGCTTGGCGCCTACGGCGGATTCGAGATCGCCAGCACGCCGTCCTACAGCACGCACACCGGCGCAGGATGGCTCGAGCGCGGCGGCGTCTTCGTGCTCGCCAATATTCGCGGCGGCGGCGAGTTCGGCCCGCAATGGCATCGTGCCGGACTGAAGGAGCACCGGCAACGCATCTACGACGATTTCGCGGCGGTGTCGCAGGCGCTGATCCGCGACAACATCACCAGCCCGCAGCACCTGGGAATCCGCGGCGGCTCGAACGGCGGGCTGTTGATGGGCGTCGCGCTCACCCAGCACCCCGAGCTCTATAACGCGGTGCTGATTCAGAACCCCCTGCTCGACATGAAGCACTACAACCATCTGCTCGCGGGGGCGAGCTGGATGGCCGAGTATGGCGATCCCGACAAACCCGAGGACTGGGCCTACATCTCGCAGTATTCACCCTACCAGAACCTGAAGCCCGGGGTGAAGTATCCCACCGTCATGTTCACGACGACGACGCGCGACGACCGCGTGCATCCGGGCCACGCACGCAAGATGGCCGCCAAGATGGCGTCGATGGGGATTCCGTTCTACTACTTCGAAAACACGGAAGGTGGACACGGCGCCGGGGTCACGAACGCTCAGGTCGCCAAGGAGCTCGCGCTGACCTATGTCTATCTGTGGCGGCAAGTCGGCGGGGAGCCGAGGGCTACACCGTAGGCGGATTATCTCGGCTGGATCGGTCCAGTCACGTCGACCACGACACGATAGCCTTCGAGACGCGACGGAATGCGGCCCTTTGTTCGAGAGCTGGAGTCGGCTACAAGGACCTTGATGCACCGCTCGCCGTCGCACAAACCCACCGCCGTCCCCACGACGCCGGGCAGCTTCATGAGGGAATCAGTGTGCGCGGCGAGAACTTCATCGATGCTCTTCGTGGTCACGGGGGCTCCCCCGGGCTGCGCGCGGGAGCATGCCAATGCCCCCGCCAGCAGCACCAGAGTCATCATGCGTGCGACCATCTAGCGCTTGACGGTAATCGAGAAGCCGTTGCTGCTGCCATCCGGATCGTGATTCAAGGATGACTTGTACACGTATCCGGCCAGCGTCATCGCGGTCACCGCGAACGAGACCGCCTTGGTCGAGTTCGGGATGGCCGACAGGACGACGCTGCATGTCCCGGCCGGGCCCGTGATGCAGCCGACCTCGGGACTCGATCCCCAGCTGCCGCGCACGCTCACGGCGCTCACCAGATTGTGCCGCGAGTCATGCGCCGTGATCGTCGCGGTCGCCGTCCAGTTGTTTCCACTGCTGGCGGACACGCCGTCGAGATTCCCCACGTGGAGATTCGGCGGGTTCACCGTGATCGCGATCGCGCGGGCGTTGTTGCTCGCATTGTTGTCCGCCAGCTTCTGCGTCGCCGTCAGGATGTGCCCGGTCGTCGCCACGCCCGCGGTATTCCAGTTGAAGGTGCGGGTCGCGCTCGCGCCCGCGGCCAGCCCAGGGATCGTCTGCGTCCCGACCGTGATCCCGCCCGCCGTCCCATCGGTCAACACGACGTCGAAGCTGGTCGTGACATCCGATCCGCCCACGTTCTGCACCGTGACAACGACCGGAGCGGTGTCGCCCTGCGTCACCGAAGCGGGCGCCGTGATACTCGCCAGCGCGAGGTCAACCGGCTGCGGGTTGACCGTGACCGTCGCCGAGCGCTGGTCGTTGGCGGCGTTGTCGTCGGTCAAGGTCTGGGTCGCCACGATAGTGTGACTGCCGAGCGCGGCTCCCGTGGTACTCCAGGTGAAGGAGGGCGTCGCGCTGGCACCAATGGCGAGCCCGGTGACGGTTTGCGTGCCGATCGTGACGCCCGCCGTCTGGTCCGTGAGCACGACATCAAAGCTGCTCGCGACATTCTGACCGCCCACGTTCTGAACAGTGACGCCAATCGTGGCTGGACTGCCCTGAACCACCGAGCTCGGTGCACTCACACTCGTCACCGCGACATCGTTGAGCGGAGCGGTCACTGTGACCGTCGCCGAGCCCCGGTTGTTGGCGGCATTGGTGTCGCTCAGGGTGTGGATCGCCACGAGCGTGTGCCCACCCACGGCGGCACCCGTGGTGTTCCAGCTGAATGTGCGCGTCGCGGTCGCGCCGACGGCGAGCCCGGTGACCGTCTGCGTGCCCACCGTTACATCCGCAGTCGAGTCGGTCAGGACGATATCAAAGCTGCCGCTGACGTTCAGGCCGCCCACGTTCTGGACCGTCACGCCAATGGAGGCGGTGCTCCCCTGCGTCACCGCGCTCGGCGCAACCACGCTGCTCACGGCCACGTCGGTCACCGGCGGGGCTTGCACGATGACACCGATCCCGACGGTGTTGTTCGACGTGTTGGCGTCGGTCAGCTGCACTGTGGCAAACAGGGTGTGCCCGGCGACCGCCGCGCCGGCGGTGTTCCAGTCGAACGTGCGCGACGTGCTCGCACCCACGGCGAGCCCGGCGATCGTCTGCGTGCCGAGGATCGGTCCGTTAAACCCGTCGGTCAACACGACGTTGAAGTTGGTCGTGACGTCCTGCCCGCCGACGTTCTGGATCGTGACCACGACGTGCGCGGTGTCTCCCTGCGTCACGCGCGCCGGCGCGGTGATGCCCGTGATCGCCAGATCGGTCCCCGGCGGAGGCGGAGGCGGCGGGGGCGGTGGACCCGGGGGTCCAGGCTCGGTCACGTTGATCGCGATCCCAACCGAGTTGTTCGTCGAGACGTCGTCTGGGAACTTCTGCGTCGCGAAGAGCGTGTGCCCGGTGATAGCCGCGCCGGCGGTGTTCCAGGGGATATCGACGGTGATCGTCGCCCCGACGGGGAGACTGGAGACTGTTCCGGTTGCGACGGTGGGGGTACCCCACCCGTCGGTCAGATCGACGGCGAACGGCGTGGTGACATCCACCTCACCCACGTTTTGCACCGTGACGATGACGTGGGCCGTGTCTCCCTGAGCGACCGAGCGGGGGCCCGTGATCCCCGTCAACGCGATGTCGGTTGGCTTGGGATTCACGGTGACGACCTCGGATCGCCGGTTATTCGCGGCGTTGTCGTCGGTCAGGGCGTGCGTCGCCACGAGCGTGTGGCCACCCAGCGCGGCGTCGGTGGTATTCCAGCTGAAGACCAGCGTCGTGCCGGCACCCGCCGCGAGCCCGGAAACCGTCTGCGTACCGAGCGTGACGCCGGCCGTCGAGTCCTGCAACGTGACGACGATGGCGCCCGGAACGTTTTGATTGCCGACGTTCGTGACGGTCACGCCGATGTTCGCGGCGTGTCCCACGATCACCGATGTGGGCCCACTGAAACTGGTCACCGCGATGTCGGTCACGGGCGGGTTGACCGGGATCGTGACCGAGCGCTGGTCGTTCGTGGCCCTGTCGTCCGACAGCGTCTGATGGGCCACCAGTTGATGGTCGCCCGTGGCACTGGGCGTCCAGGAGAACGTCAATGTCGTCGATGCACCCGCGACCAGTCCGGCAACGGTCTGCGTCCCGGCCGTCACGTGCTCAGTCGTGTCCTGCAGCGTGAGGTCGAAGCTCGACACATCCTGGTTGCCGACGTTCTTCACCGTCACGGTGATGCTGGACGTACTGCCCTGCACTGCCGCACTCGGTCCACTGACGCTGGTCACGGCCAGGTCGGTGAAGGGACCCGGCGGCGGCGGATCGAAGCCGTCGATCGTGACGCCGAAGCGCTGCAGCACGAGATCGATCCGGTTGCCGATGGTGACCGAAGAGCTTCCGGCGAACAGCAGTCCAACGGGATTGAGGTTCGCGTCATCGGTCACGATGAGCGAGCCGGAGTCCCCGCCGCCGCTGAACGTTCCCGGCGAGATGATCAGCTGGTCCACGTAGCGCGCGGTTTTGGTGCAGGTGAACCCCGAGACGGCGTAACAAATCGTGACCGTCGCGTTGACGCCGGTGATCTGACCGTGCGTGAGCCGCGTGGTCCGGCCGTACTTCTGCACGTTGAGGCCGAGCAGCGCGCTCGGGTCATCGAACAGGCCGTCGCCGTTTGCGTCCCCGTAGATCGTCGAATTCGGCATGCTGTAGCCGTCGTCCGCGGGCGTGGCGTTGTCCAGTACGGCCGTGGTGGACATGGCGATCGCGGCGTCGATGGTGTTGCTGCCGTTCGTGGCGAACGAGATCACCTGAAAGTCGGTCAGCGTCGCAATCTGATCGGCGGCGGTGCCGCCATCGAAGGGACCGGGCTGGTACTCGGGGTCGCCGATGTTGGCGCCGTTGGAGTTCGCCAGAACGTGGTTGTTGGAGAGGATGTACACCCGCCCCAACGCATCACGCACGCGCGCGCCGATCGTGCCGGCGGTGATCGCCGGATGCCCGACCGAGAAGCCCATCGGCGCCGGGCGCTGGCGTTGCGTGGGATCGCTGAAAGCCATCAAGCGCCCGGTGACCCGGACGGTGACCGGCACGCCGTCGAGCGATTGCGGCAGACCCGCGATTCCAGACCGCTCCGCCAGGATCAGCACGCCCGCGCCGCCGTCCGGCATGGCCGTGACGGCGGTGCCAACGACGCCAGGGATATCGAGCAGTGCTGAGGTGTGCCGCCGCTGTACTGCGAGGGCAACGAACAAACCCGCAACCGGACGAGGCGGCGCGCCTTTGGGTGCGAGCGTGGGGCCGGTGGACGAACTCGGCCCGCTGTCCGCGCAGGCGAACCACACCGCGGGAGCGGCAACCAGCAAGACTACTACAGCGGCGCGAATCAGCTTGCGGCCGGCGATCATAGCAACCCCCCGTGAACCTGGCGTACGGGCGCGGGGGACGATTATGGGGCCGCCGGATCGACTCGGCTAGTACTCCGTCAGAAGGTACTTGGCGCGCACTGCGCGAAACCGCGCCAGCGCCTGCTCCCACATCTCCCAGATCTCGCGAGCCGGCCGCCCCGCCTCCACGGCGCCTCGCAACTCAGATCCCGCCGCCAGGCGATCAAAGCTCGCGTCACGAAACTGGAATTCGGTGGGATGCGTCACACGAATCGCGGCCAGCAGGTCGACCGCGAGCCTCGTGGGATCGTACGCGTTGCGATCGCGCACGCGCAGCTGCACCCCGCGCAGGGCGATGCCGGCATATTTGCCGTCGGTCGGCGCGATGGGGGTGAACGTCGTGGCGCGTACCTCCACGCCCCGGAGCGCCGTCGTGTCGAGACGCGCGATCACCCGTCCCGGATCGAGCCACGGCGCGCCGATCACCTGGAACGCCATCGTCGTTCCCCGGCCGACGGAGAGATTCGTGCCCTCGAACAGACACGTCCCCGCATAGTGGATCCCGCTTTCGAGATCGGGCATGTTGGGCGACGGTTTGACCCATGGCAGGCCCGTCTGGTCGTAATACATGGACCGCGACCAACCGGCTGCGGGAACGACGCCGAGATCGGCGCGAATCGCCATGATGTCGTTGGCCATGCGCGCCAGCTCGCCGAGCGTCATGCCGTACCGCATCGCCACCGGCATGAATCCGGAGAAGGACGAATCGGGATCGCCGGCTCGCGCGCGCACGTTGCCTTGCACCGCCGTCCCGCCAACGGGATCGGGACGATCGAGGACGATCACGCGCTTTCCGGCGCGCGCCGCGTTGCGCATCAATTGCACGACGGTCGCGATGTAGGTGTAGTAGCGCGCCCCGATGTCTTGGAGATCGAGGAGCAGCACGTCGACCGAATCGAGCGCGGCCGCCGCCGCGCTACGCGATCCGCCATAGAGACTGTAGATTGGGAGGCCGGTTGCCGAATCTCGGCTGTCCGGAAGGCCGGAGCGATCCTCTGTACCGAGAAACCCGTGCTCAGGGCTGAACAAAACCGTAAGCCGTGCGCCGTGCGCCGTGCGCAGGAGATCAACGTCGCGGCGGCCGAGGTGATCGACACCCGTGTTGTTGGTGAGGAGGCCCAAGCGCTTGCCGGCAATCAGATGTACCGAATCCGAGAGCAGGACTTCGATGCCCGGTCGAACCTGGGCGGCGGCGAGTGACGGCACGCGTGTGCCGCTGGAACAGCCAATCCCCAACGCGACCCAAAGGAGACGATGCGCGCGCATAGAGTCCTGATCGTTACGGTACTGGCCGCATGTGGTGGCCGCACGACCACCGCTCCCCGCCCACCGCAGCCGGTCGCCATCGACGCCGTGCTCGCCAAGCTCACGACGCGCCAGAAAGTGGCGCAGCTCGTCGTCCCGTGGCTGGGCGGAAACTACATGGCGCTGGACGATTCCGCCTTCCAGATCGCGACGCGCTGGGTGGATACGCTCGAGGTCGGCGGCATCATCATCTCCGTCGGCTCGCCCTACGACATCGCCGCCAAGCTCAATACGCTGCAGCGCCGCTCCAAACTCCCGCTGCTCGTCTCCGCCGATCTGGAGTGGGGCGCGGCGATGCGGGTCGTCGGCGCGACCGCGTTCCCCTATATCATGGCCGCCGGCGCGACCGGCAACGAGCGGGACGCATACACGATCGGCCGCGTCGCGGCGCTCGAGGGGCGGGCGGTCGGCATCCACGTGAATTTCGCGCCCGACGCCGACGTCAACAACAATCCGCTGAATCCTATCATCAATACACGGTCCTTCGGCGAAGATCCGCACGCGGTGGCGCGGCTCGTGCGCGCCTATGTCCGGGGACTGCAGGACAACGGGATGCTCGCCACGCTGAAGCACTTCCCGGGACATGGGGATACCGACGCCGACTCCCACCTCGGCCTGCCCACGATCCGCGCCGATTACCTGCGTCTCGACTCCGTCGAGCTGGTGCCGTTCCGCGCCGGCATCGACGCCGGCGCGCAAGTGGTGATGAGCGCGCATATCGCATTCCCCGCGTTCACCGGCGACGCACCCGCGACGCTGTCGGCCGCGATGCTCACGGGCGTCCTGCGCGACTCGCTCAAGTTCAAGGGCCTCGTGGTGACCGATGCGCTGCAGATGGGCGCGATCGTCGCCAAGTACGGCGCCGGCGAAGCGGCCGTGCGCGCGTTCCAGGCGGGTTCCGATCTCCTCCTGATGCCCGCCGATCCCGATTCGGCGATCGTGTCGATGCTGGCGGCACTGCAGAGCGGGCGCCTCACCACCGCGCGCCTCGATTCGTCCGTACGCCGCGTGCTCGCGATCAAGCGGCAGCTGGGTCTCTTCGAGCGGCGGACCATGCCGCTCGATTCGATCGCGCGCATCGTCGGCTCGAAGTCATTCCAGGATGCCGCGGACGACATCGCGCAGCGCGCGCTGACGCTCGTACGCGATACAACCGGCATCGTCGTCCGGCTGCGCGGCGCGCGCAGCCGGATGGCCATCATCGCGTACGGCGACGAGCTGAACAGCTATGTCGGGCAGCGCATGCTCGAGCTGATGCGCGCCGGCGGCGACACGGTCGGCTTCTTCCGGCTTTGGCCGATGTCGGGCACCGCGTCCTACGATTCGGCGCGCGTGGTGATCGGTCGTGCACCCACCGTGATCTTCGCGATGAACGTGCGCCCGATCGCGGCGAAGGGCAGCATCGCGTTGCCCGATTCGCTCGCGCGCCTCATCACTATGACGGATTCGGTGAAGCCAACCGTGCTCGTCTCGCTCGGCAGTCCCTACCTGCTGAACCAGACGCCGACGGTGAAGTCGTATCTCATCGCCTGGAGCGGCGTGCGCCCCGCCGAGCGCGCCGCGGCGCGCGCGTTACTCGGCTGGTCGCCGGTGCGAGGGAAATTGCCGATCCGCATCCCACCGGCGTATCCCATTGGCCACGGGCTCGTGTTCTCCGATTCGACGCTGGCGCCGCAAAAGCCGCCGGCGCACGTGATTATTCCGTGACTGTGAAGGGCGGCGCAGGGCGGCGCAGGGCGGCCGAGGTGCTGACGCTGCTCCTGTTCGCGACGGCGGCCTGTGGATATCAACGTCCCGTCCCACCGATCACGACGCAGCAATCGTACGGGCGCTTCGAGCCTGTCGTTGAGTATTTGCGATCGCAGGTGGATAGCGCGTTTCCGGGCGCAGTGGTTGCGGTCGGTCAGCATGATCCTGAAGGCAAGCTGCTTCTTCTCGCCGCTGTGGGGCACTACGGAGCGAACGATCAGCGCCCGGTCACCACTGAGACCATTTACGACCTCGCGTCCCTCACGAAGGTGATTGGACTGACGACTGCCGCGATGATGCTCGTCGACGAGGGAAAGCTCGAGCTTGATGCGCCCGTGCAGCGTTACGTTCCCCCGTTTCAGGGTCCGAGCAAGGAACGGGTGCTAATTCGCCACCTGCTGACGCACTCCTCGGGCCTGCCAGCCTGGCGGCCGCTCTACGCGGAAGCAGCTACACGTGAGCAGGCGCTAGCGTTGGTCGACACCACGCCCCTGCTCCGCCAACCTGGTGACACTTTTGTCTATTCGGATCTTGGAGCGATCGTTTTGACTCAGGCGGTCGAAGCCATCACCGAACGACGGTTGGACGATTTTCTGAGCGAACGCGTATTCGGCAAACTGGGTATGCAGTCAACACGGTATTTGCCGCCTGAAAGCTGGGGAGTGCGCATTGCGCCGACCGAGAACGACACTGTGTTCCGGCATCGACTGCTACGTGGCGAGGTGCACGACGAGAATGCAGGACGGCTCGGAGGAGTTTCGGGACACGCAGGACTGTTCAGTACAGCGTCTGATTTGGGCAAGTTTGCTCAGTGGCTTCTTTTCGACAGAAACACCCCGGAGGGAATGTTCCTCAGTTGCGCCGATGCGCCGTGCCCACCGTGGATTACGCCACGAATTGTGCGTGACTTTACGCGTCGTCAGAATCTCCCCCCCGGCTCCTCGCGCGCCCTCGGTTGGGACACGCCATCTGAGAACTCGAGCGCCGGAACGAAGATGGGGCCGAACGCATTCGGACACACCGGCTTCACCGGCACGTCCATCTGGTTCGACCCCGATCGTAGCCTCTTCATTATTCTGCTCACCAACCGCGTGAACCCCACTCGCGCCAACACGAAGATCTTTCAGGTACGCCCACTCGCGCCAACACGAAGATCTTTCAGGTACGGCGGCGCGTCGCCGACCTCGTCAACGACATCCTCACTCCACCACAGTAGCCCAGCCGCGCCGCGATAGGTCCCGGTAGATCACGAAGCCGCCCAACGCACCGAACGCAAGCAGCACCAGTCCCGGCAATGTTTCGTGAAGCAGCAATTTGCCGACGCCGAAGAGCACGCCGTACACCAACACCAACCCGGCGACCCAGTCGAGCAGATTGGACAACCCGCCGCCCGCGACCTTCACGTCGGGCGCTTGCGCCGCGATGGGGGCCCATCCCGCGCGCGACGGCCGCGTGCGCCGGTAGAACGCCACCAACGTCTCCTGCGGCTCAGGCTTTGTCAGGAACGTCACGGCCAGCCACACGACGGTCGTGACCGCGACGGTGATGAGCATGATATGGGCAAAGTCGATCGGTTTGTCGTTGTCCAAACCGAAAGCAAGCTGCAGGAAGAGCGA
>WNGB01001132.1_pt1 | contig 43709 bp, 40 predicted proteins | sample 5400681 | NCBI WGS metagenome assembly WNGB01 (sample SAMN13153367, study PRJNA577476) | soil metagenome | isolation source: 115 cm soil or saprolite under grassland replicate 2 | place: USA:California | collected 2016-06-15 | reverse complement strand
CAGGCGTTCACGCGAAGCTCGTTCTCAATCGAAAAGGCGGCACGCAGGAGGTGCTTCACGACAAGCCGTTCAGCTTCGCCGACCAACAGGCTTATCCTTTGAACATCATCGTCAATGAGGGCGACACGTTCACGACGACCTGCTCGTACAATAACATGAGCGGTTCTATCGTGACTTTCGGTCCCAACACCGAAAACGAGATGTGTTACAACTTCGTCACTGCATATCCCGCCGGAGGCCTCAGTGGCCCCGCAGGCGCCAATCACTGTCTCGGTCAGTGACGCCGGGGCCCCGGCGATATTCCCCGGGCCGAGATGGCGAGGGGAGCCCTTCATGGGATGGCGTGATATACGAACGCACGGAAGCGCTTGGCACGCTGGTGCGGCCCACGGCCTTCAAAGCCGTCGAGAGGCGGTTCATCCTGTCTCTGGTGGGTTCGATTCCCATGCGCTTCCGCCGCGGCGCTGGGCAAAGACGGCCGAGGGCTCGCGAACGACCTCGGGTATGGCTAGAATGCGTCGGAACGTGGGCCTGCCCCCTGCACGCCGCCGAAAACGAGCGATGCGAGCTACTCATTTCGGAGTGAACTCTTGCGCCGCACGGCGTTCGGACGCTTGGCGATGAGCGTGCGTTTGACCCAACTTGCCAAGCGCGCCGGCTGCGCCGCGAAGCAGCCGCCCGGCTATCTTTTTCCGCTGCTCGCCCACCTTCCCTTGCCGCGTGATCCCAACGTGCTGGTCGGTAGCGCTACCGCGGACGACGCCGCCATTTATCGCTTGAGCGCCGATACGGCGCTGGTGCTGACCACGGACTTTTTCACTCCCATCGTCGACGACCCCTACGACTTCGGCGCCATCGCCGCCGCGAACGCGTTGAGCGACGTCTATGCGATGGGCGGGCGACCCATCGCGGCGCTGAACCTCGTCGGATTCCCGGACGAGCTGCTCGACGGGTCGGTGCTGGCGGAAATCTTGCGCGGAGGGGCCGAGAAAGCAGGTGAAGCGTCCATCGACGTGGTGGGCGGGCACACGATCAAGATGGACGAGCCGGTGTATGGGATGGCGGTGACTGGGATCGTGCATCCCGATCGCGTCGTCACCAATGCGGGCGCGGTTGCCGGCGACACGCTCGTGCTCACCAAGCCGATCGGCGTCGGCATCATCACGACGGCAGCCAAGAACGGGCAAGACTCGCAAGATGCGATCGGCGACGCGCTCCGGTGCATGAAAACGCTCAACCGCGACGCTTGCGACGTCATGCTGGCTATCGGCGTGCACGCCGCCACCGACGTGACCGGCTTCGGCCTGCTCGGCCATCTGCGCAATCTGGCCAGCGCGAGCGGGTGCGCTGCGGAAATCTGGCGCAGCGCCGTGCCGGTCCTCCCGAGCGCAGAGCGCTATGTGCAAGATGGGATAGCTCCGGGAGGCACGCACGCCAATTGGCGATTTTTGAACGATTGGGTGCGCTATGAACCAGGGCTCGACAAGCCGGATCAGCTCCTGCTCTGTGATGCGCAGACATCGGGCGGGCTGCTCATCGCGCTCCCGAGCGAGCGCGCGCCTGCGCTCGCAAGCGAGCTCGCGCGTCGCGGTACGCGGGCGGCGATCATCGGCCGCGTCGCAGAAGGTCCGCCCGGCCGTATCACTTGCTTCGTGGCCCCACGGTGACACGCGGGCCATGACCGTTCGGCGGAGAAAAAGCGAACCCAAAAGCAAGAGCGCCGCCGACGACGGCGCGCGCGAGGCGCTTCGATCGCTCCCGAGCGTGGGCGTGTTGCTCGGTCGGCCGTCGGTCAAGCAGCTCGTCCGAGAGCATGGCCACGGGGCCGTCGCGGAGGCAGTCCGCAGCGCGGTGGCCGACGCCCGCCGCGATCTGCTCGAGCATCGGACCGCGACCGTGTCCGAGCAGGCCATCCGCCGGCACCTGGATCGCGCCGCCTGCGGTTCCCTGTCAGCCGTTCTCAACGCGACGGGGGTCGTCATCCACACGAACCTTGGGCGAGCGCCGCTCGCCCAGCAGGCCATCGACGCGATCGCGCAAGTTGGGGGCGGTTACTCCACGCTCGAGTACGACCTCGAAGCGGGGCAGCGCGGCAACCGCGCGATGCACGCCGTCGATCTCCTCACCGCCTTGACCGGGGCTGAAGATGCGCTCGTCGTGAATAACAACGCCGCGGCGATGTTGCTCGCTTTGTCGGTATGGGCGGCCGGACGCGAGGTCATCGTGAGTCGCGGCGAGCTCATCGAGATCGGCGGCGGATTTCGAATCCCCGACGTGCTGCGGCAGTCGGGCGCGCGTTTGGTCGAGGTGGGAACCACGAATCGCACGCGCCTCGCCGACTATGCGAACGCGCTCGGCCCGGAGACGGCGCTCCTTCTCAAGGTGCATCGCTCGAATTTCGACATGGTCGGCTTTGCCGCGGAGGCATCGCTCGCTCAGCTTTCGGGGGTGGCTCGGCCGCGAGACTTGCCGCTTTTTTATGACGCCGGGTCGGGCAACCTTCTTGCCGATCTCCTGCATCCGACCGAGGCTCCCGTCTCGACGCACCTGCGAGCGGGCGCCGATGTGGTGATGTTCTCCGGAGACAAGCTGCTCGGCGGACCGCAGGCGGGTATCGTGGTGGGGCGCAAGCGATTTTTGTCGCCCATGCGGGAGCATCCTCTGATGCGAGCTCTGCGCCCCGACAAGCTCTGCCTCGCCGCGCTGCGCGCGACGCTGTTGCTCTTGCGTGACGCGCCGGACGAGGTGCCCGTCGTACGCATGTTACGGCTTCCGATCGCCGATCTCCAAGAGCGCGCCGACCGCCTGGCGCAAGAGATCCGCTCGCGAGGGTACGACGACGCGCGCGTCGTCGAGGTCCACGGACGCGTCGGCGGCGGGGCCGCCCCATCTCGCACGCTGGAAAGCTGCGCCGTGCGGCTCGGAGGCCGCCATGCCGACGAGCTCTGCCAGGCGCTGCGCGCCGGTGCGCCGCCGATCATCGCCCGCATCGTCGACGGCGCTACGTTGCTCGACCTGCGCTGCGTTCCTCCGGCGATGGACGCGGTTCTCTTTCGTGCCGTGCTTTCCGCGCTCGCCTCGCGCGACGTGAACGCGCTGCCTGGAAAATGAGCGCACCCAAAGCTAGGCTCCTGCGAGAGTGACGGACACGATCGAGTCGAGGCGCATCGTGATCGCGACCGCTGGTCACGTCGATCACGGCAAGACTTCGCTGATCCGCGCGTTGACGGGCACCGATACCGATCGGCTCCCCGAGGAAAAACGGCGCGGAATCAGCATCGAGCTCGGCTTCGCCGAGCTCGCCGGGGCCGGGATCAGCTTCATCGATGTGCCCGGGCACGAGCGCTTGGTCCATACGATGATCGCAGGCGTGGGCGGGGTCGACGCTCTTTTGCTCGTCGTCGCGGCGGACGACGGAGTGATGCCGCAGACCCGTGAGCACCTGGCGGTTTGTTCGGTCCTCGATCTGCGACGGGTGGTGGTGGCGCTCACCAAGTGCGATCTGGCGGACGCGGAGACGTTGGACCTCGCGGAGGCCGAAATCCGCGACGAGCTTGCGCGCTTCGGCTTGGAGCCCGTCGGCGTCGTGCGAACGTCCACCCAGACGGGCGCTGGCGTCGCCGAGCTCGAGCGTTTCTTGCGCGCGCTTGCGGCGGAAGCGCCCGCGCGCGCTCCGAGCGCGCGGGCCTGGCTCAGCGTCGACCGTCTCTTCTCGCTCCAGGGGGTGGGGACGGTGGTGACCGGAACGCTCACCCGGGGAGGGCTCCGCGAGGGGGACGTGGTCTATCTCGCGACCGAGGCGGGCGTGCTGGAAACCGCATGCCGCAGCTTGCAGGTGCACGGACGCCGGGTGACCGAAACGACCGCCCCTTCGCGCGTGGCCATCAACGTGGCGCGGTTGTCCTTGGACGCGATCGCCCGGGGCGATGTCATCACGAAAGATCCCGAGCTCATCGTCTCTCGCCGTTTCGACATGTCGGTCCGTTGGCTGTCGGGCGTGGGACCGCCGGCGCGCAACGCGACGCTGGTGGCCCACCTTGGCACGACCCGCGCCGCGGCCAGAGTCCGGCAGCTTGGCCAGGAGATAGCGCATGTCGTCCTCGATCGCGCGTTGCCGTGCGAGGGCGGCCTCGGCGTGGTCCTGCGCGGCACCGCCGCCCAGCGGGAGTTCGGACGGGTCATCGGCGGAGGACGCGTGCTCGACGCGCGCGCGCTCCGGTTACCGCGCCGTCGCGACGCGCGCGCCTGGGAGCTGCGCGGTGTCGCGCTGAATGCGCTCGCGCGCGGCGACGTCGCCGAGGGGCTTTTGGGCATCCTGCGATTTCGAGCACCGTGGCCCGTCGTCGAGGCCGACGTCGAACGGCGGCTCGGGCTCGAGCCGGGCCGCGCGGGGGCTGTCTTCGCGAGCCCTCGCTACCGAGAGCTGGCAGTCGCGTTGCGAGATGGGCGGAGCTGGACCACGCCGGACGGTGTCGATCTTCTCCTCGAGGCCGGCGTCGATTGGCTTCGGACTTTCCATGCGCAGAGCCCCCTCGAGCTCGGGGCTCCGGTGGAGACGCTGAGGATGGCGCTGGCTAGAATCGGCGGGCGTGAAGCAGGTTCGTACGCCGTGGAGCAAGCGATCGCGTCGCTTCGCATGCGGCCCATCGATCCCGGGCTGGTATGTCTGGCGGAGTTTGCGGAGAACGCCGCCCAATCGCACGAGCAGGCGGTCAAGCGCGTCCGCGAGGCGCTCGAGGCCGTCGCGCTCGAAGGCGCTACCGAGCAGGAGATCGCCGAGCGCACGAGCCTGCCTCTCGAGAGGACTCGCGCGGCGCTCTCGGGGTTGGCAAGAAAGGACGAAGCGCGGCGTCTGTCCGGCATGTGGTTCGGCGAACGCGCGCTGGCCGAGTTGCGGGCGGCGGTCCGGGCGTACCTGCATCGTCATTCGATCATGAGCGTGCCCACGTTCAAGCAGCTGTTCGGCGTGTCGCGTAAGCAAGCCATCCCCCTTCTGGAAGATCTCGATCACCAAGGTGTGACCCGGCGGCAAGGCGACGAGCGCGTGCTCGGGCCCGCCAAAGAAAAGTGAAACGGCGGCCGAAGTACAATCGACAGCCTCGATCGTTGGACCGAGGTGTCGGAGCCCGCGCGAGGCTTTGGGCAAGCCTGTGAAGGCGAATCGGCAATGAGCCCCGATTGACCCTTCTCGATAAATGAGCGTATCCTCGATCTACCAGCGGCGTGGAGGTGTCGGATGGAGCGACGTACCTTTCTCAAGGTCGTGGGGTCTGCCGGCGCGGCAAGCGTCGTAGGGTTCGAGCTCACCCGCGCGCGGGCCGAGATGCGCGAGCTCAAGATCTCCCGCACGACGGAGACGCGCAGCACCTGTCCTTATTGCGCCGTGTCGTGCGGCGTCATCATCCACACGCTCGGCGACAAGGCCAAGAACGTGCGCGCGTCGGTGGTGCATGTCGAAGGCGATCCCGATCACCCCATCAGCCGCGGCAGCTTGTGTCCCAAAGGCGCGACGCTCAAAAACGACATCAATCATCAAAACCGCCTCACCGTGCCCAGGGTTCGCCGGCCGGGCTCCGATCGGTGGGAAGAGATCTCCTGGGACGAGGCCATCAAAGGGATCGCGCGCCACGTCAAGGAGACGCGCGACCGCACGTTCGTCGGCAAGAATGCCAAGGGCCAGACGGTCAATCGCACGCCGGGCATCGCCTGGATCGGCGGTTGCACCGATACCAACGAGTTCAACTTCCTGCAATGGAAGGCCATCACCTCGTGGGGGGTACCCTACCGCGACTCACAGGCCAGGGTTTGACACGGCCCCACGGTGGCCAGTTTGGCCGCCACGTTCGGTCGCGGAGCGATGACCAATGGCTGGGTCGACATCAAAAATGCCGACGTGATCCTGGCCATGGGCGGCAATCCAGCCGAAAACCACCCGGTCGGCTTCAAATGGTTCATGGAGGCGCGCCGGGCACGCAACGCCAAGCTCGTCGCCGTCGATCCCCGTTTTACGCGCACGGCTGCCGTAGCTGACCTCTACGCGCCCCTTCGCGCCGGCACCGACATCGCGTTCTTGCTCGGCATGATCCGCTACGCGATCGACACGAAGCGCTTTCACGCCGAGTACGTGAAACTTCACACCAACGCGTCGTACGTCGTCGGTGAGAAATACGGATTCGAAGACGGCCTCTTTTCCGGCTTCGACGCCTCCAAAGGCGAATATGCGAAAGACACGTGGGCTTACGAGGCGGATGAGCAGACGAAGGCTTACAAGGTCGACCCGTCGCTCGAACATCCGCGCTGTGTCTTTCAGCTGCTCAAGAAGCACGTCGACCGCTACACCCCCGAGACGGTCGAGAAGATCTGCGGCACGCCGCGAGACACGTTCCTCAAGGTCTGCGACCTTTTGACGTCGACCGGCAACGCCGCGCGCGTCGGCACGATCACCTACGCGCTCGGTTGGACGCAGCACTCGACCGGTGTGCAGATGATCCGCGCCGCCGCGATGCTGCAGCTCCTGCTCGGCAACGTCGGCCGTCCGGGCGGCGGCGTGAACGCCTTCCGCGGGCACTCCAATATCCAAGGCGCCACCGACACCGCGGGCACGTTCGAAATCTTGCCGGGCTATCTCAAGACACCGACCGGCCCGCAGCAGAGCCTGCAGGAGTATTACGATTCGGCGATCCCGACGACGCTGAACAAGCAGGGGTGGGCGAGCATGAACTATTGGATCAACTATCCCAAGTTCATGGTGTCGCTCCTCAAGTCGGTATGGGGCAACGCCGCTACCGCCGACAATGAATTCGGCTATGGGTGGCTGCCCAAGGTCGACGGCAACTATTCGTGGATGTACATCTTCGACGATATGTACCGGGGCAGCTCGACCCGGGCGGGCGGCAAAGAGGCATCGCCCGAAGGTCTCATCAGCTTCGGCATGAACCCAGTCGGCCTGGGGCCGAATTCGAAGAAGATGGTGGCCGCCCTATCCAAGCTGAAGTGGATGGTGATCGTCGAAAATGTCGAGACCGAGAGCGCGATCTTCTGGAAAGCGCCGCCCGAATACGAGCCGCCGGCGCCGTCGCAGATCGGAACCGAGGTCTACCTGCTTCCCGCCGCCACGTTCGCAGAAAAGGACGGCACGTTCACCAACTCGGCGCGTTGGCTGCAATGGAAGTGGAAGGCCGTGGATCCGCCGGGACAGGCGAAGGCGGACCAGGAGATTCTGGCGCGTTTGGTCCTGGCCGTGCGCGAGCTTTACAAGAAGGAGGGGGGCGCGGGCCTCGAGCCGATCCAAAATCTGTCGTGGTCCTACTCGAACCCGGCCAACCCGGATCTTTCCGAGGTCCTGAAGGAGATGAACGGGAAGGCGCTCGCCGACGTCTACGACGAACCCCCTCCCAAGCCCACCGAGCTGACGACGGGGACCGAAAAACACGGCAAAAAGGTCGAAAAGGTACCGCGCAAGATGCTGAGGACGGCGGGCCAGCAGGTCGACGGATTCGCGCAGCTGCGCGACGACGGGTCCACCATGTGCGGCAATTGGCTTCACTCCGGCGTGTTCACCGAGGCGGGCAACAATGCGCAGCGCCGGGCCACGACCGATCCGACCGGGCTCGGGATGTTCCCCGCGTGGGCGTTCTCGTGGCCGGCCAACCGTCGGGTCATGTATAACCGCGCCTCGGCGGACGCCGAGGGAAAGCCCTGGGATCCGTCGCGGGTCGGCATCGCTTGGAACGGCGAACGCTGGGTCGGCGATGTACCCGACACCAACCCCACCGCGCCGCCCGGCACGTACGGCGCGTTCATCATGCTGCCCGAAGGGGTCGGCCGATTGTTCTCCGCAGCACTCAACGATGGGCCGTTCCCCGAGCATTACGAAGCCATCGAGGCGCCGGCCGACAACCTGCTGCACCCGAAGGTGACGTCGAATCCCGTTTCGAAGCGGTTTTCCACGGACCGTGACGTCTATGGCAAGAAAGAAGATTTTCCGATCGTCTGCACGACCTATCGATTGACCGAGCACTTTCACTACTGGACGCAACACCAGCATGGCGGTTTCTTGAACCAGGCGCAGCCGGGGTTCTTCGTCGAAATCCCCGAAGGCCTCGCAGCCGAAAAGGGCATCGTCAACGGCTCTCAGGTCAAGGTCACCTCGGCGCGAGGCCATATCCAGGGCGTGGCGATGGTGACCAAGCGCCTCAGGATGCTCAAGATCGATGGCAAGGACACCTGGCAGATCGGCTTTCCCATCCATTGGGGATACGCCGGCGCGAAGAACCATACCGGACCGCTCGCCAATCTTCTCACACCCTCGGCCATGGACCCGAACACCTGGACGCCGGAGTACAAGGCCTTCCTCGTCAAGATCGAGAAGGCGTAGGGAGAACTGCCATGGCCCTGGCCACACTCGAGATTCGACGTTCGTCGGCTTCTCTCCGAGGAGAAGAAACCGGCATCCGCCAACTGCCTGTCGTATCCAAGTACATCGATACGACCACCTGCATCGGCTGCAAGGCGTGCGAAGTCGCCTGTCAGGAATGGAACGATCTCGAGCCGGTGCGCACCGCACAGGTCGGCAGCTACCAGACGATGCCGACCCTCGACGCGAACCTGTGGAACCTCATTCGTTTCCAGGAGCAGGAGCTCGACTCCGGCGGCCTCGCGTGGCTCATGCGCAAGGACCAATGCATGCATTGCGCCGATCCTGGGTGTCTCGCCGCCTGCCCCGCGCCTGGCGCCATCGTGCAGTACGCCAACGGTATCGTCGACGTGAACCCCGATGCCTGCATCGGCTGCGGACTGTGTGAAACAGGCTGCCCTTTCGACGTGCCGCGGCTGCACGCAAGAACCGGCAAGATGTCCAAGTGCACGCTCTGCGTCGACCGCACGGCCGTGGGGCTCGAGCCGGCCTGCATCAAGGCGTGCCCGACCGGCTGCCTTCAGTTCGGCACCAAAGAGAACATGGTGGCGCTCGGCGAGGAGCGCGTGAAGCAGCTGCAGGCGAACGGATTCACCCACGCGTCGCTCTACGATCCGCTGGGCGTCGGCGGTACGAGCGTGGTTACCGTCCTCGCCCATGGCGACCATCTCGAGTGGTACGGCTTGCCGAAGGACCCGCGGGTGCCGTGGTCGGTTCGCTTGACGAAGCGCTGGCTGAAGCCGCTCGGCCTGATCGGCATCGTCGGCGGAATCGGCGCGGTGTTCAGTCACTACATGGCGTTCGGCCCGAAGCAAGCCGTCGACCAGGATGTCACTACGCTGCCGCCCGCCGCGAGCGTGACCGCCACCGCTGCCGTTGCGCGCGCCCGCCATTCCGAAAACGTCGTGGTGGGCGACGAGCTGGTGCGACACCGGCTGTGGTCTCGCATCATTCATTGGTCGGCGGCGGTCGCGTTTTTCGTGGCGCTCGCTTCGGGGCTTCCGATCTGGACGCCTATCTTCGGCTGGATGGCGTACCTCTTCGGAGGGCTACCGGTGTGTCGCTGGCTTCACCCTTGGTCGGGCATCGCCTTTTCGCTATCGGTTGGGGCGATGTTTTTTCATTGGCTCTCCGACATGCGCTTCCAGCGGGAGGACCGAGGGTGGCTGCGGCGTCAGATCACCGAGATGTCCCGCCATGGCGGCGAGGATCCGCGGGTCGGCAAGTACAATGCGGGGCAGAAGCTCTTGTTCTTTTTGGCTGCACTGCTCACGGTGCTGCTCTTGCTGTCGGGGGTCGTGCTGTGGTTCCCCTACGAGTTCGCAGAGGACATGCGCCAGGCGAGCTGGGTTCTGCACGATGGCGCATTCATCGTCTTCGCTCTCATGATCATCGTGCACATCTACCTCGGCACTGCGGGCGAGCCCGGTACTTTCCGGGCGATGACCCGTGGTACGGTGACTCGAGCCTGGGCGCGCATGCACCATCCGCGCTGGTATCGCGATGTGGCCGGTGAAGACAAGCAGTGAGCTCGACCGCGTCGCCGCGGCGTTCGAGGAGCGCGCCTCGCGTGCCGCGCTGCTCGCAGAGACCAGCGACGCCGCAGAAGCTCCCCTCACGTTCGCTGCGGGCCTCTATCGAGCGCAGGCAGCGCTCGCCCGCGCGATCGCGAGCGCGCACCGCCGACGAGCGTTGACCGGCCAGCTGGATGTCGATGCCGCTGGTTTCGTCGACGCCATGCACGGCCTGCTCCGCTTCGCGGCGGAGGCGGCGCCGGCCGAGCTCGCGGTGGTCGCTCGGGAGCGCGCGCAGAAAGAGCCCACGTTGCTGCGCTCTCGACTCGGCGATATCGACTATCTGTCGCGCGCGCTCTTGCGACCGTACCTGGAAGTGCTGGCCGCGCTGCACATCAAACCCGAACTCACTCGGCCGTCGGCCGAAAGCCGCACCGAGAGCTGCCCGTTTTGCGGTGGGCCTCCGTGGATCGCCGCGCGTCGTGGGGCCCCCGACTCGGACGGCGCGCAGCGTTACCTCGGCTGCGCGCTCTGCGGAGGACAATGGACGGTCAATCGCCTTCGCTGCCCGGCCTGTTCCGAAGAAAACCCCGACAAGCTGCCGTGCTTTCGCAGCGACCGCTACCCCGCCGCTCGCATCGAAGCGTGCGAGACCTGCCGCTCTTACGTCAAGTCGCTCGACCTCACCGAGGATGGTCGCCCGATCCCGGAGGTCGACGATCTCATCTCGTTGGCGATGGACCTCTGGGCCATCGAGCAGGGATTCACGCGGATCGAGCCCGGCCTGGCCGGTGTGTGATCGCTCCGCAACGCGCGGGCGAACGCTTCGCCCGCGCGGATAGCGTTCGGATCGGACTGAAGTCATCGACCTTTCGGGGCTCTCAATTCGAGTATGTCGCGCATGGAGACGCGCAGGTCAGCCCGTGGTAGCTTTGCCTCCGTGAAAGTGAAGGCGTCCTCACTCTACGGCGGCAAGGATCCGCGTGACATGCCCATCTACGGCATCGTTGACGCGGCCCACTATCTTCGCATCCCCGCCGTGACGCTCGGGACCTGGGTTCATGGGCGCTCGTACCCAACGTACTTCCTTGATCCGACCGGATCCGTACACTCATCAAGCGCTGGGAAGTTCCTACCGACTGGTTATGGGCCGTGCAGATCGTCGACATCGATGGAGACGGCATGCCGCGAGCTCGCGCCGGCGGCGATCGTCGAGGTTGTCACGTTCGTTTCGCTGATGCAGCTCGTGCATCGGCTGGAGTCGTTCTAGTCCGGGGTGAGAAGCGCCGCTTCGATTCGCACGCCGGTCCCGCCCTCACGTGATAGAAGTACGGGCATGAGTTTCGGGCGAAATCCACACGTCGCAAAGGCCGAGGCCGAAGAGCAAAAAGCGCGGAGCGCGAAGGACGCGGCAGCATGCGAGCTGGCGTGGCGCGAGGGGGCACGGCAGTGGGAACGCGCCGCCGAGCGCGAGACCGACGAGAAGCGCCGGCAAGCATACGCCGACAGGGCCGAGGCTGCGCGAGCGAGCGCCGACGACGCGCGGACCAAGGATCCCGAACCGGTGGCCGACCTGATCGCGAAGCTCAAGCCTCCGACGACGCCGGCGAACTGACCGCTCAAGGGCCGCAGGAATTCGAAATCGAGTCGAGGACAGCCGTGAGCTCGGCGACCCAGTCTCCGCGGGTGTCGACCAGATGCGCGACGCGAGTTCCTCCAGCCATCGCGACTTCGTTCAACGCCTCGAGTGCAGGCCCAATGCCGACGACGAACGTTCGCACCGGAGGCGTCCCGGCGACGCCCGATCGCGCTGCGATGACCGTGCCGGGTACGTCACTCGCGCAAAAGTTGGGAATCCCATCGGTCATCAGGACGACGGATACGTCGCGAGCTGGATTGGCGATCATCCTTCGCCGCGCATATTCGAGCGATCCCTGCAGCGCCGGGACTGTCGGGGTACCGCCCGCGGGAACCTGCATCCGTAACGCCGACTCGATGGCCGGCGCGACGCCGGGCAGAGCTTCGATCGGCACCAAGGCGTCGGTGTACGTTGCCGTTTCGCACGGGCCCGTCGCGCCCGTCACCTCGGGAGGAAAAAACCCAAGACCCAAGCTGGTTGTTGCATTCGTTTGAGTCGAGAGAAAACCATCGATCGCATCGACCACGTTGGTCCATCGATCGGGCGGAGTCGGATCAATGGGCGGATCGGGGCCGCCGGGCAGACCACACATTTCGCCGGCAAGCCCCAAAGGACAATTCATGGACGTCGACCTGTCCACCAAAAGATAAAAGTCGGTGATCGTCGATCCTGGCGCGCCCTGATGGCTACAGCTTTCCGAAGGGCTCGCAGTGCCGAGATCCGTTCGACTACCGCAACCGCCGAGCGCGATGGCGGCTACACACGAGCCTCGAGCAAGAGAACGGTAGAACGACCCACGGCGAAGCTGCAGCATCCGGCTCGCTGGAGCGTACCACTTGCCATCGGTGCGAGCGCCGTGTGCGCCGCCGCGGCAAGAACCGGCCCATACGAGACCGTCAGATCCCCCGAGGTACCCGTTCGCACCGAGTCCGGCTAAGGTGAGCGCAGTGGACTCGCCCGCATCAAACCCCCACGCATGCCTACTGGCCGTTCCGTTCATCGCGGTCATCGGATTGGGGTTGGCTTTTTGCGCGTCGGGGTACGGCATCGGGGCGAACCACGGGCGTCTGGAACTCACCGCGGCACAGGCCTGGCCGACGCGGGGAAACGAGCCGGCAGCACTCTCGCGCGCCGAGTGGGCGCGAGCCTGCGCCATCGCAGGAGCATGCGCGCCGCCGCCGGACAGTGGTGATGCGTCGCTCGCGGCCAGCGTGGCAACGCTTGGCTGCACCGGTCGCCCGATGATGTCGGAGGCGGCGGCCATTCCGATGTCGCCGATCGGCGAATCACCATTTGCGTGGCAAGCCAATGAGCGCTGGGCGTTTTTCGCGCGCGCGCTTCCCGCTTTCGGCGGCGACTGCGCCCAGGTTCGCGCTCGGGCCACCGCACGCGCTGCTCCCATCGTCTGCGCAGACACCGGGTGCGAATGGTTCGGCGGTACGCCACCCCCTCTCGTGAGGTGCCAAGGAGATGTCGCGACCCTGCTCGCCCGAGATGGTCCAGTCCAACGAGACTGCGCGGTCGCTTTTGCGACATGTGGGGCGGCGTCGCCGACCGGGTGCTCGGATCGAGCGCCGGTGGGCTGCCGGGCGGAAGACTTGTCCCGATGCGATGGGAATGTCCTGCTCGGTTGCAATGACGCTGCTTCGGTGACCTTCGTCAATTGCGCTCGTCACGAAGGCGGCACGTGCCGCGAAACGGCAACGGGTGCACAATGCGAGTATCCGAACATGAGCGAATGCGTGCCTTCCGATCAACAATGCGAAGGGAGCACGATCCTCCTTTGCATCGAAGGGCAATCGTTGCGCCTCGATTGCAGCGAGCTCGGTTTCACCCAATGCATTACCACGAGCGCCGGACCTCATTGCGCGAGCGGGTCGTGAGCGACGGGCGCCACAAAGCGGCAATCCTGGGCATCCTGATCGCCGCGAGCGCCGGATGCACGTCGCGAAAAGACTCAGTCGCGCCAGGGGAATGCGGGTCGCTGACGGTGCCCCACACGCCCGGGGCGATCGCCCAAAATTCGATCGTACCGTCGACGCATGCCTTTCGACGCGACGACGGCTCCCTCCGCGTGCTCGTCAATCCCGTTCTTCGTCAGCCCAGCCAAGACCCCGTGCGCGATTTGACGACGTCGAATGTGAGCGTTCACGTCGAGAGCCATCCGATTGCTGCCTTCCAGATCGGGCGAGTCTCTCCGACCGACCGCGCGGCCATCGATGTCGTCTTCGCCATCGATACGGGAGCTCTGATGCAATGGGCCATCGACGGAGTTCGGCTGGGAGCGGGGCCCTTCGTGCAGAAGCTGGAAACGATGGGGTTCGACGCCCAAGTGGCAGGTATCGAATTCTCCGACGAGGTCCGGACCAAAACGGATGTTGGACCGGTCGCCGCCTTCGACGCGTGGCTCGGGGGGCTGACGGCGCTCGGGGGCGGCGACGTACCATCGAGCGCCCTCGATGTTCTCATGCAGATTCGGAACTTCACCTTTCGCCGCGAGGCAACCAGGTATGTTTTCCTCCTTACCCGTGGTGGGCTCCACGAGCGTGGTGATACGACCAATTGTTCATCGACCAGCTTCGAAGAGGGTTCCCACGCGATGCAATTCACGACCTTCCTGTCGGCCCTCTATGTGAGCGATCCGGCGGCGCTGGCAGGCATCGCACCGGCAGCACTCACCCAAGCGGTGGGAGGCCAGGTCCTGCCTCTCGATGCGAGTCTCGCGACTCGGTTCAACTTGGGGCTCGACGCACCGGGGGCAGCCGACGTTTTCGCTGATGCTTATACCTTGACTGTCGCGCCCGACGCGTTGCCCTCCTCGTTTTTCAGCGGAGGCATCGATTGCACGATCGACGGTAATTCAGAGCACATCTCCTTCTGGATCACCCCCTGATTTCCCGAAAAATGTAAACCGGCGCCGCACCGCGAACTGCGGCCGCCGGATGCGTCTTGGTCCTGTCGGCGGCCGGAGGCGAATCGCCTGTAGTTTGAAATCATCTTCCAGATAGCGGTTTGCGGCGACCCGGTGCTCGTCGACAACCTGCGCTTCGTCGGCAACCTCCGGGCGCGAGGTGGATCGCCTGCGCCGATTCCGGCGCCATCGGCCTGTGATGGGGCTTCGGAGTGGACCAACCCCGCGAGTTACGGTCCTGGCACTCAGGTGCGGCATGGTGGTCACCTATTTCAATGTCGCCCGTTTCCGAACTCGGGTTGGTGCAACATCGGCGGCGCTTACGAACCGGGTGTCGGATCGGCATGGCCCGACGCGTGGACCGACTTGGGTCCTTGCTAACCGGCAATTGAAAATCGAAGTGTGTGGCCCCGACCTCCTTGGTCTCGTCGGCAAGGGCAAATCACCGGTCTCGCCGCGATCCGGCGAGCGCGATCCGCAGCGCATCATAGCCGTAGCGCTTACGAATGCCGTCCACTGCGCGGTGGAGCGGCTCGCCGCGGTCGAAAAGAGAGAGTTGCTCGTCGTAAGGGCGGAGGTTGGACAGGCAGATGCCGAGGAGTCGGATGGCGGTGCGGCGGGTTCGTGCGTGTTCGAAGAGGTCGCGAATGACCGGATAGAGCTCGAGCTCCGAGCAAGTGGGCGTGATCGTGCGCGAACGCAGGAGCGTTTGGAAATCGGCGTAGCGGAGTTTGAGCGAGACGGTTCGCGCCTTCACGCCGCGCGTTCGGGCTCGCCAGCACACACGTTCGCAGAGCGCGCACAGCATGGAATCGATGCAATCGGGATTGCGTACGTCTTCCCGAAAGGTGCGCTCGTTGGAGATGGTACCGACGGCACTGCCGCTCGGATCGTGTTCTAGAAACGCCGGGCGTTCGCGGCCAAGCTCGTGCCCCCCCTCGCCGCGGCAGCCTCGCTGGATCGGTTCGGCCCACGCTCCGAAGATGCGTCGAAGAGCCGGAAGAGGGGCCTTCACGATGTCATCGAGCGTTATCAGCCCCATCGTGTGAAGCTTCTGCTCGGCGACCGGGCCGATGCCTGGAAACTTCCTCACCGGCAGCGGGCCGAGGAAGAGGATCTCCGCGCCCGCAGGGACGAGCAGAACGCCGCGCGGCTTAGCGAGGCTGCTCGCCACCTTCGCGACGGAACGGCTCGTCGCGATGCCGGCACTCGAAGGCAAGCCGACGCGATCTTGGATTTCGTCCGTGAGCTTGCGCACGACGCGCTCGATGGTGACGTCCGGCCCAGCGTCGCCCGCTGCAGAATAGAGGCTTTCGCAACCGGAGAAATCCAGGAACATTTCGTCGATGCTCGCGACCTGGGAGACCGGCGTATATCCCTCGGCAATCCGACGCACACGGGCCGCATAGTCGCCGTACACGCCGTGTCGCGTGGGCAGGTACATGGCGTTTGGCGCGAGCTCGAACGCTCGCTTGAGCGACATGCCCGATCGCACGCCAAGTGCGCGCACCTCGTAGCTTGCAGCGGTCACGACGCCGCGCTGTCCAGGAAGTCCGCCGACGACGACCGGCTTGCCCACCAAACGCGGATCGAGCAGACGCTCGACCGACACGAAAAACGTATCGAGATCCAAACAGCAAATGCGCGGCGCCGCGAGTGCCATGAGGCGCAAGCAAGGATATACTGTACGGATGTACAGTCAAAGGTTACCAGACCATCACCCGCGGGCGCCGCGCATCAGTGTGAAAGTTGACCGTCGGGCGGGGCAGCGATCCTGATTATGCTTGCGGGGCCGACCATCTGCTTGGTCGGGCTCCGACGCCGGTGCGTTGCTCGACCACCCTGGAAAGCGCCGGCACGCGCGTCGCATCGAGGGCGGTGCTGACCCTCAAGAGATTGCCATGAACTCGCAGGATCATTTCGATTTCCTCCAGCGGCGTGTTGCGCTCGGCTCCACCGAGCCCGTTCACCGCGACCTCCAGTTGGCGCGCTCCCCCGCGCACGGCGGCAATGCCGTTGGCGGTGGCGACGCCGAGATCGTCGTGCCCGTGAAATGAGAGCACCGCTTCTTCCAATTCGGGCACGTCGCGGTAGAGCTGTGCGATTCGCAAAGCCAATTCGTCGGGCAAGATGAAGCCGACATCGGGGATGTTGGCAAGAACTCGTGTCGATAACCAACGTGGGTGACGCCAATCCTCGTAAGGCACGACGATTATAATCGAGCACGAAGCGTTTGGCGGAATCCACCCTTCGCGGAACGGATTGAGTGGGCCCCTTTTGTTCCTTGGATACGAGCCACTCATGTTAATACGCCCCACATGATTGCAATGTCTCAGCGTTGCTCGCTGTGCTCCGCTTCGCTCTTGTGCATCGCCCTGGGAGCGTTTTCGTGGTCGGCCTGTTCGGATGATTCGGCTGGAACCGGGAACGCCACCGGTAGCGGCGGCAATGGAGGAAGTGCGACCGGGTCAGGCAGTTCGACAGGTGGCGGTGGTGCTGCCGGGGAGCTCGGGAGCGGTGGATCGGCAACCGGCGGCACCGCCACGGGTGGTGCCGGCGAGACCGGCGGAACGAGCAGTGGCGGCTCCGGAGGTGGTGGAGGTTCGGCTGCCGGGAGTAGCGGTGCCGCTGGCAGCGGCGGCGCCGGAGGTGCCGGAAAGAACTGCGCGGGCAATGCGGTCTCGCTGAGCGCGAATGGAACCGGAACCGCGTCGGACGCGGCCCAGGCTCGCGTCGAAATGAACCTGGGAACCGATCTGCCCATCGGCAATGCGAACAGGACCGTCGAGTTTTGGGCCTGGATCAAGACAACCGATTGGGTCGGCGAAAAAAACGAAGTCTACGTCTACGGAGTTCCCGGCACCGCCGCCACATTCGGGCTCGACTTCGGGACCAACCCGGTCATGGGGATGCCGAACAATCACGCGACGCTGAACCCATACACGAACGGAGGATTCACCGTCGACAGCACGGCTTACCTCGGCATTAGCTCGGACAAGGATCAATGGGTCCACGTCGCCATGACGTGGGACGGCACCACCATGAAGACGTACGTCAACGGAACCGTCCGCATCACGTCCACCGGATCCGCCACCGTCACGATGCTGGCGACGGCCAACTCACCCTTGACGATGGGCTGCAACCCACCCATCTACAACTGCTTCAACGGGTACTTCGACGAGCTTCGCGTCTGGAAAGTCGCCCACTCGGCGGCGGAAATCATGAACTCCTACAACAAGACGCTCGCCGGTGACGAAGCGGGCCTCGTTGGGTATTGGAAGTTCGATGAAGCGCCCGGTGCGAGCATGGCTGCCGATTCGGTCACCGCCGCCGGTCACAGCGCGCATCCCGGAACGCTGATGGCGGCCAATGCCCAGATTCCGACATTCATCGCTCCGAACCCGCCCGCCCCAATCTTTTGTCCCTGAACTCGCGAAGCGAGAGGGACTCGCCATCGGCGCGTCCCTCTCACCTGTCATTCGTGGACGTCGAGTGATCAGCCGGCGCGGACTTGGATCTGCCGTGGCTTGATCGCGGGCGACTTCGGCAAATGCAGCCATAACACGCCGTTCGAGAATTCGGCCTTCACCTTGTCGGTGTCGAGCCCCCGCGGGAGCGCGAACGACGGGCTGGGCCAGTCCGAATCGAAGTCGTCCAGCAGCTGTGTCATCTGTCGACGCATCTCGGTGAAGCTGCGATCCCAATCGTTGTAAAACGGGAGCATGGCTAGACCTCCTTTGGTTGTGTTCGCGACGAGTCGATCGGCGTTGCGCGAATTGCGCCTAATCTCGGGCCGCGCCGAGCATGATTTGCATCCTCCTTGACCTGTCAAGTGGGGCGGCTCGGAGCGAGCGTCCGCGTGCGAGTCACGTTCGGGCGGTGGGCGATCTCATCCACGCAGCAGCGGGGCGGGCTTTCGCGCGCTTGGCAGGGGGCTGCCGAATTCGCCAGGCTGGGCTAAGGTCGCAGGCGTGCGGATCGCTACCTGGAACGTCAACTCACTCAACGCTCGGCTGGACAAGGTGTGGTGGTGGCTCGAACGCGCACGGCCCGACATCTTGCTCATGCAAGAGACCAAACTCGCCGACGCAGACGCGCCATACGCGGCGTTCAAGGAGCACGGCTACGAGCTCGTGCATCATGGAGAAGGGCGCTGGAACGGCGTGGCCATCGCCAGCCGGTGCGGGATCGCGAACGTCATCACCCATTTCGGGGAGGCCCTGCGTGCCGCATCGACGCCGGACGTCGGCGACGACGAGCCGTTCGCCGAAGCTCGGATGCTCGCCGCCGTCTGCGACGGCATTCGTGTCGTGAGCCTCTACGCGCCGAACGGGCGGTCGGTGGGGTCGGAGTTTTATCAAGCGAAGCTCGCCTGGTTCGACCGGCTGGCGCGCTGGCTCCGTGAGGCGTGCAACCCGAGCGAGCCGCTGGTGCTCGGTGGCGACTTCAATGTAGCGCCCCAAGACGGCGACGTTTGGGACCCCAAGGCGTGCCACGGCGGCACCCACGTCTCGCCTCGTGAACGAGAGGCGTTCGCACGGCTCTGTTCGTGGGGTCTGGTCGATGCCTACCGGCTGCGCTGCCGCGAGCCCAACCGCTTCACCTGGTGGGACTATAGGGCCGGCAACTTTCACAAGAACTTCGGAATGCGCATCGACCACCTGCTCGTCACGGCGTCGGTCGCGAAGCGCACCCAATCGGCCGAGATCGACCGAGAAGCCCGCAAAGGCAAGCCCATCCCGTCCGATCATGCCCCGCTTTTCATCGATCTGGACCAGCCTGGCCGTCCTCTTGACGCGGGCTGGGCGGCGGCTGAAATCAGAATTGCTGCCCGCCGCCCGTCCCGCTGACCCGATCGACTGGGCGGTTGCACCGTATCGTGCGGTCGTCGAAAAATTGTTCGAAGGCGTGTCGAAATCGTGGGTGGCCCGTCCGTCATGGGGGCGAAAGGAGAAACGACAATGTCCGATCCCAAACTGCTTCCCGGAAAATTCGTATGGTTCGAGCTGGTGTCGAGGGACCCCAAAAAGGCACAGGCGTTTTACGGCGAGGTGCTCGGGTGGAAGACCCAGGCGTTCCCGATGGGCAACTCGAGCTACGACATGATCCTCACCGGCAATACGCCCGATACGATGATCGGTGGGTACGCGGCGCCCAAGAGCGATCGCGAGCCGTCGCACTGGCTGTCGTACGTCTCGGTCGAAGACGTCGATGCGGCCGCGAAAGCGGCCAAAGCCAACGGCGGCAAGGTCCTCGAGGAGCCCTCCGACATCCCGAACTCTGGACGGTTCGCGCGCATCGCCGACCCGCAAGGGGCCGAGCTGGGTCTTTTCAAGCGGGCCGCGGGCGATGTGCCCGATGCGCCAGCGACGCAGGGTCGATGGCTCTGGGACGAGCTGCACACTACCGACCCGAAGAAGGCACTCGCCTTTTACGAGAAAGTCGTCGGCTTCTCGCACCATGCGATGGATATGGGCCCTGACGATACCTACTACGTCATCTCGCGGGGCGGTGTCGATCGCGGTGGGATCACGCACCACCTGCCGCCCGGCGTGCCACCGCACTGGCTCCCCTACGTCTCGGTCGACGACGCTGACGCGACGATCGCGCGGGCCAAGAAGCTCGGCGCGACCATCGCGATGGACGCCACCGACATTCCCGGCATTGGTCGCTTCGGCGTGCTGCAGGATCCGACCGGCGCGACGCTCGCGGTGATGAAGCCGCAGCCGATGGCGAAGAAAGAGTAGCGAGAGTGGCTCCATCGCGTTCACGAGGCTGCCGGCGGCTGGCATACTCGTTCCTCGACGAGGAGGGACGACCAGACGGAGAGCTTTTCCGCCGCATCGCTGTTGACGTGGCCCGACGTGATCGTGGTGGCCGTTCTCCTGTCCTCCATGGTCGTGGTGGGGGCGTGGTTCGAGAAGAGGCAGACCGGCACCCAAGAGTTCTTTCTGGGCAGCCGCAACGTGCCCTGGTGGGCGGCCTGCCTCTCGTTCGTGGCGACGGAAGTGAGCGCCGTCACGATCATCTCCGTCCCCGCCACGGCCTATCGAGAGAATTGGGAATATCTGCAGTTCTTCATCGGCTCCGCCGCGGCACGGCTCATCATCACGTACCTGTTCATCCCTGCATTTTATAGGTTCAACTGCACCACCATCTACGAATTTCTCGGGATGCGGTTCGGCCGGCTCACACAAACGACGGCATCGCTCTTCTTTTTCGTGACCCGCCTCATGGGCTCGGGGGTGCGGCTCATGGCGGCCTGCCTCGCGATATCCGTGTTGATGGGGTGGCACATCCTGCCGGTGATCGTTTCGTTCATCCTGATCAGCGTCGTGTACACGGGGCTGGGTGGCATGCGCGCGGTCATTTGGACGAACGTGATCCAGGCCGTCGTCTTCATCGCCGGCGGCCTCACGACGATCGCGTTCTTGCTCCACAAGATCGACGGAGGAATCACGACCGTGATGCACGTGGCGGGCGGGGCGGGAAAGCTCGACGTCATGAAATGGGGACCGCGCCTGTCCGAGCTCGATTCTTGGACGGCGATCATGTCCGATCCCAACATCTGGTGGCTGGCGATTCTCAACGGCTTGTTCGGGTCCATGGCGGCTTTCGGTACCGATCAAGACCTCATGCAGCGGCTGCTCACGGTGGAGACACGCCGCGAAAGCCAGAGGACCATGGCCCTCACGATACCGACGAGCCTATCCGTCCTCCTGATCCATCTGTGTATAGGCGCCGGGCTCTACGTTTTCTATCTGCAGAATCCGGCATTGCCCCTGCCCGCAAAGCTGGACGCGATCTTTCCTCATTTCATCGGTCACGTGATGCCGCCGGTGATGCGCGGCGTGCTCTTGTCCGCGATCGTGTTGGCCAGCATCGATTCGCCGCTCGCCTCGCTGGCCACGTCGTTCGTGACCGACATCTACAAGCCTCTTCGCCCCGGGCTTCCAGACGGCACCTATCTGCGGGTTTCCCGCTGGTGTGTGGCCGCTTTTGGCGCGATCTTGGCGGCGCTGGCCTATGCGCTCAGCTTTTTCGATCAAATCCTCTGGCTGGCCTTCAAGATCGGCGGTGTGACGTTCGGCTCCCTGCTCGGGGTATTTCTACTCGGGCTGCTGACCCAGCGGCGTAGCAACAGGGCCAACGCCTGGTCCATGGTGGCAAGCGCCATGCTCATGCTCGTCCTTCTGGTTCTGTCGGAAAAGAAGATCCTCCCGGTGGGCTGGAGCTGGCTCGTGATCTGGGGGACGGTCTTGACGTTCGCCGGCGGGCTTTTGCTGGCTCCGCTGCTGGACCAAGGCATTCCCGCAGGATCGGACCGACGAGAATAGCGATCGTCGTCAGAGCCCGTACTTCGTTTTCAAGTAGGATTCGAGATCGGCCAGTTGCGAGGTCGTAACCGGGCCTCCAACGGCGACGAGCTCGGCGATATCGCCTTTGAGCATCTGAATCACGCCGGTGGGTTTCTCTTGGCCGCCGATGAACAGGAACGTGCCCGAGGTGTCGACGTTGACGGCGTTGATGACTTTCTCTCCCGCGAGTGCACCGTTGATACGCACTTGGATATTGGTGCCGCCGAAACGGCGTGCTCCGAAAACGCGGGGCACGCCGTTGTTCAATCCATTCATCGTGCTTCTCACGTCCTGCCCGTTGGTTGCCTGCAACTGAAGCGCGAGTACGGAATCGATCGTGGGCAATTGATAATTGCCCCAAAAACCGAAGCCGGTGTAGTTGGGTCCCGTTTGGTTTTGCTTCGATAGAAAGAGCCCATAAGGCGACCCTATGCTCCCAGTCGTTTGATTGGTGTACGAAACGACCATTTCGATCGTGAAGTCACCAGTCCCCCACTGCAAACTAGGGGCTTCGGCAACGTGCAGCGCATTTTGCACACCATCGAAACGCACGACCGTATGCCCATGGAGCGCATTGACGACCTGCGTCGGCTGACGCTCACCCACGGTCTGCGTAGCGTGGTTGTTTTGTCCCGACTGATCTGTCCAGGTCGTGACTTTGTTGCTCGCCACGGAGAGGCCCATGTCTCCTACGAGCCAAAGGGCGAGCTTCGGCAGCAGAGCCGGCGTAAAGGGAACGCCCGTCTCCGGAGCTTCAGCACCGGCATCAACGTCCGGCGATCCGGCGATGCCCGAGGAACCCCCGACTCCCGCGACGCCGCCGCCGGCCGAGCCGGCCGATGTTCCCGCCGCGCCACCGGTGCTGAGATCGCCGCCGTCGGCGGGCCCGTTGAACGGCCTCGCCCCCCCGCCGCAAGCATGCGCCGACCCGATCAGCAAGCAAAGCATTCCAAACGCAAGTCTTCTCATATCACCCACCTTCAGAGCAGCGTATCTATCACTGGCGCTGCTGTTGCGCATGCATTTTCGGCCGACATTTTGCTCGCGCAACGTCCGCGGCACGATGGTTCGCGCCGGCAACCGTAGCGTCTCATTCTGGCCTGGCGTCCTGGATACGGACGTGGCATTTGCAGGGACGTGGTGAGCGCAAGCTCGAGCCCGATCTGGATCGTCGCAAGCCTTTCGATCGTCGCATGGCTCATCGCGACGTTGCTGTATGTGCTTCGCAAGAGGCGAGGGCCACGCCCGGGCACGCAACTTGCGCCGAAGCCACTCGTCGAAGTTCCCGTCTCCCGCTTCGTCGACTTCGAACCCATCGCTGCCTGCCATCCGAGTTCGTGGCGCCTCGAAGACCAACCCGCCGATTGGCAAAGCGCGATGGCGCGGATCGGCGAGCGCCTGAGGGGCGCGAGAGTGGCGGAGGTCCTGTTCGTGCATGGAACCATGACCGGCCACGATCCGCTGGCGATGGGCTCGGTGGTGAAGAGGGCATTACCTGCTCTCCATCGACGTGTCGGGCGGGTCATCCAGCGCGTGGCAAAGGCGGGCAGCGACCGCATCTTGGGTGATCTCGGGAACTACGCGCCGGAATACGTCCATCTCTTCGAAGCTGCGCTCAGGAGATTCGCTGTTCATCGTTCGTGTGGTCGTCGGCCAATCATCACGTCGCGCGCGTGCGGGCGGCGGCTTGGCTCGCGTTTCGGCTGGCCACGGTTGCAACACCGACCGATTCGAAAAAACATCGCCCTCGCGCCCTGCTCGTAGGGCACAGCCACGCTGGGCAACTTTTTGCACTTTTGACCCAACTGCTGGCCGGAGGACCGTCGGCAGAATTGCTCGTTCAGGCGGCGAGTGCCTGTGGAGAGAACGAAGAGCAGCTGAGAGCCGCTCTCGGTCGCATTCGCACGCTCGATCTCGACTTCGTCGGCTGGGCACCGCTCCTCGTTATGGATGGGGTGACGTTCGAGGGTATCGGGTCGCGCATTTCGTGAACCATCGGTCGCAGCACGTCACGCGGCGCCGATTGTTGGCGTTACTCGATACTGCCAAGGGCGACTACGTTCGCAGGCTCGGCGCGGCCGGCTCGGATTTCCCGGCATGGACCGTCACGGAACGGCGCATCAATCTGCGCTTGGACGCAGCGCTCGGTCGCGGCTCCGATCTGAGGACGTGGTTCAGCGGCGTGCGTTCCGGCCATGGTCTCATGCCGACGGGCACCACGCTGCTCATCCGCTATGACCAAGTGAGCGCGCGGAAGGCCCCGAAATGGGTCGACGCGTACTTCGGGCACGGCGTGTACACGCGAAAGGGCGCGATGCTGTTTACCGCCAAGCTGATCGCCGACCACTTCTATCCCGAAACGCCGAGCGCCCTTCGGGCAGAGCTCGCGAAGTGGTCACCGGTCGAACGGCTGCCGATCCAGGTCGGTGGGCTCGGGGGGAACCTGGTTTCGCGATGGACCCACTTGGCTGTGCTGCTCAAGCACCGCTGCCAGGTTCTGCGCCACGGTGTGCGAGAGCGCTTCGTCACCCACCGAAGACAGCGAAGCACGTTCGATTCAGTTCCCCCGGGCTCTTCGGGGGTAGGTCACTCGTAGGCCAAGAGCTCGATCGTGAATCCCGGACCAGCCTGGTCGAACTCGGCGGTCGCAGGTGTATAGGCGAAAATGAGCTGTTTGGGGAACGGATCGTAATGCAGGGACAAGGCCTTTCCGCCGGCGAACGCGTACCCGTTTTCCCATCGGATGGTTCGGGTCATGACGTCGATTCTTTGCAGCGCGCATGGTTGCGAGCAGATACGGTCGCGGGATCCATCAGGCGCGCGATCGACCAGGGCGAAGACCGAACCAGCTCCGTCCTCGGTCATCGCGATGAATTGGTGCGCGTCGCTCAGCGTGCCGAGATTCCCGTCTCGCACGAAACAGCGGTCGGGGAAACCGGTCGATTGCGGGCTGCAAGTATCTCCTTGGAGGTCGAGGAGCAGGCATCCTGCTTTACCCTGATCGTTGAGTTCGGTCCTGCCGCCGCACGAGAGAGCGCCCAGGGCCAGCAAGCAACGGAGCGAGACAGCGCGCACGCGCAGAATCTGATAGCAAATCTTTGCGGGGAGCAAGAGGAAGCGCCCGAGTTTTCGTTCGTCCGCGCTTGCTTCAATTCTGTCGTCAGGAGCAACGGGAATGCTGGTCATTGCTGACAGGAAAATCGCATGTTCCGGCCTCGGGTCCCGCGGCCATTGCGACGGCTAGACTAGGGCGCGATTCAACTACTGCGATCCAGGTTTGGCGCGCGCGGTGCCTCGGTCCCTGCACATACGTGATGCAATGCGATGCGCATCTTCGGGACCGAGGTTGGCGGCGAGGTCCGCCTCGAATGTTTTCGCCTCCGTCGTCATCGCGAGCATGAGCGCCTCGACGGGTTCCAGCGGCGCGTCGGGCGCCGGCGGCGGGCGCTTGCCGGCGTTCACTTCGGCCACACGAACGAGAGCCTGTGCGGCGTCCCGCTCTCTCTGGGCGACACGCGCCAGGATCGTGGCGATGTACCGGCTGCGCGTCATAGCGAGACGCTTCGCCGCACGATCCACCGAACCATCGTTGGCGCGGGCACCGAGATCGCGAATTTGGCAGCACGCATTGGTATTCCACCAAGAGAATACCACGAAACCAGCTGCTTTCACCGCCGCTATCGACTGCGTGCACGCGTCAGCTCAGCGGCGTGTGCGGCGCAGAACGCCGTGCCCTTCCGATCGGTCTCCGACAGCGTGTTGGAGAACCACATGACGCAGTGCGGATCGTTGCAATGGCGTAGGCCGTACGTGTGCCCCAGCTCGTGGATTGCCTCGGTAGCTGCCCGTCGTTCGGACTGCTGCTTAGCTTCGGTTCCCGGCCCAGTTTGCAATCGCCGCAGCGAAAAGACAGCCACCGAGCGGGCTGGGTCAGCCTCACCGAAGACGAAGTTCAAATCCGGAACGTAGAGGTCCACGTTACTAACCCCGAGCAGCCGCTCCCATTCGGGACGGCGCACGCGCGCCAGGTCATCGAGGATCGCCGTCGACAGTTGTTGCCCGCGGCTCGCGTTCCAACCCTGGCGGGGAACCGGCACCGGCGGCACCACGACGACGTCCACGCGAAACGCGGCGCGCAGCATGGGCGCCAGCCTGGCGACCGCGTCCGGATCGACGGACCCTACCGGCGCGATCGCGATGACCGCCGAACGCGGCGAGGTTGTGCCACCTTTGGCCCACGCCAACAGGAGAACGAGAATCATCACGCCGGTCCGTCTTCTGAGAAGGTGATCGCCGCCCACGCCCGTACGGTATGCCGCCGAGAGACGACGACCGCCAGCTCGAGCGCTACGGCTGCACAGGAGCGGAAGGTGGCGCCCTCGGATCGCCGCGGCGATGAGGGGGTGGTAGTCCTTGCGGGCAACGACCGTCCATCATCAAGCGAAACGCGCTCGACTCGTCCGAACCCACCCCGCGGCAATTTGATCGAGGACGCGCATAGGAAAGCACCGTACCGCACTGCACTAGAAAATTCGCGGAGCGAATTTTGGGTCTGGGCGAAGCCCAGCAAAAACAGTCTAGTGCCGCGATGCGCGGCGCAGCCGCGCGTGCGAAGCACCCATCATCTCGATGGAATCGCGGCACTAGGGCACAACGCCGGGCACGGCGTTCATGCGTAGGGTTGTTGGCAAGATCGGCCGAGCACCGTATCGACTTCGTTCACGTCGGACGAAACGATTTTTGCTACGTACGACTGCGTACCTTCCCGGATGGTCATCAACATGACCTCGGCCTTTGGGCCGCGAAACATTGCGCGTACGTCGCTGTCGGGGAAGAAAACACGTCGAAACGTGTTCGAAAACAGGCGGGGGTCCAATGGTTCGCTGGATGCGAAACGGTCCACAAAAGGACTCGAATGGTGAAATGCAATGATTGCGGAGGTGCCATCCTTCGGATTCACCGCCGATGGTGGCAACGAATTCTGCTCGTACGATGGACGGGATCATGCGAAAAATGTCGCCGACACGTCGTCCTCTGGACCAACCCGCGTAGTGCGTGAACGATTGATGTTACGGTAGGCCCCAATTGGCCTGGAGACGCACGTATTCGTTATCGGGAAGCTGCACGAGCACGGGGCGCTTCGAGAGGTCGAGCCAGCGAATGAGGTCTTCGATTGCTTCGGGAGGCATCGCTGTGCAGCCGGCGGTTCCCTTGCCGCGCCCCCGCCAAATGTGCAGAAAGATACATGAGCCGGCGCCGGGAACCGTCCTTCCAGCATTTTGCTCGACGATGATACCCAACCGGAAGAGACCATCCTTGCGCAACATCTTGTCGCGCACCGACCAGTCCGGCTTCGCCACCGACGCCGGCTCGATCACCTGATTGTAGTATCGCGATCGCTTGTCCTCGATGCACGAGGTGCTGTCGCGAATAGGAAGATACGGATAGGAGTTGGCGCCCTCGACGATGTGCTCACTGTACCCGAATGCGGATCCCAGCCCGAATACGCCAGCAGGTGATTTTTCATCGCCCTCCTTCTTCTGCGGTCCCGGTTCGGGCGACTGCAATCCGCGTCCCCACGCCATTCCATTTCGGCCGACGTTGATGGGCGTTGGTGTCCCAACCGGCCGCCAGTCGCCGTCGACCGCACGCTCGAAACGTTGCAGGGTCGCGCCGACCGCCCTCCACGAGGGCGCACGAACGACGATCAGCTGATGGGTGATGCTCGGAATCGGCGAATGCTCGCGCGCGGGTGGTGCGAGCGATTCGGTTGCGCGCACGTGGGCAGCGAGGGCAAGAATGACCAGACTTGCACCGAGCTTCGGCACCCGATCGCCTTTAGCATAGGGATAACTCGTTCAACAAGAGCCATGCGCTCGGCCTCGCGCTGCGTCGGGGCGAGGGGGCTGTGCGATTGATCAGGCTTCGATAAGATGCTACCGCCAGCAGCGTGCGCGGCGCATCGATGCAGCGAACCGGCGTTTTCACGCAGTCGGCGGTGGCGGGGCTCGCGGCGATCGCAGAAGCGATGTTCCCGGAAAACGAATTGGGGGCTCCCGACTGGAAGGCCACCGATATGGTGCCTCGCACGTTGCGCTACATCGATGAGCTTCCGCCCGCGCAAGGTAGGCTCGTCCGCTTCCTCTTTGTGTTCGTCGAGCTCGCCGCTCCCTTGCTGCTCTTGCGCCCGCGCCGTTTTTCTCGCGTTTCGCCCGAGCAGCGCACGCGCGCCATTCGCCGCTGGCGTGCATCGCGTTTCTTGCCCTTACGTCTGCTCGGCGATGCCATCAAAGCCACGATGACCATGATGTACATGTCGCATCCAAGTGTCAGCTCGTACATAGGCGAGCACAAGGCGTGCGCGCACCCGCACGATCCGCTGTCCATCCGCCACGTCCCCGACGCGCTCGACGAGCTAGCGCAGACATGATCTACGAGCTCGACGAGGTGCGCCGCGGTTTCGACATCGACTGCGACGCCGTCGTCGTCGGTTCCGGTGCAGGAGGCGCGATGGCGGCTGCCAACCTCGCCCGGGCGGGACTTCGCACGGTCGTATTGGAAGCGGGACCGCGCATTCGAGCAGAGGACATGACGCGCGATGCGCCCCTGTTTCTCGCGCGTTATTTTTGGGACGGCGGTCTACGCATGATCGGGGGCACGACGCAGATTCCGTCGCTCCAGGGGCGTTGCCTCGGTGGCGGTACCGTCGTCAATTCCGCAATCATGCTCGAGCTTCCTGCCTGGGTTCGATCGATCTGGCGCGAGCAAACGGGCGTGCAGCTGTTCGAAGGCCCCGACCTCGATCGAGCGTACCAGCGCGTGTTCGAGCGGCTCGGCGTCGGGCCTACGCCCATGGCGGTGATGGGGCGGCGCAACCTGACGGTCAAACGTGCGCTGGAAGCCGTCGGCATTGCGGGAGCGCCGCTCCCTCGGGCGGTCGTCGATTGTAAAGGTTGCGGAGACTGTTTGACCGGATGCGTGGATGGCAGCAAGCAATCGGTCGACAGATCGCTTCTTCCGGCAGCAGAAAAGGACGGCGCGCAAGTTTATACGTGCGCATTCGCGGAGCGCATTCGGATGGGCCCCGGGGGACGAGCCGAGGGCATCGAAGGGACCGTCACCGACCCGCACGGTCTGCGGCCGCTCGCACGTTTCGCCGTCCGCGCGCGCTATGTCGTCCTTTCCGCTGGCACGATGCAAACGCCTGTCTTACTTTTGAACAGCGGCATCACGGCTGGCGGCAACGTGGGGAGCACGCTCTTTGCGCATATCGGAGGGGGCCTGGTCGGAATCATGGACGAGGTCATCGATCCGTGGATTGGCGCGACGCAAGGGTGGGGGGCCATCAGCCAGGAGATCCGCGGGCTCAAGTACGAGGGGCTGTGGGCTCCGCCGAGTGTCCTCATGGTTCGCTGGGGCGACGTCGGTCACAAGTTTCTGGAGCGCCTACACGAGGTCAAGCATGCGGCGGTGATTGCGGTCGTCTACCGCGGGAACGTGAGCGGCCGCGTCCGGGCGAAGCGCAATGGAAAGCCGAGCATGAAGATATGGATTCCGGACTCCGAGGGCAGGATCGTCCTGCGCGGCCTCAAGACCGCTGCCGACGCACTCCTCAAGGTGGGAGCGCGCTATGTGCATACCGGCATTCCGGGCGTGATCGACGAAATGCGCAACACCCAAGACACCGAGAGTCTGCTCAGCCCGAAGCTCGGCGCCAGGCACTTGCAGATGACGATGAATCATATCTTCGGTTCCTGTCCGATGAGCGCACGGCCCGGTCGAGGCGTGGTCGACGAGCAAGGCCGCGTGCGCGGCACCGAGGGCCTCTACATTTGCGATGGCAGCATCTTCCCGAGCCCGAGCGCCGTGAACCCGCAAGCCACGATCATGGCGCTGTCCGATATCATCTCGCGAAATATCGCCGAGCTCCGCAGCTGACGATCTCGAGCTCGCCCGACTCGATGCTCGCAGCGTGTCTCTACGGCAGCCGCAGCGCACCTCGAGCGAGCGCTGGCCGGCGCGCAAGCTACCCACCCGTCGAGAAAGCGCGGATGGCAGCTGCTGCGAAGTCGTGCGAGCGCGCGGCGCAAGAGCTCGAGACGGCGCGCGTCGTGGCAGCGGACACCGATCTGGCGCCTGATATCGATAAAGCAAAAGCGGAATTACCGCGCTGCGGCTGAACCGTGCGCTCGCGTCCTCGCGACGCCATTGACGATAGCCCATATCAATTTCCAAGACCGACAGAGTCGCCGATCCGTTCGTCGCGAACACAAAGTTCCACGCGCACGCCAACTTCACTTTGGGTCCACGAAAATGGCGGTTCGAGGTTGCGCATGGGGGAGGTCCGTTGATATCCTCATCAGACCTTCGATCGAAGGCCGCAGCCCGCTGTGGTTCCCGGGTGGATCCCATCGATGCGCGGCGCGCGGCAGCTTGTGGCGACTCGCCGTCGTGTGAGTGCCTCTTTGTGCATCACTCCGATGCGTCCACGACTGAATCGACCAGGGGAGGCAGGAAGCCATGATCAATGAGCGGCGAAAGCAGGCATTTCGTTTCCTGAGTTTGGCGTCGGTGCTTGCGCTCGGCGCTTGCAGTAGTCCGGGGACGCGCTCGGCTGATCCGACCGGCGAAAGTACAGCGGACGAACTTCAAGGCACCCTTCAGCTGTACATCATCAATTACGAGGACGGATCGGCCGTCGAGCAGTATTTCTTGGAGACAGCTGCCGGTCAGACGTTCGAGCTCGAGTTTGCGCAGCGGCCCGCCGTGGCGACGGGAGAAATCGTCGCCGTGCAGGGGGTCGAGGTCGGCGAGCGCCGGATTCAGGTGCAGTCGTACCGCGTGCTCAGCGACGATGACGTCGTGTCGGTTGGACAGTCGCTGGTCGGCAATACCGTGCGCACGCGCAGCAAGCTCGCGGTGCTCATGGTCCATTGGTCCGCGCCCGACGCCCAGACGGCTGCAACGATGCGCGACAAGGTCTTCACGTCAACGACGTCGACCAAGGCTTTCTACAACGAAAATTCGTATGGTCTGTTCAGCCTCGAAGGGGACGTTTTCGGGTGGTTCCAAATCCCGACGCCCAGCGGGTGCGACACGTCGGCCATCGCGACCAACGCGCGCAATGCTGCGGCGGCAGCGGGAGTCACCCTCTCGAACTACAACCAGTTCCTCTATTATTTTCCGCGCACGACCAGCTGTGCTTGGAGCGGGCTGGCGATGTTGGGCAGGCCCACCTCACCTGCGCGAGATACTTGGTACAACGGTTCGAGTGGTTGCGTGGTTTTGGCGCAGGAGCTGCTGCACAACTTCGGCGCGCGCCATTCTCATTCGTACACCTGCAGCGGCGGACCGATCGCGGCTCCGGGATCGTGCACCTTCAGCGAATATGGAGATCCCTACGATCCGATGGGAAGCGGGTGCTTTCAGGTCAACGTCTACCAGAAGGCGGCGCAAGGCTGGTTCGCCCAGTGCAACAACGTGACGGTCACGTCGAATGGCACGTTCGACATCGCCCCTACCGAGCTGGCTTCGAATGGGGTGCAGTCGCTTCGGATTCCGATGAGCAGCGGGCTCTGCCCGAACGGATGGACCACTTGCTACTACATGGTGGAAAACCGCCAGCCGGTGGGACTCTTCGACAGCCGAAGTCCAACGGCGCAGGTCTTTCAGGGGGTCATGGTCCATGTCGCTTCGACCGTGAGCTTCTCGGGGCAGGCGACGCCCACCGGTCCCTATCTGCTCGACATGAGCCCCGGCAGCTCGTCGGGCTTCCGCGATTCGGCGCTCGTCGTCGGCGGCACGTTCCAAGACCCGAACGGAACACGCATCAGCTTGGTCTCCAAGGATTCGACGAGCGCTCGGGTCAAAGTCGAATTCCCCGGCGGGGGATCGGGAGCACCTATCTGCATCGACGGCACGCAGTTCGGTGGCACGCCGCCACCTCCTCCGCCGACCTGCGCTGCAGGCGAAGCCGCGTTCAATGGGCATTGTTATGTGCGTACGACCGTGGCAGAGTCGTTCGATGCCGCGCTCACCCGCTGCCGAAGCCGGGGTACGGGGTGGAGTCTTGCCCAGGTCTCCTCCGCTGAAGAAAACAACTTCGTATCCGGTATCATCGGAACGAGCGAATCGTGGTTGGGCGGGACCGACCGCACGACCGAGGGCACCTTCTTGTGGCTGAGCGGAAGCACCTTTTGGTCGGGCGGTGCAACCGGAGCCGCGGTCGGCGGCAGTTACACCAATTTCGTGATCGGCGAGCCCAACGATGGCGGCGGTAACTCCGACTGCCTCCGCATGGTCGCGGGCGGAGGTTGGCGCGATATCACGTGCACCAATCCGTTCGTCGCCGTCTGCGAGTCGAACACGAACTGAGGGGTGCTCCTTGCGGACGAAGGCCGCCGCGTTTCTCGTCGTGGCGGCCTTCTTCTCCGGTTGCAACCAAGGCAAGAGCAAGTCGTCGTCGGCTCCGAGCGCAGATGCGGCTGCTTCGGCCGACGCCGAGGGCACTTCCGTCGCGGCCTTGTCCGACGACCGCATCCCGCTGGCTCGTCCGGAAATGCTCTCGCCCCCCACCGACGCGACGTTCACCCCGTCGGGATTGGCCTACAAGATGGTGCAGCCCGGGACGACGCCAGAGCATCCCGGTCCCGATGATGACGTCGTCGTGACCTTCACCGGGTGGACGTCCGACGGCAAAGGTTTCGACAGCTCCGCCGTTCAGGGAAAGCCCGCGAGGCTTCGCATCGGCAAGATCATCCCGGGCTTGACCGAAGGTCTACAGCTCATGCGGGTGGGCGAGAAGGCGCGGCTTTGGCTGCCGGCGCACCTCGCCTATGGAGACAAACCAGGCGACGAGGGAAAGCCCGCGGGCAGTCTCATTCTCGAGGTCGAGCTCTTGGAGATCAACCCGGCGCCCGCGGCACCCGCCGATGTAGCTGGTCCGCCGGCAGACGCGACGAAAACGGCATCGGGGCTTTTCTCGCGCTTGCTCGAGAAGGGAAAAGGGACTCGACATCCGAAAGAGAGCGACAAGGTTCGGGTGCACTTCACGGGGTGGACCACCGATGGGAGATTTTACGCGAGCTCCGCCCGGCGGGGGAAAGCGGCCTCGGTTCGAGTGAAAGACGTTCTGAAAGGATTGACCGAGGGGCTGCAGCTCATGGTCGAAGGGGAGAAAAGGCGGTTCTGGATCCCCCCCGACCTTGCCTTCGGACCGATGTCGCGCGGAGGCGTACCAGCGGGAATGGTCGTCTTCGACGTAGAGCTCATCGACATCGAGTAGGCGCCGGCCCACCTGCTCGGGCGGCGGTGACGCGTCCTTCGCCTGTAGCTGTGCCACCTGCTGAACGAACCCGGTCCCTTCGAGTACGGGATTCTCCTACATCGGAGCGCGTACCTTCGTATGCCGGTCGTGGACCGAAACGGATACTATGAGGCAAGATGGGTCAAACTGCGGAGATCCACGTTGCGGATCTCGAGCTGCTCGAGGAGCGGTTCGAACTCGCGGCGCCAGCAGCGCGGCGGGGCGGTCGTGCCGTCGCACTTTTGGCGATTCAAGTCGAAGCTATCGGAGCCGCAGCGGGCAATGGACTGATTCGCGAAATCGAGGTGGTGGTTCTCCAGCGACTTTGCGGCAGCTTGCGCCGGGCCGATACCGTCACCGCCCTGGCGCCGCTGAGGTACCTGGTGCTGCTCGAGCGCATCGAAGACGGCCCGTTTGCGGTGCGGGCAGCCGAACGGGTGGTGAACGCGATTCGAAAGCCGGTTCCCTTGGCCGGCCGCCAGGTGACGCTGATGACCAGCGTCGGCATCAGCGTGTTTCCCGATGACGGTGAGCGCGTCGACGAGCTGATCCAATGCGCCGAAATGGCCGAGCAGGCCGCACATGCCAGCGGCGGCGACGTGTTCGGTTTTTATTCCGGGCCGATGAGCGAGCGCACCGGGCGGCGCATCGCCGTCGAGCGGGCATTGCTTCAGGCCGTCGAACGCGAGGAGCTCGAGCTCGATTTCCAGCCGCAGATCGACACCCGCGACGGCACGCTCGTCGGCGTGGAGGCGCTCTTGCGCTGGCGCGACAAGATGCTCGGCAACGTTTCTCCCGTGGAATTCGTGCCCATTCTCGAAGCGACGGCGCAGATTGATCGCGTAGGAGAATGGGTGCTGCGTCGCGCCTGCGCCGAGGCAGCTGGTTGGCTCCGTTCCGGCGGTGCGATGAGAATCGGCGTCAACGTATCGGCGCATCAGCTGCGTGAGGCACATTTCGCCGACATCGTGCGGCGCGCCCTCGAGGAAACCGGTCTCGATCCGCGCTTGCTCGAACTCGAGCTGACCGAAGGGGTGCTCGTCGAAAACCCCGCCTCGACGCGCGAGCTGCTCGAGTCGTTGCGCAAAGATGGAGTGCGCATTGCCGTCGATGACTTTGGTACCGGATACGCTTCGCTGGCCTACGTGCGACAGTTTCCGATGGATACGCTGAAAATCGACCGGCAGTTCGTGCGTGGCCTGCCGGTCGATGCCGAGAACGCCGCGATCACGAGCGCGATCGTCGCGCTCGGGCACAGCCTGCGGCTCGAGATCGTCGCTGAAGGCGTCGAAACGGAAGCCGAGGAGGAATTTCTGCACAGCCTCAGCTGCTACGTCGTGCAAGGCTACCGTTTTGCGTATCCGATGAACGCAACGGACTTCGCTGCCTGGCGACGCACCCGCCCCTGGACGTGAGCGCAAGAGCCTCTACGAGGTTTGACGCTACGGGTAAAATCAACTGAGATCGAAACGTGGTCTCGTGAGACCTGCTCGAGCACCTTGCCATTGAGCGTCCTCATGCGCGGACGCCCCGCCTTGGAGCATGGTGCGATGACCCGACGACCACGCAAAGCAGCGAAGGAGCCGACGCGCCGGCAGTTCCTGTCGACGCTCGTGATCGGAGCCGCCTACACCGCTTGCGGGGATCCGGCGCACGAAATCGCCGCCATTCCGGGCAGCGGTGTTCCCAATCCACGCTCGGACGCCAGTGCGGCCGACGGCCGAATGGGGACTGGTGTGCCCGGCGATGCAGCCGGTTCGCCCACCGACGCCGCTTCGGCGCCGGACGCGACGGGATCGCCGGAACCGCGACCCGACGCGCGCTCGGCCGACGCAGGGTCGACCCGCAAGAGCGCCTCGGACCAAGTCATGTTGGGCGCGACCGGCATCATGGTCTCACGCTTGGCGATGGGCAGCGGGACCCATGGCTCCGGCGGAACCTCCGCTCAAACCGAGCTCGGCGTAGCCACTTTCGCCCGTCTTTTGGTCGAGGGTTACCACGAGCAAGGAATCACGTTCTGGGAGACGGCCGATCAATATGGATCCCATCCTCACCTGAAAGAAGCGATGCGCCAGGTCGGACGACAGAATGTCGTCGTCATCACCAAGTCCCACGCTCAAACGGCCAGCCAGATGCAGACGGACGTCGAGCGCTTTCTGATGGAGCTCGGAACCGACCACATCGACGCGATTCTCTTGCATGCCATTACCAGCGCCACTTGGACGCAAGAGTGCGCGGGTGCCATGGAGTATCTGGCCAGGGCGAAAGAGCGCGGGCTCATCCGCGCACATGGCACCTCTTGTCATTCGCTCGAGGCCCTGCGCCTGGCGGCCCGCACGCCGTGGGTCGAGGTGGATTTCGCGCGCATCAATCCCGCGCGGATCCAGATGGACGCCGATCCTGCCACGGTCATCAGCGTGTTGCGCGACATGAGAGCGGCCGGCAAAGGCGTAGTCGGAATGAAGATCCTGGGCGTGGGGCAGCTGGCGAATCAAATGGACACGGCGGTGCGTCACGCCGTGCAGCTCGACGCCATCGACAGCTTCACCATCGGTTTCACGAGCCGCACTCAGCTCGACCAACTGGTGACCAAGATCACCCAGGTCCAGGCGTAAGAGCGCGTCCGTCTAGCGGCGCCGCGCACCTTTATGGGCGGATCGTGCCGTGGCTCCGGCGCTCGCGAGTGTGCCCGTTTTCACGACGACTTTGGGAGCCTCTTTCACGATGGCTACGATGGTATCCAGCGGCAGCTCATCGACCGAGGAAAAATGGATGCAACTCTTTCCCATCTTCAGCCTGCTCAGTGCCTTTTCATACTTCTTTCGAAGCTCGGGTTGCGTATAGACATCGATCAAGTAGAGGCTCAAGTAGCCCTTGTGGGACGCGATCGCGGCGAACGGTCGTCCTTCGTAGGCAAATCCGAGCATGCCCCACACGAGTCCCTCTGTCGCCTTGGGAAGCGTCTTCTTCACGAGCTTTCGCAGCGCTTCAACGTGAGGCCGGCGTTCGGGGGCGATAGCTGCAATGTACGCGTCCGTATTGTTGGCCTGGATTGGCATGCGCATCCGCCTCGCGTTTCTGTCCCTTGCAGGTGCACGTAAGTAGATCAACGGGCGAAAGCAAATCAAGCGTCTCTTGTTCCCGAACGCCATTCCGGAACAGGGCGTGGCTGCACGTTTGCCGAGGCGCAGCCGTTCGCGTAGATTCCCGTCGGGCTGCCCGAGGGGCAGCAGAACCGACCACCGAGGATCGATGATCTCAGCAAGCGAAGCACTGCAACGACTCAGAGAGGGAAACGGCAGGTTCACCTCGAACGTCCGCGGCTCTGGACCTTTCCTCAACGAAACCCGACGTGCCGAACTGACGAATGGTCAAGAACCCTTTGCCATCGTGCTCGGATGCTCGGATTCGAGGGTTCCTGCCGAGATCGTCTTCGATCAGGGCCTGGGAGACCTTTTCGTCATTCGCGTTGCCGGCAATATCGTGGCTCCCTCTCAAATTGGTAGCGTTGAATTTGCCGCGGCGCGCTTCGGGACGCGCCTCGTGGTGGTGCTCGGACATTCCCGGTGCGGCGCCATTTTGGCGACGCTGGAAGAGCTTCAGAGACCGACGGAAAATCAGTCGCGCAATTTACGAGCCATCGTCGACCGGGTCCGACCTTCGGTCGAGGGACTGCTCGGCGCCGGCACGCGCGATCACGATGATCTGGTCCAGCAGGCTGTTCAGGCGAACATCCGCGCCTCGGCCTACCATTTGCGGCACGGCTCCGAGGTGCTCGAGCAACTGATTCGCGATGACGGTCTTCTCGTGATCGGTGCCGAATACTCTCTCGAGACGGGCGTGGTGGAGTTCTTCGATGGTTTCGCGTCGTCGTAGGATGCCCTGATGCAGAACGTGAGCGAGCTGCTGGGGGTCGTCGACGTCGCGCCGCACCCGCTCGATCGCTTCGCGACGATTCTCCCAGCCGACGAGTACGACCAACTGCTCCAAGCTGCACAAGAGGCGAGAGGGCTCCTCGACGGCAGGGTCGTATGGAACGTCAATTCGACGGCGCTCGGTGGCGGCGTGGTCGAGATGTTGCGGTCGCTTCTGCCGTTCGCCCGGGGTGCCGGGGTCGACGCGCGGTGGCTCGTCATTCAGGCCGAACCGGAGTTCTTTCGGCTGACCAAACGCATTCACAATCAGCTGCACGGATCGCCTGGTGACGGCGGTGATCTCGGTCCTGCCGAACGCACCTTTTACGAGACGGTGCTCAGCGCTCATGCCGAGGCGCTCGGCGCGATCGTGAATGCGCGCGATGTGGTCGTCTTGCACGATCCTCAAACCGCGGGACTCGTTCCCGCGCTCCGCGGGATCGGCGCCAAAGTCATTTGGCGCTGCCACGTCGGGGCGGACGTGCCGAACCCGCTCGTCCGGCGCGCGTTGGATTTTCTGCGCCCCTATGTGGAGCTTGCCGACGCGTACGTGTTCACGCGCCCCAATTACGTCTGGGAGGGCCTTCGCGCCGAGAGCGCCGTCATCATTCCTCCGTCGATCGACGTATTTTCGCCGAAGAACCAGGTGCTCTCGTCCGAGCATATTTCGGGAATTCTGGCGGCAATCGGTCTCGTCGAGGGCCCCGCCGGCGAAACGACGTTCTTTCGATTGGATGGCTCGGTTGGGCGGGTGACAAGGCGTGCCGATCTTTTGGGCGGTAAAGCCGTTCCGGCGAGCGGACGTGTCGTCACCCAGGTTTCGAGATGGGACCGGCTGAAGGACCCGCTCGGAGTCATCACCGGCTTCGTCGACCACGTCGGCGACCATCGCGACGTGCACCTGATTGTCGCGGGCCCGGCGGTCAAAGCGGTGTCGGACGACCCGGAAGGGCTCGAGGTTCTCAACGAGGCGCGCGCATTGTGGCTACGGCTCCCGCCCGACATTCGAGACAGGGTTCACCTCGTGTGCTTTCCGATGGACGACATCGACGAGAATGCCGCTATGGTCAATGCGCTTCAACGACATGCCTCCATCGTGGTGCAAAAGAGCCTGGCCGAAGGCTTTGGACTCACCGTCGCCGAGGCGATGTGGAAGGCGCGCGCGATCGTCGCAAGCCGCGTGGGGGGCATTCAAGACCAGCTGATCGACGGCAAGAGCGGTATCTTGGTCGAGGCGACGGACCTAAAGGCCTACGGTCACGCGATCAGCGCGCTGCTCGACGACCCTGGGCGCGCCAAGTTGCTTGGAAACGCCGCGGAGCAGCGCTGCCGCGAGGAATACTTGGCGCCCCGCCACCTCGTGCGTTACGTGACGCTCCTGCACAGCCTGCTCGTGTAGCGGCTCCAATGGCGTGTGATCCCGGACAGGTGCTTGGCTGCATGGGGGCCGGTGGCAGCATGTCCGCCATCCGGATACGTTCCACCAACGGCTTCGACCAAGAGACGCAAGCCTGCACAGCGCCGGCGACCTGCAAGCCCGTTGGGAACAGTTACGAATGCATCGTGCCTCCCGATGGAGGCCAAGCCGATGCGGGGTTCGACGGGGCCAGATGACGCTCCTTCGAGGCGGATGCTGCGCGCATGGATGACAAGATGAGCACAGCTTCTGGCAGCGCGACCGATCCCGCGCTGGAGACCGATGCGCACGGTCGGACGCTGTTGCAATCGCGCATCGGCCTGTACGGAAAAGTAATGTTTCTCCTCAGCTTGGCGTTTTGGCCCGGCTTTTTTGGGTTGTGGTTCGGTGAGCCGAGCGCGTGGACGTCGAGCATGTTTCCGCGGCGGACGCTCCTGGCATCAGCGTCGTTCAACAGCGTGGTTTACCTATTCATTTGGTGGTTCGGCCGGGGGCGGCCGCGCTCCGCGCGCGCTCTTTACATCTTCGATGGGACAGCGATGCTCGTGCTCGGTGCGTGCTTTGCGATGCATGGGTTTTCTCATGCGAGTCCGCATTTTTCAGTCCTCGAAAGCGTGCTCGCCATCATGCTGGTGCTCCTCTCGCCACAGCTCCACTGGAAGTATTCAGCTGGGCAACCGTCCGCGATGAATACCCGCCCACTTTGTCGAGGCTCAGGACACCAATTGGGGTGCACGTAAAATCGCGACGCGGCGCTACGGCGGCAGTGAGACGCAGTCCCGCATCGACATTCGGCATCCTCGTCCTTTTTTGCCTCGTTCTCCTCGGCGCCGGCTGTTCCGACAACCCAAGCTCGGTCAATGCAGGCACCAGTGCCACCGGCGGCGCGGGTGCAACCGGGGGCGGTTCGACGTCCGGCGCGAGCACCGGCTCCTCGGGCGGCGCGGGATCGTCTTCGACCGGGAGCAGCGGAGGTGGTGGAGGCAACGCGGGCGGTTCCACCGGCTCCGGCACCGGTGGGACGACGGCGGACGACGCCGGGAACGGTGATGTCGACGGATCGCTGTCGACCGACGGTGGCTTCGGGGTGCCTCCGGGAATGAAGCAGATCTTCGACGGGATGTCGTTGACCGGTTGGGACGGTAATCCCGCTATTTGGTCGGTCAACGTCGTCGACGCCGCCATCCATGGCAAGACGAGCAACGGGGGCCAACTCATCAACACGAAGGACAGCTACGTAGATTTTCGCCTGTTGGTCACCGCTCGAATGCTGATCGTGACGACGAACCATATGGGCATTTGCTTTTGGGGCACCCCGGCGACCCCGGGTCGTTGGGGCTACAATGGATGCCTGGATCTCATGCCGCCGTGGGGCGGCCTCTGGGATTACCAGACGAACCGTTCGATCCTTGCACCGCCCGGCGACCAATCCATTCAAAACCAGTGGATGCGCATCGAGCTTCTGGCGCTCTCGTCGGGTCAGGTTCTCGCGGCGATCAACGGCGTGAAGACGACCGATAAGACGATCGAAGGGCGCGCCAGAATGAGCCCCATCGGTTTGCAGGCGCACGCCGGAGCTTCCGACGAGGAGTACAAGGACATTTGGATCGAGATCAACCCGCCGGTGCACACGCTTCTCACCGTCAAGCCATGAGGGCGTGGGCGGTCCCGCTCATCGTTTTCGGGCTCACGCAGTGCGGGAATTCCGCCTCCGGGCTCGAGAACGGCGCAGACGCGCCGCAGGATGACGCGAGCGGTCCGCGCGGCATCGACGCGAATGACGGGCCGCCACGCTGGATCGGATCCGATAGCGACGCCGCTTCGGATGGCGCGTACGCCGACGACCGCGCCACGCCGGGAGAAGTCGACGCTTACGCCAGCGTCGATGCCGGTCCCCCGGCGGTCCGCGTCATCGCCAGAGTCGACCGTTCAGACGTTTCCGGCCCCCGTTTCGATTGGTCCGGGAGCACCGTCGTCGCGCGATTCACCGGCAGCTCGATTGGCGTGCGTTTGGCCGGCAAGGCCAACTATTTCGATATTCGCATCGACGGAATGCTGAAGCCGACGCTGGCGACATCTGCCACCAAGCAGGACTATCCGCTCGCATCGAATCTCCGCGCCGGCCCTCACGAGCTCAGCGTCTTCCGTCGGACCGAGGCAAGGGAGGGAGCTACGACGTTTCTTGGCCTGATTCTCGATCCTGCTGGAGCACTCTTGCCCCCGCCTCCCGCGTCCGGTCGACGTCTCGAGATCATTGGTGATTCGACGACGTGTGGCTATGGCGACGACGGAAAGGACCCTTGCCCCTTTACGCCTGCTACTGAAAACTACGATGTGGCGTATGGGGCGGTTGCGGCACGCAGCGTCGGCGCGGAGCTCATCACCATTGCCTGGTCGGCCAAGGGCATGTACCGCAATTTTGCCGGGGATACGAACGAAACGATGCCCGTTCTCTATGGGAGAACGCTGGGGACTCAAGCATCCTCCACCTGGGACTTTGCTTCGTGGGTGCCCGATGCCGTCGTCATCAATCTCGGATCGAATGATTTCCAACAAGGTGATCCGGGTCAGCCTTTCGTGACCACGTACGTCGCGTTCGTACGTCGCGTTCGCGGCTATTATCCTCACGCTCTCATCGTATGCGCCGTGGGACCCAAGCTGTCGGGCCGGCAGCTCGACGGCGCACGCGCCTACGTGACGGGCATCGTGAGTGCCATGAACGCGGAGGGTGACATGCGCGTCGCGTTCGTCGAGCTGCCGCAGGCCGAGCCGCAAGACGGCTATGGCTGCGGCGGACACGCAAGCATCGCGACGCACCAGCGCATGGGGGACACGCTCGCGGCTGCGCTCAAGTCCAAGCTCGGCTGGTAGAGGACACCGACGGCGAGGTGGGAAATCACTTCGTCTTCTTTGCCCATTACCCGATCGACAACGACGGGTCCCCCACCGATGATCGTTCGCGCACCGCACCCGTTGCGTCTTCTAGACATTCGCTCGAGAGTCGACGACGCTATTCGCTATATCGACGCGGCGTTGGGCGGTTAGCGCCTTGGACTTCTCGAGTCCGCAGTCTCGGCGCGCAGCTTGCGGGAGCGAAAAAACATAGCCCGGAAGACGGATGGCACGAGGTTTGCTTAGCGTCCGGCCCGATGCGTCGATCGACGTTTCTTTGGTTGGCCGTTGCGATCCTGGCGGGGGTCGTCGGACGCCTTTCCGTGCGGCCCTCCCTCGCGTCCGAAAAGCCGCTCCAACTCGGCGAGCTGGTCAAGGCGACTTCGCTCGAGATCAAAGACGAATGGAACGGGCTTGGCCCGCCGCACTGCGCTTTCGCGCGCTTACGTCGGCAAGGCGAAAGCTTCGTCTACGCCGTGAAAGCGGGCGGCTCTTGTGATGCCGTCGGCGAGGGCCAACCCGACCCTGCGACGCCCAGCAAGGAGAAGCCTTGCATATGCGCCGTCGATGCCCGTTGCGATTGCGAGATCCGGCAGATGCCGGTCGCCTTTCACGATGGAATCGTTCGAGCTGCCGTCGTCGAAGCGTTCCTCCGCTCGGTTTCGCAACATGGCTCCGACCCCGATCAAACCGAACATCGGGGCTTCTGGACGGACGATTATCCCGCCGGCCATGTGGCGGTCTGGCTGCCGCGGTCCTCGAAAGCCGTCCACTTGTCGTTTTTGGATCAAACGAGGCGATGGCGGGTCGATGGTCGTTACTTGGCGCGCGAGAACGGCTGTGCGCCGCAATGGTCGGGGGCTTTCACACCTCCGCACTGTCGAATCGACGAAACCTATTGGGCGCTCCTAAAGGCGATAGGAAGCGACCGGTGGCCGCACTGAACTCGGCGAGCCGTCGCATGCAACTCCGGAGCGCCAACTGCGGGTTGGCGGTGCGCTCATTCCTCTCGGTGGTCGCCCTGGCCGGCTGCAACGCCGTGCTCGGCAACGACTCGGGTGTGCTCGGCCCACCGGAAACCAGGAGCGCCACATCGGTCGGCGCGACCACTTCCGCGTCCGCAACGAGTGGAAGCTCCGGCGACACCGGCGCCGGCGGCAGGGGAGGAAATGTTGGATCCGGCGGCATGCCGAGCGGGGGAGCGGCCGGCGGCGGCTTGAGCGCCGACGACGGTGGAAGGGTCCACGAATCAGGAGCGGACGCGACGATCGATCGCGACGCCGTCGCGGATGCAGCCTGCGCGACCGGAACGCTTTGTGGGTCGAGCTGCGTCGATACCTCGTCCCACCCGAATCACTGCGGTCAATGCGGCCACGCGTGCCGAGCGACGTACGGTTGCACGAAGGGCCAATGCGACAGCGACGTGGTAGACGTCGCTTCGGGCGCCTTGATGTCGTGTGCGCTCCTACGCGGCGGGCAAGCCTGGTGCTGGGGTGAAAATCAACGCGGCCAGCTCGGTGACGGAACGATCGCCGGCACCGATACCTGCGAGCGAAACGTGAGGTGCCGCCCCAAGCCGGCGCCCGTCGTCGGCGCCGACAAGATGCCTCTCAAGGACGTCGTTCAAATCTCCGCTTCGTTCTGGCACGCCTGCGCGCTCAAGAAAGGTGGGGCGGTCTTCTGTTGGGGGAGCAACGAACAAGGGCAGCTCGGTCACTCGGGCGGCGACACGAGTTGCATGGACGAAAATGGCGTTGCCGCCGCGTGCAACCCGACGCCGACCCAGGTTGGTTTGCCTGGAGGAATCTCGGCAGCGGGTGTCTCGGTCGGCCTCCGCTATAGCTGCACCGTGACGACCGCCGGCGACGTGTACTGCTGGGGTCAGAACAACTACGGGCAGAGCGGTCTACCGCTGACGACGGCCTCCACGCCCATCCCGTCGCGGATCATGGGACTGCCGGGCCGTGCGACGCAGATTGCCGTCGCCGACCAGGGTGATTCGTCTTGCGCATTGCTTGGGGACGGCACGATCTGGTGCTGGGGCAATAGCTTTCACGGCGGCACGGGCCATGATCCGAAAGGCGATTCATCGTGCGGCACGATCACCTGCAATGCGGCGCCGGTGCGCATCAACGACGGGCACGGCGCTGCCTTCGGCGGCGTCGAGAGCATCGCCACGGGTCGCTACGCAGGATGCGCGCTCAGACTCGGGTTTCGCCCTTTCGTGGGCAATGTACGGAGCCGGGACCGCGTGATCGAATGATAGGGTGAGCAGAAAGTAGACGGGCACGTCCGCTCGGTGAGAGGTTGAGTTTGCGTGACAACAACCCTGCACCGGAGCGA
>WNGB01001131.1_pt1 | contig 43721 bp, 39 predicted proteins | sample 5400681 | NCBI WGS metagenome assembly WNGB01 (sample SAMN13153367, study PRJNA577476) | soil metagenome | isolation source: 115 cm soil or saprolite under grassland replicate 2 | place: USA:California | collected 2016-06-15 | reverse complement strand
GGTTACGCTCACCTGGTAGGTGCCTCCTGTGCCGGGGACATGCACGGTTTCGTCAGCCGCATCATCCCCGGTCAGGGGGCTCCTTCGTGGGATTTCAGCCCGAAAGCTCGCCGCTTACTGGTGGTTCTGAGTAGCTATCAGCCCACGCCCTATCACTCCCCACCGGCTCCCGCACTCCCGCGCGCCCCATCCCCTCTTCGGGAATCGCCGCCCGGTAGGCTTGAAGCGCGCCGACGGCTGGAGCACGGTGATGCGGTGAGCGACGAGGTTCGCAGGAAGCACATCCCTCGCGGGCGGCTGGTCGAGTTCGTCCGATTCATCTTCGTGACGCTGTTCGCGCTCGGCGGGTACGAGATCGGCGCGAACGTGTGGGTGCCGAAGTCCGATCCCGGGCGGACCGTCCTCGGCATCGTCCTGGGGGCGCTGCTCGGCTACGTCCTGGGCGGGATCTTCGGGCGGCAGACCGCGCAGGCCGTGTCCGCGGTCGAGCGGGAGTTCCGGCGGGCATCGCCGGCCGAGCTGACGGCCGGCGTGGGCGGCCTGGTGGTGGGCCTCGTCATCGCGCTGCTCCTCAGCATCCCGCTGTTCCGTTTGCCCCAGGCGGCGGCCTGGCCCGCCATCGCGTTCGTGTACCTCACGTTCCCGTACCTCGGGTACCGCATCGGCCGGGCCCGGAGCACCGAGCTGTTCTCGCTGGTCGGGCTGAAGCCGCGAGCCGCGGGGTTGGGACGGGCCGAGGTCAACGTCATCGACACCAGCGCGCTCATCGACGGGCGGGTCCTGGACCTCGTCCGGACCGGGTTCCTGGGGGGCGTGCTGCTGGTCCCGCGCGGGGTCCTCGGCGAGCTCCAGCGGATCGCCGATTCGTCCGACGCCAATCGCCGGGGCCGGGGCCGGCGGGGGCTCGACGTGCTGGCCGAGATCCAGCGGGATCCGACCGTCGAGGTCAGCCTCGTGGAGGAGGAGGCCATGGGCGACGTGGACGCCGGGCTGGTCCGCCTGGCCCGTGACCGGGGCGGGGCCGTGGTCACCGCCGACGCGAACCTGGTGAAGGTGGCGCAGGCCCTCTCGGTCCCGGTTCGCTCGATCAACGCGCTGGCCGCGGCGTTCCGGATCCCGTTCCTGCCGGGGGAGAAGCTCACGGTCCGGCTGGCCCGGGAGGGCCGCGACCACGGCCAGGCCATCGGCCACCTCGAGGACGGCACCATGGTGGTCGTCGAGGAGGCCTCCGCCCGCATCGGGTCCGAGGTGGACGTCCGCGTCACGAACGTCCTGCAGACCTCGACGGGTCGCATGGTGTTCGCTGCGCTGGCCGAATCCGGGGCTCCCGCCGAGCCCCGCTCTCCGTGACCGCGGCGGCGGTGGTGCTGGCCGCCGGGACCGGGACCCGGATGGAGCGCGACCGCCCCAAGGCCTTCCTCACCGCGGGCGGCACGTCGCTGCTGACCCTCGCCGTGGAGGCCGCCGCGGCCTGCCCCGGGGTGTCGTGCGTGGTCGTGGCCGTCCCGGCCGGGTGGGAGCAGCGGGCGCGTTCCCTCCTGCCGGTGAGCGGGACGGTCGTGGTGGTCACCGGCGGGGCGACGCGGCAGGAGTCGGTCCGGGTGGCCCTCGACGAGGTTCCATCGGACGCCGACGTGGCCCTGGTGCACGATGCGGCGCGGGCCCTGGCCACGCCGGAGCTGTTCGGGGCCGTCCTCGATGCCGTCCGGGGCGGTGCGGACGGTGCGGTGCCGGTGGTTCCCGTCGCCGACACCGTGAAGCGGGTCCGGGACGGGTGGATCGAGGCCACGGAGTCGCGCGACGAGCTCGCCCTGGCCCAGACGCCCCAGGGGTTCGCCCTGGCCGCGCTGCGGGAGGCTCACCGCCGGGGGGCCGAGGAGGGGCTGGAGTTCACCGACGACGCCGCGCTGATGGAATGGGCCGGCCACCGGGTCCGCGCCGTCCCCGGCGAGCGGGACAACTTCAAGGTGACCACGCCGGAGGACCTCCCCCGGGTGGAGCACGTGCTGGCCGCACGCGGGGCCGGCGCGGGAACCCGTCGCGAGCGAGCCGGTGGCTGATCCGGCCGGCGCCGTGCGGGTCGGGCTGGGGTTCGACGTGCACCCTCGCGACGAATCGCGTCCGCTGTGGCTGGGCGGCGTCAGGTGGCAGGGCGAGCCGGGGTTGGCCGGGCACTCGGACGCCGACGTGATCTGCCACGCGATCGGCGAGGCCCTCCTCGGCGCGGCCGGGCTGGGGGATCTCGGCGAGCACTTCTCCGATACCGATCCCGCCACGGAGGGGATGCACGGCCTCGACCTGCTCGGGCGCTGCGTCGGGCTGGTGTTCGACGCGGGATTCCGCCCGTCCTCGTGCGACGTGACGCTGGTCGCGGAGCGGCCGCACCTCGCTCCCCGTCGGGACGAGGTCCGGGCCGCGCTTGCGGAGGTGCTCGTGATCGATCCGGGGGCGCTCTCCGTGAAGGCCACCAGGCCGGAGGGCCTCGGGCTGTCGGGCGACGGCGCCGCGGCGATGGCCGTCGCCGTGGTGGTCCGCGCGTGAAGCCCCGACCGGCCGCCGGGGGCGGAGGTCGGGGGCCGGGTTCCGGGCGCGAAATCCCGAGCGTGGGCGCCGGCCTGCGTCGTCCGAGGGGAGGTCCCCGTGCGACGGGGAGGGGCCCACCGCGGGGCACGGAGGCCGTCTGGGTCGGCGGCCGGCGGACGGTGGCCGAGGCGATCAGGGCGGGGGTGGCCCGGGAGATCCTGCTCCTGGAGCCGGTCCGCGGCGGCGGGCCGCTGGCGGGGATCGCCGAGCTCGCGGCCCGGACGGGCGTGCCCACCCGGCCGGCTGACCACGAACGGCTCGACTCGCTGGTCTCCGACCACAAGGGGGTCGCGGCCCGGGTGGCCCTGCCGCGCGCGCTCGCCGAGCCGGACCTCGCCAGGATCGAGGTGGCCGACACCGACATCGCCGTGGTCCTGGACGGGATCATGGATCCGCAGAACCTGGGGGCCGCCGCGCGGGCGGCCGAAGGCGCGGGCGCGACGCTGCTGGTGACGCGGGAGCGCCGCTCGGCGCCGGTCACCGCGGCGGCCGTCCGCGCGTCCGCCGGTGCCCTGCTGCACCTGCGGCACGCTCGTGTGACGAACCTCACCCGAACGGTCGAGCTGCTCAAGGACCGCGGGTTCACCGTGATCGGCCTGGACGAGGGAGCCGACAGGACCGTCTACGATGAGCCCTGTCCGGAGGGCCCGGTGGCCCTCGTGCTCGGTTCGGAGGGCGAGGGGATCTCGCGCCTTGTCCGCGAGCACTGCGACCTGCTCGTGGCGCTCCCCATGCGGGGCAGGGTCGAGTCGCTCAACGCCTCGTCGGCGCTCGCCGCCGTGCTGTTCGCCTACGTGGTGCCCTCTCGGATGCCTTCGGCCACCATCTAGTTCACGCGGTACTGCGGCGCCTCGTGCGCCCCGAGATACGTCCACGCGATCAGGCAGCGGAAGGCCTCCGCGAAGTCCTCCGTCTCGAACCGGACCGTCCGAGGGCCGACCCGCTCCGTCCCCGGCGCCAGCGCGCACAGCTCGGCGGAGATGGAGTTCGCGGTGTCCGCCTCCAGCACGAACGGGCCGGGTGGCCGGAACGGCTCCAGCGAACCCGCCCCCCGCACCGCCTCGGCGCTCGCGGCCCGGATCTCGTCCCGGGCCCGTTGCGGCGAGAAGCTGGTGGCGACGTGCCGATTCAGCGCCTGCTTCACCACGACCGTCCGCACGCCGGGCAGGCGGATCGCCGACTGCTCGCAGCACGTCTGGTCCCCGGTCACCAGCGCCACCGGGACGCCGTCCAGTCCGGCCAGCGCAGCGTTCAGGTCGGTCTCGGTCCACGACTGGCCGTTCACCCGGACGTCGTACAGGAGCCGTCCGGAGTACGTGTGGTCCAGCACGGCCCCAGCGCTCCCGGCCCGCGCGTGATAGCCGATGAACAGGGCGCACCCGAACCCTGACCCGATCCCGGTCATCATGCTGAGCGGCACCTTAGGCGAACCCAACGTGAGCTCCGCCCGGGCGTCCATGCGGTCCGGGAGCAGGTTCGTCATGTCGCCGTGCGAATCGTTCACCACGACGCGCGTGGCTCCGCCGTCGAACGCTCCGGCCACTGCCGCGTTCGCCTCCTCGGTCATCAGCTCCCGGGACAGCGGGTAGTCGTCGGTTCCCCGGATCACCTGCCGGATGTGCGCGATCCCCGCGATCCCCTCCATGTCGATCGAGACGAACACCTCCATGGCCGGGACCTCCTCATGACAGCCGGCTCCCTCGAGCCCTGCCGCCGAGCGTATCCTTGCCCCGACGGTTCGTGACGGGTACCCGGGTCACGAGCCGCAACGCCGGCGTGGCGCAGTCCGGAAGCGCAAGCGACTTGTAATCGCTAGGTCGTCGGTTCGAATCCGACCGCCGGCTCAAGAGAATGCGCTGGTCAGCGCATGGGCAGCGGTGCTCGCCGTGAGCCTCGCTGAGGTTCTTGCTAACACGGTGCTAAGGGCGGGTCGAGCCTGCCCGGGGGCCGGCGGCACGGAACGACCCTGGCAATCAGGGCTCCTACGTCCTCCGAGCCCCCATGATGAGCCGTCTCGGCGGCCTCTCGTGCGATCCGCCGAGATCCCTTCTTCGTCTTCGGCTGGGACTCCACCGTTCGGTGCCCGAGAGTGATCAGGGTCCTCCGGACGGAAAGGGTGCCGGCCTTCAGATCGATGTCCTGCCGCTGCAGTCCCAGCTCTTCCCCTCGGCGAAGCCCGGTGGTGGCGGAGAGGAGCCAGCCTGGGTACAGGGCGTGGCCGCGCGTGGACCGGAGGAACTGCAGCAGCTGGCGGGTGTCCCAGGTCCGCATCTCTATCGGGTTCCACGTTGGCGAGTGGGGCAAGCCATCCCGAGATCTGCTCCGGCGACCACCTCGCGGAGGCGGGGCACCGCGGCCAGCTTGCAGGGCTTCGGACGGCGGGCCTGGTCCCACGCTCGCTCGTCCGCCCGGGCCGCCCGGTACCCCTGGCGGCCGCCGTGGCGGCGGATCTCACGGCTGATGGTCGACGGCGCCCGCCGGAGCCGATCGGCGATCGTTGGCAACGAGCCCCTGGCCAGGCCGCGGGAGATCACCTCCCGCTCCGTGATCGAGAGCGCGCGGGGAGCGGCATCGCACCGCCGGCACGTACCCGCCGTTGGATGCGACGACGCCGTGGATCGAGCCGGGCTGCTTGCCCAGTGCCGGTAGAACTCAAGGCGGCTCGCTTCAGGATGTCCCGCTCCTCTCGCAGGTCCGGTTCTCCCTGCGCAGCCGGACGAGATCCTGGCGCTCCTCGGTGGTGAGGCCCCCTCGTCGGCCGGCGTCGACGTCCGACCGGCGGACCCACTCCCGGGCGGCCGTCTCGGTCAGGTCCAGGTCGCGGGCCACCTGGCCGACCGAGCGATCACCCCTTCGGCACAGCTCGACGACTTCAGCCTTGAACTCCGGTGCGTGAAGGCTCGCCTCGGACGCTTCTCTCTGTTCCTGCATGGCGGCATCCTCCCCGGGGCAGAGCCCCAGATGGTGGATGTCCGTCAAAGCGGGTCAGGCCCGAACAACCACCGGATTCCTACAGCCGAGCGATACGTGCTGAAGCTTCAGTCTGCCCTGTGCGGTGCCGATACACGGAAGAACGGACAATTGGTCCTGGGGAGGCTGGCCGAGCTTCGCCCGGGCGATTTCGAGGAGGTGCGTCGCTATGAGGCGACTGTTGGTAGGAGCGCTGATTGCCCTGCTGGGGCTTCTCGGGGTCAGCATGCTCCATCAGCACTATCAGAATGCCCCGGCGAGGGCGGACATGTACGGCCCCCATGACATGTACGGGCCCCATGACATGTACGGCCCCCATGACATGTAACGGCCCGCGCGACATGTACTGATCGACGGTCCGAAGGGCGAATGGATGGACTTCTCCTTCAGGAGGAAGAGGCGGCGGAGGATCCGCGGGGAACTTGAGGAGGAGCTGGCTCTGCGCCGCCACCTCCTGGACATCGGGGACCGCTTGGGAGCCGCCTCCGCATCCGCCACGAGCGACATCTTCCCCCTGCTCGCCGAGCGTCTGTCCTCGGTCGTCCCGATCAAGTCCCTCACCATCTGGATGGTCGACCACGCCGTACAACGGATTCGTGCCCTGTACCACTCCGAGCGTGAGGTTGAGGACCGAATCATGGCTTACGAGTTCCCGATCGGCGACGGGGCTACGGGGCATGCGGTCGAGATCGGCAAGAGCGTGATCGCCAACGACCAGGCCGGTTCGGGCTCCGCCAAGTACATCCCGGGCACGCCACAGATTCCCGAGCATCTCTTGGTCGTCCCGGTGAAGGTCGAGGAACAGGTGAAGGTCGCCCTGACACTCCGCCGGAATGCTACGGACGGGCCCTTCCTTCCCGAGGACGCCCGGCGGGCGGGACTTTTCGGCCAGCACCTAGGGTCGGCCTTCCTGCTCAGGGAACTGGCGGAGAAGCGGGCTCTTTTGGCTCGTCAGGTTGAGCAACTCGAGGGTCTGAACCGGCTGAAGGATGAGTTCGTGGCCAGCGTGTCGCACGAGCTGCGGACTCCCCTGACGGCCATCATCGGGAACGTGGACCTCCTGGCGCACCGCGCCGACCGCATATCGGACAAGGACCGCCAACACCTCCTGGAAAGTTCGGAGCGCCAGGCCAAGCGGCTCAAAGAGCTGCTGGAGAACCTGCTGGCCGAATCCCGTCTGCTTGGCGGCGATCCAGACATCGTCCCGGTTGTCTTGGGGGCGGGCCCATTCCTGGAAGAGGTGGCCGACACTCTGCGGTCACGGGCCTCCAACCGAGTAGTCGAGACGAGCTGCGAGGGTCCGGTGACCTTGGTCACCGACCGAACCCTCCTGTACCGGATTCTCTTCAATCTGGGTGACAACGCCCTGAAGTACTCCAAGGGACCCGTGTGGCTGGCGGCTCGCCAGGAGCACGGTGGAGTGACCATCGAGGTAACGGACCAGGGGGCCGGAATCCCCCCCGAACACCTGGCCACGATCTTCGAGCGATTTCGCCAGCTCGATCAGCCCGACGGTCATCGGCCCGGTGGCGTGGGGCTTGGGCTCCACCTGTCGGCTCGCGTGGTCGAGGCACTCGGTGGCCGCATCCGGGTGGACAGCGTGGTTGGCCAGGGGTCGACGTTCGCCCTATGGCTTCCAAAGGAACCGATGAATCCGGACGATCAAAGCCGCCAGCACATGGCGGTCGGGACGGATGTCTCCAGCTCAAGTTCAAACGGAGGAGCAGAACCCTCTCGCGTCCCGTCAAGTTGAAGTTCTACGCCTTCGACCAGGGGGAGGGCGAGCCGGGCGACCCGAGCTTCAACGGCGATGCGTCGGCCCGGACGATCGTGCGAGTCACCCGTGCGTATGTCCAGCGGCTCCACCAGCTCCTGCCGGACAAGCCGCTGGTCGCGTACGCGGGGAGCTTCCTCCAGGACAAGAGGCATCGTGTGGAGTGACCTGTTCCGCGGCATGCCCCACGTCGTCGCGTCGATCAAGCGGTACGACAACGCGTTCCAGGGGTGAGCGTCCGGAACTGGACCCGCGGAGCACTTCATCGACTACACGGAGCCGGAGGCGATCGGCTGCTCGGCGGACCGGGTTGCGCTCGCGCAGTACACGGACGGGCAGTACACGGACGGCTGGGGGAACGGCCCCGAACCGCAGACCCTCCGGGGGCTCAAAGGGACGCATCCACCCGCCTCTCCCGCCGTTCCGCGACGATCTCCTGGCCAAGCTCGGGAGCCTCCACGACCCGACCAAGCCGGCGATCCCGACCGGGGCGGCCTCGCGCATCGCCAGGTCGGTGAGGGCGACGGAGGCAGGTGGAGCGAGCCGGGCCGATGCCCCCGGGCTAGCTCCGGAAGGTGCCGACCGATGGCCCGAGCGGACGGCGGGTTCCCTTACGCACCGCCGCGCACCCCCCGTCGCTCGCCCTCGCAGCTCCGTGCCGCGCTACGCTCGTCGACGATGCGTGCCGCGAACGATCCGGCGGCCTCGGGCGGCGGACGCGTTGGAGCAAGGGTTCCGGGCCGGCGGATGGACAGTGGATCGCCGCGCCCACCCCACGGGCGGGGATCGCGACGGCCGCCCGGGAAAAGCTCAGCGAACCCGGGAGCTGTTGTCTCGACCCCCACCCCTACACGGCTCAGTCTTCCGGTGATCCGCAGTCCGTGTTGTGCCGGATGCACCGGCGCACCAGGCGCAAGAGCACCCTCTGATTCCACGAGTTGAAGAAGTCGGCGTGGAGCGTGTAGAAGGGACCGCTCGACAGCCGGACGTGCTCGCCGTTGTGGATAGGCCACTCGAGACGGAACGTCAGTCGGGGCACGGGGATCGGGTGGCTCTTGGGGCAGTGGTAGGTGTCATCGTCGCGCTCGACCGAGTAGGCCATGTGACGCTTGTGGTTCCAGGAGTCCAGATGTTCGCCGTCCCAGCAATCCGGAAACTTGATGTGCGCAGTCACCAGCTCGGAGGAACCGCAGTCGGTCGGCTTCTTCTGGATCGTCTCAGAGCCGCATCCCCAGTACACGATCTCGATCGGTTGCGGCCGGGTGGCGTGCGAGTTGCCGGCCACGATGCTGAGGCCCGAAGGGAATGGCCGCACGGCCCAGCGTGGACTGGTGCGGTTCCGGTAGTAGAAGTCGGCGTGGTTGGGCCGGATCTTGTGCCCGTTGCGAATCAGCGTGGGGGCCCAGTACGCGGCCGTGTCACCCTTGAGCGCGCAGGTCGTGCCTGCTTTCAAGAGCGAGGACAGCGTGGAGTTGGCGTCGGTGCTCTTGTTCCCGTAGAAGTCGTGCAGGTGCGAGGCTCCCGGCTGCCCCGCGAAGACGATTGGGTCGTCCTTGAGGCGGTGGGAGAACTCGCACTTCATGATCCAGCCCGCCTTCGAGTTGGCTCGCGCCGGGATCGCCAACTGCGACAGTATGAGAAGGGAGAGACTGACGATCACAAGTCTTCGCACACGCACTCACCTCCCGCAGGAAAGTCTCGCTCGCCTCATGGCGGAGCCGCCAGATTCTCCCACGAGAGTGGCCGATTTCTAGGAGATTCCGAAAGCTTGCCTTCCCGGCAGCGTCCCCGACCCACTGGTCGAGCCTGTGGGGTGCAGAAACTCGGATGCGCCGTCTGACCAGATGACCCGTACCATCCGCCGGTGCCTTCTTCCTTCGCCGCGCGACCAATGCGTCACGGTCGCCGGCGAGTTCCAGCGCGGAGGCTACGACGTCCCCGAGATCGCCGCCACGAGCGTCGGAGGATCCCGCCGCCCGAAGACCCCTACGAGTGACGAGAGGATCGGGCGGGCCCAGCTAGGGTAGCGGCCGCCGGCTGCCCGTCGAACGCCCCGATGATGGACTCAGCGTCGTTGAACGTACTGCCGTGCGAGGTCACGGTGGGAGCCGCTCTCAGGCCTGGCACAGCGACCAGTCATGCGACAGGGTCACACCCTGCGGGGGAGGGCCGTTGAATTCCCCTGAGAACCTCGGCCCCGGAACCCAGGTCACGTTGTCGAAGGTTGCGTTCATCGGCCACGCCTTCCAAGTCGACCCGAGCGGCGTCTCCTCGTAACACACCAGCACGTTCCTCAGGTGGTACTCGCGGCCGTGGGGAACTTGAACATCCGCGAATGCCCGTACCCGTCCGATGCCCGCGCGTCCGGCATGGCCAGGAAGATGAACTTCGAGTTCTCGACCCTGATGGATCCACCCTGCTCGAGGCTCAACCCCATGTGCGAATAGGAGACCGAGTCCCGGACCACCCCCACCATGGCCTCGTCAGCCTCGATGGCGTCGTCCCGCGTGTAGTCGCGTCTCGCTCCGTCGACGAGGTAGGTCGAGCTCGACCCGGCCGAGGGGCAAGGACCGGGGCTGCTGGCCCACCACCCTGCCGCCGAGCAGAGTGATGTTCGAGCCCGAGAAGGTGAGGGGGAACAGCGTCGCGTATGGGTAGGCTACGGAGGTTGCCTCGCAGGTGGAAGTTCGTGTCGTTGTCAAACCGATGGACCTGCGGCGTCGAGCTCCCGGAAATGACCACGACCTTTCCGGTCGCCGGAGCGGTCGGGGAAATGGTCGGGGACCCTGTCGGTGATGGCATCGGCGAGGCGGACGGGCTTGGGCTCGGCAGAGGGCTTGGGCTCGGCGTCGGTGTGCCAGTGGGCGCTGGAGCGATGGCGGTAACCACGAGACCGACGGTGTAGGCCGTTCACGAGGCGACGATGGGGGCGGAGCATGCTGCGACTGCCACCCAGCCCCTACCGGGGCGGCCGGTTAGGAGCCACCGCCGAGCATCAAGAGCGTCATGCCAGCGCGCGGCGCGAGAGCGAGCAGCAGAAGCACACAACACGCCGGTCACTCAGGCCAGTTCAGGGATGTATCACTCGCCCACCAGGTAGGGTCCAGGCGAGCTGATCCCTCTGTGGGTGTCACCAGCGCGGGGCGCAGGCGATCGAGAAGCTGTTCCGGACGAACCGCCGACGCCTCCGCCAGGACCACGATGTCGTCGGTGCGCAAGTGCACCGGGCCGGTCACTGTTCCGCCACGCCGACCTTGGATTTCCTCCACGAAGTCCTTGACCACAGCTCGATCCCTCTTCGTGACCTGCTCGAGGCGGGTGAGATCGATGATCAAGTCCCTCTGAGGCTGCGACTGGGCAAGGATGTCGGCCAGGAGATGATCGGGGGCAACGGCATACACATGGGCCAGTTCGCAGAAGCGCTCGACCGAGATCGATCGCTCTCCCCTCTCGTACCCCCCCAAGGAGCTCGCCTTGAAACGGCCTCGCGTCCGGCGGGCGACCTCTTCCAGGGTCCAACCTCGGAGATGGCGAACTCGCCGAAGGTGCTCTCCGATGATCAACGACAGAGGGCCCTGCAAGCTTGTCCTCCGTGGCAGCCCGGCGCGCTCCAAGGCCCAGCCTAGCGGAAACGGGTAACGCCTGTTTTCGGGCCTATCGCCCAGTCTTCGAACGGATCGGGGGATGGCATCTAGGGCGATGGGCCTAGGTAGTAGGTCCCTTGTCGAAAACCGCGCTTTGCGGTTCAATCATGAATAGAGGGAGGAGTCCGATTCGTCGTATTCGGTCGAGGGCCCGATCGCGCCGTTCGGCGTATCGGCCAGATGGGGGAGTGGTCTTTGACGACGACAGCCCGCGACTCAAGGGCATCATGACACGGAAAGAGCCCGACGGCGCCTGCGCGGCCGAGGTGGCGCAGGCGCCCTCACCGCGACTCGCCGCGCTGGCGGAGCAGTACCCGGTCGAGGCGGTTGTTCGCGGACGACTGTGCTCGTGTTCGACAGGGGAGGAGATGATGAGGTCTGGGAGCAGCTGGTCGAACTCCGGACAGTTCCTGGAGGAGACCAGGCCGCGGGCATGGGGCCAACCGTCGGGCGGCGCGTCGGAGCCGTTGGAGATGGCGCTGGCAAGCGTGGCGCACGAGATCAGGGGGCCCCTGCTCGCCGCCAAGGCCGCGGTGGAACGCTCCTTGGTCGTCTCGGACGCCTACGTTGCCCGCCGCTTGCTCGAACGTGCGGTAGAGGAACTCGGGGATCTGGCCGGCGTCATTCTCGGCCTCTTGCGATGGTCGTCCGGCGTCGACGGCGTGGTCTTTGAAGCCACGCCCATCGTGGAGGTGCTCCGCGACGCGAGCCGGGTCGGGGCGGCCGAGGGTGGCGGCGAGCGGCTCACGATCACGTCGGACGACTCCGTCGCGATGGTGGACCGAAAGCTGCTCGTGGCGGCGATCGCGAACCTGATCAGAAACGCCCTGGCGTACTCGGCGGACGGCAGCGATGTCACGATATCGGGCCGATCCGCAGGTGACGCAGTTGCGGTCACCGTCTCGGATTCGGGGCCAGGGATTCCCCTCGCCGAGCGTGAACGGGTCTTCGCCCCGTTCGTCCGGGGTCGCTCGGCCACCGCCAAGCCGGGCACGGGGCTTGGTCTGTTCATCACCAGGAAGATCGTCGACGTGCACGGAGGACGCATTCTGATGAAGACCGGTTCCGGGGGAACCGAGATGACGGTTCATGTGCCCAAGGGAGGGGAAGTCAAGTGACGCGCGTCCTCATTGTGGAGGATCACCGGCTGTTTGCTGACGTGATCCGGGCGAGCCTGCTCGACCTCGGCCTGGAGGTGCCGGAACCAGTATCGAACGGGGCGGATGCGCTCGAGGCGGTCGCCCGGGAGCAGCCCGATCTCGTCCTCCTGGACATTGGGCTGCCGGATCAAAGCGGGCTTCGCGTGGGCCGGGCGGTGCTCGAACAACGCCCAGGAACGAAGGTGGTTGCACTGACAGCGCTCGACGATGCTCGGGCCCTCCGTGAGGCCCTGCGGGCGGGGTTCCACGGCTATCTCACGAAGGACATGTCGGTTCCGGCGTTCGTGAGATCCATCCGCAGCGTTCTGGACGGCCAAATAGTGGTGCCACGGAGGATCGCAGCCACCGGCAGGAACGAAGGGGAGGAAGACGCCACGCTGCTGTGGAGGCAACTCACGCACCGCGAGCGGCAGGTGCTGGGGCTGCTGATCGAAGGCATGAGCGGCAAGGAGGTCGCGAGCGCGCTCTGCATCAGCCCGCACACCGTGCGGACTCACGTCCAGAGCATTCTCATGAAGCTGCAGGTCCATTCGCGTCTGGAAGCGGTGGCGTTCGCTGTTCGGCTCGGCACCGCTGAGACACTGCGTCAGGAGGTGCGAGGGGCGGGTTCGGACGTCGCCTGATGGGCCGTAGTTCGCCACCTCGGAATCGAGTAGGTTGCCTACGTCGGTCAACGCATGCGCGGCCCCTCCGCCCGCGCCAAGGTGGGAGCCTCGCCAGCGGGGAGAGCATGCCGACCAGCGCGGAAGAATTCCCGGAGATCCGGATTCTCTTGGCCGACCGGCACGGACTGTTCTGCGGCGCAATACGAGGGGCGCTGGAGCGGAACCCCGGATTTCGGGTGGTGGAGCTCCCGGGTGACGCTACCGACTTGGTTGCCCACACCGCGTGCGATCAGCCAGAGGTGGTGGTGTTCACAGCCCCCTCTCTCCACCGGGGGAGGCTGCCCACTGCGAGCTTGATCCGCGAGCTGGTGCCCGGCGCTCGGGTCGTCCTCGTGGGAACGGACAGTCGCTCGATGCTGGTCTCGGCTCTTGAAGCAGGAGCATCGGGATACCTGACTCAGGCCTGTGGCTGGTCCGATTTCATCGAAGCCCTTCGGAGCGTCTCCGAGGGCCAGATCTACGTCTCGGAGTGCTTGATGGAGGCGGCGCTCGACTACTTCGCAGACCGTTCCTTGTCTCGTGGACGGGAGCTGGGCCTGTCTGAGCGGGCCGGACGGAGGCGTCCGGGAGGCCCACCACTGGCTCTGGTCGGTGGAGAAACCTCGGGAGGCCCGATGCTCAGCGGCGTCGGCTTCCACGCTGGCGTGCGTCGCCTCGGCGAGCCCGCAACCAGGCTGCGGGCCCCTTCCCGGGCACGCTTGCGGGCGGTCGCCGCCTCGGGGGTACGGAACCGAACCACTGCTTGAGGGCGCCACGCCCCAGTCCTCCTGAGTGGGCCGCGACGCCTGCTGGGGTGGAAAGCCCGTCCACCCCAGCCGAATACGTCGATCGACGTAGACATAACACGTCGCGACGCGCATGCATCGTCACCCCTCATGTCGGATTCTCACGCTCCGGGGGACGCCCGGATGGGGGAGAGGGAGGGGTAGTTGACCGATATGGACGGTGCCGAAGAGACGATTCGAATCCTGGTTGCCGACGAGCAGTCCCTCTCGCGCGAGGCCATTCGCGCCATCCTCGAGCGGGAGCCCGGTCTGCGGGTCGTCGGCATCGCATCGGACGGGCTCGATGCGGTCGCGGACGTCCTCAGGCACCGTCCGGACGTCGTCATCCTGACGAGCAGCCTTCCCAATTGCGACGGAGTGCAGGCGACGCGGATGATCCGCGAGCGCGTGCCGGAGACCAAGGTCCTGTTCCTGAGCGCGGTGGAGGATTCCGAACTAGTCGTGTCCGCATTCCAGGCCGGCGCCAACGGATTCCTCACGAAGAACTGTGCGCTCGACGAGCTCATCAAGGCAACCACGGCCATCCATCGGGGCGAGGCTCTGGTCCCGCCGAGAATGCTGTCCTCGCTGATCCAACACCTTATCGGGCGGCGGCAGGAACAGCAGGAGAACCTTCAGCTCCTCACGAGACTCACGCGGCGAGAACGAGAGGTCCTCGCCCTGCTCTCCGACGGGGGGGACAACGAGACGATCGCCCGTACGCTCGTGATCAGTCCTCAGACCGCCCGGACACATGTCCAGAACGTTCTGACCAAGCTCGGGGTCCACAGCCGCCTCGCGGCAGTCGCGTTCGCGACGCAGCAGAGCGTCGTCGAGACGCTGAAGCACCTCCAGGGCTCCGTGGACATGCCCCCATCCCGGCGAGGCGCCTCACGCGCCCAACGGGCACAGGAGCGGGCGCGAGGGGACGTCGACGTCTTGGATTCCGCCTCGTGGGGCGGGGTCGGGCGAGGGAATCAGCCCTGGGCTTTGAGGCGACGGACAAGGGAGCTGGGATGAGAGTCGCGGTCATCGGCACGGGCCACGTCGGCCTCGTCACGGCGGTCGCCATGGCCGCGATCGGACATGATGTGGTGGGCACGGACACGAACGCGGAGAAGGTATCGCTGTTGCAGCGCGGGATCCCACCCTACTACGAGCCCGGACTGGAACAGGCACTGGAGCAGAACATGGCAGCTGGCCGGCTCTCGTTCGCTCCCACCACTGAGGAGGCGGTCCGCGAGGCTGAGATCGTGTTCATCTGCGTCAGCACGCCGCCGAGGCCTGACGGCGAAGCCAATCTCCTTCACGTAGAGCGGTCCGCGGCAGACGTCGCCCGGCACGCTCCGGACGGAACCGTGGTGGTGGACAAATCGACGGTCCCTGCCGGCACGGCCGACCGGGTTCGGCAAACACTGCACCGGGAGGGCAACGGCTCGCGGTTCGAGGTCGCCTCCAATCCCGAGTTCCTTCGGGAGGGGACCGCACTCCATGACTCGCTCGAGCCCGACCGCATCGTCATCGGAGTCGAGTCGGACACCGCCTCGCGGGCCCTTCGTCGACTGTATGAGCCACTCGTCCAGAAGGGGTGCCGCCTCATCGAGACGGACATCCCAACGGCGGAGCTCGCCAAGCACGCCGGCAATGCGTTCCTCGCGCTCAAGATCTCGTTTGCCAATGCGATGGCGCGCGTCTGCGAGCGCGCCGGGGCAGACGTCACCGCCGTGGCCGATGTGATGGGAGCCGATCCCAGGATCGGCAGGGCGTTCCTGAACGCGGGGCTCGGATACGGGGGGTCGTGCTTCCCGAAGGACGTCGCCGCTCTCGAGCGGCTGGCGGCACGGCTCGGCTACGACTTTCCCCTTCTGAGGGAGGTGGACGCTCTCAACCGGCAGGCCATCGAGGCCACCGCTCAGAAGGTCGAGGAGGCCGTGTGGAACCTGGAAGGCAAGCGTCTCGCGCTCCTGGGCCTTTCATTCAAGCCAGGCACGGACGACGTGCGGGTCTCGCCGGCGCTGACCCTGGCCCGACGACTGCTCACGGCCGGGGCCCACGTGGTCGGCTACGACCCCCAGGCCGGACCTGCAGCACAGGTCGAGTTGCCTGAGCTCGAGATCGCGGGGAGCCCGTACGAGGCGGCAGCCGGTGCCCACTGCCTGGTGGTGGCGACCGACTGGGAGGAGTTTGGGAAGCTCGACCTGGCCTCGCTGAGGGAGGTCATGCTCTACCCGATCGTGGTCGACGGACGAAACGTGTTCGATCCGGATGACATGCGGCGGGGAGGGTTCTCGTACTACCCGACGGGACGGCCGCCGATCCTGCATGACCTGACGTGGCCGCGCGAATCCAATGCGAGTCTCAGGACAGACCTCGCGGCGCCCCAATCCGTCGGGTCCGCCTGACCTCCTGGACATGTCGGAGCGTCGCGGATGAGCGCCAGCTACCTGCTGAGGTTCGACGATCTGTGCCCCACGATGCGCTGGTCGGCCTGGGAGGGGATCGAACGGGTCCTCGTGGAGAACGACATCAAGCCGATCGCGTCCGTTGTGCCGGACAACCGCGACCCACAGCTGATGGTGGATCCACCGGACGCCGGGTTTTGGGATCGGGTGAGGAGATGGCAGTCGTGGGGGTGGACCATCGGGTTCCACGGGTACCAGCATCGCTACGTCACGGAGCGGGCGGGACTCGTCGGCATCAACCGATACAGCGAGTTCGCCGGTCTTTCACTCGACGAACAGGAACGGAAACTGGAGGCCGCCCTTCGGATCTTCCAGCAAGAGGAGGTCGTCCCGCGGGTGTGGGTGGCTCCAGGTCATTCCTTCGATGCGACCACGGTCGACGTCCTGTGGCGCCTCGGGATTCGGACCATCTCTGACGGGCTGTTTCCATTGCCCCACCGAGACCGCCGGGGCATGTTGTGGGTTCCGCAGCAGCTGTGGCGATTCCGCAGGATGCCCGCGGGCGTGTGGACGATCTGCGTGCACATGAACACCCGGGGAGCGGACGGGGTCGCTCGGCTGCTGCAAGGCATCCAGGATCATCGTCAGCGCATCGTTGACCTGGACTCGGTCGCCGCGGCCTACTCGCATCGCCGGCCAGGGGTCACTGATCGTCTGGCCCCCCCGCCGCTTCGATTGGCGAAGCGCCTGAAGCAGTCGGCAGCTCGGGGTGGGATGCGGCGGGCCGGAGCCCGACCTGCCAAGAATGCGGGGGTGGCGTGAGAATGCGTTTCACCTGGCCGTCCCCGCCTCCTGCGGTCGTTCCTCGAGAGCAGCTTCCGGCCCAACCACCGGAGCGCCGGATCAAGGTGCTGCACGTCATCACGCGCTTCGCGGGTGGCGCGGGAGGCAACACCCTGATGTCGGCCGCGGGGATGGATCCGAACCGCTACGAGAGCTGGATCACCGCCGCCTCCGGCGGGCCGCTGTGGGAGCCTGCGGAGGCGGGAGGGATCGAGACCGTCCGCTTGCCGCGCCTTCATGAGTGGATCTCGCCACACGAGGACGCCCTCGTGCTGGCTCAGCTCGTACGGCTCATCCGCCGCGAGCGGTTCTCGATCGTGCACACCCACTGTTCGAAAGGGGGGCTCCTCGGGAGGCTCGCGGCCTCACTCGCCGGCACACCGGCCGTCGTGCACACCTTCCATCTGTTTGCCGCTCACGACGGGCTGAGCCCCTGGAGGCGTGCCGCTTACCGATCTCTCGATCGACTGGCACGCCCGTTCGCCGACCAGTACCTGGCGGTGTCGCCCCGGGTGTCGCGGGAGGCCGTGGAGACACGACTCGCTCCTCCTGGATCGGTCACGGTGGTTCCATCCGCCATTGAGGTCGATCGCATCCAGCACGAGCGGGATCCCGAGGTCCGACGCGAGCTGGGCATCTCGGACGCCGCGCAGGTCGTCGGCTGGATCGGCCGGATGGTCCCGCAGAAGGCTCCGCTCGATTTCGTGCGCATGGCGGCGGCCGTCATGCGGGTTCGCCATGACACGGTGTTCGTGATGGTGGGAGACGCCTCGTTCGAGAGCGCTCCGCTCGAGCGTGAGACCAAGGCGGAAGCTCGCCGACTCGGTGTGGACATCGTGTTCACCGGCTTCCGGCCCGATGCGCCGCGACTCGCCGCCGCCTTCGACGTCGCAGTGATCACGTCGCGGTACGAGGGGCTGGGGAGGGCGCTCACCGAGGCGATGGCGTCCGGCCGTCCGGTCGTGGCGACGGCGGTGAATGGCGTCCCGGACTTGGTCGAGCCCGGCTCAACGGGGCTCCTAGCGCCGCCAGGAGACACCGCGCGGCTGGCCGAGTGCGTGCTCTGGCTGCTGGATCATCCGGAGGAGGCCCGGCGCATGGGCCTTCAGGGGCGTACCCGCGTCGGCTCGTCGTTCGATCAGGCAACCATGTGCACAATGCTCGATCAGATCTACTCTCGCTTGCTAGGCATCCCGCCGTCCCCGGGTGAAGTGTCGAACCTCTCGCTTGTTCGGCCGCTCGTGGGTTCCAACGGCAACGGCAGCCCCGTTCCGTCCCAGTCGCAGGGCGTCGGCACCCGGGCCGGCGGAGGAGCTTGACCGGATGAACGTGCGAGAGGAGGCGGGACAGGTTCGGAGGGCCAGGACGTCCTCGGATCTCGGTTCCCAGGCTCCCTTCCCCGGCCTGGGGACCGCCATCGATGTCCTCGATGCGGTCGGCGACGGCGAGGGCCGAGCCCCCCTCGGGTTGGTGACGACGCTCTGCGAGGCCTTGCGGGAAGCAGGAGTGCTGTACTGTCATTGGAAGAGCAACGAGGCGCTGGATCGTTCCGCGACCGGCGAGAACGACCTCGACCTCCTCGTCGCACGCCAGGACGAGGCGCGTTTCGAGGAGATCCTCTACCGCCTCGGGTTCAAGAAGGCCTTGCAGTCGTCGGTCGATCAGCTCCCCGGTGTCTTTCACGCCTATGGACTCGACACGGTTTCCGGGAGGCTTGTCCACGTCCACGCACACACTCAACTGGTTCTGGGCGACGACATGACCAAGAACTTCCGCCTGCCGATCGAGGAACCGTACTTGCGCTCGGGAGTCCAGGGTCCGCTCTTCCGGATACCCTCGGCGGAGTTCGAGTTCGCCGTGTTCGTGATCCGAATGGTCCTGAAGCATGCCACCTGGGACGCCATCTTGACGCTTCAGGGATCGCTGTCGAAGAGCGAGCAACGGGAGCTCGCCGACCTCACCAACCGATCGGATCTCGCGAAGGTCCGAAGGGTGGTCCGGGAGCACCTGCCCTTTGTTGAAGGAGACCTGTGGGAACGCTGCGCCTCGACGATCCGGCCCGGTTGTCCAGCCCCGACACGGATACGGGTGGCTGGCCAGCTGCAGCGAAGCCTGGCCTCATGCAGCAGGCGAGCGATATCGGTCGACACATCGCTGCGGGTCTGGCGCCGCGGGCGACGCTGGTTCGCCAAGCACGTGTTGCGCAGTCCGGCGAAGCCAAAACGGTTGGAGGGCGGTGGGGCGGTCATCGCTCTGGTCGGCGGCGACGGGGCTGGAAAGACGACCGCCGTGGAGGACCTCCATCGCTGGCTGTCGCGGGACTTCGACACTGCCAGAGCCCATCTCGGGAAGCCTCCGAGGTCCATGGTCTCCGTGATCGCTCGGTCAACGTGGGACATGGCCCGCCGATTCCGTCGCTCGACAGTCTCGGGGGAGTCCGTCCTCGGCGAATGGCGCAGTGGGCCGATGAGGCCTCGCGCGTACAGCCGCCTCGTGTGGGAGGTCTTGACAGCCCGCGATCGTTATCGCCTGTATCGCCGCGTGCGGCGGTTCACGAACAACGGCGGGATCGCCATCTGCGATCGGTATCCGCTGCCGCAGATCACGCTCATGGACGGCGCGGTCACCGGGCGAATGATGGCCGCCGCCCAGGGGGGCCGGCTGGTCCGGTTCCTCGCTGAGCGGGAGCAGCGGTACTACCGGGAGATCCTTACCCCAGATGTACTGATCGTCCTGCGAGTGGACCCGGATGTTGCGGTGAGTCGAAAGCGGGACGAAGAGGACGAGGCCTTCGTTCGGCCCCGCTCCGAGGAGATCTGGCGACTCGATTGGTCGGGGACGCGAGCCGTGGTGGTGGACGCGGGCAGCCCGAGGGCGGATGTGCTGAGGGAGGTCCGATCCGTGGTCTGGTCGAGGTTGTAGGAGGGGCGGGTGACGTCCGGGATGCTCGGCGCCCCCGCGCGCATAGCCGTCCTCACCTCCTCGATGGGTGGCGGAGGCGCCCAGCGGTCGATGGTCAGGCTGGCCGGAGCGATCGCGCAACGCGGCCATGCTGTCGATCTCGTTCTAATCCACGCGGACGGCCACTATCGGGACGAGGTCTCCCCCGCGGTCCGAGTGGTGGACCTCGGCGCTCGTCGCGCCCTCGCCAGCATCCCGGCGATGGTCCGGTACCTCCGTCGAGAGCGGCCCGCCGCCCTACTGAGCTCGCTGGACTACGTGAACATCGTCGGGCTGTGGGCGCGGTGGCTCTCGCGGACCGACACGCGAATGATCGTGAACGAGCAGAACACGCTCTCCCTCGTGGTCCGGAACGCCTCGAGGTTCAGAACTCGATTGAGGCCTCCTCTCATGCGGCGCTTCTATCCTTGGGCGGACGGCGTCGTGGCCGTTTCGCAGGGCGTGGCGGACGACCTCGCCGACGTGACCGGTCTCGACCGCGACAGGATCCAGGTGATCCCCAATCCCGTGGTCTCGCCGCTGATCGGGCAGATGGCGTCCGAGGACGTCGATCATCCCTGGTTCCGTCCGGGCGAGCCGCCGGTCGTTCTCAGCTTGGGCCGGCTGGTGCCACAGAAGGACTTCGGCACCCTGATCGAGTCCTTCGCCAGGGTTCGGCGGACACGCTCTGCTCGGCTCATGATCCTGGGAGAGGGCCGGGAGCGGGAACGCCTGGAGGCTTCGATCCAAAGGCTAGGGTTGCACAACGACGTCCAGCTCCCGGGTTGGGTGGTGAACCCTTACCCGTTCATCAGGAGGTCCGACGTGTTCGTGCTCTCCTCCAAATGGGAAGGTCTCCCTACGGTCCTGATCGAAGCCTTGTTCTGCGGTGTTCCGGTGGTGTCGACGGACTGCCCGAGTGGCCCCCGCGAGATCCTCGACAACGGTCGGTACGGCCGCCTGGTCCCGATCGGACACGTCGAGGCCCTTGCCGGATCGATCGACGACTCGCTTTCCGATGCCACGCCACGTCCGGGGCCAGAAAGCTGGCGCGCCTTCGACCAGGAATTGGTGGTGGATCGGTATCTCGACGCGCTTCTCGGACCCCGGCGAGGCGGGAGGGAGACGACCCAGTCGTGCGCGCGCTGGTGACGGGGGCTGCAGGGTTCGTTGGCAGCCATCTGGCCGAGCGACTGGCCGGGGAGGGCCACGAGGTTCGGGCGGTTGACTGCGTTTCGTCCTTCTCTGACACGTCCCAGAAGCTGGCCAACCTCGCCACGCTCGGTGACCTCCTTGGATGCGAGGTCGTCCGAGCCGACCTGCTCGATTTCGACCTCGAGACACTGCTCGCCGGTGTGGACACCGTATTCCATCAGGCCGGCCAGCCGGGCGTGCGCTCTTCCTGGGGGAGGGGACTCGGGTCGTACGTCGAGAACAATGTCCTCGCGACGCACCGGCTGTTGGAGGCCGTTCGATGGTCGCGGGGTGTCCGAAGGTTCGTCTACGCGTCCAGCTCCTCGGTGTACGGCAACACTGCAACATATCCGACGAGCGAGGACGAGCTACCGAGACCCCATAGTCCGTACGGCGTCACGAAGCTTGCTGCCGAGCACCTTTGCGGCGTCTACGCACGGAACTTCGACGTGCCGACCGTGTCCCTGAGGTATTTCTCCGTCTATGGCCCCCGTCAGCGGCCCGACATGGCGTTCCACCGGCTCATCGAGGCCGCCCTCTCTTCCCGCCCGTTTCCGCTCTTTGGGGACGGGCTCCAGGTGCGTGACTTCACGAGTGTGGATGATGTCGTCGAGGCCAATCTCCTGGCGGCCTCGCGCCCGGTGCCACCCGGATCCGTCTGCAACATCGCGGGTGGCTCGTCCACGAGCTTGCTCAACGTCGTCGACCTCGTCGAGGAACTCGTGGGAAGCCCGATCGAGCTCGAGAGAAGAGAGAGTCAGCCAGGGGATGTCGGGCGAACGGAAGGGGCGATCCACCAAGCGGCCGAGCTGCTCGGTTGGCGACCGCGGGTGATGCTGCGAGAGGGACTCGCTCGCCAGGTGAGCTGGCACATCGCTCGCCGGGTTTCGGCCGGATCGACGCAGTGAGTTTCCCAGCGGAGCCTCCGAGCAGATGTCGACGGACCACACGCCGCGGCGGGACCGGCTAACCGTCGAGTTCTGTGGACTCCCGGGCGCCGGAAAATCACGCCTCGTGAAGTGCGTGGTTCGAGCGCTCGGCGGCCACGGGATCCTCGTTCGTTGTGGAGACCGGGGCGTGGTGGCCGGTGTCCCCATCCTCCCTCGAGTGAGTCGGAAGGCTGCATTGACCGCGGCGGAGGTTCTGGCGCGCCCCGCCTCTTCCTCACGCCTCGTCGGCCGGGTCATGGCTTCCGGCCAGCCTCGCATGGCGGACGCCATCGCTCTGTCCGCGCAGTGGTTGGTCGTCCAGAGGCTGCTGACTCGGAACTCGGATCGGCAGGGGATCACCCTCTTGGACGAGGGAGTTATCCAGACGTTGTTCTCTATCGGGCTCCGTGGCCAGGTGGAGGGCCTTCTCGCCGCCCTCCGCGTTCGCGCACGTGACTGGGTGCGGCCGGCCCTCCTGGTGGTCGTCGATGTCCCCGTCACGGTGGCTGTCGGGCGACTGCGTGCGCGAGCGTCGAGGCACAGCCGGAGCCAGCTCCTCGGGATCGGGGAGATGGAAAGGGAGCTCCACCGAGGACGCAACCTGCTCGCGGAGCTTGTCGCCTGGTGGGCGACGCTCCCGGGCGGCGGGGAAATCCTTCGCGTCGAGACCGTCGACCATGAGCAAGCGGGCGAGGCAGGGGCGCGCGTTTCCGAGCGCCTCGAGGCGATGCTGGCCTGACGGCGTGCCCCCCGCCGACGAAGGACCGGGCGACGCGCGCGGGTCCGCTGTTTTCGCCGGGCTTCACGGCCTGACGATCGAGACATCGTCCGCGGAAGAGCAGGAACCCTGGGGGCGGTAGGGATGTATGCGCTGAAGTCCAGAGAGGAGTTCCCGGGCGATGTGGGCGTGATGGCGACCGTGACCAGCTTCCACGAGGTCGAGAGGGACACGGTGGTGATCTGCTGAAGGAGTGCGGACCCTCTGCCGCTCCCGGAACCGGAGCTTGAGCGTGGCCCCGGCAGGGTCGGCCCCAACCCAGAGGCTTCCCGTGTAAGTCCCTGAGGAGGTGGTGCTGTGCACGGGCCGTGACGGCGCGTCCGGACGGTCGCCACAGATGCTCGAACCCCCTCGAAGCCCACCCCTCGGACGTCCAATCCCAGTCGTAGCCGAGTCTGGTCCCCCGGGCCGCGGAAGTGGGCCCTCAGGCCTGGGTGATCGAGGCGTCGTCGGCGGAGAAACAGGCTCCCTGGGGTGCAGAGGGTATGTAGCCGGAGAAATCGATGCTGGAGGTCCCCGGCGAGGTCGGAGTGATCGCCACCGTCACCTTCTGCCAGGAGGTGGTGAGGGTCGCTGTCGTGATTTGCTGCAGCAGGGTGGTGCCGCCCTGGCGCTCCCGGAATCGGAGCTTCAGCGTCGCGCCGGCCGTATCCGCCCGAACCCAAAGGGATCCGGTGTAGGTTCCGGCTGAGGTGGTGCCCACCCAGTCCGGGGCGTCGTTCAGGGTGCATTGCACCGTCGCGGTTCCCGTGTTGACGAGCTGGGCGGACCAGTCGCCCGAGTGCCCTCCGGCGACCCTCGACAGGGTTACCGCCGTGTATCCGCCGTTGTTCCACCCCGAAGTGGACGCCTCAAAGCCGGGGTTCCCGACGTACTCGTGGGCAGACACGTTCACCGTCCCCGTGGCCGTGGAGGACAGCCCCCCCGTGTCGGTCACGGTGACGGTCACCGTGTAGGGCCCCGCCGCCGAGTAGGTGTGCTGGGCCGTGGCCCCCGCCTGGGGCCCCACGACTGTTCCGTCGCCGAAGTCGAAGGCGTACGTGGCGATGGGGGTGGCATCGGTGTCGGTCGATCCCGACGCATCGGCGGTCACCGCCAGGGGAACGGTTCCGGAGGAGGGAGAGAGAGTGAGCCCGGCCACGGGTGGAAAGTCCGGTGGGGCGGTTTGGGGCAGGAACTCGTTGTGCCAGTACTCGTCCGACGCCGGCCGCGACGTGACGACGACCACGCCGCTCGCCTCGGTGGTCACCTGCTTGGTCGATGTTGCGTCATCGAAGACATCGCCGCTCCCGTTCGACGTCCAGGGAATGGAGGCTTCCGGCGTAAACGAGGGGGAGGAGAAGGAACTCTCCCACACTCGCACCCCACTCGAATTCTTGCGGGCGAAGACGTACAGCCGGTCAGAGGACGGAGAGAGCACGACGACGGGACGGCTCCCGCCGACGCCTATAGTGCTGACGGTCGAGGCCGACCAAGTGCCGGAAGCGTCTCGGTGGAGCAAGACCACCATGGGATCGCTCGCGGTGGGGACGGCCGGATCGCCGAGACTCGTCTTGATCGCCGCATAGACGTCGCCACCGTACGTCTTGAGGTTGATGTGGTTATCTGCGCAGAGATCGGACGTTGCCGTCGGACAGCCCCCAACCCCGCCTCCGTAGGCGGTCTCGATGTGCCACGTGCCGATCGCTTCGCCATCGCCGCGCCACGCAAAGAAGTCCTTCTTCGAATTCTGATCGGACCACATCACCCCGATCTTGTTGGAGCCGAAGGACGTGATTGCGGCTCTGTCGTCCGTCGTCACGGCGGGGGTGGGAACCGTAACGAAGCTGAAAGCGGTAGCCCCGGGGGAGGTGTATCCGACCTTGATCGTTCCCTTCGCCATGTACGCGGTCCACAGCCGGCCGAGACCGTCCTTCGCGATGGTGAGGTGTCCCGGACCTTGGGACGTGATGACACTGGGGGGGGACGGGCTCCCCCAGCTGCCGCCTCCCAGGTACGGCACGCTGTACAGCAGGCTCTGCTGAGGGTTCCCAGCAGTCGACGACACGTCGTCGCGCAGACTCACGTACAGGAGCTGTCCATCGAGGAGGGTATCGGCCTTGGCCCAGGGGTCGGCCCCCGGGAACTGCAGCGTCTTCACCCAGGAATGATCGACGAGCTGCCACAGGTACACTCCGGCGGCCGTCGTGGCGTCCCCGGACGTGCCCAGAACAGCCCACCAGCGGACGGGTTGGGTGACCCCGTCCCCCGTGTAGAAGAGCTTGCTCTCCGGCTTCGCGGATGACCCCTCGCCGCCGGCGGACGCCACGGCGGCGCCGTAGGCGAAATCCAGCTGGCCGCTGGCGGAGAGCTTCTCTGGGAACGCGCTCGCCGACTGCGCGCCGAGCACGACAAGGATCACCGCCACCCACAGGAACCGACCTAGGGCACGCACGAGTGAACCGTAGGGACGATAGGTGGTACTCGTCACACCCGTCTGTCGTAGATGCTCTACGCAGGCTCCAGGCACGCCCTCCCCGGTAGTGCTGACCTCAGGGTGAGGTCGGCACGCCCGACCGCCGACTGCTCCGCGACAAGGCCCCGCGCCCGGACCCCGCAACGACCCATGCTCCGAAGCCGCCCAGCACGCCGCTGCTATTCGCAACGACGTCGGCCCACTCGGCGTCGCGACCGACAACGGCCTGGCCGGCTTCCATGAGTGCTCCGAGGGCGATGGCGCAGCCCACAACGAGGATGACCCGGAACGTGCGTCCCCGGCGAACACCTCGCGACGCGTGGGCCGCGAGGGCCGTGGCCGTGAGCACACCATAGGCCAGCGTGTGGCCCGCGTCTGCCGCCCACTTCGAATGGAGGCCGGCCAGGACGTCGGGTCCGAGCGAGAGCGTCGCGATCACACCCACGACGATGAGGATGCCCACGGAGCCGAACAGGGACCGAACGAGTGTCCTGCCGTCGGCCATGGATTCCCCGTCTGCTCCTCGAGGCGGGCCCTCGGGTGGCCGCCGCCCTTCCGCCGACATCGGGCACGATTTGGGTGCCAGGTTTCCCCTCGTGATCACCATAGGGACCGGGCCTTTCCCCGCGGATGCGCCCGAGGCGGTAAATGGGCTACGTCGTTCAGGGGATGCGGGCGGCGGGCGCGACCGTTACCCTCCACCGGATAGGCCAAGCGCGCACAGCCATGAGCTCGATGCGGTCACCGGTGTTCGAGGAGAGGCCCGTGGAAAGACCAACCGATCCGGACGCTCGGCCGGCGCCGCTCGACCGGCTCCCAGACGTAGGGAACGGGAGCGAGCCGCTGGCGGGTGGATCGCGGCCGTCCAACCGGCCCCGTTTCCTGGCGACGTTCGACGTGGAGGACTGGTTTCACGCCGAAAACGTGCGTTCGAGTTTGCCGACGACCGACTGGGACGGGCTCGAGGCTCGCGTCGAGCCTAACGCGCACAAGGTGCTCGATATACTCGCGGAGACGGGGGCCCGCTCGACGTTCTTCGTGCTGGGATGGATCGCTCGGAAGTATCCAGGCCTGGTACGCCGCATCGTCGATGAGGGCCACGAGGTGGCGAGCCACACCGATGGCCACCTGCGGCTCGACGGGCTGTCTCCCTCCGAGCTGGAGCGTGATCTGGCCGCGGCCCGAGACTCCCTTGAGCAGCTGACGGGCTCGCCCGTCCTGGGCATCCGTGCGCCGAACTTCTCCATCAGTGATTCGGTGCTGGACTGCCTCGCGGCGGCCGGGTACTGGTACGACTCCAGCCTCTTCTCGTTCAGGGCCCATGATCGCTACGGTCACATCTCAACGCCGGTGTCATCGGACGACCCCGTGGTCGAGGTGCGCCCCGGGCTGCACGAGCTGCAGATGACGCAGGTCCGTGTGGGCCCGATCGCGGTTCCGTGGTCGGGCGGGGCGTACTTCCGATTGATCCCCTACCGGGCGTACCGACGTGGAGTCGCGCGCAAGCTGAGAGCCGCCGGTTGGTTCATGTTCTATTTCCACCCCTGGGAGCTCGACACGGAGGAGGAGCGGCTTCCCGGAATGCCTCGTTCGCTCAAGTTCCGGGCATACGTGGGCCGTGGGAGGATGCGCGATGATCTGCGCAGGCTCCTTCGCGAGTTCGGGTCCACTCGGATCGACGAGGCGCTGGTGTCGAGCGGCCGTACGCCACGCTCGGTCGGCTGAGCGGACTGGTCAGTCGAGCGACGGCGGCGCCGGAACGCGTCGGGAGCCCGGCCGGCTATCCCCCCGTATCGCCAGTGGCACCGTTCGAAGCAAGATCACCAGATCCCGCCACAGCGACCAGTTGTCGATGTACTGGTTGTCGAACCGGGCTCGCTCGGGGATCGCGTCGAGGCCCCGGCTTCTGCCGTGGATCTGGGCCCACCCGGTGATTCCACCAGCGATGCGATGCCGGTCGTTGTATCCCGGAACGTCGTCCTTGAACCGCTCGACGAAGTGGGGACGTTCCGGGCGAGGCCCGACGAGCGACATCTCGCCGCGGATGACGTTGAGGAACTGGGGCAGCTCGTCGATGCTGAGCCGCCTGAGCAACCGGCCCGCAGGGGTGACGCGCTCGTCCTCCGATTCGAACCACGCGGTGTCGGAGTCATGGTGCTCCCGCATGGTTCGGAACTTCATGATCCGGAACAGCCTGCCCTCACGGCCGACGCGAGTCTGGCGGAAGAAGACGGGGCCGGGGCTGGACAGACGAACCGCCATGGCGCTGAGAAGCAGGACCGGGGACGTCAGGACCAGAGCAAGGGACGCTACCGTCAGGTCGAAGGCCCGCTTGGCGACCCGCGCCGTCCATCCAGCTGTCGGCCGTCCCACGTGCACGAGCGGGATTCCCCACAGGTCATCCACGGCACGGCCGCCATTCCCGCCGAGCTCATGGAAGCGGGGCACGATATGGATATGGAGTGGAAGGGATTGAGCGGATCGAAGGGCACGGATCAAGGCGCGGTCGTCATCGGGACCCGAGCCGACGATCACCCGGTCGATCTTGAACTCGTCCACCACTCGAAGGAGGTCCTCGTCATCGCCGAGGAGCGGAAGCGGGAGGTCCCGTTCCGCGGCCGGGCCGATGAACCCCACCGCCCGGAGCCCATACTCTGGATGCCCTTCGAGAATGTCCGCAATCTGGAGGGAGATGCCCTCCGTGCCCACGATCAGCGCCCGGTCGAAGATCACGTCCCTCGTCTTGGCTCGCCGGCCGAGAGCGTAGGCGGTCAGCCGCCCCACGAGCACCAGGACCAGTGCCGTCGGAGCCACGGCCAGCAGTCGCGCGTTCGAGTCCAGACCAACGATTGGCAGCAGCGCGACAAGGGGGATGGCGATGCGAGCGCAGAGGCGGCCGGCGTCCTCGGACACTCGCGGGTTGAGCCGCGACGTGCCGGTTTGCGCGGTCGCCAGGAGGAGGAGCACGGCGACCGCGTACCCGATGGCGAACACATCGAAGCCCGTGATCGCCACGGCGCCCAGCAGAGCCAGAGTGTCGGCCCACGGGACCAACTGGCTGAGGATCCGCAACGGGGCCGCCTGGCGCAGAACGATTGGCGCGGCGACGCGTTCACGCACGGCCAATGCGGTCAGACCTCCTGCCTTCCGCCGACGCGATCCGCGGGGTTCGCGCCGGCTCCCGATAGAACGCTCAAGGATTGCCCCATCCAGTCCTCCCCCTCGCGAGGCCGTTTCGGAGTGACGACTCCGGCGGCGCTCTCCCTAGTTCACTCTCTGGCTGCACAGTGTTCACCGGTGCGATTGAGTGCCGCATGCGAGGTTCTGCGTAAGATCCTTACGGCGACGACCACCCGCGTGGGAGTGGCCGGGGCGGGGCCCCCAGGGGCCGGCGTCCGCGTCACCGGGGCGCCTGCGTAGGATCACTACGGCGTCCGGGGGATGGTGTGCCTCTTGCCGGGCGCTAAGGTTCCGGTTCACTGTGCCGCAGATGTCGTCTGGGGCTCCTCTCGCCTCGCGACGCCCGGGGGAGGGAGATGACGTGACACCCAGACATGGCTCGACGAGCAACCTCATCAGCCGGGCCGTCTGGAGATCCGCATTGGTCATGTCGTTGGCTTTGTCGCTGCTGGCCGTCTCGATGATTCCGGCCGCATCCAGCCCTCGGGGACGGGCGGTTCCGGTTCGCCTGGCCGGAGAGGTTCGTTCAACCGACGCGGGCGAGTTCGGGCTCTTCCATCCCAGGGCCTTGACCTATCTCGCCGGCCAAGACGCGCTGCTGGTGATGGGATTCAGGCACTCCGAAGGCCTCACCGGCACAGTGGAGATCACCCCCGCAGGACGTCGGATGCGGGACGTTCGAGTGCCCGGGGCCGTCGGGGCGGTGGGGCTCGCCTTCGATCCCGTGGCGCGCCGCCTGGGGGTGCTCACCCCCAGGGCGTTGTCCACGATCTCCAGGAACCGAGCGGGCTTCGCGGATGCTCGGTCCAAGCGGCTCGCATTGGCCGGGGTTGGCGTCGGTCGCCCTCTGAGCATCGCGTACGACCAGCCCGGTCGGTCCTGGTACGTCCTTGGCACCGAAGGGCTCATCCGGGTGCGGGCCCGAGGCCCGCTCGGCGAACGCATGGTCCGTGTTGGGCTACCGGGGATGTCGGACGTCCGGGGGGTCGCCTCCAACCCCGCCGACGGCCTTCTGTACCTCATCGATTCCCGTGGGACCAGGCTGTTCGCGATGGATCGGTCGGGGCGGATCCGAGCGGTGTACATGACCGACTCGGTGGGCTTGCAGCGGCCTCGAGCGATCACATTCGCGCCGAGCGCCGATCGCACCGACGGCCCGGGCACATTGAGCCTGTACGTGGCGGATCGGGGCGCTCCCGGCTCCGCCGGGCGGATCGTCGAGGTCTCCTTGACCGTCACGGCGACGGCGTCGACCGTGGCCGCCACCCTCGTGCGGACGATCGACACCTCGCGCCTGTCGCCGCCCAGCCCCGACCCCGCCGGGGTGACGTACCTTCCGTCGGCTGACCGGCTGGTCTTCAGCGACTCCGAGGTCGACGAGATGCCGATCTTCCAGAACGTGAACCTGTACACCGTGACCAGGACCGGGACCCTCAGTGTCACTGGGGTGACCACGGCGTTCACCCACGAACCCACTGGCGTCGCGTACAACCCCTCCAACGGGCACCTGTTCATCTCGGACGACGATCAGCTGAGGGTCTTCGAGGACGTGGCCGGACCGGACGGCCGCTACGGAACCTCGGATGACGTGGTGACGTCCATCAGCTCGGGCGCATACGGCAGCGGTGACACCGAGGACGTGACCTTCGACGCCAGAACCGGGGATCTGTTCACGGTCGACGGCGTCAACAAGGAGGTCTATCGGGTGTCGCCCGGGCTGAACGGCCGGTTCGATGGCCTCCCCCCGACCGGCGACGACACCAGCTCGCACTTCGACGTCGGGGGGTTCGGGGCGCAGGATCCCGAAGCGATCGTCTACGACCAGAACCGGGATACCCTGGTGGTCGCTGACCACACGTCGAAGAAGGCGTACGAGGTCAGCACCTCCGGGGCTCTGATCAATACGATCGACATCTCGGCCGCCCCCGGCCCCTATCCTGCCGGAATCACCCTCGCTCCGGGCTCCGCCAATCCCGCGCAGACGAACATGTACATCGTGGACCGCGGCGTGGACAACAACAGCGACCCGAACGAGAACGACGGAAGGCTCTACGAGATGTCGGTGAGCTTGCCTCCGCTGGGGAACCAGCCACCCCTGGTGAATGCGGGGGCGGACCAGTCCATCGTGCTCCCGGCCAGCGCGACCCTGAACGGCACCGTGACCGACGATGGCCTTCCCAATCCCCCGGCCTCGACCACGCACACATGGTCTGCGGTGAGTGGGCCGGGCTCCGTCACTTTCGCCGATCCTGCTGCCCTGTCGACCACGGCGTCGTTCACCGTTCCGGGGACGTACGTGCTCCGGCTGAGCGCCAGTGATTCGGCCCTCAGCGCGAGCGATGACGTCACCGTGACCGTGATCGGCCCGAACGGTCCGTTCTCGCTCGATCGGGCCGTCGCAACGAGCTCGGACGACGCGGAGGAGTCATCCTCTGGCTCCATGAGCCTGACCAGCTCGGACCTGGAGCTGGTGCACGACAGTACCGATCAGACCGTCGGGTTGCGGTTCACCAACATCACCATCCCTCGCGGAGCAAGCATTCAGAGCGCATACCTGCAGTTCGAGGTCGATGAGGTCTCGACCGACGCCGCGTCACTGACGATCCGGGGGCACGCCGCGGATAATCCGGGAACGTTCACGACCGCCAGCCTGAACATCTCCTCCCGGCCCAGAACGGCGGCCAGCGTGGCCTGGGTGCCACCGTCCTGGCCGACCATTCAGGTCCACGGTCCCGATCAGCGCACGCCGAATCTCGCACCAATCGTGCAGGAGATCGTGAACCGTCCGGGTTGGGCCGGTGGGAACGCCGTGGTCGTCATCGTGAACGGGACGGGACGTCGGACCGCGGAGGCCTTCGACGGGACGTTCGCCACGACCCTGCACGTCGAGTACACGACGGGCGGTGCCCCCCCGAACCTGGCCCCCACGGTGGACGCGGGCCCGGACCAGTCCGTCGTCCTGCCCAGCTCGGCGTCGCTTTCGGGTTCGGTCTCCGACGACGGGTTGCCGAACCCCCCGGGAGTGACGACCCATCAGTGGTCCAAGGTCGGCGGTCCAGGAACGGTGTCCTTCGGCGATGCCACGGCTCTCTCGACCACGGCTACGTTCTCCGCTGCCGGAACCTATGTGCTCCGCTTGACCGCCAGCGACTCCGAGCTCACCGCGTCGGACGACATGACGGTCACGGCGCTTTCGGCCGGCGGGCCCTTCACGCTCGAACGAGCAGTGGCCGTGAGCTCGGACGACGCCGAGGAGCGTCCGAGCGGCGGCGTGAACCTGAACAGCTCCGACCTCGAGCTCGTCACCGACGGCACGAAGGTCCAGAAGGTCGGGATGCGTTTCACCAACGTCACCGTCCCCGCCGGCGCCACCATCCTGAACGCCTACGTGCAGTTCCAGGTGGACGAGGTGTCGACCGACGCGACGTCGCTGACCATCCGGGGCCAGGCCGCCAACAACCCGGGAACGTTCACGACCACGAGCCAGAATGTCTCGTCCAGACCGAGTACCGCGGCGAGCGTCGGCTGGGTGCCACCGTCGTGGCCGACCGTCGGCGCACGCGGGCCCGACCAGCGAACGCCGAGCCTCGTGTCGATCGTTCAGGAGATCGTGAACCGCTCAGGCTGGGGAAGCGGAAACGCGATGGTCGTCATCGTGACCGGAACGGGGCGCCGCACGGCCGAGGCGCGGGATGGGACGTTCGCTCCGATACTGCACGTCGAGTACAGCATCGGCTGAGTCGGCTCCTCCAACGGCGACACATTTCTTCAGTCACGTGGTCGGCGTCGAATCGGTGTGGAAAGCTCCGCACGCCCCGCGAGAGGGGAGGGGTGGCGCGTGGTTCACCGCGGTTCCGAAGCAACGGGTCCCGACGTGACCGGCACTCTACCTCCGGAGGTGGGACGGGGCTCCGCCTCGCCCTCGTGCGGCGGATGTTCGCTCACGGGCGCAAACAGGCGTCCGCATACCGCGATGAGCCCGAAGATCAGCCAGGTCTGCTTCTTCTCCTCGAAGTTGTACAGGCTCGCTCCGATCAGCCACGTCATGAGCATCGTGATCCACAGGGCTCGTAACCCATCGGGCAACCGGAGGGCGGTGCGGAACGACTTCACCAGGATGATCATGAACAGCACGAAACCGATCAGGCCGACCTCGGCGAGAAACCCGAGGGCGAAGTTGTGGGCGACCTTCTGCGAATCGGAGGTCCGGAACGCGGCGGCACCCGTGCCGGTGAACGGCCGGGCGGCGAAGCTCTCGAACGCCTGGTGCCAGATCTCCGTTCGCCCGTCGAGGCCGGCCGCCGATCCCCCGCTCGTGGTCGACAGGCGCTCCACCGTCGCCTGTGGAACGAGCGTGGTCGCGTAGGCGAGCGCGCCGATCACGACGAGGCCGAGAACCTTGAATGCAAGGCGTCCCCGCAGGAGCGTCACGAGGATGTACAGCACGGCGGCGGCCATGGAGACGATGGCCGCGCGAGAGCCCGTGAGCATAACGGCGTACGCTCCGAGCGGGATGTAGACCATGTTGACGAGCTTCATCAAGCGACTGGTTCTCACGGCGGTGCTCGCGAGGTACCAAGCGAACGGGATTCCGAACACGAGGATCAGCCCCATGTCCGTGTACTGGAACGTGCCCGTGCCTACCCGATCCTCGTAGCCGGCGAGCCCGTTGGAGGCGAATGTGACGATGACGCTCGCTGCCGTGACCCATGCGCCGAGCACATAGGCCTGCGGCACGGACAGCGCGGCGTCCTGGCGAGTATCCACCACGTCCCACATGATGTATACGAAAACGAAGATCTGAACATAGGTGAAGAACCGCTCCGTCGTGGCCGCGAGATCGACGGTCCAGAAGGCGGAGAGGCCGTTCCACAGCACGAACGCCAGCAGGGCGACGTGGAAGGCCGTGGGAAGCCGGATCCTCCCGGAACGGATCACGGACAGAATCCACACGATGGCGACGAGGAGCCCGGCGGCCCTGCTCACTCTCCCGATGCCCTTGAACTGGATGATGTTCTCCCACGGGACGGTGAAGACCAGCAGGAGCAGCCAATAGACCATGCGATGGGTCCTCGACCGTGGGTTCATGCTCGCCCTAGCACCGTCCGGGCTCGACGCAGCAAACGGGCGCGCTGCCGAGCGGAGATCCCGCCGAAAAGCGCAGCGGCGGCCACGACGACCGCGGACAGCCCGGCCTCGAGTACCAGGCTCGGCCATGTGGCCGCGTGCAGCACGGTGCCCACCGCGGCTGCGCTGCCCAGAAGCGTGACGGTAGCCAGTCCGGGCCGAACCAGACCATTGAGCTGCCGACGAAGGGGGATGTCCAGCAGCCGGCCGATCATGATCGGGTACGCCACGCTCTGGATGGAGCGTCCGGCGATGAAGCCGAGCACCACCCCAACGATTCCCAGGCCGTACTTCCCCACGAAGAGCCAGGCCAGCCCCACGGAAAGCGCGGCCGACGCCACACCGAGCAGTACCTTCCAGCGCAACCGAAGGGTGACGTCGATGATGTTCGAGTCGGTGCGGATCAGCGCCCACTGAAGGATCATCACGACGATCAACGTGACGGACAGGGTCCCCGGGTAGTGCCCGGGGCCAACCCACAGACGGAGGAACGACGCCTCCCACAGCAGCACGCCAGTTCCTCCAATGAGGGCCGCCAGCCAGGTCATCGACATCGTCTCGTGGCGCACGTCTGTCGCCCGGCGGGTGTCCCCCGCGCCGACCAGCCCTCCCAGCCCGGGTGTCACGGCGAAGATCAGGATGGCGACGACGGCTGAGATGGCTTCGGGGATGTACCTGGCCAGGGTGTAATTGGCGACGAGCGAGGCCGAACCGGCGATGCCCAGCACCACGATGTCACCGGCCTTCATCACCTGCATCACGAAGTTCCACACGAGGAACCACCAGCTGATCGAGAGGAATCTTCTGACGCCCCTCCTGGTCGGCCGGGCGATCCCGAACCAGGTCACCCTGGAGCGGACGATGTGGAGGAACATGGCCCCCGACAGCAGGGTCGTGGCGACGGTGGCGCAGGCCAGGCCGACCAAGCCGGCGTGAAGCACCAGGGCCAGCACGGACATGACGCCGCCGAAGAACACGACGGATGTGGACAGTCCGACCCGCTTGTAGGCCAGGTTCTCGCCGTACAGGACTGATTGGGGCATGGTGGCGAGACCCTGGATGACGAGGTTGGAGACCAGGAGCGCGGCCGCGATCCGCACAATGGTCTGGCTGGCGGCGGGGACATGGAGCCACAGCGGTGCGAAGTACCCCAGCACACCTCCCACGGCGACGAGGAGCGGAGCGAACAGGGCCCAAACGGCGATCGCGTTTCCGACCTCCTCGCGCTTCGCCTGGTGGTCGTCGGACGACTGTTGGTATGCGATGACCCACTTCAGCGCCTCGCCAGGCCGACCGCTCGCGGGCCCCGCGTGGCCGATCAGGGACTGCAGGAACTGCCAGGCACCGAACATCGTCTCCCCCAGGCGGGAGAGCACGAGGGGACTCAGGACCAGGCCGACGATGACCCGGGCACCGTAGTCGAGCACCGCAACCATGGCGTTGAGCGACGCCTTCCTCGTGAGGTTCCCATCCGCGAGGAGTCGGCTCGCGAAGCGGGTCCGGATGCGGGGCTGATCAGCCATCCCGGGCACAAGCGGCGGCAAGAGCCCGGGTCAGCTCGCTGGCGAGCTCCACCGGGGAGCACCCGTCCGTCCTGTATCGGAGCACGAGCGGAGCCGATCCGGTGGACCAGTCGGCCACCACCCGGTCGAAACCGCCGCGATACCGGGCGAGGAATCTCCGCGCCTCGGCGTACGATCCCTGCTTGACAGGATGCTTCCGTTCTCGGGCCCGGATCCTGTGGATGAGGACATCGTCGGGGGCGTCGAGCTGGACCACGACATCCAGTGCCGAGGCCCACTTGGCGAGCGATGCCGTCCACCATCGTTCGAACTCCGGCGTCTTCGTGATGGAGGAGCCGAACTGAGCCAGGAACGCGAGGCGGAACACCGGGCCGTGGTCCAGCATCAGCGTCCCCCGGCGAGGCATGCGGCCCAGCGAGCGATGCCACCCGTCGATGTAGGCCATGGCCCGCGCTTCCTCATCGGTGAACCAGCTGAAACCAGCCCGTCGAGCGAACGTCGGGAGGAAGCGGACGATGTTCGCTCCGTGGGAACGGAACATTTCGATCCGGCTCAGATGGATCCCAATCTCCATTAGCGGGTCACGAACCGCCACCGCCTCGATGAGCGTGGTCTTTCCGGTGCCGGCCGGCCCGGCCACCTCCACCACCAGGGGACGGCTGGGCCGTGGCGGCGCCTCACCGCGGCGGAGCGACTGCACCTGATCCATTCATCGGCTCCTTCGGCGGCTCTCCACCCGACCGGAGGACACCGGGACACGGCCGTTGCCCTGCGTCGCCGAGCCGTTCTCCCTCATCACCTCCGGGGTCGGTGACCAGCGACCTCCGGCTCGTTCACGGTCGCCCGTGTCCAGGACGTAGGTGAGCCCGATTGCGATGCAGAAGCCGAGGATCGCTCCGAGCAGGATGTCCAGCTTGACATTGGGACTCACCGGCGACTGGCCCGCCTCCGCCTTCTCCAGGATCTCGATCTGGTTGGAGGTCGGCTCGTCGCTCAAGGACGCGAGGATATCGGCGTAGGTTGCCTGCAGGTCGAGCAACAGCCGCTGGGCGTGGTCGATCTCGGCCCGGAGGCCCTTGATCTCCGATGCGGGGGCAGTGTCGAGTTCGCTCGTCAGCTGATCGATACTCGTCTCCTGGTCTTCGATCGACTGCTCGAGCCCATCGAGCAACGAAGGAGCGAAGCCGCCGGACTTGACGCCGGACGGGCCGAGTTCGATGAGGCGTCGGGCGATCGCCGCGGCGACCGCTTGCGCTCGTGGCGGGGAGCTGGCGTCGACGCTGATGAGGATCAACCGGGGGTTGTTCTCCGGCAGCGTCACGAGCACCTGGTTCGCCAAGGTCTGCCATGGCATCTGAAGGTCCAGCGAGCGCACCACGTCCTGCATCACGGGTTGACGGCGCACGAGATCGGCATAGGTGTTGGCGAGGCGCTCTCCGACATCGAGATCGTCCTTCCCGACATCGGACTTGCTGAGGGGCTCGCCCACGAGGAGACTGGTTTCGGCCCGGTAGACGGGGTCCGCCGAGTGCCCGATCAGGAACCCGCCCGTCGCGGCGGCGCCTGCCAGCAGGAGAATGAGCCACCAGCGGTGGAGCGCCATTCTCACCAGGGTATGTGTATCGATCCAGTCACTCATTGGCTCACCTCGCTGAGCTCGACGCCGAGCACGTGCTTCGGCGATTTCGGAATAGATCCGGTCGTATCTGGCGAGCATGGGCCGAACGCCGAACCCTTCCTCGACAAGCCGTCTGCATCTCTTGCCGACGTCGCTTCGGGCGGCAGGGGCCATGCGGCGAAATCTCCGGAGCACACGGGCGAATCCATCGGTGTCGTCGGGCCTCACCAGTGGAATGAAATCGACGCCCCTCGTGATCTCGCGGTGCGCGGGGATGTCGGAGAGGATGACCGGACGCCTGCAAGCCATGGCCTCCAGCACGGCCACCGGGAGGCCTTCCACACGGGATGTGGAGACGCACACGTCCGCGTCCCACAGTTGGTGGTATACCTCTTCCCTCGGCACCAAGCCGGTGAACGTGGCCAGGGCCCCCGAACGCATCTCGTGAACAGCGGCTTCGAGCATCGGACGCATTGGTCCTTCCCCGACGAAGACGATCCGCCATTGCGAGTCGCCAACCGCATCAACGGCTTTGATCACGGCGGACGGATTCTTCACGTCGATGAGTCTGCCCACCGAGGCTACCCGGAACGTCTGTCCACCCCGCACTGGCTCGCGGAGCCGAGAGGCGAGAGCCCAATCCACGCGCTCGATGTCGACGCCGTTTGGCACGACCTCGATGCGGTGGCGCCCGATCCACCTCAGGCTCCGAGGCATGCTGTCCAGCGCGGTGGTGCCGACGAAGACCACGCGGCGGAACAGCATCACGATTGGGTACATCATCAGCCGGTCGCGAAACCGGAGGTTCTTCCGCGACGTGTGCAGCGTGAACACGGCGTTCCCGGTTCCCCTCAGCCGGAGTGCGTTGAGGAGCAATAGGGCCATGCCGAGCGGGGGTGCGTGCGCGTGGATCACGTCGTGGCGTCCGCCGCGCAGCGTGGCTCGGAGAACCCGCAGGTACCCGCGCAGCGTTCCGTTCCCTTCGAACAGGGTGATCTCGGGCGGAGGCTGCTCGGTGGCGGGCTGGTACGAACAGATGGTGATGTCTCGCCTCCGGGCGACGGGCAGACTGTGCTCGTTGTACTGGGCGCTCGTCGGACCGACGGTCCAGATCAAATGGAGGACCGACGGCTTCGCGGCCCAAGGACGGTCCGTCAGGCGAGACGCGCTCCCGGGATCAGGCGATTCCGAGCCTGATGGCGCCAGGTCCTGGTCGGGTTCCTCATAGGAACCCGTGCCGGGCCACTGCCCTGCTGGACCGGTATAATCCTTTCGCCACATTCATGAGCTCCTGTCGAATCCCCCGCAGTGCCTCACTTGCTGGAACCGCGCAGACGATATGCAGGACAACCACGCTGAACACGCGCCGCCCGACGTACGTTCTCTACGGTGCGTGCACGATCCCAGCCAACGACGTCGTTCGAGACGGAAGGCTGGAGCAAAGCAAGCCTCTCGACTGCACGGTGCGGGCACGTCGCCGAATTGGGTCGCAGGCTGCGGGAGCGGGGGAGCTGCGGACCGTCGTGAGGCACTGATGATGGGCACGGTGAGGGGCGTGCTCGAAAGGGAGATGAGAGCGGGAACGCGCGAATGGCGTTTGCGACACATCCCTTTCACACTCAGCGACACGCGCGGGTTCGGAAGCCGCACGCCGTGGCCGAGGGTGTCGAGCGTCACGGAATTCCCTCCCTGAGGGCCTTCCGCGTCACGCAATTCCCTAGCCGTCGCGTCACGGAATTCCCTACCTGGTCGACCCGGCGTGGAGCAGGCGCAGCAGCGCCGACCACCCTGGTGCCGGGCCATCCGTCGTCGGATGCTCCGACCGGCCCCCCAGGGCGGGAGGAGCGCATGGCCGGGAGGAGCTTGGTGGCGATCGACGTGACCGAGATCATGATGCACTGGTACGCGGGTCGGCCCAAGGCCGAGGTGGCCCGGTGCCTCGGGATCGACCCCAAGACTGTCCGCAAGTACGTCTGCGCCGCACGGGCGGCCGGACTGGTCCCGGGCGGGCCGCCCGTCTCCCCCGAGCAGTGGGCGGCCCACGTCCGGATGTGGTTTCCCGAGCTGGTGGCGCCGGAGATCCGTTTCCCCACCTTCTCCTTGATCGGCCGCCGGCGTGCTCGCCGTGGGGGTGCTGCACCGCCTGCGGGCCGCCCAGGGGGTGCTTCATCTCGCGGAGCGCCACGGCCCAAGCGCACCGAGGCGGCGTGCGCTCGGGCCTCGCCGCCAGAGACCCCTCCTACCGCACGATCAAGGGGATCCTCGAGTCGGGGCTGGAGAGGGCCGCCGCCGAGTCGCCACGGACTCCGGGACCCCCGCCTTCCTGCGCGGCCGGGACGAGATCGTGGGCCAGGAGGTGGCGGGATGACACCCGGCCCACCACCTCGCCCAGACCGTTCGCCGGCTGAAGCTCTCGGGGATGCTCGACACCCTGGACGCCCGGCTCGCTCAGGCTCGGGCCGGGGACCTCGGGCACCTGGAGTTCCTGGAGGTCCTGTGCGAGGGCGAGATCGCCCGTCGCGCCGCCAAGTCGCTGGGGGAGCGGGTGCGCCGGGCCCGGTTCGAGGAGCGCGTCACGCTCGAGGAGTTCGACTTCTCCTTCAACCCGAAGGTCCCGGCCGCCCTGATCCGGGACCTCGCGGCGCTGCGGTTCGTGGCGGGCGGCCACTCGGTGATCCTGTACGAACCGGTGGGGGTGGGCAAGACCCACGTGGCCCAGGCCCTGGGCCACGCCGCCTGCGGGCGCGGGCACTCCGTTCTCTTCGCCAAGTGCGCCCGGGTCTTCGCCGAGCCAGATGGAGGGACGGAGCTACCGGCGAACAAACGGCCAGGGCGCTGGTGGGCGAGTGGAGCTAAGACGCAGCTGGAGCCAGATGCCCGCGGGGAACTGATGTTGCCAGGTCTGGCCTTACCGGTGGGTTCGGCACGACATTCAGGATACGAATCGAGATCCGTGGGTTCTGACCATCCGGGCCTGTCCTCACCAGCGTAGACGGCCTACGGCCACTGACGCGTGTGGCGGTGGTGTGCGTGGCCCATCCTGCAGCCAGGAGGCATCTCTACCTCGACCAGTAGGAGGGTCGCACAGTGAAGCGTCTCTTGCTCGGGACTCTGACAACCGTCGTGTTCTGCGTGGCCCTGGCCGTGCCGGCCTTGGCCTCGTATCCCCCCAAGCCCGGGAACCCGGGGGATCCTGTCGGGAACACGAACCCCGCATTCACCGGCGCAAGCATCACGAACGGGATCCTGCTCCTGGCCGGGCTGCTCGTCGTCGGTATCCTCGCCCTCGCGCTGAGTCGCCGTCGCGCCAGCCGGACCTAGTCGAGGGCGGAACGGCTCTCGCTAGCGATCGCGTCGTCGCCGACCGATCCGTCGCTCGGCGCCGCGTCGCTGGAGCGCCCTCGCTCCGCGGCGCCCTCCGTGTCCTCGGAGTCCTGTGCCTGGTCGCCGCGCTGGGAGTCGGCGGCTACCTGTGGTGGCTCCTGTGGGGCACCGGGATCATCACGAGACACGCGCAGGCGGATCTTCGCCAGCAGATCCAGGCCCGGATCGATGAGCCCAGGTGGCATGGTGTCCCGCCTCCTCCCGACGCCGGGCTGGCTCGCAGCGGAGGAGCAGCCGGCCCGCGCGAACGGTCCACCGGTGTCGTGATTCCCGGCGGCGCCGTCGCGATCCTTCGGATCCCCAAGCTCCATCTCGACATGGTCGTGGTGGAGGGGACGGACACCGAATCCCTCACCAAGGGTCCTGGCCACTACCCCGGTACCGCCTATCCCTGGGATCACACCGGACGGGTCGGGATCGCCGGTCACCGGACGACGTACCTCCATCCGTTCTGGTCTCTCGACCACCTCGTGTCCGGGGACCTCGTGGAGCTCGAGACGGAGTTCGGGACCTTCGACTACCGGGTCACCGGCTCTGCCGTGATCCTCCCGTCGGAAGGGTGGGTGCTGGATCAGACGAAGCGGCCTTCGCTGGTCCTCACGACGTGCTCTCCGAGATTCTCGGCATCGCATCGCCTGGTGGTCTTCGCCAACCGCGTGGCCGTGCAGCGACAGGATCTCGCGGCCTGATCAGCGGAGGCCGCTCGGGCGACCGCATCACAGATGGATCGCGGGACCGGACAGCCACCGCCCCACGTCCCGCCAGATACGCACGGGGAGAGTCGGTCGGAACCTGACCTCGAGCTGGAGCCGGCTCCCCGGGACGCCATCCCAGACCGCGCTCCCATCTGTTATCTCGAGGGGGCCGGAAGCCCGTACGAGCTCCATGCCGGGCGGCGGCTCGATCTCGATACGCAGCCGGGTCGGCCGGATTGTGGGCTGGTTCACGAACGTCAGGCGGTAGACGCCTCCGGAGCTGTTTCCCGTCCACGCCGCTTCGGTGTGCAGCGCATAGCGAAGCTCCGTCGATCCCCCGCTCGGGACTCGGACGAAGCCCTGGAAGTACGCGTGACCGAGCTCGTAGCCCAGCGAGAATGGTTCCGCGCTCCCATCACGCTGGCCCTCGTCCAGCCGGCATCCCCGACCGCAATAGAGGTTGAGGATGCTGACGTTCTCCCCCGCGTCAGAGTCCTCGCCGTGCGGGCCGATCACGTACCTCGGGGGCCCCGAGGCCGGGGCGTGGTTCATCAGCTCGAGCGCGGCGGTGGCGGACGATCTCCCATCCTCCTCCAGCTGGACGGCGTAGGTGATCGATCGGTCCTGGTAGAAGTCGACCTTGTTCGCTCCGGCGTTGTTCTGCACGACCGACAGGAAGTCCCCATCAGCTGTGCGGAAGCTCCCGCCGACCGTCGTGTTCCCAATGGCATGCTGCAGGACCGGATCGTCGGAGTAGAGGAGGAGGTGCCCGTCGGTCGCGGTCTCCACGAGGGCCTGGACCGCCGCTGGGGTCGGATCCGCCCCCATGAACCTCTCGATGACGAGCCGGCTTACGTCGCCCAGCACCAGCTTGCGCGTCGCGCTATCGGGGAAATCCACGTACGCCTGGTTCGTCGTGTATGGCACCACGTCCGTCGCGTCGAGCGTGATGTCTGGATGGGTGGAGCGCACCGGACCGGTGACCTCCAGCAGGCCGGCGAGGGCGTAGGGGTCGGTCAGGATCACGCCATCGAGGTGGACGCCCTTCAACCGCTCGTATGACGCCTCGACGGCGGCCGCGGCGGAAGGGAAGTCGGGGATCATGTTGATGTTCCACCAGAACCCGTCGCCCGCCCGGTACCCGGCGTAGTTCCTCTCGTAGTCGTCGTTCGGCCCCGGCAGTTCATCGAGCGGGGCGCGGCCGAGCGACGTGGGCGTCGTGAACGGCGAGAAGCTGAGCGTCCCGTCTCGGATGGTGAGGATCGAGTACGCGCCGATCAGGCCGCCGGTCCCCCGGAGCTCCGCGGGGTTCTGCGCGCCGAAGAAGTATCTCCTGGTCTGCCGGACGCCGAGGAACTCGGGCATCCGCTCGACCACGGCAGCAGCCGAGGTAAGGCTGTCGCTCACAGCGGCGAGCCGCTCGAGCGCCAGTTCTCTGGCCTCGGCGACCGGCCCGAGCACGAATGAAGAGGCGGTGCGCCGGACTTCCTCCAGCGAGGTCCGGGCCATAGCGGCGGCCCTGCCCACCGCCGGACTGAGGGACTCGAGTCCCCTGACCGGGAGCGATCCTCCCGAGGGCGAGAGGCCGGCGAGCCCTCCCGGGAGGGCCTCCAGCCCGCGCTCGAGGACGAGTGCCGCATCCGCGATGCCAACACCGGCTCGGGCCAGGGCCTGGATCGCGTCCGGCGTCCTCCCGATGAGCGGCAAGGATCCCGTGGTGGTGAGCAGCGGATTCCGGGCGTCATCGGAGGCTCGGAGGAAGCTCGCTCTGGCCGACCGGAACGACCCCCGGGCCCTCACCATGTCCCCGGCGAGCAGGGCCGCCCTTCCACGATCCATCGCGCGCTGACCCTCGAGCAGATGGGCGCGCGCCGCCGTGGCGGGGATGAGACCCAGGGCCAGCAGGCCCGCCACTAGGACATTCCCACCGCCGAAGACGAAGAGACGGCGCCTCCATCGGCGGCGGATCCCGGCGCCGGCCTGCCCCGCGGCGGGCGCCGGTGCGACCCGGCCACTGGGTCCCGAGGATGGTCGCGCGGTCCGAAGGTCGCTGTCAGCCACGTCGTGATCGAGGGGCCATCGGCGTCCGAGCCAGGTGGTCCGGCCCGCAAACGCTTGCCTGGTGCGGGGTCGATCGTGCAGGACTGCCAGGCTTCTGTGCGGTGCCCACCCCCCGACTCATCTCCCCGTTCGTCTCCCGCCATTGCCTACGGCGATTCCACACTGTCTGCTTAGGTCCCGTCCGCCGGCAACGTGCAGTTGCTGTAGTCGCGTTGGTGCAAAGGGCCCACATCTCGGACCCGGCGGCTCCCGGGCGAGGACGCCCGAGCGGGAGAGCAGCTGTTGAGTCTTGGTGATGTGGCCCCGGCGGGTCCTTCCCCCCGTGGAGTACTCCGAGACTCCCAGGCCGGCGAAGCCCATGAACGAGGCGGCCCAGGGGAACCGCCGCCGCCGCACACCTCCGAGGCCAGGGTGAGGGCTCCCACCTCGGCCACCCCCCGGTACGCTCCCAGGCGGGCCACCGCCGCGGCGAACGGGTCCTTGTCGCAGTAGGGCAGGAGTTCCTCCTCCACGGCGTCGAGCTCCGCGGTCCGGACCTCCACCACCGCCCGGTAGTGGGACAAGGTCGAGGCCAGCGCCGCATCCCCGAAGCTCAGGGATCGGAGCCAGGCATCGTGCTTGAGGGTCCACCGGGATCCTCCTCGCCACACCTGGTCATGGCGCAGGAGGAATGCCCCCAGCCGCCGGCGAGCCCGGTCGAGGTCCTCCACCAGGTCAACCCGGGCCCGGCACAGGTCCCTGACCGCTTCCTCTTCCGGGGACGGGATCCGGACCGGGCTGAGCTCCCCGGCTCGGTGCAGGCGGGCCAGCCTACGGGCATCCCGGCGGTCGGTCTTCACCCGGTCACCGGGGGCCTTGGGGATGAGCGAGGGGGCCACCACCTCGCACGGCACGTCCAGGGTGTGCAGGAGGTGGTACAGGCCGTAGCCGGTGGGCCCGGCCTCGTAGCATGCGCGGAGCGACCGTCGCTCCGGGAAGCGGTGCACGAACCGCCGGACGGACTCCTCGTCGTGGAAGATCTTCTCCACGTCG